>Ga0306920_100005712_pt1 | contig 16108 bp, 12 predicted proteins | sample flu12Cox44000170_FD_204666 | JGI IMG/M metagenome (GOLD analysis project Ga0306920, IMG submission 204666) | Lab enrichment of tropical soil microbial communities from Luquillo Experimental Forest, Puerto Rico - flux4day.12C.oxic.44.000.170 (v2)... | ecosystem: Environmental > Terrestrial >... | reverse complement strand
CCATGCGCGGATTGTCTTTCGGGTCGATGTCGGTAAATCCGTCCGGTGCGCGATCTGGGCGTGCCGAGCCAAGGAAGCCCCGCACCAGCCGCGCGCGATAGACCGCGTGCATGGAGAAGCGATTGACATTGATGCGCCGTCCAAACCACCAGGCAAGCCACGCCGCAATCGCCAGCACCAGCAGGGCGGCGAACCAGCTGCCGTTGGTGAGTATCGCGCCGAGTCGCGCCAGCAGCATGAACAGCGTGATGCAGAACACCGCGGCAATCACATCGATTACGATGTTCATCGGCGGCACGAAGCTGCCGCCTGACTGATTGTCGCCGGTCACATCCTTAGAGATTTTACCGAGATAGGCGGCGAGCGGCCCGGCCAGTAGCCCGAACGCGCTGGTAACAAACGGCACGAAATAGGTTTTGGGATTGATCAAGACCCATTGTGGCAGGACCAGGCATACCGTGGCGAACACTGCCCACAGCACGGCTGGGAGCACTTTTTCACCGTTCAGCCGCGCCAGCCATTCGCGGTCGAGATCCCCGCGGAACGCTTCCGTCCTCAGCGCGACATAGATCAATGATTGGACCAGATGTGCGAGCGTCACGGCGAGCGGCCCGAGCGTCGCTATGACAAGCGGTCCGTGCCCGATGCCGAAGTTGAGCGCCAGCCACAGCATGGTTGCGGCTGCGAGCGAAGCCAAAGTCCACCAGCCGAAATTGTGCCAAAGCAGCTTGCGGTCCCGCTTGTCCCTTGCCCGCACCGCCGCAAGCATGAAGCCCAGTTCCATGACAACGAAGCCAAGTGGTGGAATCACGTCGCCCAACAGGGCTCGAAAGGGCATGACCTGCCGTAGCCATGGGGCAGCGACCAGTGGCACCAAGAAACACCACAGCATCAGCGGTGACACGACACCCAGCGATACGAAACTAACACTGCGCCCCGGCCGTAATGGCTCAGGAAAGCTGTGGCTCGGCAGGTGCATCGCGCCGTTATAGACACCGATACCGAGACAGAGCAGCGCGATGAGCAGCAGCGGCCAACTCCAGGCCGGACCGATCGCCGTCAATATGTTGGCATACAGTATGGGAAGCATCGCCAGCGCGAACAGCGCCGGCAGAAAGATCAACCAGTTCACCAGGACATTGCGCGCCCACAACACGATGCCGGCCCAAACGTCCGGGGAGATCAGACTGGGGCGCGGCGCCAAAAAGTCGGTGTAACGGCGCAGCGCGTCCAACTCGGGCGGCGCAGTATTGGCGGCCAGCAATTTCTGCACCGCATCGGCATCACCGCGACGCTCGCGCAGCAACATCGCCAACCAGCCACCGATATAGCCGCCGCCGGAGACTGTGGAGAGGTAATGGAATCGGGCGAGCAATCCCGCGCGTGCCAACCCCTGCAATACGCCGAGCGAGAAGGCTGCGCTCCGGATGCCGCCGCCGGACAGACACAGCGCAGCTTGATCCCGCTGCAATACAGCATCGTAGTAGGCGTGTAACGACGCATCGGGCCCGTTCGCCGTTACCGCCGGCCGCTTTTGTTTGTGGATGGCTTCGAATTCATCCCACAAAGCGCCGGCCAAAGTCGAAACCGGTCGTGGCTTAGGCTCTGACTTGCGCACCCGTTTCGCGCTCATTCGGACAGCATGGAGCGCCGCCGTTTGTTTGGCAAACAGGAATAACGTCCAACTCCGGCAACACGTCACCGGATACACTACTAGATAGCAATACGCGATGATAATATTATTTCGGTGGAAGTGCTATGTGACGTCCTCGCGCCGTCACGGTGGCCTTGCTCAGATGGGCCCGGCGCGAGCGTTGATGAACTGAAGCATTTTCAGTTTCAGCATGATGCTGGTGACAAACTGGGGCGATCGATGAGGCGAACGATCCTGTTTTTGGTGGGCCTACTGGTCCTTGGGATCGTAGTCCTCACCTGGTTCGCCAACAGCGGGCCGCAGCCGGGCCATGTACAAGATGAGGCGATGCTGGCGGGCCGTGCGGCCAGTTCATTTCCCGCTGCTGCGGACGATTATTTCCATGACATGGATCTCGGCGTCCAGATGGGTGCGGACGAGATCAAGGGCCGCAACATGTGGATCGTTTGGACAGGTGGCAACGACCGATTTTGGGACAGGATAATCAAAGATTCCTTTGGAACCTTCGACCTTCTGAAAACCATTTCGTCGGCGCCCGGACTGCCCTTCAGCCGCGACAATCGTTGGACATATTTCGGCATTGTCAACGAGCCTTGCTTCAATAAGCCGACCGGGCCGGACCCGCAGCATTTCGGTTTGTGGCTCGACCAGCGACGTGCCGACTGCCCGCCTGACCCGTTCGCAGATGAAAAAAAATATCCTGGGGTCAAGCTGGGGGCGCGGGGCAGCGACAGGCTGCCGGTCGGCTCATACTATGGCGAGCCGACGGGTATCGTCGGACTGCGGCTCTTTACCAATCCGGATTTTGATGAAGCAGCGCGCCGCCGTTGGGACCCACAACGATTTTACAACGACCCAAGCTATTATGAGCAGAAGGACCTGGTGCGGCCCTACCGCGTTGGCATGGCATGCGGGTTTTGTCATGTCGGGCCGAGTCCGACTCATCCGCCGGAGGATCCGGAAAATCCAAAGTGGTCGAACCTGAATTCGACCGTCGGCGCTCAGTATCTCTGGCTCGATCGGATATTCGTCTGGGACGCTAATCCTTCCAACTACACCTACCAGCTTCTGCACACCTACCGGCCCGGCACGTTCGATACCTCGCTGGTCTCGTCCGACAGTATCATCAATCCGCGTACGATGAACGCTGTGTACGATCTCAAGGTGCGACTGCAGCATGCCAAGCCGTTCGGCCGCGAATTGCTTACGGGTGACCAGCTCGACAACAAGCAGTTCAACGATTTCATCTCCACCGGCTGGCTAACGGAATTTTACGACAAGCCCTACGTTTATACACCGCGTGTGCTGAAGGACGGGTCGGACTCGGTTGGCGCGCTGGGCGCGCTCAACAGGGTCTATCTCAATATCGGGCTGTTTAGTGAGGAATGGCTGCTGCATTTCGCGCCGTTTACCGGCCTCAAACGGTTGAGTCCGATCCGCATCGCCGACGCCAACCACAACTCGGCGTATTGGCTGGCCACTGAGCAACAAACACTCTATATGGCGGAGTTTTTGCTGGCGGCTGGGCAGCCCGATCGGCTGGCCGATCTGCCCGAGGCGGACCGTGCACGCTATTTGACCGCCGACCAGCCGACGCTCAATCGTGGCAAGGCGGTGTTTGCCGACCGCTGCGCCCGCTGCCATTCCGGCAAGCTGCCCGAGCCATTGGTGGGGATGCAGGGGCCGAACTCCGAGAATTGCAACGGAGCGGGCTACCTGACCTGCTGGAATAAATATTGGGCATGGACCAAAACCGACGAGTTCAAGCGGAAGATGCTTGAGATCGTGCAAAAAGACGACTTTCTCCGGGACAACTACCTTTCGAGCGAATTTCGTGTGCCAATGACCCTGCTGCAGACCAACGCCTGCAGTTCGCTGGGGCGCAATGCATTGGCCAACAACATTTGGGATAACTTCTCTTCGCAGAGCTACAAGGACCTGCCATCGGTCGGCGATGTCACCGTGCAGGACCCCTTCACCGGCGAGAAGCACAAATTCACCATGCCGGCAGGCGGACGCGGTTACACGCGCCCTCCCTCACTGATCAGCCTGTGGTCCACGGCGCCGTTCCTGCTGAACAACACGGTCGGCCCTTTCGAGGCAAGCCCGTCGGTCGCGACGCGCATGAAAGTGTTCCAAGCCAGCATCGAACAGATGCTATGGCCGGAGAAGCGCACCTATGATGATGTGCTGGGTAACAAGGGCGTCGGCCTGATCCAGCGGACGATGGAGACAAGCTGGGTCACGATACCGTCAGGCTTCCTGCCCGGATGGCAGAAGACGCTCTTGGGCTGGGCACTTCCCGGTGTCGTTACCGCGAACGGCGACGTGAAAATCGGGCCGATCCCGAAGGGCACTCCGGTTGGTCTCATCGGCAATCTCGATCCGCTGCCGGAAGATCCGGGCTGGGTGGCGACCTTGTCGCGAGGCTGGAAGCTGCTCAGGATTGCCTTTCGGTTGCGGCATGACCTGGCGGCGATGCCGGCCCACGCCGATGACGCCACCGCAGCGCGCATCTTCGAGCCGCTGGGGCGCGAGCTCTATGAACTCAGCAACTGCCCTGACTCGGTCGTCAATCGCGGCCATTATTTTGGCGCCGACCAGTTTGACGAGGAGCCGGGTCTGAGCGATGCGGACAAACTCGCGCTGATCGAATTCCTCAAGACGTTCTGAGCAACGCATGCAGCAGGCAGACGCCGGGCCCTCCGATACCTGCGACTATATTGTGGTTGGTTCCGGCGCGGGTGGCGGTACTGTTGCGGCGCGTCTGGCCGAGGCCGGATTCCACGTAGTGGTGCTGGAGGCTGGCGGCGATCCTTGCAAACTGCAGGGCGGTGACCCGCTCGAGCCACGGCAGAATCGTCTGCCCGATGACTACGAGGTGCCAGCGTTTCATCCGTTCGCCTCGGAAAATGATGCCATCGCCTGGCATTTCTTCGTGCGCCACTATGCGGATCTGGCACAGAGCAAACGCGACCCACTGTTTCAGCAGACATGGGAGGGTCGTCAGGTGGACGGGATTCTGTATCCGCGCGCATCGTGCCTGGGTGGCTGCACCGCTCACAATGCGATGATTCTGATTGCGCCTCCCGACGCCGACTGGGATGCGATCGCACAAGAAACCAAGGACCCGTCATGGCGCGCATCGAACATGGCGCGTTACTTCGCCCGCTTGGAGAACTGCCGCTATCGCCCACTGGCCCGGGCGCTGGCGCTGCTCGGGATCGACCGCACCGGACATGGTTGGCATGGTTGGTTGCCCGCCGAACAGGCATTGCCGCGAGAGGCGTTGGACGACGGCGAGTTGATGCGTGTCATGGCGACTGGGGCGCTGGAGGTGCTGGAGCAACCGCGAGGCTGGCGGCAGCGGCTGCGCGTGCTGTTACGTTCGTTCAGCGATCCAAATGACAGAGCTGTACTCAAGCAAGCCGCCGAGGGACTTTTCTTCACTCCTCTCACCACCCACCGGCATCGCCGCAATGGCACGCGGGAGAGGCTGGCCGACACGGCGGCCCGTTGGCCGCACCTGTTGGACTTGCGGCTGCAAGCATTGGCGACGCGGGTGGTCTTGGATGAGGACAAGAGGGCCGTCGGCGTCGAATATCGAAGCGGGGGCAATCAATACCGTGCGCATCGTCATCCCATCGTGGCAACTGGTAAGACGCACATCGTGCTGGCGAGACGCGAGGTGATTCTCGCCGGCGGTGCCTTCAACACGCCGCAACTGTTGATGCTGTCTGGAATCGGCTCGGCGGCTTCGCTGGCAGGGCTCGGCATTGCGCCCAGCGTCGATCTGCCAGGCGTCGGCCGAAACCTGCAGGATCGCTACGAGATCGGCGTGGTCAACCGCATGGCCATCGATGTCTGGCCGTCGCTGCGCAATGCCGAGTTCCGGCGCGGCGACCCGCCATGGCGGGTTTGGTCGCGCTGGGGGCGTGGCATGTATGCCTCGAACGGGTCAGGAGTCTGCGTTACGGCCAGGTCCGATAAGAAGGAGGTCCTTCCCGACTTGTTTGTGATGTCGCTGATGGGCTCATTCCAAGGCTATTATCCCGGCTATTGCCGCCCCATTGCAGAACAGCGCAATCGGTTGACCTGGAGCATTTTGAAGGCGCATACGCGTAACCGTGCCGGGCAGGTGACGCTTGGCTCGGCGGACCCAACCGAGCCGCCGTCCGTCGATTTCCGTTACTTCGACCTTAAGGACGATCCGGAGGAAGCGGACTTACGCGCCGTGGTGGCTGGCATTCGCATCGCGCGCCGTCTCGCCGAACCGCTGCTGAAGTCCGGCGCCATCGCCGCGGAGGAGGTTCCGGGACCGGACATCACCTCCGACAGCGATCTGCGAAAATTCGTGCGCAACCACGCCTGGGGCCACCATGCCTGCGGCACTTGTGCAATCGGCCCGGCCGCGGCCGGGGGCGTTCTGGGCAGCGATTTCCGCGTCCACGGCGTCGCCGGGTTGCGCGTCGCGGATGCTTCGGTATTTCCGCGAATTCCCGGCTACTTTATTGCCAGTGCCGTGTACATGATCGCGGAAAAGGCGGCCGACATGATTTCGGCCGATGCCATGGGCTAACGCCTGCGGGCGACATCGGCATATGCAATCGTGCAAGATTCAGGTGGGAAACTTCTCCTCTCCGTAGGCTCAATGTGCGGCGTGTTGTTCATCTTCTGACGTAACTGCGACAGTTCCCAATACATCCGGCGCCGCGCGCGGCTCTGGTTGCCCAACGGCCGGTGCTCCGGCACAGCGTGCCAAGGATTGTAGGAGAGCACGTTGGCGAAGGCGAGTTGTTCCGGAGAATCGAAGCGCTGGCTTGGAATATGAAGCCGTGCAGCCGGCACGAAGGGCGACAGCTTCTCGGGCCAGCGTACTGAGGCATTCTCGATCGGCATGCGGAACGCGTCGGTCTGCAATTGCAGCACTGCATGAATCCGTCCAGGACGTGCGTGTCCCGCGGATCTACGAAGTAGAACAGCGGCGTGCCCCTGAGGATCCAGGTCTGTAGCATAGCATTCCCCCGCGTATCCGGAGTGACGAATGTCGGCGTGCAGATGCTCAGAAAATCCTGGATAAGCTTCTCATCGTCGAGCAGCTTCGGGCCCGGAACCCTCATCACTTTGATCGAGCAACTGACGAATCCGACATCGTCGATGTCGCGCGGCCAGTCCCCGGTCCGGAGAGGCGAACCCAGGCCGGATAGGTCGTAACCTTCCGTGAAGACCGCGGAGGCGATCGAGCTTTGAGCCTGCTTTTGACATAGGCGGCCTTGCCAGCGTGCCGGCGCTTGGCGATGTCGTCGAGGCGCAGGCGGAGTGTGAGAAGGTCGATATCGTCTGGATCATAGGGACCGCCATACCATGTGAGCATCCGCTTGTGCTCGCGGTGGGACTTGTTGGTGGCAGCTTCGAGGAACTCATAGTAGCCGGGAACGCTGCCGACATCTTCTGGCGGCCCGCGACGCTCGCCGGCGACGAAGCGAGGATACTTCACGGCAGGGTCACCATCGATGACGCGTTCGATCGCGATCGTGTGCTCCCAGTTGTCACCAAAGTCGTAGGTGTATTCGAAGCGATCGGCGCCTTTGGCGACAAGAGTTTCGAGCTTCACTGTTCTGGCTTGCAGCACTCTGTGGCCGGAGTCCTCCCACTCAGGAGCAGGAATGCCGTAGAGCTTTTCTCCGATCCGGAATTCGAAGAGATGGTAATCCTGCCAGCCCATGATGGCCTGGATCACGTCATGTAAGCCCTTGAGGCTCATGCCAAGAGGGACCTCGACAAGACGCCAGATCTCGGGCTCGATCTGTTCAGGCGTGATGCGGATAAGCGCGATCTTCTCGGGTGCGTTCCATGCCGCCAGTCTGGCAGGCATGCGCTTCCAATTCCACGCCAAGAGCTCGTCGAGCCTGTGGATGGCGTGATGATCGGCGATGCGGGCCAGCACGTCGGCGAGCCAGGCCTGCGGATCGACGTCGTTGAGCCGGCAGGTCTGGATCAGCGTGAACATGACCGCGGCGCGCGCGCCGCCACGATCGGAGCCGGCGAAGAGCCATGCCTTGCGGCCCAGCGCAATCCCACGCAGTGCGCGCTCGGCGGCATTGTTGCTTATGCAGATGCGCCCGTCGTCGAGGAAGCGGGTGAACACGTCCACGCGCTTGAGCATGTAATCCATGGCCTTGGCGACATCGTTGTGACGGGAGAGCTTAGCGCGCTCCCGTGTCATCCACTCGATCAGGTTCTCGACCAGCGGGGCGACGTCTTTGCGGCGCGCGGCCAGGCGCTCGGCGGGCGACAATCCGTTGATCGATCGTTCTGCCGCGAACACGGCATCGAACTTCTGCACCGCCGCAAAGGCGATCGGCGAGATCACGGCCGACGTCTTGCCACGCGCCTTCGAGGCGATGTCGGCAAGCTCGAACAGTTTCCGCCGCGCGTGCGCCCAGCAGGGTGCTTCCGTGATCGGGCCTCCCGGTCGCTCCGGTTTGTACAAGCCATTGAACCCGGCATAGGCGTCGGCCTGAAGAATCCCGCAATAGCGGGGAGATGCCGCTCGGGATGCGCGCCGTCCCGGTCGGGCGAGTAGAAGGATACCGCCGCCGGTGGGTCGGTGCCGGCAAACGGTCGATCGTCACGCACATAGGTCCACAGCCGCCCGGTCCGCGTCTTCACCTTGGCCAGCACCGGCACCGTGGTATCGTCGCCGTGGATGCGCTCGGCCGCGAACACGTGCGCCTTGATCAGCTCGTAGAGCGGCGTCAGCACCGCCGCACAGGCGCCGACATGATCGGCCATGGTCGAGACCGAGAGCTCGATCCCCTTGCGGGCAAACTGATCGCTCTGCCGGTTGAGCGGCTGATGGTTGGCGTACTTGTCGACCAGGATCATCGCGAGCAGGCTCGGCCCGGCGAAGCCGCGCGCGATCACGTGGAAGGGGGCGGGCGGCTGCGTGATCGTCTCGCACGAGCGGCAGCTGAACTTCTCCCGCACGTGCTCGGTCACGAACCATTGCCGCGGCACGACGTCGAGCGTCTCGGTGATGTCCTCGCCGATCTTCGAGAGCTTGGTGCTGCCGCAGCACGGGCACGACGCGGGGGCCGGATGAACGACGCGCCGGCGCGGCAGATCCGCAGGAAAGTTGCGCCGTGTCGCCGCGCGCCGCGTGAAGCCCTGCACGTGAACACGCGCCGCCTCGACCTTAGTCTCGTCCTCGGCCGCGGCTGCGGTTAGTTCTTCAAGCTGCAAATTCCAGTTGATCGATGAGCCGCTGGCTGCGCTCGGAGCGCGGGTCGAACTTCTCCCGCTTCATCTTGGTGATCACCAATTGAAGATGCGCGATCATCGCCTCGGCGCCGGACAGCTTGGCGCGCGCCTCGATCAGCGCCGCCTTCAGCGCGTCCTTGTCTTCGGGAAGCGGATCGTCCGTGCCCGCCATGACGCGACGGAATCACAATCGCAGGGTGATTCGCCGATCAAAACCACCAACATAGGTTGGATCTTCTCCTCCGCTAGGCCGCAAACCCTCATCGTAGCGGCCGAGATTTATCAGCGCCTGGGTCAAGAGCGCGAGCGGCTCGCGCAGCACCGCGTCCACGGCGGGTCGAAAGAATGGCTCAAACCGCCGTTCCACGTGCAGCAGAAACACAACGGCATCATGCAATCGCTGTAGGAACATGGCCGGATCCCTTCTGGACCTGCGAGGCGGCCCCCCGCAACGACGGTACTCCTGCGGACCGGACCGGCAGGCGGCCGACTATATCAACAAGATACTTGCGGTTGGATATCACTTGTGATGCGTTCTGAAGTTGATAGTTGCACCAGATAGGGGGTAACCGGATGACCTATGATGTGCAGCAGCTCCTGCGTATGTCGCAGCAAGACCTGGATGCCCTGTTCACTGCCAGCGATGTAGGGCCCATCCCCGAGGGACAGGCAGATGGCACCGCGATCATCGCGCCGGGAACGAACTATTCCCTGGAGATCGCGACGTTCATCAAATATTTCGCCTGGCAAGGTAAGGTGTTCGACCCGGCAGCGGGTCAGCTCAAGAACCGCATCGGCCCATTTGGACTGAATGCGATCAGTGCCAACGTCTATAAGGCGCCGAGCTGGCTTGACGGCAAGGAATGCATCGTACTCGACTACTCCCAGACCTCCGTGGTGGCGCACTGGATCCGCGATGAAATCCGGCTGATTCAGCCGCCGGGTCTCTACTTGGGGAAGGTGTACTGGGACAAGGATCGTTTGATCGACTTTGCGCTGCAGTTCTGATTGGGGCAGATCGCCATGACGCCCCAGTCGGCCTGCTGTTGTTTGCCAGCAATTACAACGGCAGTTCAAGGTAACAGGTGAAATAGTCATCCTGGCAGCGCGTGCGTTGGGCAGTACGGAAATACTCCTTCGTTCTCGGGACAACGGGCTAGCGCTGTCGCAACGTCTCGGAAGCTGCTTCTCTACGAACGGCGATATGATCGGGTTTTGTCCTACCAACTTTTTGGAATCTGCCAAAACCCGGGCATTGCAGGTGGCTGCAGCGGCCGTTGGCAAGACAGCAGCACCGGTCTCAATTCTTGTTAACTTTCAGCCTTTGGCTGACGACAAAAACCACGTGGGCGGTCCGAATCTGCTCAGGCACGTGACCACCAGTCTGTTGGAGCAGGCAGTTTCGACCCCGCCTCCATGCGTAGGATGTGGCGATTGTGTGTCGGGCTGCAACTATAGCGCAAAAAGCACGATCATTATGAACTATCTTCCTGACGCGAAGAATCACTCCGCTGAAATATTTACGAGACTACTTCCGGCTGGAATGTACATGGCCAAATCGTCGACAAGAACGGCTGCCCCAAACATCTCTGCAAATCAGAAGTGGCCCACCGAACTACAGCGAGAGTCTGCGCTCGCGACTTAGATATCAATGGCGTAGGTTTTGGCGGCCGTAAGGTCGGTGACATGCCACCTGTTGGCCCTTGCTCCACCGTAATGGTGGACTGGCGTAATGACGACGACGTCAGCAGCGGTACAGTGATGGAAGATGGCGCGATACCGGGCGCCATTTCCGCCCTTCTTGGTCCAACATTGGCGATCGGATCGAGGCTTCTGGGGGTTGGGGCTAGTCACGGTTGGTGTCGCACTGTTCGATATCAGATATAACGATTCCATAAATGTCGTCATTGGTTGCGGCCTGGGAGGTACATCGTGCGGCTTCTTGGAATATCTCTTCCCCTTGTTCCGCTGAACTCGGCCCGACGACTTTAGTGGAGAGCTATTTTGGCGTCTCTGCGAGGTGACCGCCGCAGCCGCTCGGGACGAGCCATCGTGCCTATCAACAGTGGCGTTGAACGCGGTGCGTTCATCATTGATCGGTCATAAGGAAACAAAACATGACTGCGATTTTGGATCGTTTGGACCAAGTATCGGTCTTCGGTCCCTCTTCCCTCGCACTCTTCCTCATCTTGGGCCTTGACTGGGTATTTTCAGGTGTTCACGCCTATGAGGAATGGAGAGGTGAAGAAGCCCCTCTGTGGCGTGTTTTCGGCGCGGTCGTTGGGCTTTGGCTGCCCAATTGGCTCGGGTTCTTGTTATTCACTTTGGCGCTGACGCTCCTTCTATGGTGCTTGGGGCTGGCGGCCATTGGTGGTTGGCTTCCTTTTGTTGGCCATGTGTCGCTGCCTATCGCGGTTGGCGCGCTAGGGGCCGTGATCGGGGCGCGGATATCCGATACCTTGGTATCTCACTGGGGCCTGTATGTTCTGGGCTACCGTCCAAATCCGGGTCTTAAGTCGACACCGCTGTATGTGCTTGAAGCCGCTTTTATTTTGCTGACCTTTTGGAAGGGCCTTTTGCTTTCCCCCCATGCAGCGATATGGGGGTTTGCGTGCGGCGCCGGCTTGTTCATTCTGGTTCTGCCGCTGCTTCGGGCGTGGCGGGCGATCGCACCTTCCTGGCGCCGTGCTCCTTGGGTTCGATGGCAACCCCTCCCGGCGTGGACAAAGGACTAGGGTCCGCGGGCCCAACGAATTAAGTGCACTTCGAACCATTCTTCAACACTGACCCCATTCGAACCGAGTCTCTACCAACGCCAGTCTCGACCGCCAGGGCAGAGACAAAGACCCCGAAACGGCCCCTGCAATTCAATGGGCAGATTGCAGAGACAAATGGGCAGATTGCAGAGACAAAATGCGTGCACGAATCGCGCCAGTTCGGGGCTATTCGCACTGAACTGGGAAATCTCTGTTTGCGTAAGACTGCGTGGTGGGCCCGGGAGCTGTCCCATGTTGGGCTGGATCAAATACTTACGCAGGGTGCGGGTAGAAACGGACGCTTTGAAGCGAAATAAGGATTTGGCTTCTACCCGAACCTTCCTCCCTCGTTTGGGACGAGGGGTCGCACGTTAAAATCCTGCCACTCCGACCAATACTTAACGGAATTTTAGATTGCTGCCGCGACCGATATCGCGACCTAAACGTAATTTGACCTCCAACCATAGAATGATCGACGGACCCGATCTCGCCGCGGCCGAGCGCTTCTACGCTGCCGCGCCCGTTCCGCCGGTTGCGAAATCGGTCTATTCTTGCTGAAAGTTGCTCGGCGACCTGCCGGCGGCCGGAAGTTTCCATGACCGAGACTTCGCCCAAACCGATCCGCGCCGCCGGTGGCATCGTTCGCGGTGCCGGGCAGAACACGGGAAAGCTGCTGGTTGTACGCCGACGACGCTACGGCGGCGAGGTCGGGTTGCCCAAAGGAAAGCTGGTCGAAGGCGAAGACGAGGCGGCGGCCGCGCTTCGCGAGGTCGAGGAGGAAACCGGACTGCGCCCCGTCCTGCGGCAACACGTCGGTCGCACGCACTACAGCGTTCATGGGCGGCCGAAAACGGTGGCGTATTTCATGATGGACGCCATCGACGACGATGTCGCACGTCCGAGCGACACGGGGGAAATCGAGGCGACCGAATGGCTGACTCCGGGCGAAGCCGTTGCGGCTCTTACACATGACGATGACCGCAGGCTCGTCGCCGGGATTTTCGGGATCGCGAAGGAAGCCGGACGATGAAGGGCTGGGCGGAGCGAATGCTGAGGAGCCTTTTTCCCGACGCCCCGGAGCGCGGCCGGCTCGAAGGGGCGATCCAGGAGACCGTCGTCGCTCTCGCTCAAGCCAAAGTGGAAAACCGGGAGAACGAGTGGTGGTACAGGTGCGCGGACCAACAGTTGGAGCGGGCGCGGCAATTCCTGGCGGAGGGAAATCTGCACCAGGGCTGGGTGTCAGTGCACTCGGCCAAGGCACTGCTGCTGCTCAATCCCCACCGTACGGAGAAACTCCATCCGGAGGCGATCGAACTGCAATACGACATGGAGAGGCTGTCCGGTCGACGCGCGAAGGCGATTGCGGCCTTGATCTGTGACGACAAGGGTGAACTGCGCGCGGATCTTTCCGAGCAGCCGATGCGGGTCGTCCAGGCGATCGCAATCCGCGATGATCAGTTCCAGACGAATTACTTCAAGATCCTCCTGCGGCGACGGCACCTCCGGTGGCTGTTCCTTCTGCTCGTCGTCGGTATCGTTGCCGTCTTGCTGCTTTCCGGGCTCGGCCTGCTGCCTCATCCGTTCGACAACGCCCGTTTGATGGCAGGCGTCGTGGTGTTCGGGATCCTCGGCGCCGCCCTGAGCATCGCGCGCGGCCTGCTCAAGACGGATCTCTCGAAAAAAATTCCGGCGCAACAGATCGGGGCCTTTGTGATCTGGATGCGCCCCGCGATCGGCGCGGCCGCCGCGTTGATCTCGTTCGTGCTTCTCAACGCGAAGGCGATTCGCCTGTTCGAATGGGACGTGAACGAGCCGACGGTCATTTTCACCGTTGCGGCGATTTCCGGCTTCAGCGAACGATTTATTGTCGGCGCGATCGAAAAGATCAGCGGAGACGAAGACGAGGACAAGGGCACCAAGAAGCCGGACAAAGACAAGGACAAAACGAAGCTGGACAAGAACAAGGACAAGGACAAGACGAAGCCGGAAAAGTACAAGGACCGCGAGAAGGACCTCGAATGACGAGCGCGCGAGCGGCTCGCGATCGTGGTCGAGATGAACGCGCGCGACGTGCGCAAGCACTTTGCCGGCAACGTTTGACCCCAGACCCGGAATTAGAGAACACTATCTGCCACAAGCAGCCTCGACAGCAATGATATGGGAATGATCCGGAGTCCAACGCCATCAATCGGGAGCTATCACAGCGGCACCGCCAGAGCTCCTGAAAATATTAACAAGCCTGCTCGTCAGCTATCGCCGGTTATCGCTGCTAAGCGGACGTAGATGGCGGTATCGGTGACGGTATTACCACCGCGCGGCGCGCCAGTGGGGCGACAACATGTTTTGGTTCGGCAATTAAATAAACGAGCGCTCTGCCGCGAGCTAACTGCCGCCGGGCAACGAGGCGGCCGCCTCAAAGTCTGATGCGGACTCAGATGTCGCGAACGTCGACGTCGAAATTATGTTTGCTGTTACCCCGGCTGTTACCCCGCAGCCCGCAGTACTAGGTGAGCGCTTTCTTGATCTTGTTGGTGGGCGCACAAGGACTCGAACCTTGGACCCGCTGATTAAGAGTAAGTTTTGGTCGTCCGACACTAGCTGACACGTTCCGACACGTGCTGCCGCGGACCCCACTAATTTTCTTGTACTGTCACGTCTCGCATGAGACCTTCTGACTCGAAGCGCCACGGTATGCCCTATGGCGTCATCCGGCGGGGTCCGCGATGGGTCCGCGGACCTGCTGCGGATCCGGACGAAAGCGGGGGGTATCATATCATGAAGCTGACAGAACGGAAAATCGAGAAGCTCTCGGCAGAACACGGCCGCAAAGACAGGCTCGTTTTCGACGATGCACAGCGCGGACTCGCGGTGCGTGTGACCGCGAGCGGTGGCCGGACCTATCTCTGTCAATACACACTGCATGGCCACAAGTGGCGCGTGCCTCTCGGAGCGTGTTCGGCGGTTTCGCTCTCCAAGGCGCGCGAAGCCGCCGCAGCCATCATGGGCGACGTCGCGAAGGGCCGTAACCCCCTAGCCGAGCGCAAGGAAGCGGCGGCAGCCGAGCGCGTGAGACGAGCGCGCAATCGGCTCACGCTGCGCGTGCTGATTGACGATTGGAACCGGCTTCACCTTGCGAGGCGCCGCCCAAGCTACGCCGCAGAAGCGGTGCGCGCGCTACATTACGCCTTCGCCAATCACTTGGACGACGCGGCGGAGGATTTGGAGCGCGCTGCCGTTGTACGCGCCCTAGATGCCCTTATACGGCGTCGTAAGCGCAAGGATAGCGACGGCGCGGATAAGCGTAGAGGCGCCGCAATGACCGGCCGCACCGCCGCCTATGGGCGAGCTGCCTTCGCCTGGGCCGTGAAGCGCGGCTCGGTGCGTGGCAATCCGTTTGCCGATTTGCCGGTCAGCAAGAGTGTCAGCAAACGCGAGCGCGTCCTGAGTGATGCTGAGATTGCGGAGATTTGGCGAGCTGCCGGCGAGGCTGCATCGCCTTACGGGGCCATTATTCGCTTGCTGATATTGACCGGCCAACGCCGCGGCGAAGTCGCGGGCATAACGTGGGGTGAGATTTCAGAGGATTTGACGACTTGGACGGTGCCAGCCGAGCGCACGAAAAACGGGGTTGTGCACACTGTGCCGCTGAGCGCCTTGGCACGCGATCTTCTGGGAGTGTTGGTCCCGGATGAAGCCAAAGAAGCGAAGCGTGCAAATGATCGGCGTGCCAGCGGTGCTTTCGTCCTTCCTGGCGCGGTAGGAACTCCCTTCGCTGGGTGGTCAAAAGCCAAGCGCGCACTCGACAAGGCGATCACAGATGCCCGCGCCAAAGCAACAATCACGGCTGGCACAAACCCGCCGGCGCTCGTTCCTTGGAGCGTGCACGATCTGCGCCGCACCGTCGCCACTGGTCTGCAGCGTCTTGGCGTCCGCCTTGAGGTAACCGAAGCAGTTTTGAACCACATTAGCGGCAGTCGTGGCGGCATTGCGGGAGTGTATCAGCGGCACGACTGGGCAACTGAAAAGCGCTCCGCACTGGATGCGTGGGCTGCCCACATAATCGCGGCAACTGCACAGCGATCCGCGCCCCCTAACGTGTTGAAATTAACTCGCGTGCGATGATGGCTCTTATATCGCTTCGCCGCGCCCTCGAAGCGTGTGGTGTTAGCGCCGATCGAATGCCCCAAACAATCGAACGGCTGACACATCCGCCGATTTCACTGCATATTTCAGCGTTCGACGATCCTGAAACGGAGTCTCTCATCAGAAGCAAAGTCAGCTTCGACCGTAATTTAGCAGCGCACATGTTCCGCTTGAATGAAGGCAGCCCCGATCCAGACGTGACGTGGACGAAGCTTACGCGCCTAGAGCGCAAACGTGCAGAACGGCTTTGGGACTGGGCCGTTTATAAACCAGACAAACTCAACGTCAGCAT
>Ga0306920_100005711_pt1 | contig 16110 bp, 14 predicted proteins | sample flu12Cox44000170_FD_204666 | JGI IMG/M metagenome (GOLD analysis project Ga0306920, IMG submission 204666) | Lab enrichment of tropical soil microbial communities from Luquillo Experimental Forest, Puerto Rico - flux4day.12C.oxic.44.000.170 (v2)... | ecosystem: Environmental > Terrestrial >... | reverse complement strand
ATCAGGCCTTCGGTGGCTCCAGGGTTCCTTCCGTTGCGGGCATGAAACGCCAAAGCCCGTCCAGAGATATCTGTGCCCGTTTCGAATTCAGCTTGGTGACACTCGCCTGGTCCCACTTCAGCGTCATGCCTGCCGGTAGTTCCGCATCCGTTCCCTCCAGATTCACCGCACCCCAAACGCGTCCTCCAAAAACGAAGGCGAATACCAGCACCAGTCGTTTGGACCATTCAATCATGGGCTGATTGGTCCGGCATTCTGGGTGGGTCGAATGTTCACTCGGAGTTGTGTAGCGCTGGTCGTGACGTCGGGTCAACCTGATTGCGACTGGCAAATCCCAAACTGCAAATCTCCAGAAACGCCAACATTTGCCTGTTGCAGGTATCTCGATTCTATCCGCAGAAAAGATTAGGGCTCTGCGGGAGCCTCGCCCCACCGGCTTTAAGGGCGTTCAGCGTCAAAAGCAAGTTTTTGAAGCCTTTTGAGCCTCTTCGCGGCCTCTCTTTGATCCTTAGACATTGGGCGGATTGTCAGTGTCTGCCAAATTTGCATTTTGCAATCCGTTTCCGTGTGTCTCACCAAAACAGCGGGTAGGTCTGTAGATAGTACCCTGAATAAACAGGATAACCGTTTACGTAGCTTGGATACGAATTGTTAAACGAGGTCACCGACCCATACATCGGAAACGGATGTACGGGATAAGGGTGAAACGGATAACCTCCACCAAATAGTGGGGCGGGAGACATTGGCATTTCTTCCGACGCCGGAGCCCGCATCATCTGGCGAACTGGAGCCTGCGCACTATCTGGCGCGCGCAACCGGTGGCCAATCATCGTTACGATTATGTCGTCCGAGACGCCCAGCTTTTTCAAAGCGATCACTTCCTGCGCGCTTGGATGATAAGAAATCCGAGAGTGATTTATGAAGCTCTTGATCACCTCGGGATCCACATTGGCTTTGACCATCCTGACAATATCAAGAAGACCGGCAGAAAACCGGAGCCGGGTGAAATCGACAGGAGTCGGCGATCCCTGGGTGGTTGCCTGAGAGTTGCCCGCGACGGGTTTCGTCGCTGCAGAAGATAACGGAAGTCCGCACAACAAACACCAGGCGGTGGTTAGCAGCAGCCCAAGCGCCCTTCTGCACTCATTGACCCTCGCGGTTGGCATACCTTTGGAGTTCATCACCAATACGCTACCATTCGTGTATTCAATCGGAGAGTCAAATCGTTGTCTCCGTTCCGGTAGTTGTTGTTACGTTGAATTTGCTCACTGGCGCTCACCTTCCGGTCTATTCACGGCTACCAATACCTGCGGTATCAAGGAGCATGAAAAAACAAACCTATCGCAGTAGAAAATTCAGTATTAGCGCCCGCGCTATTTCCGCGGGTTTAGGCCTGGCCGCGATGGCACTCCCTTTAACGTCGCGCGCCGATGAGCCATGTTCATCACCATACCTCACCCGCATCGAAGGGCAGGAGGAATTCGTTTACGTCTGGACTCTGGGCGTCGACGACCTCGGCGATGGCTCAGACAAGCTTGTTGTTGTGGACGTCAAGCCCGGCTCGCCCGAGTACGGCAAAGTGATTCACAGTTGTTCGGTCGCGGGGCAACACGAAGCACACCACGGCGGCTTCACCGACGATCGCCGCCAACTCTGGCTCGCGGGCCTGGAAAGCAGCAAGATTTTCATCTTCGACGTGCACACGGACCCCGCGCATCCACGACACGTGAAGACCATTGAAAATTTCGCGCAGACCACCGGAGGCGCGATCGGTCCGCACGGGGTGTATGCGCTTCCCGGCAGGGTGCTTATTCCTTGTTTGTCCAACGCGAAAGACAAGGGCGGCCGGACTGCGCTAGTGGAATACAACAACGAAGGCCAATACATTGCGACACATTGGATGCCGACCCGGGACGCATCGTGCAATGTGACAGGCGCCGAGTTCGCCGACGGCTACTGTTACGACGCGCGCGTGTTACCCCGCAAGAACGTGCTGCTGACCACCTCGTTCACCGGTTGGAATAATTACATGCGCAGCTTCGGCGACCTGGCCAAGGATGCCGATGCAATGAAGCAGTTCGGAGCTTCCATGGTCCTCTGGGACTTCCACGCGCGACAACCTAAAAAAGTCTTCTCCGTGCCGGGCGCGCCTTTGGAAATCCGTTGGGCCTGGGCGCCGACGCACAACTATGCATTCACGGCCACGGCACTTGGCTCAAAGCTCTGGCTCTGTTACGAGGACAAAAACGGAGAATGGAAAGCGAAGGATGTCGCCACCATTGGCGGCCAGGGCGGCGTCCTGCCAGTGGACATCAGCCTCAGCGCGGACGACAGCACGTTGTTCGTGGATTGTTTCGGCGACGGCAAATGCCGGGCGTATGATGTGTCAAATCCCCACCAGCCCAGGCTCATTTACGAAAAGCAAATCGGCCGTCAGCTCAACATGGTGTCACAAAGTTGGGACGGCAAAAGACTCTACTTCACCAGTTCGTTACTGGCTCGTTGGGACAAAAGCGGGGACGACAACGAGCAATTCCTGCGCGCGTGCGCCTGGGATGGCAAGGAGCTGAAATCCAATTTCGCGCTCGATTTCACTGCGCTCAAACTGGGGCGCCCGCATCACATGCTCTTCGGCTCGACGAAAGTCGGGAACTGAGGGTGCGTTAAAAAGGTTAAAAACGTAAAAAAAGCAGGATGCCCTTCCGTTCGCGGGGCAGATCTTGGCCAAACGGAGGGGTTTCCTACCAAATACTAAATCATGAACTCGATACGAAATTGGTTGCTTGCGGTCCCGTTAGTTGTGGGTCGGTTGAGCGGGATAGTGCTTGCCGTCGACCTTCCTCGGACCAGCGACTATGATTACGATACTCCAGCGCCGGGAAGCTATTCGCTGCCCGTGGTGAAGCCTGCGCCTGATGGCGAAGCGCTGGATTCGAAAGGCCGGCCCATACGTCTGCGCGAAGTGACGCGCGGCTGCGTCACCATCATGAGCTTCATCTACACTCGTTGCGCGGCGCCCAAAGCGTGCCCTTACGCGACCGGTGTGTTAATGGAGTTGCACCAGCACAGTTCGGAAGACCCGCAGCTGGCGAAAGGCATGCGCCTGGTCAGCCTGTCGTTTGATCCCGGGTCGGACACGCCCGAACGAATGGCCGTGTATGCCAGAGTCGCAGACGGCTATGCGGCGGCCGCCCAATGGCACTTCCTGACTACTCGTTCACAGACCGAGCTGCAGCCCATACTCGACGCTTACGGTCAGGCCGTCGGCCGGAAAAAAAATCCTCTCGACCCGACCGGGCCGCTGAATCATACGCTGCGAGTTTTCCTCATCGATGCAAATGGAAACATTCGCAATATCTACAGCGCCGACACGCTCGACCCACGCCTGGTGCTAGCGGACGTGCTGACACTGCTGATGGAGAGGCGCGCCGAATAGAGGAATTGAAGCCGGATTGAAAATTGCAAAATGCAAATTTCACGGTGGGGCGAGGCTCCTGACGAGCCCTGATCTCTTTCCCGCTTTGCTACATTGGACGAGCTCAAGTCATCGATTATCTTGGAGATCATGAGGTTCGCTTGTCGAATTTCAGAAAAAGCCGGTCTTTGGACGGCAGAACATTCAAGCCAGGATATCGGCCCCATTCGAGTGACCACTGCGACCCGTGCCGAAGCGCTGCAAAAGCTTGAAGGGGAGATCCGATACTGGCTCGAGATGTGTCCCTGCAGCGGCCAGGCCTCTCGCAAGCTCGAGATCGAATTGGTGGAGTCGGGTTAGTTGCAGCCGGCAGCGCCGTGTGTCCGCACGATAGATCTGGGCTCGGCAGTAGCCTCGCCCCACCGTGCTTGAAAAATACGTTTCGCCCTTTCGCGATTACCTCTTGTGCCCTTTTCCGGTAGGTCTCTCTCCCTCAATTTGCTCAACTCCAAAAAGTCGATTAAATGTAATTTGATGTCTCCCAGGTGGCGCAAAGCATCTTTTGTGATTGCGAGCGTTCTTCTAGCCACGGCCGCCTGTTGGTTTTTGCCTCCACATGGGCCTCGGTATCAGGGCAAGTCGCTCAGCAGGTGGCTCAAAGACCTGGACTTTGGAGGACGGCGAGGTGCGGCGGCAAGGTTGGCGGTTCGGGAGTTGGGCACCAATGCGCTACCTACCCTGGTCCGCTGCTTAACACACCATGATTCATCATGGGAGCTTCGATGGTTTGCCTTCGCTCACAAATACGAAGTAGGATTGGATTTGTTGGAGGACGATTTCCAGTGGCATCGCCGCGCGGCGCAGGGTTTCGTGGAACTGGGGGCGGTAGCGGAACCTGCGTTGCCAGTATTGGCGCAAGCCGTTACCAATTCCCAAGCCCCGGAGCAGGTCGTCGTGGCGCTCGCGAGGTTGCTCCCGAAGAGTTTCAACGTTCTCACTAACGCGGCTGTCGTGTGCAATTCTCGCGCCTCTCGCGTCAAGGCGTTCGACGGCCTCGTCCAGGCGTGTTCCTACCAGCAGTGCGCCGCTACAAGCTTGCTGGTGCTAAAGCAGGCTCTCCAAGATCCGAATCCGGAAACGCATGACGATGCGGTTGTCGCGCTCTCTAGAATTCGGGATGGCAACTATCCAGCCCAAGTCCGGGAAGCAGCCACACAAACACTAAACGAACTTCCGAACCCGACTTCGCCACCGGCTCCTCCAACCCCCCCCATGCCCCGAAGGAAGTTGCAACTTCTTGCTCAGCCAGAGAAAAGGACATTGAACCCTGATCTATCGCGGTCTCAACCGGAAGAATAAGTTCCTGGCGGGCGCGAAGATGGGAAGAAGATTATTGGTCCCGTCGGTGGAAATGCCGGTGAACGACCATTCGGTGGCAAGTGGGCCTCGGTAGATAACGGGTGTCCAATTGGTGCCGCTCAGATCAGGACTTTGCTCCAAATCCCACGGCGATGAAGGGTAGGGCCAGGAAACCGTCAGCGTGCCTTTCGACTGGGTAAGGGCCAGGCGGGGCCCCGGTACGGGAGCAGGGGGCGATTGGTTCGGGCTGGTCAAGCGGCCCATGAAAAGCAAATTGCCCGTTTGCGTATCCCGAATAAAAAAGACGAACGGATGATCCGCCCGAAAGGGTGGGGGATTTGGACTACGGCCGCTGGTCGCCCCCCCGCCAGCCGTGGCAGCCGCGGCTTCAGTGCCTGCTTCGTCAACCTGTACCCAGGCCTTGTGAAACAAGAAGCTCAAAAAGAGGTCATGCCTTCCGTCCATACCGGAAAAGTCTGCCAAACCTGTCGCGAAGGCATCGGAGATGCCCATTTTCGTCAAAGTCGCTTTTAGGTCGAAGAAGGAATCATTGGTAAACCGTGGCAAAAAGATTTCGATTTCCTGCGGTGCCATTCGCGCAAGGACGTTCGAGAGAAATGAGGGAGAAAGTTGTCTCTCCAAGTGCTCCAACCCATCGATTCGCGCAGGCAACAGGAGCAGCATCGAAATCTGGTTAGTGCCATAAGGCAGTTCGAGTGCCTGAAAATCGTCGGCCTGAGTGTATTTGAACTCTCGCCCAACCTGCCCTGGATTCGCTAGTGGTTGATGCATCAGCGGCGCCTCCACTTGATTGGTGCTGGAAAGGTAGAAGGGCTGGATGGAAGTATTGGTTTCCTCAAAAGTGTAAGTCCAGGCGCCCTTGAAATAGACGGCGCTGGCCAAAACTACCCGAGTAGCGGCATCGATAGCGCCAGCCGGTACAATGTTCTGAATTTTGTTTTGGGTTTCCTGTTCGACCCAAGTGTTGATGGCCTGCCTGGCCGGCTCTGGATTCGCTACAAAGTCAGCCTGGTTAACGCTGGCCTGGTACTGATTCGCGGCGGTTTGCAGGAAAGCGGGAAGCAAAGGAAAACCCGCCTGCGTCCACAGAGCGTTGGCGATGTTCAGCTCGATGGCGTTCGTCTGCTGGTCAGCTTGAAGTTGACTCTGGAGCTGTCCGAACGTCAATGCGAACTGTTGTTGGTTCGTGTCAAACCCCAGGACCTGGGACATCTGTGCCTCCGTATTGCCACGCACTCCGGCATAAATCATCGCCATGCAGGTTGAGATGCTGTAAGGCGAAAAGAAAATATTTCCCGAATTGGTCGCGACCTGCGCGTAAAGGTTCAATGCAAAGGCCGCGTTGCCGGCAGCAAGAGATTGAACTTGGGCCGGTAAATTTGCCGGCAACGATGCAGCGCACGCGCACGAGATTATGCAAAGAGTCCGTGCGATTTTTCCTCTCCTATGGACAGAGCGCTTTGAGCTGCGCATGCTCGGTGTGATCCAACTGAAGATAGAAACTTGCGGAGGATTGCCTTTCATAGTTTGCAGGGCTTTCAGACCGGAATCTTCTCTGATTAGCTAACAGCAATATACTTGATTTTATTCCTTTGTCTTGCCCGGTGGGGCTCGGCAGGAGCCTCGCCCCACCGCCGAAGAGTTCCTATTGCGCCTCCTGTGCTGTTGTGCCTTCTTACGGCCTCTTACCTAGCTCAATCCTTCGGAGCCAACACAACGCGGAACCCATACAAACCGCTGACATTGACAGGCTCTGCAGAGTAACGAAATGCCGAGCGCAGCGAGTACGGATCGTCCAACCAACTTCCGCTGCGAAGGACACGCTCGTCACCAGTAGCCGGACCTTGAGGGTCCAATAGTGCACCGCCGCTGTAAAAGCCGAACCAATCCTGACACCACTCCGCAACATCGCCGTGCATATCGTACAGGCCCCAGAGATTAGGCGGCTTCTGGCCAACGGGGTGAGTCGTGTAATAACGGCCGGTGACATAATAGGAGGTGCCTGGGGGTTTGTTGGTGGTGTAACTGTTCCCATCGTACCAGGCATAGCTGCTGAGGTTAGTGTACCCAATATCGTCGCCGTAGCTGAAACGGGTCGAGGGTGCCAGCCCGGCACGCGTATTCCCATTCTGCCTCTCGCGGCAATCGATAGCACCAATTGGTGGGCAGCTCTCCAGCCGCTTGCTCCAAGCGGGTGAGCTTATCGCAGTAATTCGTCGCATTGAACCAACCCATTGATTCGACCGGACGGTTTGTGTCCCCAATGAAGTAACTCGGGTTGTTGCTCATGACGGCCAAGTAATCTCCCTGGGTCACTAAATATTTGCCGATGTAAAACCCACTAGTCAAAGTAACCAACGTCTGCGGCCCCTCGTCGGCGTTTCTGTCCTGCTCCGTAACGGGACTGCCCATAAGAAATTGGCGGGGAGAAATCCAAACCAGGTGGCTGGATACCGGAAGAGGCGTAACTCCTCTCATTACGACTCTATAAAAACGTGGTTGCGTAAGTGGCGAAGTCAGGTCAGCGAACGTAAGAGTGCTGTTGGTCAGTGTTACGTTTGTCAGGAGATTCCATTGATTGCTACCCGTAAACCCATCGAGGTACTCTACCTGGTTGCTCGACCCGGGGTAGCCGCACACTGTCAGAAGTACACCGAACCCTTCAGAAAGCTTTTGGGCCATAAGATAGCTCATGAATGTTCCTTGTGAGACACCCGTAGCAGTGGTACCGCCCACCAGGCAGAAGGCGCACCCCAAGTTTATTAAAAATGATCGAATCGCCATAAATCCGCATCGGGCCAAAAAGAGCGGTCGTCAATCACCCAACCGACACTCCTTCATGCAACCAACCGGTTCATCCTTTCGCTTCTCTTTCACTGCTCTTTTGCAGGCTAAATTAGTTAAACGAGGAGTTAGCGTGCGTCACCTCATCGAGGTTTCGGGTTATCTCAATTTCTGCCAGGTTCGTACCATCAACGCCGGATTTCATCACAAAAGCTATGAAAGTGCCGTTGACCACCATTGGATTTCGAGGGGATGCCAGTTGCGATGAACCACCCCGGAGTTTATGGCTCATCCCGGCATCGCCAAACTTGGAACCGCCGTGTAACTTGGAGGTATGTGCTTGCGATTAAAAACATCTCCCAATCGCTAACGTGACCGGCCGAACAATTGATTTTTTTCCTTACTCATGAAAACTTCTCCGTTCCCCGCTGAACGAATTTTACTCGGGCCAGGTCCCAGTCCCGTACCTCAGCGCGTATTGCGCGCACTCGGAGCGCCGACGCTCGGCCACTTGGACCCACAGTACCTCAGCATCATGGACGAGACCTGCGACATGCTCCGGCAGGTTTTTCGAACGAAAAATGCTCTCACTTTTCCTGTCAGCGGCACCGGGATGGCGGGAATGGAATGCATTGCAGTAAACCTGATCGAACCCGGCGACGAAGTGCTCGTATGCATAAACGGCGTCTTTGGCGGTCGAATGAAAGATGTGATGGAACGTTGCGGCGCCACGGTGCGTGCGGTAGAGGTAGCTTGGGGGGAGACGATCCAAGTTCAGCAGATCGCAAAAGCGCTGGAAAGCCACCCGAAAATCCGCTTGGTGGGAATCGTTCAAGCCGAGACCAGCACCGGCGCGCATCAACCGCTGGAAGGTTTGTCGGAGCTCATTCATCGCCACAATGCCTTGCTGATTGTCGACGCAGTAACCAGTCTTGGAGGGCACGACCTGCGCGTCGATGATTGGGGAATCGATGCTATTTATAGCGGAACTCAGAAATGCCTGAGCTGCCCGCCCGGCCTCGCTCCGGTTAGCTTTGGTGAGCGGGCGCTTCGCCGCATGGATTCACGCAAGACCAAAGCGCAGTCCTGGTACCTGGATGTGTCGATGTTGCGTAAGTATTATTTGGAGGGGGACGGCACTCGCGTGTATCACCATACCGCCCCGGTGAACATGACCTATGCTTTGCACGAGGCGTTGGCAATGGTGCTTGAAGAGGGACTTGAAAACCGCATCGCGCGCCACGCACAAATGCATCAACGGCTGCGCGCCGGGTTGGAAGCAACGGGGTTGCAGTACATCCCCAAACATTCGCTACACACTCTGAATTGCGTACGGATCCCGGCCGGCGCTGATGATGCGGTTGTCCGGCGTCGCCTACTCAATGAGTATGGGATCGAGATCGGGGCCGGCCTTGGCCCCATGGCGGGGAAAGCCTGGCGCATTGGCCTGATGGGCCATGGCGCCACGGTTCGTAATGTTGACCTCGTGTTAACCGCATTACGCGAGATCCTGCGTTGATTTTAAATGGCATTGTCTGCACTCAATCGGCTCACGGCGTTGTTGCCGCCTGAGCGGCTCTTGTTTCAGCCCGAACAATTGGCCGCATACGAGAGTGACGGATTGACCGCCTTTCGAACCAGGCCCCTGGCGGTGACGATTCCGGAGACAGCCGACGAGGTCATCGCTCTCGTGCGATTTTGCCGCGAAGAGAAACTGCCTTTCGTCGCGCGCGGTAGTGGAACAAGCTTATCCGGCGGATCGCTACCGGTGGCGAGCGGAATCGTTATCGCTCTGAACCGGCTCAATCGGATATTGCGGTTGGATCCCGAGTTGCGTTTGGCTGTGGTCGAGCCGGGAGTGGTGAATACCCAGGTTTCGCAAGCAGCTGCACCGCATGGGTTGCATTACTCTCCCGACCCATCGAGCCAGTCCATCTGCACCATTGGCGGCAACGTCGCGTTCAACTCCGGAGGAGCGCATTGTCTGAAGTATGGAATGACTTCCAACCATGTGCTGGGTTTGCGAGCGGTGTTGGCGACAGGCGAAGTCGTCGAGTGGGGTGGCGGTAGCCGTGAAAATGTTGGGCCGGATTGGTGCGGCTTGTTTACCGGCAACGAAGGCCTTTTCGGGATCGCGCTGGAGATTACACTTCAGCTTCTGCCTCGTCCTGAACGGTTCCACACGGTTTTGGCTGGATACGATTCGCTCGAGCGCGCGGGCGATGCCGTTTCGGCCATTATTGCCAGCGGACTGCTTCCGGGAGCGATTGAGATTATGGATGCCCTCGCGCTGGAGGCAGCCAGAGCTTCTGTCAATGCAGAGTATCCGCCCGGGTGCGAAGCGGTGCTGATCGTGGAGCTTGAAGGGCCACGAGAAGTGGTCGCCCTCGACAGCGCGCGCCTGGATGCAATCCTCGCCAATAGCAAGGCCGTTGGAATTCGCCAGGCACGCGACGCCGGCGAGCGGCTCGCGATTTGGAAAGGGCGCAAGAACGCATTCAGCGCTGTTGGACGTTTGTCTCCGGACTTCATCGTTCAGGACGGTGTCGTCCCGCGCCGACGTCTGGGCGAGGCGCTGCGGCGAGTCGGTGAGATGTCGCGTCAGGCCGGGCTGCGTTGCGCCAACGTTTTTCATGCCGGTGACGGCAACCTCCACCCGCTCATCCTGTTTGACGGCCGTGAGCCTGGCGCGCTTGAACGAGCCGAGGTGCTGGCAGGAGAAATCCTGCGCATGTGCGTCGCCATGGGAGGCTCAATCACGGGAGAACATGGAATCGGTGTAGAAAAGCGTGATTTCCTGCCGGTGATGTTCGGTGCTGATGAAATTGATTGTTTTAAGCGACTGCGGGAGGCGTTCGATCCGTTCGGAATTGCCAATCCCGGCAAGATGTTTCCCGCAGAGCAAGCTCCCGCGTTGCAGCATCGCGGGCTGCATCCCCTTGAAAAAGCCGGTGTGCTCTCACGTGAATGAGCACCGCTCTTGCTCCCGCTTCAGTAACCGAGTTGGTGGAGGTTGTCCGCTCTTATCCACGGTTGCTGGCTTTTGGAGCGGGCACCAAAGCGCGCCTTTCGGCAGTGAATGCGACTCGGATTTCGGTTTCCCAGCTGCGAGGCATTGTGGAGTACGAGCCCAGCGAGTTCACTTTCACCGCGCTGGCGGGAACCCCGGTGCGCGAGCTTGTGCGAACACTCGCGGAACGCGGCCAATACCTTCCATTCGATCCTTTGTTGACGGATGCCGGTGCGACTTTGGGCGGCACAATAGCCGCGGGTGTGAGTGGGCCGGGCCGCTTGCGCTTTGGGGGACTCAAGGATTTTATCCTCGGCGTTCAGTTTGTGGATGGTTTAGGCCGGGCCCTGCGCATGGGCGGAAAGGTGGTCAAGAATGCCGCCGGTTTTGACGTGCCTAAATTCCTGGTCGGCAGTCTTGGCAGGTTCGGAGTTTTAACGGAATTGACATTCAAGGTATTTCCCTCACCTGCATCCACGCTCACCCTGAAGCTCGCTGCGGGAGATATTGAGGCTGCAACCCGGATCCTGGTAGAGGCTGCCAATTCGCGCTGGGAAACTCATGCTCTGGATATTCTTCCAGGCGCCTATGATGTTTGCATGCGACTGGGAGGTCCGGCTCAAGCCCTGCAGGAAATCGCCGACGATGTGTTCGCCCGGTGGCCCGGAGAGAAACTCGGAGACGTAGATGCTGAAAAGATCTGGTCCGATTTGCGCGAATTCCGATGGGTTCATGCCGACCGGCCCTTGATAAAAATTGCGCTCATGCCAACTTTTATCCCCCCTCTATATCGCGCGGTTCAGCGGTTCGAGGGCTTGCGAATCCACGTCAGCAGTGGCGGGAACATGGCGTTCGTCTCGCTCGCAGCGCCAAAACAAGCCGTCGAGTTGAATGAACTGCTTCGAAACCTGTCGTTATCAGGGGTCACTCTGCGCGGCGAGGCACCACTATGGTGTGGCCTCCAACCTCGTGCCGAGATTGCACAAGCCGTCAAACACGCGCTAGATCCCGAAAACCGTTTTCCGCCCCTCCATGAGTAACTGGTTAACCACAACTAAGTATTTGATCGTTTCGTGCAATGCTCACGAACGTGACGTTCGGATTTCGGCTTTCGGGGTTCTTTCGGCCTTCGGCCTTCGGGTTTCGGATTTCAGGTTCCCCACATAGATGCTCCACACGATCCAAAGTGAAAAACTTGGTCCTTTCGGGACCGCGATGACCAATGCCGTCCAGGCATGCGTCCATTGCGGTTTTTGTCTCGCTGCCTGCCCAACCTATGGTGAACTGGGTCAGGAAATGGATACTCCTCGTGGACGAATTGTTCTCATGAAACGCGTGCTCGAGAATGATCTGCCCTGGAAAGCTGCTCAACCGCATATTGATCGCTGCCTCGGTTGCCTGGCTTGCGAGCCCGCTTGTCCAAGCGGGGTGCAATATCGGGATTTGATCAATCCGTTTCGCGCGCTTGCTCGATCAAAGGTAGGCGGCGCCAAAGCAGCGGAACTGCGTCGGGGCTTGCTTTCAAAGGTGTTGCCTTTTCCAGAAAGGTTTCGTTTCGCCGCTCGACTCGGGCGCGCCGCTCGGCGCTTTTCGGGATTCATGCCGGCCTCGTTCAAACCGATGTTGGATCTGTTGCCCACTGTTTTGCCGCCACGGAAAGCCTGGCCTGCCGTGACCCAGGCACAAGAACCACGACGTGCACGGGTTGCCTTGCTTACCGGTTGTGTTCAACAAGTGCTCGATCCCGACATCAATACAGCGACCATTGACGTCCTGACCCGCAATGGCGTGGAGGTGGTCATTCCTCAGAATCAGACGTGTTGTGGCGGACTGGCCTGGCACACCGGCGATTTGACAGCGGCGCAAGGTTTTGCGCGATCTAACCTCGCGGCCTTTCCGAAGGATGTTGATGCCATCCTGACCAATGCGGCCGGTTGTGGATCGACTATGCACGAATACCACCTGATTCTTCGAGGAACTGATCAGGAGAAACGCGCCGAAGCTTTCTGCCGGCAAGCGATGGACGTGAGCGTGTTCCTCGCCAGCTTGCGCCTGCGCCCGATAAGCGGACCTGCCAACGTCCAGCGCATTGCCTACCAGGACGCCTGTCATTTGGCCCATGCGCAAGGAGTAACAAGTGAACCACGTCAACTCTTGCGCGTAATCCCTGGCGTCGAACTGGTCGAACCAGCCTCTCCTCATTTGTGTTGTGGGAGCGCGGGGACCTATAACCTCGATCAACCTGAAATCGCAGCCTCGCTCGGCCGAAAGAAGGCTCAAGCAATCCTTGCCACGGGCGCTCAGTTGGCCGCTTCAGGCAATATAGGCTGTATTAATCAGCTCCGTGCGCACCTTGCCAGACTTGGATCGGCGCTGCCTGTTCGCCACACTATGCAGGTGCTACGCGACGCCTACACCCGGCATGGGTGTTGAAATCGTTATTGAGCGCTCATGATTTGGTCTCAGGACTACGCACCTTTAGGCAGCATCGCTCTTTCCGCCATTGTCGCTGTGCTTCCGGTGGTGACTCTTCTGGGGTTGCTGGCATTTTGGCATGTCCGGGCCCACTTGGCCGCGTTAGCAGGGCTGCTGGTCGCCGGTTCCATAGCCGTTCTGGTGTATCACATGCCGGCGACTCTCGCTCTGATGTCGGCCATCAATGGAGCGGCATTCGGGCTCTTTCCGATCGGTTGGATCGTCCTCAATGCCATTTTTGCCTACCAGCTTTCGGTCGAGACGGGACAGTTTGCGGTATTGCAACGGCAAGTAGCCGGTCTATCAGGCGACCGCCGCATCCAGGCTCTCCTGGTCGCCTTTTGTTTCGGTGCTTTTATTGAAGGTGCGGCTGGGTTCGGCGCTCCGGTTGCGATTACCGCCGCTCTGATGATTGGACTTGGATTTCATCCTTTGGAGGCGGCAAAACTGGCTTTAATTGGGAACACCGCGCCCGTTGCCTTTGGCGCGTTAGGCACGCCTCTGCTTACATTGGCAAAGGTTACTGGCCTGGATTTGCAAGTGCTCAGCGCCATGGTCGGCCGCCAACTTGGGATTATGTCCATCATCGTTCCATTCTGGCTGGTCGCTGCGCAATCCGGATGGCGCAACATGCGCGGTGCGTGGCCCGCGTGCCTGGTGACAGGGCTGTCATTCGGAGTGACTCAGTTCATCGTGAGCAATTTTCACGGCCCCTGGCTCGTCGGTATCGTGAGCGCTTTTGTTTCTATGGGGTCCCTGGTGTTCCTCATGACGTTTTGGAAACCAACTCTGGAACGCATGGGCAATGAGGCCGAGCCTGCAGCTAAAGGCACTGCCCTGGTGGAGGAGCTCGAATCGAGAGTAGCATCCGCTCACGCGAGCAGCGGAACAAGCCCTCAAACGCCCTCGCCAAGCGGATTCTCTGAAGCGACGGCATCGAGTCAACAACCGCAGCCAAGCTTGTCTACCGATGGTCCGTCGAGTCCCTGGCGAGCCTGGCTTCCTTGGATTTTGCTATCCGTGTTTGTCTTCCTTTGGGGGCTCCCGGCCGTTAAAGGTTTTCTCAATTCCATTTTCGCTCCCAATATCTCCGTGCCGTGGCTGGATAATCACGTTCAGCGCATGCCACCCATCGTTCCGAATCCGACCATTGAACACGTGACCTTCGCGTTCAATGCGCTCTCAGCCACCGGCACAGCTCTGCTGCTGGCCGGGGTTGCCGCGGGCCTTTGCCTCGGATTGAGTCCTGCGCGGCTCTTGCGGCTTTACTGCCGAACGGTTTGGAGTGTGCGAATCTCTTTGCTCACAATTGCCCTCATGCTCGCGCTCGGTTTTACTACGCGATATAGCGGCACCGATACAACGCTGGGTCTTGCGCTGGCTTCAACCGGCTGGTTCTTTCCCTTCTTCTCTCCTCTTATCGGCTGGCTGGGTGTGGCTCTGACCGGCAGCGATACTTCTTCCAATGTTTTGTTCGGGAACCTTCAACAGGTCACCGCTCAACGCCTTAACCTGCCGCCGGTGCTCACTGCCTCTTCCAACAGTTCCGGCGGCGTGATGGGTAAAATGATCGACGCGCAAAGCATCGTCGTGGCGAGTGTCGCTACAGGTGGTCATCCAAAAAGTCCCGACGCCGGGACTGTTCTGCGCTCGGTCTTCTGGCATAGCCTGGCCCTGGCTGTTCTTATGGGTATTTTGGTTATGCTGCAGGCGTACGTCTGGCATTGGATGGTTCCTTCAGGCAAGCCTTGAGCTTCACGCGTCATGCTTTGTCAGGCAAATTCTTGCTGACACCTTCTACACGTAAAAACTTCTCTGTTTTCAAAAGGTACGGCCAAAGTCGTATTGCGAGTGAGCTTAGCAAGGTCGCGCTCAACCAAGCTGCGACTGAGGTCGCATTGTGAGGCTTGCCTGTCTGGTGGAAGGTCCTTCTCTTGAACAGAGTCCGGGAGCGTTGGTATCTCGCAGGCGTTTTGCCGATACAAGCTTGTGAAAGGAACTCGCCGGCGAGACGCCGGCGCTCCCAGGTAAACCAAAAGCTTTAAAAACTGTATGACACCTAAACAAATTCGACTGATTCGTCAGAGCTTTTCGCTAATGAGTCCGGATGCGGACGCCGTGGCTCGCACATTCTATCATCGGCTGTTTCAGCTCGACCCGGCGCTGCGGAAACTGTTCCCGGAAAGTTTGGAAGAACAGGGCCGGAAACTGATGGAGATGATCGGCATTGCGGTGGGGTTGCTGGATCGGACCAGCGAATTAGTGCCGGCTTTGCAGTCCCTCGGCCGCAGCCACGCAGGCAATAGCGTGCCGGATGAGCATTATGAGTCGGTCGGCACGGCTTTACTTTGGAGTTTCGAACAGGAATTGGGTCCAGCCTTTACTCCAGACGTTCGCGAAGCGTGGACGGACCTTTGTGTGATCGTTTCCAACACCATGCGCGAAGCCGCCACGCCCCAGTTGGCCGCCGAGCCCTGAGTTACGCTGACGTAGAACGAAAATATTCCCACCGCTAGCGCCGTGGTTGTCAATCGGATCGGGAATATTGTTGCGCGGCCTCTGGTGTCGTCGTCACCATCAAGAAACAGCCATGCTTGCCTCGTTTAATGCCTTGAACGCCTCCTCGATGGCGGGGACTCGGAAGTTGAAGCCAGACTCAACCAGGCGGTTTGGAATTACTCGGCGACTTTTGATGATCAACTCAGTTTCTGTTCGAAGGAAAAACGCTCCGACTTCAAGCATCCAACTCTCGACCGGCAGGCCAATTGGCATTCGGCAGACCTGGCGCAGTAGCTTCATCATTTCGGCATTGGGAATTGGATTGGGCGCTGCGATATTAACAGGGCCTTCGAGTTCCTCATGATTTATCAGCCATTCGGTTGCCCGACAGAAATCGACCTCGTGAATCCATGAAACGAATTGCCTGCCGCTCCCCATTCTGCCTCCGAGCCCAAGACAGACCAGGCGACGAAGCATGGGAAAGACACTATTGTCTGCCAAACCCAGCACCATCGCGGTGCGCATAGCAATTTTACGGGTGTCAGGA
>Ga0306920_100005710_pt1 | contig 16110 bp, 15 predicted proteins | sample flu12Cox44000170_FD_204666 | JGI IMG/M metagenome (GOLD analysis project Ga0306920, IMG submission 204666) | Lab enrichment of tropical soil microbial communities from Luquillo Experimental Forest, Puerto Rico - flux4day.12C.oxic.44.000.170 (v2)... | ecosystem: Environmental > Terrestrial >... | reverse complement strand
CACTCCGATCCCGCGCACCTTGATGATGACCGCCTATGGCGATCTCGATGTGTCGCGGCTGACCGAGAAGCCGCCCGGACGTCGGCCGGTCGACACTCGTACCGTGGCGTTGGAGCGCCTCGACGACGTTGTCGCGGCGGTCGGCCGCGCCTTGATGCAAAAGGCCAAGGTCTATTGGATCTGCCCGATGGTCGAGGAATCGGAGACCGCCGACCTCGCGGCCGCCGAGGAGCGCCACCGGGCGTTGGCGCCGCTGGCGCCGGGCCGCGTCGGCCTGGTGCACGGTCGCATGAAGGCGCTCGACAAGGACGACGCGATGGCCGCCTTTGCCGGGGGCGAGATCGACCTTTTGGTCGCGACGACGGTGATCGAGGTTGGCGTCGACGTGCCCGACGCGACCGTGATGGTCATCGAGCACGCCGAGCGGTTCGGTCTCGCCCAGCTGCACCAGTTGCGCGGCCGCATCGGCCGCGGGGACAAGCCCTCAACCTGCCTGTTACTCTACCAGTCACCGCTCGGCGCGGTCGCTAAGCGCCGCCTCGAAATCCTGCGCGAGACCGAGGACGGGTTTCGCATCGCCGAGGAGGATCTGCGCCTGCGCGGTGCCGGCGAGGTGCTGGGGACACGCCAGAGCGGGTTGCCGAGCCTGCGGCTGGCCGACCTCGCGGCTCATGAGGAGCTGATTGCCATCGCCCATGACGAAGCCCGCCTCGTACTCGAGCGCGACCCGCACCTCGAGAGCGAGCGTGGCCGTGCGTTGCGCGTCCTGCTCTACCTCTTCCGCCGCGACGAGGCGGTCCAATACCTGCGAGCCGGCTGACCCGCCTTTCCCTGATCCACGGGAAGAAACTGGCAAATCGCGGTTCCATGGCGTCTGAACACCCGATCACCGCCGCTAAATCATTGAATGTTCTTCGCGCCGGATGGCAATTCCCTAAGCATTCGAACAGGGAACCAAATCGGCCGAACAGGGAACGAGAAGCCGTGGAACAGGCGTCGGCCAAGGATGTTCTGGGCGCCGATTAGGCTGCGGTTGCCGCAGTCGCGGCGTGCCCGGCATTGGAGCCTCCGTCGCGGTTCGGTGTTGCGGCTTGCAGTTTCGCTGCCGGGGACGCTGGCGCCTCAGCCGAACTCCGTAGCAGTCTAGTCGCGACGGATTCGATCGTGGCAAGCGCCTGAGTAGCACAGAAGCCTGATGCCAGTCCCAAGCCAGCCAGGAGAAATATGCTGGTTGAGACGGTTGTGGCGCCACTTTGAGCCCCTAGGAAGAGCTGGGCAGCGCGAAACAGGACATAAACTCCGAGGGAGATCGCAGCACCGGCCGCGGGCTTGTAAAAAAACTCACCGATTACCGGCTTTTTCAATGACGGATCAACGAAAGCTCGAATCACGCTGATCACACCGCCGAGCAGCCCCATGCAGACGACCAGAAACATTTCGGTCAACTCAAAGAAGCGTGCCCATAGGCTCACCCATCCGTTACTTGAATCTAGCATCCGCAACACGGGGATTATTTGTGGTGCTTTCCGTGTTATTCCATCCTTGTACTGATCATAATAAAAGGCGAGATTTGCCGATCTGAACCGTATCTCGTCTTCGATCAATGCCAATTCGTTCGCGTGTCTTTGAAGCGTCGCCTTTATCTCGGCGCAGGATTTACGGTTTGTGCTGCCTGGTTCCGAACTGGCCAGCTCGGCTACACTTCCGCTTTCCGTGACAACGGTGCCGCCGGCAACATCGAAACAGACCAAAGAATCAATCCGAGACCGGTAGGCATCACGCTCTGCGGTGAGGAGGGCCAGCTCGCGAGCGAGGTGATCGTCTGCATATCCATCCCTTTGCTCGAGCATGGCAATCAATGCGTTGAAGTCGCTCACATTAGCTTGTCTGATTTCAAGAAAAGCGACCGTCAGTAAAGATATTATAAATATTGTTACATAACCAACAAAGACACCAACGTACCCGATAAAAGTAAGAATTGGGCCAAATTTCAACTTGTTCGCGGCAAATGTACCGTCATACGCCTTGGTGTCGAATTCTGGCCGAAATGCATCGGAGGTCATTGTCATGTCTCCCTCGGCTGGCGATGGCAGGCCACGGCTCGGTCAACTGAGTCCGAAGGCGGCGGTTGAACCAGTCCTGCGCTGTTATTTTGGGCGTTCTAACGAAAGGCGCGTGTGAGCTGGTTCACACCACGCAACTTTTTTTAACCATTTAGGACGACGGAGCGACGCCTTGACCGAGCGCCGACGCACCCGACGGGTTTCCGCAGAGGACGCCACGCGAGCTGAGCCCCATTCGACGGAGGTCGCTCGGGGCCGATTGCCCGCCGCCGCGGCGGCAGACGGCTTAATCCGGCGAGTGATCCACTTTTCGGGTGGCAAGCGCTCCGAGCCAATCGAGCGCCGCGTGGAAGCGGACGACCTCGCCGACGACGACGATCGAGGGAGTCTCGATCCCGGTGGCTGCCGCCACGACTTCGCTCAATGTCGACACCACGACGCGTTGCGCTGCGGTTGTCGCCTTGCTGATGACGGCGACGGGCTCGTCGGGCCGGCGGCCTCCCGACATCAGCCGCTCGGCGATGCTCGGCAAGTGCCGCGCCGCCATATACAGCACCAGCACCGGGGCGCCCCGGGCGATCGCCTGCCAATCGAGGCCGCCCGGCACCGCTCCGTCGCTGTCGTGGCCGGTAAGGAACGTGACGGCGGAATTGGTGTCGCGATGGGTCAGCGGGATCCCGGCATAGGCGAGCCCGCGATGCCTGCGGTGATGCCCGGCACGATGCGAAACGGAACACCGGATGCGGCGAGCGCCAATGCCTCCTCGCCGCCGCGGCCGAAGACGCAGGGGTCGCCGCCCTTGAGGCGCAGCACCCGCTTGCCTTCCTGCGCCAGCCCGATCAACCGCGCCGAGATGTCGGGCTGGCTCGGCGACGGCCGGCCGCCGCGTTTGCCAGCGAAATCGAGCCGCGCTTGGCCGCTACGGGTCGGACCCGCCTTATTAACGAGCCGACATATCCGACCTGATCTCGCTCGCCGAAAACTCCCGATGCCGCTCTCCCGCGGCGGCGAGGACCGCGCCAGGAGTACGCCCTGCGGAAAGACGGCGCTATGCCAAAAAGTTGAGTCTCTAGAGAACAAATAGAGAATATTTCCCGTTGTAGCTGTATCAGATTTATGTCATTTTCAAGCGTCCTGAGCCTTCGCCGGGATGATTGCTAGAGGTGTGAACACAGCATCTTGTCAGCGTGATGGATTTGTCTACTATCCCTCGTGGGGAGCTTAAATGACCAAAATTAACGTCGCCAGGCTGTCCGAAGAAGCCGTTCCGTTTCAGCGCCGGTGGGATAACCCGTACATTCCGGCTACGGACAATGAGCCCGGAGCCCCTGAGGCGCTCCTAAAGGCGAACAGGGTCCTTCGCGGGCATCGATGGCCTGCTCCCTATGATCGAACACGGCACGAGATGATTCTCGGCGACGCTCGTGACCTGCAGACGATTCCGAACGAATCGGTGCATCTGGTCGTGACGTCGCCTCCCTACTTTAACCTGAAGCCATACGCCTCTGATGCCCGTGGGAGCCAGCTCGGTCGCGTTGATGATTACGAGACTTTCCTCGACGAATTGGACCGCGTTTGGAGGGAGTGCGAGCGGGTTCTAGTTCCTGGCGGGCGCATTTGCTGCGTCATTGGCGACATCTTGATCCCCAGGCGAGCGGATGGCCGCCATCGGGTGCTGCCTCTACCTTCTGATATTCAAGTGCGGAGCCGCAACAACGGGCTGGATAACTTAACGCCTATTCTATGGTTCAAGATCGGAAACCGCACCAACGAGTCCGGAGGAGGATCGAGCGGATACTACGGCAAGCCATATCAGCCGGGTTCAATCATAAAGAATGACCATGAGCACATCCTCATGTTGCGTAAGCCCGGGGGATACCGAGCAACTCCGATGATCCAGAAGGCGCTCTCCATGCTCCAGCGCGACGAGATGGATTCCTGGATGCGCCCGGTTTGGTCCGATATCCGAGGCGCCAGTCTGCGAGCTGGACACCCCGCGCCGTTTCCATCGGAGTTGGCAGAACGCTTGATTCGGATGTTCAGCTTTGCCGGTGACACAATCCTCGATCCCTTCGCGGGCTCGGGATCAACCGCCGTGGCGGCGATACGGACAGGTCGAAACTCAATTTCAGTTGAGATTGAAGAAGAGTACTTAAATGCTGCCACACGTCGAGCGGCGCGTGAAACTGCAGGTAGGTTAATCGAGAATCATACGGCGGTCGTGATCGAATCGACAAATCGGCGAGACCTGCAAGAGCCCGGAGAGACGACCGTTGCCATACCTGCTACTGAACCGCTTTCGGAGCTTATTTGATGGAATCCTTTATCGTCATCGCGATTCGAGCCTGGGCGATTCAGTGGCTTGGCGCCTTCCTGAGGATCTCTATGCGCTGCACCGGTCTGCAAGATTAAATGCATTAATTGAATCCGGGGAACGCGTCGTAAATCTTCAAAATACTCTTCGAGGTATTAAATCACGGCGCGGCGATGCGACCTTTGGCGAAGTTGTTCCCCACACCCTAACAAAGACCGACCCGGGCTTCGTTGTGCATCGAGGTCAAATAGCGACGGTAGAAATTGGTACAGAAGTTAAAATATTGGCAAAGGCCATGATAAAGCAAATCGATCGAGTCATGGGCGACCTTGCTAGGCAGGCAGAGCATTTTCATAAAGCTGGAGGAAACCCAATATGCGTGGGAATTGTAGGGATCAATTACGCTGACAGATATACGTCAGTTGAAGGCGACAGGCTGTGGCCCACGAACGGCCAAAATCACAAGCATCCGATTCAAGAAGCAGCAGAGGCCGAGAGACGATTGAGGTCGATAGCAGCTCGCGATTTTGATGAGTTTGTCGTTCTTCCGTTCAGAGCGCGAAATGAGCCTCCGTTTCTGTTTGAATGGGTCGATGAAGGACAAACAGGATCGGACTATGGGGCCGTTTTGACGAGGATCCTGAGGAAGTACGAGACTAAATTTCTTAACCAATAACGAGACGATGAATAGAGATTTGACGACCGAGACCAACGCCTCGCTCACCCGCCTCTGCGGGTGCATTGACGCCTGCGACCCGACCAAGGCGCTCGTCACCGGCTCGGTGCGACACCAGATCGCGACGCATCCGATCGACTCCCACCCACTGGGCAACGTCTGACTTCAGGGTCGCTCGATCAACGCCCGCGCCTCGAGCTGCTCCATCAAAGTGCGATGGGCGCGCATCCCATCGAATAGCGGGTCGTCCGGGCGGCCAAGATGTCGCTCGTCTTCCAGCACCGCCCGATCGAGCGCTTCCGATATACCGTCACGGCCAACGATGACACACGCGATGCGATGCCGGGACAGGGCGACGCAGGCCCGCCCGGCCTCGCAGTTGAACTCGGTTACCCGCTCCGCGCCGGAGATCGGATGCAATGCCACGATCACCCGGCGTTCGAGACCCTGAAATCGGTTCGCCGTTTCGACATAGACGCCAGGACCGACGGCCCGTCGTATCGCCGTAACTTCATCCCGGTGAAACACGACCACCCCAATATCTTCCTCGGCGAGGACACCCGAGTCCTCATCATCGACAAACTGAAACTGCCGGCGGACGAGCCGGTTCACGAGCTCGGTCACCACATCGAGGAGCTCGATGTCAAACTGTGGCACGATCCGCCGCGGCAATCCCACCATGCTAAGCGAACCCTTTGCGAGGGAGCGGTCCAGAAGACGGTCGAGCGGCGTCATGCCGGGCAGCCCGCCCGTGATCAGACGCTGCCCCGACCCCGCCACCGCGCCGAAGGGCAACGAAGGGTAAAAGCTCGGCTGCACGACATCGATCGTATCTTGAGGCAGCCGACGCGAATGCCGCATCTGCAAGGACAAAGCTGTGCCGTTGTTCAACAAAACCAGGGGCGCGGCTACATGCGGCCCACAGGGATCCGCCGCATACAAGCGGATATCGGACCTATAGATCGGACGGATCTGTCCGGGGTCGCCGATCAGACAGGCCTTAGTTGCAAGGGCACGGATACGGTCGTAATCCGCGCGCCTTGCCTGATAGGCTTCATCGATAATTAACCGGTCGGCAACGTAGCCAAGGTCCTTGATCTCGCAAAACTTCGCCACGGTCGCCACGACGACCGGCGCGGCTAGATCATTCGTTGCGTCGACCACGCGGACGTTCCGCAATCCGGCAAGGCGCGCCCGCGTTTCGTTGCTGGCGACAAAACGATCGATGCGCAGGCGGGGATACAAGAGCGCCGCGCGCCTGACGATATCATCGCATTGATCGTTGGAGACCGCCGCGACGATCACCGTGCGCCCCAGGATTATCGCAATCAGCGTGATCAGATCGATCAACAACGCGGTCTTGCCGGCCCCCGGCGGCGCCAGGATGACGACATCGCCGGGATGAGACCGCACCGCTTCCATCGCCAGGTTAGTGATGCCGGCCCACGGCGAAGACAGGGCCATCACGATTTGCCTCTGAGTGCCGCAACGGCGCTCGAAGGTCATGCACAATCTGTATGGCGCCCGCCGCGGGCACCGGCGTCGGACAGGCCCGCATACGATCCCAGGCAATCCCACGCGCACGGCCGAGGGTGGCGCGGTCGCGTACCGGCGGCATTAAAACGGCAGCATCCCCGATGTCAGGCAGTCCGGGCAGCGTCTTGCCCGCGATCACCTCGGCTCGCACAAGCATGTCGCCCGAGTTCTTGCATTCCGCCAGATCAATGATCCGGTAGGTGAACCGCTCATCGCGCAGCAAGCACATCTTGTCGCCCGACCGCAGCGAGAGGTGTTGCGACGAACGGATCGACTGAATGACGATGGTCTTTCTCCCGATTTTTTGCCGGTTCGTCGCGACCACCACGCCCTCGAGCAAATCGCCGGCAAGCTGCGCCTTGGCGTAAGCGCCGCTCACCGACCGGATGCTGAGTCCAGCGATCCGTTCGACGGCAAATTCTCTCGACATGAACTCGCTGGTCTGCATCTCGGGCGTGAGACTCCGCCGGAGATGGTTCGCCGGATCGGCCACATAGCCGACATGTTCGAGATAAGCCCCTCGGTCCTGGGCCGCGATGTCTTGCACGACCGCCCCCTCCGGAAATAGCCTTAGCTGCTTCAGCCCTTCGCAGGCCAACCGGTATCGGCGGTCGATCTCATCGCGGACCAATTGCGCGATGATCTTCTTGGCACGGGCTGCGCCGGGCGCATCACCATTTGACAGGGCCTCGGTGTATTTCTCGACCGCAGGCGCGAGGTGTTCGCGGTCGAATTCCGGCGGTGTGGCGCCTGATGCCGAGAGCTGCTCGGCCGCCGCCACGCGCTGCCATATGCGGCCATCCGCCGGCGCACACCATTCGAGAAAAGCCCCAAGGTGCTGGTCGCCGAATTCGTCCTGTCCTGTCGCCAAGCACGCACCCAAGGCTTTTGGCAACACCAATACCGAGGCACTATCGGCGCAGTCGCTCCGCTTGTCGAACCATGCGAGGCGCCGGCTAACCCGTAAGAGATTGGGCCGTTGCGAATAGACGCTGCGGTCGATGACCCCAAGCGCGAGGCGTGCGCTGTCGCCGCCGGTGACGATAATCTGCGGCAGTTCCCCGAGCGGTACCTCCCACGAGAGAATGATGGGCTCAGCCGCCGAAAACGCCGCGGCAAGCATGCCATATTGTTCATCGCGGTTGATCGGGTTGCCGCACACGAACACCTTTGCTGGCCCGCGGCCATCGCCGACTCCAAGCCCGAATAGCGATACCGATTCCCCCGCCATTGCGATCGGGATCAAAACGAGAGGCTTTTTCGACACCGGAAAGCCGCGCTCTCGGGAGATCTTGACCACGGTGCCGCCGTCCCGGGCCATCAGTATTGCGACGGCGATCATCTCGGTCATTGTCAACCTGCCTTCTGCAACGCGACGTGCGCGGCGAGAAGCCGTTGTTGCACGTCGGCCTCCTCTCGGTTCGCGGCTTGCGCCCCCCGCAACAGTTCGAGGGCCCGGTCGGTATTCATATGTCCGATAAGGTCGGCCAGATTGTTGCTCACCGATGCCGGATGTCCCTCGGCCACCGAAAGGTTCTGGCAGACCTTCGCCATCGGGCAGAATGATCGGCACGAACCCATGAAGTTGCGCGGCAACTTCAGAATGTTCGCGGCCTTATCGAGCCCTTCGCCGGGGCCGAGAATCGCCGACACCTCGGCAAGAGTGCGTGGCCGTAGCGCCAGCATCCGCCGGGCGAAATCGATGTCCCGTTCGATCGGCTGCAACGTCGGCGCGGCGTTCAAGCTGCCAACCGACTTGAGGATCAGTACGCCCGTTTTTCGGTACGTCGGCCGGTAGGGCGAGGTGCCGCATGCGCTCTTCCAAGCCGACGGCATAGACGCCAGCTTGTGCCGCGGCAGACTGGACATCGTTGGTGTCGGTGTTGTGGTGGAGATCCGCAAATGATTTGATCTCGCCGATCCCGTACGCGCGTGCCACATCCCGAGCGATCAGCGCATCGGCGCGCAGAACGGCAACAATACCATCATCGGCAAGCCGAATAGGGATGTGTGCCTGCAGCAAGACATTGAAGGCGTCAGGCCGTCCTTGGAACTTTCGTTTCAGCTCGCGGTCGGTCTCCGCGATGGCATGCCGAATTGCTGCATCGCGAATTGCGTCATTTCGTGATCGTAAGTCCTTGTTGTCGCCAATATGCCGCACTCGCGTTTCCGTCGGGCCGAGGATGCCGTTCTTGACGAGCGCGTCGAGAAGCCGGCTGGCTCCGTTCTCGGTGATCCAATGCTCGAACACATTCCCTTGTCGGATCGCGAACGGCGAGAGATGGCTTTCCAGTGCCTCGCCGAACGCTCGCTTTGCCATCTCCTCCATATCGATGCCGGCCAGCATTGCCGTTCGCGAAACCGCGCAAGCCGGGTTCTTGGCGGCCTGCATGATGCGGCGCGCATCGACCGTGTGCTCCTTCAACGTTCCGCGCAACACTTCGGCCGACGTCTTCATACCTCTGTCGCTCCAACGAGGACCAACGGACCTCGGCCGAATCGCTGTGTCATCAGGTCCAGATGAGAGATGCGTGTCGCGGCAGCGCGCCGTTCCTCCTCGTCGCGCATCGCGAATTCCGATAAATCCTCGGCAGCTGCCTTGCCCATTGCATCGATGTTCGGGGCGTGTTGGCCGATCGAGGGCAATTCGCGCGCGATGATTCGGATAATCGCGTCCGAATCTGAATCCTTCGTATCTTGATAGATCGAATACGCCTTGAGGATGCCGCGTAGCGCATCCACCCGCTGACTGTACCCACCGATTATGCGGCGCTCGATCGCCCAACTCGACAGAGCCACCATCCCCGCCATCGCGCTGAGATCCGCCGCCGAGAGCGCCGGCACGAGATACACCCGGTTGCGAGCGGCTCGGCGATACGATCGTTCGTCGCCCTTCCGGAAGCTCGCGAACTGTGATGTCGAGATAACCAAACCGAACAACGCCCGAACGATCGCCGCTACTCGTGCCGGTGGCGACGCCACACCAATCTTTTCGAGCGCCAACACGAGGGCATCACGCTTCGGCAGCTGGGCTGGGGTCTCGACCCTCGGCTCTATGACCGGCTTCGGCGCCAACGCACTTTCACCGGCTAGCCGCGTTTTCCGTGCCTGCTTTGCTATTCGTAGCTCACGCTCTTCGCTGAGCCACCGCAACAGCGCTCGAGCCCGCTCGATGTTCCGATCCAGTTGCTCGTCGGCAATCGGCTCGGCCTGGCCGATCTCCATATGGAGATCGGCGGTCAGCTGCCGGAGCATCTTTGTCTTGGGGTCTAGGGGTATCGGCATAATGCGTTAGATGAGCATTATATATATAATGCACCGGCTCCGTCAAGGGCCTCGCAGCCTAACGGTCAGGGCCACGGGTCCCCCGATATCGCATTGCGTGAGGACTGAATGGCGGAATCGGCCGCTCGCTGGGCGGCTCAGTCTGCCGTAGGCACCAACCCTGGAGGGCGCCGCGGGCGTCTACCCCAATCGAGCGCCTTGTGGAAGCGGACGACCTCGCCGACGACGACGATCGAGGGAGTCTCGATCCCGGTGGCTGCCGCCACGACTTCGCTCAATGTCGACACCACGACGCGTTGCGCTGCGGTTGTCGCCTTGCTGATGACGGCGACGGGCTCGTCGGGCCGGCGGCCTCCCGACATCAGCCGCTCGGCGATGCTCGGCAAGTGCCGCGCCGCCATATACAGCACCAGCACCGGGGCGCCCCGGGCGATCGCCTGCCAATCGAGGCCGCCCGGCACCGCTCCGTCGCTGTCGTGGCCGGTAAGGAACGTGACGGCGGAATTGGTGTCGCGATGGGTCAGCGGGATCCCGGCATAGGCGAGCCCGCCGATGCCTGCGGTGATGCCCGGCACGATGCGAAACGGAACGCCGGCGGCTGCGAGCGCCAATGCCTCCTCACCGCCGCGGCCGAAGACGCAGGGGTCGCCGCCCTTGAGGCGCAGCACCCGCTTGCCTTCCTGCGCCAGCCCGATCAACCGCGCCGAGATGTCGGGCTGGCTCGGCGACGGCCGACCGCCGCGTTTGCCGGCGAAATCGAGCCGCGCGCCCGACCCGGCAAGCCGCAGGATCCGCGCGTCTACCAGCGCGTCGTAGACGACGACATCGGCGCCGGCCAGGGCATGCAGCGCCAGCACGGAGAGCAGACCGGGATCTCCCGGGCCGGCCCCGACGAGCCAGACGTGGCCGGTTTCGAAATCCGGGAGACCGAGGAGCGCGCTGTCGATCATCTCGTCGACCAAAGGAACACGAGGAGCCATCCGCCAAGAGGCCACAAAGTAGTCATCCCGGTTAGTTTTGCTAAGATCGGCCTATGGCACGGCAGCAGATCGGACCGCTGCGGCGCGGCTGGACGACCGGCGCCTGTGCCGCCGCCGCGGCGCGTGCGGCCTTCACCGCATTGCTGTCCGGTCGGTTCCCCGACCCGGTTTCGATCCGCTTGCCGCGCGGTGCGATCGCGAGATTCCCGCTGGCGCTTGCCGAGTTGGGCGAAGGCCGCGCCCGCGCCGGCATCGTCAAGGATGCCGGCGACGACCCTGACGTTACCCATGGAGCGCTGGTCATCACCGAAATCGCATGGGCGGCGGCACATTCGGGCATCGGCTTCGCCGCCGGCGAGGGAGTCGGCACGGTGACCCGGGCCGGCCTGGCGCTTGCCGTCGGTGAGCCGGCGATCAACCCGGCGCCGCGAGCAATGATCTCGCAGGCGCTCCGGGAGGTGGCCGAGGAGAGCGGCGCGCCGCTGCCCGACGTCACCGTCACGATCTCGATCCCGGGCGGCGAGCGCCTCGCCGAGAAGACCATGAACGCGCGGCTCGGGATCAAAGGCGGCCTGTCGATCCTGGGGACGACCGGGATTGTCGTACCCTATTCATGCTCATCATGGATTCATTCAATCCAGCGTGGAATCGATGTCGCCCGCGCCGCTGGTCTCGAGCATCTCGCGGCTTCGACCGGCGCCACTTCGGAGCGGGCCGTGCAGCGTCTCTATGATCTGCCCGAGCACGCGTTGATCGATATGGGCGACTTTGTTGGGGGCACGTTGAAATATCTGCGCGGTCATCCGGTCGCACGCCTAACGATTGCCGGCGGCTTTGCCAAGCTCGCCAAGCTCGCGGCCGGCCATCTCGATCTGCATTCGGCGCGCAGCCGAGTAGATACCGCGGCGCTCGGCGAGATGCTGGCTGCGCTCGGCGCCGATAATGTGACCGTCGATAAGGCACGCGCCGCCACTGGCGCCGGCGAGATTCTCGCCCTCGCCGGCACTCGAAGTGAGGCTCTCGCGGGCCTCGTCGCGGCGGGGGCGCGCGAGGTGGCGCTTGCGACATTGTCGGGCAAGACTGCGGTCGAGGTGGCGATCGTCGATCGCCAGGGCAGTTTTCTCGCGCGGGTCGGCGGGTGACGGCGAAAGAGCTCCTGATCCTGGGCGGCACCGGCGAAGCGGCCATGCTCGCCCGTGCCGTGCTTGCCCGCTTCGGTGACGCGCTCAACGTCACAACCTCGCTCGCCGGACGAACCGAGCGGCCGAGTTCGCTGCCGGGCCGGGTACGCATCGGCGGCTTTGGCGGCGCGGCCGGTCTCGCCGCCTATCTCACCGAACACGGCGTGGATCGGCTGATCGACGCGACCCACCCGTTCGCGGCGCGGATTACGGCTGCGGCTCGGCTCGCCTGCGAGGAGGCCCAGGTGCCGCGATTGCTGCTGCTGCGACCGCCTTGGCGTCGCCACCCGCTCGATCGCTGGATCGAAGTCGGCGATATGGAGGCCGCTGCCGAACTCGTCGGAAGGATCGGCCGGCGAGCCTTCCTGACGGTCGGCGCCGAGGAGGTCGCGTGCTTCGCAGTGGCGACCGGGGTCAACTTTCTAGTTCGGCTCATCGATCCGCCGCGTCAGCCCTTGCCGCTGCGCTGTCACGAGGTCGTCACCGGGCGCGGGCCCTTTACCTTGGCCGAGGAGCGCCAACGGCTCGAACGTCACGCAATCGATGTGCTGGTATGTAAGGCGAGCGGCGGTGCTGCTACAGAGGCAAAGATTGCCGCGGCTCGCGAGCTCAGCATTCCGGTGGTCATGGTGCGGCGTCCCGCACCCGAGCCGGGGGATGCGGTCGAAACCGTCGAGGCGGCGCTCGATTGGCTCGCTGTCGATCACGCGTTCCAAAGAACAGAGAGGGTGTTATGACCGCTCGTCTCACTACCCTCCTCGGAGCAACAGGGCTCGCCGCTGTCATCGTCGGCAGTGGTGCGTCGCACGCGCAGCTTCAGATCAACCCTTTTAGCCAGTACTACGAGAATGTGGCGCGCGCAGCGAAGCAGAACGACGCCGGTCTCGTCAGGTTGCTCCTCGCGAACGGAAGCCCTCCGGACCAGACCGACGAAACTCAGCGAACCGGGATGCATTATGCCGCGGTCAACGGCAACCTTCAGATCGTAGCGATCCTGATCAAAGGGGGCGCCAAGCTCGGTCCCAAAGAAAAGCTTGGCAACACGCCGCTGCACCTCGCTGCCGACGCAAATCAGGCCGAGGTCGCGAGCCTGCTGGTTGACGCCGGCGCCGTCGTCGACGCCGAGAACAAGAACGGGATGACGCCGCTGATGATTGCGGCGAGCCGCGGCAACGTCGAAATCGTGCAAGCCCTTCTTGCCAAGGGCGCCAGCGTCACCAAGACCGACTACACCGGGCGCGACGCCGCGGGCTGGGCGGCCGAGAGCCACCGCCCGGCGGTCGTCCAGGCGATCAAGCGGGCGCAAAGCGCAAAAAAGTCGTAAGCACCGGGCCGAGTCCGCAATCGTCGCGGTCCTGCTGGCCGCTAGCCCTCGCCTGCAGAAGTTTTCGGCCGGTTTTCTTGCGATTCAGGTTCTTTAAACCTAACGCCTCATACAATTACCGATGCGGCGCAGCCGCTTTTTCTCAAACTGACGTCGGTTTCGAGCAACGGACCAGCAGGGTAGGGTCATGGCGAGGATCTTTTGTTACTGTGGCCGAATCGTAGCCGTCATCGTGTTGATGGCAGGCGTGCTGCAGACGCATGGCGTCGCGGCAATGGATGCGGAAAAGCGTGCCAACATCGAAGCACTGCTAAAAGACATGGGCATGCTCGCGAATATGACCCAGATAATTGATCTCTTGACTCCCCGAATAATTGGCAACCTAAAAAAAAATAAACTCAGAGATCCCTGACGCCATTTGGGACGAATTCACCCGGATATGCACTGAGGAAATGAAACGGTTGCTTCCCGAGCTTGAGGAGCCTATTATCGCGATCTACGATAATAATTTCTCGGCTGATGAAATCAAACAACTCGTAGCTTTCTACCAGAGCCCGGTCGGACGCAAGATTGTGGTCCAATTACCGCAGCTCGCCCAACAAATCGTGACCATGGGACAAAGCTGGGGGCAGCAGGCGGGGGCGCGCGCAGTCGAGCGCATCCGCGCGGCCGCAAAACAGAAGGGTTACGACCTCTAAGGACAGCCCGTCAGTCCCGGCCATCAGGCCCGCCGACGCGGGCGCATCGAGTGATGGTGGTCGGCGGCATAAAGCCGGCTCTCGGCCGTGCTCTCACTCGCGAGAGCGCGGCCGACCAGCACCAGCGCGGTGCGGGTGATACGCGCCTCCTTCACCTTGGCGCGGATGTCGCCGAGAGTGCCGCGGATCAGCAGCTCGTCGGGCCAGCTGACCCGATAGGCGACGACCGCGGGGCAATCGGCGCCATAGGACGGAATGAGCACGCGGACGACGCGCGCGAGATTGGCCGCCGAAAGATGGATCGCCAGGGTCGCTCGGCTAGCCGCCAGCCGCTCGAGCGCTTCTCCTTCGGGCATCGGCGAGGAACGCGTCGCGGTGCGCGTCAGGATCACCGTCTGGACGACTTCCGGCAGGGTTAGCTCACAGCCAATCGCCGCCGCGGCAGCGGCAAAGGAGGGTACTCCCGGGGTCACCTCGAACGGGATCCCGAGCGCCGTGAGGCGCCGCATCTGCTCGGCGATTGCGCCGTAGAGCGACGGGTCGCCGGAATGCAGGCGCGCGATGTCGAGCCCGGCCTCGTGCGCTTGGCGCATGTAGGCGACGATCTCGTCCAAGGTCAACGGCGCGGTGTCGACCAGTCGCGTGCCGGGCGGCGCGGCGGCGAGGATCGCGCGCGGCACCAGCGAGCCGGCATAGAGACAAACCGGGCAGCGCTCGATCAACCGCAGTCCGCGCACCGTGATCAGGTCGGGTGCGCCGGGCCCGGCGCCGATGAAATGCACCGTCATTCACGATCTTCGAGATAGCCGCGTGGCGTGTAGAGCCGAGGCGGGTCGGTGTCGAGCCGGCGGGTGGTGCTGCTGCCAACGAGGACGAGGGTCAGCATGTCGACCTCGGCATCCGCCAGTTCTGATAGAGCAAGGTTACGCCCTTGTTCCCCAGGGCGCCCGAGATTGCGGCCGAGGAAGACCGGGGTCTGCGGCGAACGGTGGCGCAACAGGATCTCCGCCGCCTCGGCGAGCCGGGCCGGCCGACGCGCCGACCGCGGATTGTAGAGGGCCACGACGAAATTGGCTGCGGCGGCCGATTCCAGCCGGGTGCGGATCACATCCCATGGCGTCATCAGGTCGGAGAGCGAGATCGCGCAGAAATCGTGGCCGAGCGGAGCGCCCGCCCGTGCCGCGGCGGCCTGCAAGGCCGAGACGCCGGGACAAACTCGGATTTCGACCGTTCCCCATTCCGGCTTCGCGACGAGATCGAGCAGCTCGAAGACGAGCGCAGCCAAGCCGTAGATCCCCGGGTCGCCCGAGGAGACGAGCGCCACCGACCGCCCCTCGGCGCCGAGATCGAGCGCCAGGCGCACCCGCGCTTCCTCTTCGCCAATACTGCTCGTGTGGCACTTCTTGCCGGCGATCGCCCGGCCGAGCAGGTCGAGGTAGAGGCTGTAGCCGACAATGTCGGTCGCATGCGCCAATGCCGCGCTTACCTCGGGAGTGCGCCAGCCGGGGTCACCTGGGCCGATGCCGATCACGGCGAGCATCCCCCTTTGACGCCCGATCGCATCGGCATCGATCGGTGCCGGCGCGCGCGCCACTGCGCAGGTCGCCCGCCGCGATTTGCGCTTGGGCACGACGAGCACCCCGCCCGGTCCGGCGGCGGCAAGTGCGGCCCCTTCTGCCACTCCCCAGCAGCCGGTCGCCCGAAACGCCGCGGGCGACCGCTCGGAGAGGCGCTCCGTCTCGGCAAGCAGACGTGAGGGCGGAAAGAACCGCGCCGGCACGCCGAGCGACGCGGCGAGCGCATGAACTCCTGGTTCGGCGAGCTTCAGCTCGACGGACACCACCGCGGCGACCGCTGCTGCGGCAAGCCCCGCGTCCGCCATTGCCGAATGTGTAAGATCGGCAATCTCCGCTGACGAGCAGCCGCGCTCGCAGCCGATACCCAAGGCCAGGACCGGTGGGTGGAAGACCAGGTCATCGCTCGCGGGATCGACGTGGCGGTCGGTCACCAACACACGCCGTTCGGCTTGTTCTGCCCAGCCGATGGTCCCCGC
>Ga0306920_100005709_pt1 | contig 16111 bp, 13 predicted proteins | sample flu12Cox44000170_FD_204666 | JGI IMG/M metagenome (GOLD analysis project Ga0306920, IMG submission 204666) | Lab enrichment of tropical soil microbial communities from Luquillo Experimental Forest, Puerto Rico - flux4day.12C.oxic.44.000.170 (v2)... | ecosystem: Environmental > Terrestrial >... | reverse complement strand
CTCTACCTTTCGAAGTCGAACAAAGTTGTGACGGTGTCGCATCATTTGGCGCACGCCTACAGCGCCTTCGCCGCCTGTCCGTTCGATGAAGGGGCCGTGATGGTGGTGGACGGAGTCGGCAATTACAGTTCGGACGTCACCGAACCGGGCCAACTCACCGACAACGTCAATCCGCTCGCCCGCGAATCCGAGAGCTATTACAAGTTCGAAGGCTCGCGAATTGGAGCGCTGAAGAAGATCTGGCTCAAACCGGTGCGCGGATTTCTCAGCGACGAATTCTACTTCATGCCCGGCCTCGGCGCGCTCTACAGCCGGGTCTCGATCTACATTTTTGCGCACTGGAACAAGTGCGGCGAGGTGATGGGCTTGGCGCCTTACGGCCGCCCCGATGCGGTCAAGCCGTTGCTCGAGACCAAGAGCGAAGAGGTGGACGTTCCCGAGTGGGGCGTCGAGTTCGACAAGCCGTTCTGGCCCGAGCACGAGCGCGACTGGGAAGCGAGTCCACCGATGCAGCATTGGAAAGACGTCGCTTGGCGGGTCCAAGACGACGCGGAGACTTTGCTCCTCAAGCGCGCGACCTGGCTGCGCGAAGCAACTGGCGCCAAGAACCTGTGCATGGCTGGCGGCGTTGCCCTCAATTGCGTGGCCAATGGGCGGATCGTGCGCGAGGCCGGCTTCGACAACGTCTGGATTCAGCCCGCCGCGGGCGATGACGGCATTGCGATTGGTTGTGCTTATTACGGCTATCTGGCGATTCTGAAAAAACAACGCTCATCGGTCATGACGCACGCCTATCTCGGCGCTCCCTATACGGATGACAATGCGCGCGCGGCCGCCGGCAAATGGCTCGTTCGTCTGCAAACTATCAACACACCCAGCAAGAATATCTGCCGCGACACGGCAAGATTGCTGGCTGAAGGCCACGTGTTTGCTTGGTTTCAGGGCCGTTCCGAGTTCGGGCCGCGCGCGCTCGGCAATCGCAGCATCCTGGCGGACCCGCGCCACGCCGAGATGAAGGATAAACTCAACAAACGGGTCAAACACCGGCAAGCGTTCCGGCCGTTCGCGCCGGTGGTTCTCGCCGAACGGGCAAACGAAATTTTTGAAGGCGATGAGGAATCCCCGTTCATGCTGCTGGTCAAACGCGTTCGCCCAGAATGGAAGGACAAAATCCCGGCGATCGTTCACGTCGACGGCACGGCGCGCGTGCAGACCGTTCGCCGAGATCAGAACGAACGTCTTTATGGGTTGCTCGAGGAATTCGACGCGATCACCGGCGTTCCGGTCTTGCTCAACACGTCGCTCAACGTGAAGGGGGAACCGATCGTGGAAACGCCCGCCGATGCACTGGCATGCTTCCTGGGCACGGGTATCGATTATCTCGCCCTGCACGACATGTTGATCGCGAAGAATCGGTTTCACAGGATCTTCTCGCCGTTCAGGAGCGCGTATTCGGAAATGTCCTCGGTTGTGCAGAGAGGCCTGGCAGTGGAGATACGAGATTGACGACCCATGCGCGCGCAACGACGCCATGACGATGGCTAAACGCATCGCTGTCGATCATTGCTGGGGTCTCATCATCGACGTCCAGGAATTTTTCTTATCGCAAGTGGACGACCGCCTGCGGTCCAAGATCGAGACGAACACGAAGAACTTCGCTCGCCTGCTCGGCCACTTCAGAATTCCGATGGTCGTAACCCTCGAGCGGCCCGTCGATCGAAAGGGCACCTTGCCCAAAGAGATCGGCGCGCACGCGAGCGGTGCGGCGAAAATCTTCGAAAAAGATTTCTTCGACTTGACCAAAGAGAAGACGATTGCCGATTACATTGCGCGCCTCGACAAGAAGCAAGTCATCGTGGCCGGTTGCGAAACCGATGTCTGCGTCCTGCAGTCCTGCCTCGGCCTTCTCGATCTTGGCTACGACGTCTATGTGGTGGAAGAACTCGTGTTTTCCTCATCGCGCAACGTCGACGCGGCGATTGCGAGAATGAAAGCCGCAGGCACCGTGTTCCTCACGTACAAGAGCCTCTACTACGAGCTGCTCGAGGCGGTGGAAGGCACACGACACCGAGAGAAGGTCCTTGCGACATTCGGGCCTTTGCCCGGCGACCTTCCCGATGCCGCGGTGGAATGACCTTCGACGTGGGAGGTCGGTGCGAGGGGAACTCGGCTTGGCGGCGTAGCGCCGTTGCTTGCAGGGTTGGCGTCTCAGTCCTGCGCAAGCGGCCGCGCGCTCGCCCAGGCGAAGATTGCGTACATGATGGCGAGCGGGAGCAGGAGACCCCACGCGCCGGTCGCCACGTAAGCCAAGGTGCCGACCGCCGTTCCGACCAGGAAGCCGAGCATGATCGCAAACAGCGCGCCAAACCGCGCGCGGGCCGCATCGTAAGCCGCCGCGACCGCGGCATCGGCGGGCGCGCGGCGCCGCGCCCGCCAAGCGAACACCAGCTCGGTCGCGTCGATGGCGATTTGCGTGGTGTTCGTGGTCATCACGTTGGTCGAGGCCACGTCCTTCATCAACAGCCGCACCGTCGCACTCTGCGTGCCCATGGCGAACAGGCCGAGCAGGCTCGCCGCCACCACGGTGGCGGCGTTGGGATCGGCGAGCGGCGCGCCGATCAATGCCGTCAGGAGAAGGCCGGTCAGCACCGCGCATTCCAGCCCCAGTACCCATGCCAGCGCCGCACGGCCGCGACGCTCGAGCATGACGGCGAGGACGGTGGTGGTCGCGGCCGCCAGCAGGAACACCGGGATCGCGAGCACCTTGGCGAGCGCGCCCTGCTCGTTCGTGACGATCGCCACGGCCGTGAGCACGAAGCTACCGGTCACCTGCGCCACGAACAGCCCGAACAGCGCCAGAACGGTAAAGCTGTCAATGAAGCCGGCGGTGAAGCTTAAGAGCGGTGGAACGATCGCCGGCGGCCGCAGCCGGCGTAAAACGAGAAGCTCGCTCATGATCCCCCCTCGCGCGCGCCGTCACGATTTGAGCCATGTCGTGATCCGCTCCACCGCTTCATGCATCTCCGCGGCCGCGCCCGCGTAGCAGAAGCGGATGAAGTTCCTGCCCTTGAGCGGATCGAAATCGAGCCCCGGCGTCGCCGCCACGTGCGTCTGTGCCAGCATGCGCTGGGCGAATTCGAGACTGTCGTCGCTGAAGCGCGACACGTCGGCATAGAGATAGAAGGCGCCGTCGACCGGGAGGATCTTATCGAAGCCGGCTTTCGGCAAACCCTCGAGCAGAATGCGGCGATTCTCCTCGTAGCCGTGCTTCACCGCCTCCATCTCCGCGCGTCCGTCGAACGCCGCCTCGGCCGCGATCTGGGACAGCGTCGGGACCGAGACGGCGAGATTGCCCTGCAGGCGATCGAGCGGACGCACGAGCGGTTCCGGCGCCACTATCCAGCCGATGCGCCAGCCGGTCATGCAGAAATATTTCGAGAACGAGTTGATGATCACGGCGCTGTCCGACAGCCGCGCGGCGGTTTGCGCCGCGAAGGCATAGTCGAGGCCGTGGTAGATTTCGTCGGAAATGAATCTGATCCCCTCGCCTTCCGCGGCGGCGATGAGATCGGCCAGCGCCTGCCCCGTCATCATGGTGCCGGTCGGATTGGCAGGGCTGGCGACGAGCACGCCCTTGAGCGGCGCCTTGCGATGCGCCGCCATTAGCATCTCGGGCGTGATCGCCCAGCGCGTCGCCTGCGTGGTCTCGATCGCCACCGGCTCGCAGCCGAGCGCGCGCAGGATGTGCCGATAGGGCGGATAGCCCGGCAGCGCCACCGCGACCCGATCGCCGGGCTCGAACAGCGCGAGGAACGCCAGGATGAATCCGCCCGACGATCCGGTGGTGACGACGACGCGCGCGGGATCGACCGCTACGCCGTAGGTGTCATGATAGTGCCGCGCGATGCGCGCGCGCAGCGTCGGCAAGCCGAGCGTCTCGGTATAGCGCAGCCGGCCGGATGCGAGCGCCGTGCGCGCGGCCGCGATCGCGGTCGCGGGTGCCGGCGCCGCCGGCTGGCCGACCTCCATGTGAATGACGCGACCGCCCGCCGCCTCGATGCGCGCCGCCGCCGCCATCACGTCCATCACCATGAAGGCGGGAACATCGCTGCGCGCTGAAGGCGCAATCAGCCGCCGTGCCGCATCCAACATCGTCTCTAGGCCCTTGCTGCCGCGCGCAGACCCCGCCCCGCTGTCGCCGCATTTGCGCGCACAATTTGCGTCGAAAAGGTCCCGCAATCAGGCCTGAGCGCGATCGCGTTGACCGTCCTGCGGCGCACCACTAGGTTGCGCGGGAAAATGGTGCGAAGCCAAGCGGACATGACCGGAACCGAGAGACCTAGCAGGCCGCGGCGAACCACGCCAGCGGCGCGGCTCATTGCCCTTGCGACCGCGACCGCGCTCATCGCCGCTAACGCGCCGGCACGCGCGCAGAAAGGGCCGGCCGTCGTTCGCGACGCCGAAGTCGAGCAATTGCTGCGGGAGTATACCCAGCCGATCCTGCGCGCGGCGGGTCTCGCGCAGCAGAACGTTCAGGTCGTCATCATCAACGACCGTTCGTTCAACGCTTTCGTGGCCGACGGCCGCCGCATCTTCGTCAACGGCGGCACGCTGATGGAAGCCGAGACCCCGAATCAGGTCATCGGCGTGCTCGCGCACGAGACCGGCCACATCGCCGGCGGACACCTGGCGCGCATGCGCGAGGCCTTGGCCTCGGCGACGACGCAATCCATCATCGCGATGATCCTCGGCGTCGGCGCGATGGTTGCCGCCAGCCGCAGCGGCAGCCAGGATTTGGGTCAAGCCGGCTCCGCCGCTATCGCCGGCCCGGCCGCGGCGATTCAAAATTCGATGTTCGGTTATCTGCGCGCCCAGGAGGAACAGGCCGACCGCGCTGGCGTCAAGTTCCTCACCGCGACCGGCCAGTCGCCGAAGGGCATGTACGAGACGTTCAAGCGCCTCGCCGACCAGGTTCTCTATCAAGTGCGCTACATGAACCCCTATCTGCAGACGCACCCGCTGCCGAGCGAGCGCGTGGCGGCGCTGGAGGGACTGGCGAAGAGCAGCCCCTACTGGGACCACAAGGACCCGCCGGCGCTGCAGGCGCGGCACGACCTGATGCGCGCCAAGCTTTATGGCTTTCTCGAGCGGCCGGATGGGGTCGCGCGCCGCTATCCGCCGAGCGACACGTCGCTTGCCGCGCGCTACGCGCGCGCCATCTCGGCCTATCGCTTCTTCGATCCGCGCGTCGCGCTGGCGCAGATCGACGCGCTCATTCAGGCGCAGCCGCAAAATCCCTACTTCTACGAACTCAAGGGACAGGCGCTGTTGGAAGCCGGCCGGCCGGCGGAGGCGATCGCTCCGCTGCGGCACGCGGTCCAGCTCGCGCCCAACCCGGCCCTGATCCAGATCATGCTGGGGCAGTCGCTCGTCGCCACGCACGATCGCGGACGCGTCGACGAGGCGGTGTCGCTGTTGCAGGCGGCGGTGGTGCGTGAGCCGGAATCGCCCGATGCCTACATGCAACTGGCGATGGCCTATGGCCAGAAAAACGACCTCGCCCACGCCGATCTCGCCTCCGCCCAGGCGGCATTCATCCGCGGCGACATCAAGACTGCGCGCGAGATTGCCGCCCGCGCCAAGACGCGCTTTCCCGTCGGCTCGCCGGGCTGGGTCAAAGCCGACGACCTCGCCAGCCTCAAACCCCCGCAAAGTGCTTTGCGCGGCCGATGACAGAAGGACGAACGATGATGACATTCGATTTGCGCCCAAGGGTTGCCGCGCTGTGTGTTGCCGCGCCCTGTGTTGCCGCGCTGTTTGCGGTCCTGCTGGCGCTGCCGGCGGCCTCCGCGCAAGCGCAATCCTTCAACGACGCGCAGCGCGGCGAGATCGAGCGCATCGTCAAGGACTATCTGCTCAGCCATCCCGAGCTGTTGCAGGACGTGATGAACGAGCTCGAGAAACGGCAGGCCGTCGCCGAGGCGGAAAAGCATCGCGCCAGCGTCAAGGAGCACAGCGCCGAGATTTTCACTTCGCCGCGCCAGGTGACGCTGGGCAATCCGCAGGGTGACGTCACCGTGGTCGAGTTCTTCGATTACAATTGCAGCTACTGCAAACGCGCCATGAGCGACATGCTCGATCTCATCAAGGACGACGGCAAACTCAAATTCGTGCTCAAGGAATTCCCGGTGCTGGGCGAGGGTTCGATCGAGGCGGCGCAGGTCGCGGCGGCGGTGCGCATGCAGGACAAGACCGGCGGCAAGAAATATCTCGAATTCCATCAGAAGCTGCTCGGCGGCCGCGGCCAAGCGGACAAGGCGCGCGCACTCGCGGCCGCGAAGGACGTCGGCCTCGACGTCGCGCAGATCGAGAAGGACATGGCGAGCGACGAGGCCAAAGCCACCATCGAGGAGAACTTCAAGCTCGCCGAGGCGCTCGGCCTCAACGGCACGCCGAGCTATGTCGTGGGCAGCGATGTCCTCGTCGGCGCGGTCGGCCTCAACACGCTCAAGGAAAAGGTTAACGGCGCGCGTTGCGGCAAGCCAACGTGCTGAGGCGATCCTCCCTTCGACCATTGGCCGTTTCGCCGCCGCACGTCGTGTGAACGCGCGCACAAGGCGGCGAGGGCCGCGGCGGACGCCGTTTTGCGCTCGCGCCTGCGCTTCCCCTTTGCGCGCGAGGTCCCTATAAAGCGGGACGCTCCCTTGGTCGCGGCGGCGGACCGTCCATGGCGAAAACCGTCTACGTCCTCAATGGCCCCAACCTCAATCTCCTCGGCACCCGCGAGCCAAAGACCTATGGCCGCGCGACGCTCAAGGACGTGGAGAAGCTTTGCCGCGAGGCCGCGGGGCGCCACAAGCTCGCGGTCGAATTCCGACAGTCGAACCACGAGGGCGAGATCGTGGACTTGATCCACGAGGCCGCCGCCAAGAAAGCCGCCGGCATCATCATCAACGCGGGCGCGTATACCCACACCTCGGTCGCCATCCGCGACGCGGTCGCGGCGGTCGCGGTGCCGGTGGTCGAGGTCCATATCAGCAACATCTTCGCGCGCGAGAATTTTCGCCACCGTTCCCACATCGCACCGGTGGCCAAGGCGAGCCTGTGCGGCTTCGGCGTCGGCGGCTACGCGCTCGCGATCGACGGATTGGCCGCGCTGATCGGCGCGCGGCGCAAGAGCTCGAAGCCATGACCGGCGAGCGCAAGAGCAAGGACAAAGGCAAATCCGCGATCGATCCCGACCTCGTGCGCGAGCTCGCGCGCCTGCTCGACGAAACCGGGCTGAGCGAGATCGAGTTCGAGCGCGAAGGTCAACGCGTGCGGGTCGCGCGCCAGGCGCAGCCGCCGGCGCCGTCTCGCCCGGCCGCCGCTGCCGCCGACGCGCCGCTGCCCGCGAGCGAGCCCGCGCCACTCGATCCCGCCAAGCATCCGGGCGTCGTCACCTCGCCCATGGTCGGCACCGCTTATGTCGGACCCGAGCCGGGCGCGAAACCCTTCGTCGAAGTCGGCGGCCGCGTGCAAGCCGGCGACACGCTCCTCATCGTCGAAGCGATGAAGACCATGAACCAGATTCCCTCGCCGCGCGCGGGGACGGTCGTCCAGATTCTGATCGAGGACGGCCAGCCGGTCGAGTTCGGCGAACCGTTGATGATCATCGAGTGAGGTCGGCGTGTCGCTCGCGCCGCGCCGCATCCGCCGCTGCAAGATGCCGAAATGTTCGACAAGATCCTGATCGCAAACCGCGGTGAAATCGCGTTGCGCGTGCTGCGCGCGTGCAAGGAGCTGGGCATACCCTCGGTCGCCGTGCACTCGACCGCGGACGAGGACGCCATGCACGTGCGTCTCGCCGACGAGAGCGTATGCATCGGCCCGCCCGCCGCCCGCGACAGCTACCTCAACGTCCCGGCGCTGCTGTCGGCCTGCGAGATCACCGGCGCCGACGCGGTGCATCCGGGCTACGGCTTTCTCTCGGAGAACGCGCGCTTTGCCGAAATCCTCGCCGAGCACGACATTCACTTCATCGGTCCCAAGCCCGCCCATATCCGCCTGATGGGCGACAAGATCGAAGCCCGGCGCACGGCCGAACGTCTGGGCATGCCGGTGGTGCCGGGATCGAATGGCGGGCTTTCCTCCGACCAGGAGGCGATATCGCTCGCGCATACGCTCGGCTTTCCGGTTCTGCTCAAGGCCGCGGCCGGCGGCGGCGGGCGCGGCATGAAGGTGGCGCACGGGCCGGAAGAGCTCGTCGCCACGCTGGCGACCGCGCGCGCGGAGGCCAAGGCCGCGTTCGGCGACGACACGCTTTATCTCGAGAAATATCTCGCGCACCCGCGCCACGTCGAAATCCAGGTGCTGGGCGACGGCCACGGCCGCGCCATCCATCTGGGCGAGCGCGACTGCTCGCTGCAGCGCCGCTATCAGAAGATCTGGGAGGAGGGCCCCTGCCCCGCGCTCAACGCGGCCGCGCGCGGCGCCATCGGCGAAACCGTCGCCAAGGCGATGCGCGAACTCGGATATCTCGGCGTCGGCACGGTCGAGTTCCTCTACGAGGACGGCAAGTTCTATTTCATCGAGATGAACACGCGCATCCAGGTCGAGCATCCCGTGACCGAGATGATCACCGACATCGATCTCGTGCTCGAGCAGATCCGCGTCGCCGCCGGGGGCGGCGATTTCGAATTCTCCCAGCGCGAGGTGAAGTTCAACGGTCATGCCATCGAGTGCCGCATCAACGCGGAAAATCCCGTCTCTTTCCGCCCCTCGCCGGGCAAGATCGTGCACTACCACCCGCCCGGCGGATTGGGCGTGCGGGTCGATTCCGCCGTCTATCACGGCTACTCGATCCCGCCCTATTACGATTCGCTCGTCGGCAAGCTCATCGTGCACGGCAAGACCCGCGGCGAATGCCTGATGCGGCTCAAGCGCGCGCTCGACGAATTCGTCATCGACGGCATCGAGACCACGTTGCCGCTGTTCCGCGCGCTGGTGCGCGAAAAGGACGTGATCGACGGCGACTACCACATTCGCTGGCTCGAGGAGTTCTTGGCCCGCGGCGGGATGGAGGGATAGCGGGCATCACGGGCAGGCGCGGTCGCGGCGCAACCCCTGTCCGCGACGGTTGCCTTCTCGACATCGCCGATCAGGATTTCGACGCCGAGTTTCGCCGCGAATGCGGTTGGCACGCGAACCTCTCCCGTGGCACGTTAGCGCACCTTATCTTCGGGACTCATCCGGCCGCCGGAAGCAAAGCATGGCCAACCGCGAAACCACGTTCATCGAGATCACGCCGGAGGTCCTGCTCAAGGCCTATGCCTGCGGCATCTTTCCCATGGCGGAGAGCGCGGAGGATCCGGCGCTCTATTGGCTCGAGCCCGAGATGCGCGGCGTCATCCCGCTCGAGCGCTTTCACATGCCGAGCCGCCTCGCCCGCACCGTGCGCTCCGACCGTTTCACCGTCACCGTCAACCGCGACTTCGACGCGGTGCTCGAGGGCTGCGCCGAGCCCCGCCCCGGCCGCCCGCGCACCTGGATCAATACGCGCATCCGCATGCTCTACCGCAAGCTCTACGAGCGCCGCCACTGCCACAGCCTCGAAGTCTACGAGGGCGAAGCCCTCGTCGGCGGCCTTTACGGCGTCACGCTCGGCCGCGCGTTCTTCGGCGAAAGCATGTTCCACCGCGCGCGCGACGCTTCCAAGGTCGCGCTCGTGCACCTCGTCGCCCGCCTCAAGGCCGGCGGGTTCAAGCTGCTCGACACGCAGTTTGTGACCGATCACCTGCGCACCTTCGGCGCGATCGAGGTGCCGCGGCGCCAATATCACAGACTGCTGGAAGCAGCGCTCGCGGGCGAGGGCGACTTCGCCGCGCTCGACACCAAGCGTCCGGTCACGGGCGCGCAGGCGCTCGCCCAGTTGACGACGGATCGATCCTCGCGCGCGTGAAGGAAATCAGCGCCGGGGGGCGGCGGGCTCGGTCGCAAGCTGCGGCGCCGCCTGGTGGCTGCTGCGCCGTGGCGGCGTGGCCGCGGGCGGCTTCGCCGCAGGTGCGGCCGCGGCCGGTGGCGGCTCCGGCACGGTCGGCGCGGTCGCGGCGACCACCGGATTTTTGCAGTCGGTGAGCCAGACGTCGTAGATCGGGTGCTCGACCGCGTGCAGGCCCGGGCTCGCCGCGAACATCCAACCGGTGAAGATGCGTTTGACGTCGCCTTGCAACGTCACCTCGTCGACCTCGATGAAGGCGTCGGTGTTGGAGGTCTCGGTCGGCGGGCGGGTGTAGCAGACCCGCGGCGTCACCTGCAGCGCACCGAACTGCACGGTCTCGCCGATGGCGGCATCGAAGGCGATGATGCGGCCGGTGATCTTGTCGAGGCCGGAAAACATGGCGGACTTGTTGGCGATCTTCTGCGACGGCGGCTCGGCGATGACCTCATCGCCCGGCTGCGGCGAGGTATCGGCGGGCGTGCCGCGCGGCTGGCGCTGGCCGGGCGGATCGACCGCCGCGGCGGCGCCCTCGGGCGGAGGCAATGGCTGCGATTGCACGCCCCCGGGCGGGGCCTGCCGGGCCTGCCCCGGATAGGGCTGATCCGGATACTGCTGCTGCTGCTCCGGATAGCGTTGGTCGGGGTAACGCTGGTCAGGATAGCGCTGGTCCGGATACTGCGGATAGGCCTGCTGCGGGCGGCCGCTCGGCACGCTCGAGGGCGGACGCGGCGGCTGCCCAAAAAGCGCTTCGAACGGGTTGAAGAACTGCGCTGCCGCGGGCAGCACGCCGAGCATCGCCCATACCGTGATCGGCGCGGCGATGAAGCAGGCGATGCGAAGCAATCGGGCCATCGGGCGGTGCTCGGACACGGGCGGGCAGGCTTGCCGGTTAACACCGAGAATACGGCGGGGAAAGGGCCATTCGGGGGTCGGGACCCCGGCTAGCGGCCTGGTGTCCAGGGCCTGTAGTCCCCGGTCGCCTTCGGTCTGCGGCCCTGCGCGAGCGTCGAGCCGATTGGGCGGTGCGCGCCGGGCGTGCCGGTGAGATTGGGCCGGTGCGGCTTCCACCACGGCCGCGGCGTGACCTTTTCCTGCGTCGGCGGGGTGTCGACGGTGTGGTGCAGCCAGCCATGCCAGGACGGCGGCACGATCGAGGCTTCGGCGGTGCCGTTGTAGATCACCCAGCGCCGCTCGTAGCCGAGCGTCGGATCGATCTTGCCGCCCCTGGTGCGGTAATAACGATTGCCGAACTCGTCCTCGCCCACGAACTCGCCGTAGAGCGAGGTCCACAGCAGCGTACCGAAGGTCGCCCCGTTCCACCAGGTGAAGAAGCGCAGAAAGAACGTTTTCATCGGCTCGTGACCCAAGACCGAGATGGGCGGCGCGTTCATGCCATCACCGCCGCACGAAGTCCACCCGGCAGCCCGGTTGACCCTGCTCATTCCCGCGAAGGCGGGAATCCAGGGCCGAGGGCTGGGTCCCCGCTTTCGCGGGGACGAGCGGAAGATGCCGCGCGCCGGACGCCGGCGGCGCGATGCGCGCGCATGGGCCGAGTTGCGCCCACTGCAATCGCCCGCCTATGCTTGGCCCACTGCCCCGCGCGGGCTTGTGCGCGACAACACGAAGCCAAGCTTCGCAATCAAAGATCCATGGGAGGTGAAAATGACGTCAATGCGCCTGTGGCACTTGGGCGGCGCACTCATCGCGGCCATCTGGCTTGCGCCCGCGGCGTTCGCCCAGGCTCCCGCCCCGGCAGCGCCGAGCGCCGCCAATCCTTGGTTCCAAGGCGCGCCATTCCCGGATGCGTCGGAGGAAGTGCTCGGTGCAACCGCCGGCGGCAAGGTCTACGTCTTCGCCGGCCTCGCGCCCGGCTGGAAGCCCAAGGCGATGGTTTACGAATACGATCCTGCGTCCAATCAATGGACCAAGAAGCGGCCGATGCGGCTTGCCTCCCACCACGTCGCGTTCGCGACCTTGAACAACAAGATCTACGCGTTCGGGGGCTTTACCTATCCGGAGTCGGGTCCGCCCGGCTGGAACGCGGTCAACAATGCCTGGGAATACGATCCCGCCGCCGATGAATGGAAAGAGCTCGCGCCCATGCCGACGCGGCGCGGCGGAGCCTCCGCCGGCGTCGCCAACGGCAAGATCTACGTCACCGGCGGCGCCAACTCGCTCCCCGGGGTGAACGAGAACGGCATCCATCCGGCGCGCCCGCACAACGTGGTGGCGACGGTCGAGGAATACGACCCCGCGGCGAACTCCTGGAAAACCGTGCGCCCGCTCCTGCTCGCGCGCAATCACCATGCGACCGTCGGCGTCGGCGACAAGATCTATGTGATCGGCGGCCGCGTCGGCGCGGCCTTCATCTCCAGCGCCAGCAACAACGTCGATCTGGTGGAGATGTACGATCCCGCCAGCGATCTGTGGACGCCGCGCGCGCGCATGCCTACGGCGCGCAGCGCCATCGGCGCTGGGGTCTACAACAACAACATCCTGGTCGCCGGCGGCGAAGGCCAGGACCAGCGCTTCCTCGCCGCCTTCAAGGCGGTAGAAGCCTATGACCCCGCGCTCAACCGCTGGCAGGTGCTGCCGTCCATGCCGCATCCGCGCCACGGGCTCGCGGTCGGCGCGGTCGGCAATCGTCTCTATACGGTGAGCGGCGACGGCCAGTCGGCCGGCAACGGTATCGAGCACTCCGCCGTCGCCTTTAACGAGATCCTGCAGGTCGACCTGGTCTTGAAGTGAGGCATTGCGGGGCGGGCAACGGCATACGCCGTTGCCCACGCGCGATCCATCACTCGAGGCAAGCACCTCTCCACCGTTCATTCCCGCGCATAGCGCGTCGTGAAGGACGTTTACGCCCGTCTTCGACGGGCTATGGACGCGCGTGAACGCGCTTGTGCTTGGGAATCCAGAGCTGAAGGCTGGACCCCCGCTTCCGCGGGGGTGAGCGGACAGGCGCCGTCAGCGCGTGACGATGTCCTTCTTCATGGGCGCCAGGACCGCAACCAATTGCTTTTGTTCCCTCGCCGGCACTTTGAACTTGTTGAGGCTCTTGGCGAGGTCCTGCACCAGCGCATCGAAGTCCTTGCCCCTGATGCCCATGCCGGCATGCACCGACTTCATGTCGCGGCCGGTATAGACGCAGGAGCCGCCGGTTCCCTGGCAGATTTGCTCGACCAGGCGCGCCTTGAGCCGATCGATATTGGCGTTGGCGAAGAATTTGTTGATGCGCTTGTCGGCCGCGACGTTCTTCACGAAGTCGTCGACCACCGCCGAAATGGCGCCGTAGCCGCCAAGCCGGTCATAGAGCGTTGGCGTCTGGCCGAAGGCGCTGCTCCCCGCGAGCGTAAATGCGAGCAGCGCGACGGCGGCGGTGAACGAGCGAGCCCGTAGCGTCATGGTGGTCCTCCAGCGTGTGATGGCGTGTTCAGCGGTTGCGGAGGCGCAAGGCTCCTCCCGCGCGCAGATACGAAGCGACTGGCAAAACGGTTTCACCCCCGGCTCGAAATCCCGCGCGAGCGCGGCGAATCAAAGCGACGCGCGCCGAGGTTCGCTCGCCGTTCGATTACGGCTCCCAAGAATCGGTGCCGCGAATGACCGAAAATCCGCGCGAAGACGCGGCGAGCCGGCGCATTCGGCGCGCGGCCATCGCTCGCTCGCCGCGCCGCGGACGCGGCTTGCGCATCCCCCGGCTGACCTTGACGGAGGGCCGCGCTGATAATTTCTCGCTTGACATCAATTCCGTGACAGCGGCGTGACCGGGCTGTGAATGGAACCCTTCCGAATCCGCCGCCGATATCCGATACTTGCTGCACCGCACCTGAGTCGCCCCCGAATTTCACAGCCCGGCACCACATTTAGCAGTTTGTTTACGGGGGCATACTAAGCCTTGACGAACGATAGGTGCTGTCCTAGCTTGAAAAGGTTCGGCGCGAGTGGTTCGAAGTCCCGCCGGGCGCTCTCCTGAAAGGGTCTGCGTAACCGCTCCGCTTGCCGCAACGGCGCCGGAGAGAGGCTCTTCGTTTGCCTTAAGGCGAGCCGCCGGAACGCGCCGCAATAACCAAACCCGGGTCCGCCAGGACCACGGGGAAGGCGTTAAATAGAGACGAGAGTAACGAGCCAGTCCGAGCGCGGCCGGGAGGCCAGGGCCGCGCGAGGGGTCACGTGTCGGCGGTCCACCGGGCCGCCGCGCCAACGACTGAAGGGGCGGATGATGCGAATTGCGCGGCGATACACCAAGGAAGGACAGTCCCCCTATGCGGACATCGCGTTCCGCCTGACCGAAAGCGAGATCCGCAATCCCGACGGCTCGGTGGTGTTCCGTGCCGAGGGCGTCGAGGTGCCGGCGTTCTGGTCGCAGGTCGCCGCCGACGTGCTGGCGCAAAAATACTTCCGCAAGGCGGGCGTGCCCGCGCGGCTGACGAAGGTCGAGGAAGAGACCGTTCCGTCCTGGCTGTGGCGCTCGAGCGCCGACGAGGCGGCGTTGGCGGCGCTGCCGGAGAAGGAGCGCAGCACCGGCGAACATTCCTCCAAGCAGGTGTTCGAGCGGCTCGCCGGCACCTGGACCTATTGGGGCTGGAAAGGCGGCTATTTCGATTCGGAAGCGGACGCCCACGCCTTCTTCGACGAGCTCGTCTACATGCTCGCGATGCAGATGGCGGCGCCGAACTCGCCGCAATGGTTCAATACCGGCCTCTACTGGGCCTACGGCATCGACGGACCGAGCCAGGGGCATTTCTACGTCGACTTCAAGACCGGCAAGCTCGTGAAGTCGAAGTCCGCCTACGAGCATCCGCAGCCGCACGCCTGCTTCATCCAGTCGATCGCCGACGATCTCGTCAACGAAGGCGGCATCATGGATCTGTGGGTGCGCGAGGCGCGCCTGTTCAAATACGGCTCAGGGACCGGCTCGAATTTCTCGCGCCTGCGCGGGGAGGGCGAACGGCTCGCGGGCGGCGGCAAATCCTCCGGCCTGATGAGCTTCCTCAAGATCGGCGACCGCGCGGCGGGCGCCATCAAGTCGGGCGGCACCACGCGCCGCGCCGCCAAGATGGTGATCGTCGACACCGATCACCCCGACGTCGAGCAATTCATCGATTGGAAGGTGATCGAGGAGCAGAAGGTGGCGAACCTCGTCACCGGCTCCAAGATCAACCAGAAGCACCTGCGCGCGATCCTCAAAGCGTGCGTGAACTGCGAAGGCTCGGGGGACGACTGCTTCGATCCGGACAAGAACCCGGTGCTGCGGCGCGAGATCAAGGCCGCGCGCAGGAACCACGTGCCCGACAATTTCATCAAGCGCGTGATCCAGTTCGCCAAGCAGGGCTACACCGACATCGAGTTCCCGGTCTACGACACCGACTGGGATTCGGACGCCTATCTCACCGTCTCGGGGCAGAACTCCAACAACTCGGTGCGCGTCACCGACGAGTTCCTCAAGGCGGTCGAGGCCGACGGCGATTGGGATCTGTTCTGGCGCACCAAACCGGGCAAGATCGCCAAGACGATCAAGGCGCGCGCGCTGTGGGAGAAGATCGGCTACGCCGCCTGGGCCTGCGCCGATCCCGGCCTGCAGTACCACACCACCGTGAACGACTGGCACACCTGCCCGGCCTCGGGGCCGATCCGCGCCAGCAATCCGTGCTCGGAATACATGTTCCTCGACGACACCGCGTGCAACCTCGCCTCAATGAACCTGCTCGCATTCCGCAATGCCACGACCCAGCAATTCGACCTCGAGGGCTACGAGCACGCGGTGCGGCTGTGGACCATCGTGCTCGAAATTTCGGTGCTGATGGCGCAATTCCCCTCGCGCGAGATCGCGCTGCTCTCCTTCGAGTTCCGCACGCTGGGCCTGGGCTACGCCAATCTCGGCGGGCTGTTGATGTCGTCGGGCCTCTCCTACGATTCGGACGCCGGCCGCCAGATCGCGGGCGCGCTCACCGCCATCCTCACCGGCGTCAGCTACGCCACCTCGGCCGAGATGGCGGGGCTCCTTGGCGCCTTCCCCGGCTACAGGAAGAACCGCGAGCACATGCTGCGCGTCATTCGCAACCACCGCCGCGCCGCCCACGGCGAGCGCACCGGCTATGAGAAGGTGGCGACGCCGCCAGTGCCGCTCGACCA
>Ga0306920_100005708_pt1 | contig 16112 bp, 12 predicted proteins | sample flu12Cox44000170_FD_204666 | JGI IMG/M metagenome (GOLD analysis project Ga0306920, IMG submission 204666) | Lab enrichment of tropical soil microbial communities from Luquillo Experimental Forest, Puerto Rico - flux4day.12C.oxic.44.000.170 (v2)... | ecosystem: Environmental > Terrestrial >... | reverse complement strand
ATCGAGAACCTGAAGTAGGACATTGAACACGTCCGGATGGGCTTTTTCAATCTCGTCCAGCAGCACGACCGAATACGGCTTGCGCCGCACCTTCTCGGTCAGCTGGCCGCCTTCCTCATACCCCACATACCCGGGCGGCGCTCCCACGAGGCGTGACACCGAGAACTTCTCCATGTACTCGCTCATGTCGATCCGGATGAGCGCATCCTCGTCATCGAAGAGAAAAGCCGCGAGCGCGCGCGCCAGCTCCGTCTTGCCGACGCCGGTCGGTCCGAGGAAGATGAACGATCCGATCGGACGCTTCGGATCGCGCAACCCGACGCGATTGCGCCGCACCGCGCGCGACACCGCCGCGACCGCCTCGTTCTGGCCCACGACGCGCTCCTCGAGCGCCTGCTCCATGCGCAGCAGCTTCTTGGTCTCCTCCTCGGCCAGCTTGACCACCGGAATGCCGGTCATGGTGGAGAGCACGTTCGCGATCAGATCCTCGTTGACCTGGACCTCCTTGTCGCGCTTGGACTCGGTCCAGGACTTCTTGAGCTCGTTGCGGCGCGCGCGCAGCTCCTTCTCCTTGTCGCGCAGGCGCGCGGCCTTCTCGTACTCCTGGCCGCGGATCGCCGCCTCCTTCTCCTTGATCACTTCCTCGAGCTTCTTCTCGACCTCGTGGATCTCGGATGGCACCGTGCTGACGGACAGCCGGGCACGCGCGCACGCCTCGTCGATCACATCGATCGCCTTGTCCGGGAAGAAGCGGTCGTTCATGTAGCGGTCGGCGAGCTTGACGGCCTGCACCACCGCCTCGTCCGTCACCTTCACGCCGTGGTGCGCCTCGTATTTGTCGCGCAGCCCCATCAGGATCGCGATCGTGTCCTGGACGCTCGGCTGATCCACCATGATGGGCTGGAAGCGCCGCTCGAGCGCCCCGTCCTTCTCGATGTACTTGCGGTACTCGTCGAGCGTCGTCGCGCCGATGCACTGCAGCTCGCCGCGCGCGAGCGCGGGCTTCAACATGTTCGAGGCGTCGATCGCGCCCTCGGCGCCGCCCGCGCCGACGATCGTGTGCAACTCGTCGATGAAGATCACCGTGTCCTTGGACTCGCGGATCTCGTTCATCACGGTCTTCAACCGCTCCTCGAACTGGCCGCGGTACTTGGTCCCGGCGACCACCGCCGCGAGGTCGAGCGTGACGATGCGCTTGTTCTTGAGGCTCTCCGGCACCTGGCCCGACACGATGCGCTGCGCCAGCCCCTCCGCGATCGCGGTCTTGCCGACGCCGGGCTCGCCGATCAGCACCGGATTGTTCTTCTTGCGCCGCGACAGCACCTGGACGACGCGCTCGATCTCCTTCTCGCGCCCGATCACGGGATCGAGCTTGCCCTCGCGCGCGAGCTGGGTGAGATCGCGTCCGAACTGATTCAGCGCCGGGGTCTCGGGGCGCTCCTCGCGCTCCGTGCCGCCGGAGGTGGACGGGGTGCCGCCCAGCAGCTTCAGCGTCTCCTCGCGCACGCGCTTGCGATCCACGCCGAGCTCGAGCAGCACCTTCGCGGCGACGCCCTCGCCCTCGCGGATCAGCCCGAGCAGCAGGTGCTCGGTGCCGACGTAATTGTGGCCGAGCGAGCGCGCCTCCTCGACCGCCAGCTCTAGCACGCGCTTCGCGCGCGGCGTGAACGGGATCTCGCCGATCGTCATGGTGCCGCCCGAGGCGCTCACCATGTTCTCGACCTCCTGGCGGATGCGATCCAGATCGAGGCCGAGGTTGTTGAGCACGGTGGCCGCGATCCCCTCGCCTTCCCGGATCACGCCCAGGAGGAGGTGCTCGGTGCCAATGTAGTCGTGCTGGAGTCGCGCCGCTTCTTCACGCGCCAGGTAGATGACCTTGCGCACCCGTTCCGTGAATTTGTCGTGCATGTCGTCCCTCGTCCGTCCTGGATCGGTTTGTTCAGGCCGCGCCGGAGGCCTCGCGCTCCGCGGCTTCCAGCCGCTCGCGCACCAGCCGGGCACGATACACGTTCCGTTCGGCCGGCGTCATCTCGGCGCCCGACAGGCGCTGGAGATGGGCCGGCTGGGTGAGGATCAGCAACTCGTTCAGCACCCGGATCGGGCCCAAGCCCGGGAAGCCGAGCGCCACTCCCATTCGCACCGCCGAGCACAGCTCGATCACCTCGCGCGAGCTGATCGAGCGGCAGTAGCGCAGCTGGCCGAACCCGCGCCACACCTTGTCCTCGAGCTGGACCCGCGCGTCGCGCAGCATGCGCTCGCGGGCTTTTTCCTCCATCTCGATGATGCGCTGCGTCACGCGTTCCAGACTCTCGATCGAGTCGCGCTCAGTGACGCCCAGCGTGGTCTGGTTCGAGACCTGGAACAGATTGCCCATCACGTCGCTGTGCTCGCCGTAGAGCCCGCGCACGTTGAGGCCGACCTGCATCACGCTCTTCAGGACGTTGTGGATCTCCTTGAGCAGGACGAGCGCGGGCAGATGGATCAGCACGGAGGCGCGCAGTCCGGTCCCGGCGTTCGTCGGGCACGACGTGAGGTAGCCGATCTCCTCGGAGTAGGCGTAGTCGAGCGCGCGGCCGAGCTCGTCGTCGGCCGCATCGGCGAGCGCCCAGGCGTCCGACGGCTGGAGGCCCGGCGCCATCACCTGCAGGCGCACGTGGTCCTCCTCGTTGATCATGGCCGAGACCTTCTCGTCGTTCGAGATCACGAGGCCGCGCGGGCGCGTGCTGTCGCCGAGCTCGTGGCTGACCAGGTGGCGCTCGACCAGCACCTGGCGCTCGAGCGCCGACATCTCGCCCATGTGGAGCAGCAGGCTGCTCGCGAACGCGTGCGACTCGCGCGCCGCGCTCGCCACGCTCGCGACCACGCCCTGCAGCTGCTCGTCGCGCGCCCGGTGCGTGAACGGAACGCCGGCGAGGTTCCGCGCCAGGCGGATGCGGGTGGAGAGCACCATGCCGGAATGCGGCCCGTCCCCGTTCAGCCACGGGCTCGGCCGCGACACGAGCTCGGTAAAATCGCGCGGCGCGCGGTCCGGTTTCATCCCGAGCGCTCCGCCGCGGCCGGCGGCTCGGCCTGCAGGCGCCGGATCTCGTCTCTGATCGAGGCGGCGCGCTCGAATTCCTCGTGCTCGACCAGGCGCTGCAGCTCGTCGTGGAGGCGCTGGATGCGCCGCGCCTTGGATTCGTCCCCTTCCGCGCGCGCCGGGCGCTTCGCCTTGCCCTCGACGCTGCCGTGGATGCGGCGCAGCAGCGGGCGCAGCTGGAACTTGAACGCTTCGTAACAGTCCGCGCACCCGACGCGACCGGTCTCGCGGAACTGCGAGTAAAGCAGGCCGCACTTCGGGCACTGCACACTGCCGACCCGCTCCTCCTCGGTCGAGGTCATGCTGTCCAGCATGCTGGCGAGCTGGTCGGCAATGTCGAACTTGTGCTTGCGGGCGGGCGTGTGCAGGCCCTTTTCCTCGGCGCAGCGCTCGCACACGTGGATCTCCGACATCTTGTTGTCGTGGATCTCCGTGAAATGCACGCTGGCGGAGGACTTGCCGCAGATCTGACAGAGCATGCGCCGATCTTCTCCCGCTCAGGCCGCGTGCAGCCGGCCCCCTTCCAGACGCAGCACCCGGTGCGCCTGGGCCGCCAGGCGATCGTTGTGCGTCACGACCACGAACGTCCGATGCTCGGCCTTGACGAGAGACGCCATGAGTTCGTGAAGCGTCGCCGCCGCAGCCGGATCCAGATTGCCTGACGGTTCGTCGGCCAGCACCACCTCGGGCCCCGACACGAGCGCCCGCGCCACCGCCACCCGCTGCGCCTCCCCGCCCGACAGCTGCGCGGGCAGGTGATCCCAGCGCTCCCTGAGCCCCACGCTCTCGAGCGCCGACTTCGCCCGCTCGCGCGCCCGGGCGGGATCCACGCCCGCAATGCGCAGGGGCATCATCACGTTCTCGCACGCGTCGAACTCGGGCAGCAGATGATGGAACTGAAAGACGAATCCGAGCCGCCGCGCCCGGAGACCCGCCAGTGCGCGCTCGCCGAGGAGATCGAGGCGTGCGCCGGCGAGTTCGAGGGTGCCAGCCTGGGGGCGGTCAAGTGTTCCAAGAATGTTCAGCAGCGTGCTCTTGCCGCTCCCGGAAGCTCCGACGATAGCCAGAATTGTGCCACGCGTGACGTCGAGATCCAGGTCGCGCAACACGTCGAGCGTGCCTCCCGGAGTTTCGTACGACATCGAGACCCCGCGTGCCCGCAACACGATGTCGGAATCGGCAGCTTCACTGTTCACAGCGGGTTCGAATGCCTCGCTCATGTGACCTCTCAGGCCTGTCGCCGGATCGCCTCGACCGGCTCGAGCCGCGACGCCCGCCAGGCGGGATAGAGCGCGGCGGCCAGACACAGCAGCAGGGCGGCAAGAATCACGGCGGCAAAGTCGCCGACTTCAGGCTTCACCGGGAGCTTCTCGATGAAATAGACGTCGCCCGGCAGGCGGATGAACGGATAGCGGCGCAGGATCTCGATCAGCGCGCCGCCGAGCACCATGCCCGCGGCGGTCCCGATCCCGCCGATCAGGAGCCCCTCGAGCAGGAACACCTGGAGCACGAGGGTGCGCGAGGCGCCGAGCGACTTGAGCACGCCGATGTCGCGCCGCTTCTCGAGCACCACCATGAACAGCGTGCTCACGATATTGAACGCGGCGACGAGCACGATCAGCGCGAGGATCACGAACATCACGGTCTTCTCGAGCTTCATCCACGTGAACAGGTTGCGATTCAGATCGATCCAGTTGTTCGCGCGCAGGTCGCGCGAGCCGAGGCGGGCGAGCAGCTTCTCCGCCATCGCCGGCGCCGCGAACATGTCCGCGACGCGCACCTCGATCCCGGTCACGGTCTCGCCCATCGCGAAAAAATCCTGCGCCGCCGCGACCGCGACGAAGCCGAGGCTCGAATCGTACGTGTAGAGGCCGGAGCGGAAGATCGCGACCACCTCGAACGTGCGCAGCCGCGGCGCGAATCCGAGCGCGGAGCGCGACGAGCTCGAGATCGAACCGAGCACGAGCGTATCGCCCGGCCGCACGCCGAGCCGGTCGGCGAGATCCGCGCCGAGCGCAATCCCGGGGTGGCCGGAGCGGGTCAAGACCGGGATGGAATCGAGCGCGGGGACGAGATGCGCGCCGATCGTGGTGACCGAGCGCTCCGCGGCGAGGTCCACGCCCTTCACGACCAGGCCCTCGGTCACGCCCTCGTGAAACGCCATCGCCTTCGTGTACGTGAACGGCGCGACTCCCAGCACGCCCGGCACCTGCGCGGCGCGCGCGGCGAGCGGCCCGGCGCCCGAGATCCCCGGCCCGTGCTCGCCGAGCAGCACGACGTGTGCGTCAGTGCCGGCGATGCGGGTCTGGATCTCGGATTCGAACCCGTTCATCACCGCGAGCACGGTGAGGAGCGCGGTGACGCCCAACGCGACACCCGCCATCGAGATCCCGGTGAGGAGCGTGATGAAGCCGCTCTGACGCCGCCGCCTGAGGTAGCGGCCGGCGATCCACAGCGGCAGGTTCACCGCGAGGGGCGTCCGCGCGGCGGCGCGGCGGGCGCCGCGGCCCCGGGCGCCGGGCGCCCGCGCAGCGACGCGGGTCCGGCGGCCGCGCCGGCTTCCGGCTCCTCGTCGTGCGGCTCCGCGCGGCCCTCCTCCGGGCGCAGCTGCGGGAACAGGATCACGTCGCGGATCGAGCGCGAGTCGGACGCGAGCATCGCGAGGCGGTCGATGCCGATGCCCACCCCGCCGGTCGGCGGCATGCCGTACTCGAGCGCGCGCACGTAATCCTGATCCATCCCCTGCGCCTCCTCGTCGCCGGCCTCGCGCAGCGCCATCTGGGCTTCGAGCGCGCGGCGCTGGGCCTCGGGATCGTTCTGCTCCGAGAACGCGTTCGCGATCTCCATCCCGCACACGAACAGCTCGAAGCGCTCGACCACGCCTGGACGCGTGCGGCTCGCGCGCGCGAGCGGCGATGTCTCGATCGGATGATCGACGACGAACACCGGCTGCTCGAGCGTCGGCTGCACCTTCTCGCTGAAGATCGCATCGAGCAGCCCGCCCGGGCCGATGCCGGGCCGCGTCTCCACGCCGAGCTTCGCAGCCACGCGCCGCAGCGTCGCGGCCTCGAGCCGGCCGACGTCCTCGCCGACCGCCGCGCTCACCGCCTCCACCATCGAGAGCCGCTTCCACGGCGGCGTCCAGTCGAGCGTCACGCCCTGGTGCGGCACGCGGGTCGAGCCGGCCGCCGCCGTCACCGCCTCGGCGATCAGCGCCTCGGTGAACGCCATCATGTCGTGCACGTCCGCGAACGCCTGGTAGTACTCGAGCATCGTGAATTCGGGATTGTGGGTGCGATCCATGCCCTCGTTCCGGAAGTCGCGCGAGAACTCGTACACGCGCTCGAGCCCGCCCACGATCAGGCGCTTGAGGTAGAGCTCGTTCGAGATGCGCAGGTAGAGCTCCATGTCGAGCGCCTGGTGGCGCGTCACGAACGGACGCGCGAACGCGCCGCCGTAGAGCGGCTGCAGCACCGGGGTCTCGACCTCGATGTAGCCGTTGCGGTCGAGCGCGGCGCGCAGCGTCGAGACGAGGCGCGCACGGCGCCGGAACGTTTCGCGCACCTCGAGGTTCATGAACAGGTCCGCGTAGCGCTGGCGATAGCGCGTCTCCGGATCCTTCAAGCCGTCCCATTTCGCCGGCAGCGGGCGCAGCGACTTCGCGAGCAGCTCGAGCGTGTCCACGCGCACCGTGATCTCGCCGGTCTTGGTCCGGAACAGCGGCCCCTCGACGCCGATCCAGTCGCCGACGTCGAGCAGCTCGTAGCGGCGGTACTGCTCCCCGAGATGATCGGCCTTGAAATAGAGCTGGATCCGCCCGGTGGCGTCGAGCAGGTGCGCGAAGCCGGCCTTGCCGTGGCCGCGCAGCGTCATCACGCGCCCCGCGACGCGCACGCGCTCGCCCGGCTCGGTCGTGACCCGGTCGCCGCGGGCCAGGAGGTCCGCCGCGTGATGCGTGACGTCGTAGCGGTACGCGTAGGGCTCGACCCCGATCGCCCGCCAGGCGGCGAGCTTCGCGGCGCGCTGCCGCATCAGCTCATCGAGCGACATGGCCCTCCCGGGCGTGCTGCGCCATCGGCGCGCGCGGCCCGCCGCCCGCGATGTGCCGGCTGCCGCACCTAGACCTTCGCGCCGCGATGCAGGTGTTCGAGCGCCAGCTTGCTCGCGCCCGGATCGACCGGCACCGGATAGCGCCCGCTGAAGCACGCCCGGCAGAACCGCGAGCCGTCGCGCTCGCACGCCAGCAGGCCCTCGAGCGACAGGTAGCCGAGCGAATCCACGCCGAGAAAGTCGCGAATCTCCTCGACCGACTTGAGCGCACCGATCAGCTCGCGGCGGCTCGGCGTGTCGATGCCGTAGAAGCACGGGTGCGTGACCGGCGGCGAGCCGACGCGGAAATGCACCTCGCGCGCGCCGGCGCGGCGGATCAGCCGCACCAGCTTCCGGCTCGTCGTGCCGCGCACGATCGAATCGTCCACCACGACCACGCGGCGACCGCTCAGCACTTCGGACACCGGATTGAACTTGACCCGCACGCTCGAGTCGCGGCCGGCCTGGTGCGGCTGGATGAACGTGCGTCCGACGTAATGATTGCGGATCAGCCCGAGCTCGTAGCGCAGCCCGGATTCCTCGCTGTAGCCGAGCGCGATCGAATTGCTGGAGTCGGGCACCGCGATCACGATGTCGGCGTCCGCCGGCTGTTCGCGCGCGAGCTGGTGCCCGATGCGCCGGCGCACACGGTCCACGCCCTCGCCGAATACGCGGCTGTCCGGGCGCGAGAAGTAGATGTGCTCGAAGATGCACTGCTGGAGCGGCTCCGCCTCGGGCAGCGCGCGGCGCGCGCGCATGCCCTGAGGATCGAGGCGCACCAGCTCGCCGGGCTCGACGTCGCGCACGAACTCCGCGCCGACGAGATCGAGCGCGCAGGTCTCGCTCGCCACGACGTAGCCGTCGCCGAGCCGCCCGATGCACAGCGGCCGGAACCCGTGCGCATCGCGCAGCGCCAGCACCGCATCGGGAATCAGCACCACGAGCGAGAACGCGCCCTTCACCTGCTTCGCCGCCTCGATCAGCGCGTCCTCCGCCGACCCCGAATCCGACAGCGCCATGAGGTGCATGAAGATCTCGGTGTCGAGCGTGGTCTGGAAGATCGAGCCGGATTCCTCGAGGCTCTGGCGCAGCTCGCGGGCGTTCACGAGATTGCCGTTGTGGGCCAGCGCCATCGCGCCGCCGCGGTAGACGACGCGCAGCGGCTGCGTGTTCTCGAGCGTCACGCTGCCGGACGTCGAGTAGCGGTTGTGGCCGATCGCGAGCGAACCGGGCAGGCGGGTGAGGTCGGCCTGGCGGAACACGTCCGAAACCAGGCCGAGGCCCTTGTGGGAGTGGAATTCCCCGCGCTCGTCGCAGCACACGAGGCCCGCCGACTCCTGGCCACGATGCTGGAGCGCGTGCAGGCCGAGGCTCACGATCTCGGCGGCGCGCGGCACGCCGATTGCCCCGAACACCCCGCACTCCTCGTGCCAGCCCTTTGTCGAGCCCAGCATTCTAGTCCTCCTCGTCCGGCACCGCTCCGCCCTCGATCCAGGGCAGCGGCACCGCGGCATCCGACTGCCTATGTTCCTGCGAATGGGGATTGCAGAGCAAACCGTGGCGGCGGTCGCGCAGCACCGCGAGCCCCGAGGCGCCTGCGGCGGCGTCCGTTCCGGGCTCGAAGCCGAGGATCCAGGCCACGCCCTCGCGCACCCCGATCCGTTCGCCGGTCTCGTGCAACCACCAGCGCTCGGCGGCCGGCCGCGCGGTCGCGCCGCGCTCCGTCACGAGCACGACCTGCGCGCCGGCCGGAACCGGCGCGGGATCGGACGGCTCGATGCGCAGCGCGATCCTTTCCTTGTGCGGGTTGTAGAACTGGGTCGAGCGATGCAGGAGGTCCAGCAACTCGGCCCTGCCGGGCAGCGGCCCCTCGAGCTCGATGCAGCGCACGCGCCTGAGCTCGCGCAGCGTGCCGCCCTCCGGCAGGTACGCGCGCGCGACGCCGAGCGCGGAGACCGCCTCGGGGTCCCGGGTCTTGAGTTCGACCCACGCCTGCGCCACGCGCATGTCCCCGCGCTTCGTCTTCATGCGCGCTCCAGATGGCGCGCGAGGCCTTCGAACAGAAGCAGCCCGGGCCCGCCGCCCGAGAGCCCATCCGGCGCGTCCGCCGCCGCACGGCGGCGCTCCGCCCAGGCGCCCGTCACGCCGCGCGCGACCGCGCCGGCGTCCTGCGCGCGCTCGGGGTGCGGCATCATCGCGAGCACGTTGCCGCGCGAATTGCACATCGCGGCGATCGCGCCGCGCGAGCCGTTCGGATTGTCCGGGAAGCGCCGCGCGAGCCTGCCGTCCGCGCCCGCGTAGCGGAGCGGCGCCAGCCCGGCGCGGGCGAGCGCGGTGAGACGCGCCGGATCGCGGGTCGTGAAGCGGCCCTCGCCGTGCGCGACCGGCAGCGGGAGCACCGTTCCCGGCGCGAGGTGGCGCGTGAACACGCATTCGGACGCCTCGACGCGCGCGAGGATCCAGCGGTTGAAGTAGCCCGATCGGCCGGTCATGCGGTTGCGCGCCAGTGCGAGCTCGACGGTCCCGGAGCCCGGGACGAGTCCGGATTCGACGAGCGCCTGCGCGCCGTTGCAGATCCCGAGCACCGGCTTGCCGCGCTCCACCTCCTCGGCCAGCACCTCCATCATCGGATGCTTGGCCGCGAGCGCCCCGGCGCGCACGCGATCCTGATACGCGAACCCACCCGGCAGAACGAACGCCTGGTAGTCGTGCAGCTCTCCCGCCGGGCGCGTCCAGCGGAAGATCTCGGGCTCGAGGCCGACGCGCGAGAGCGCGAGCACGCTCTCGCTCTCGCAGTTCACGCCCGGGAACTGGACCACCGCGACCCGCGCCGCTCTCACGCCACCTCCTCGTTCCAGAGCCGCGCGAGCGGAGCTCCCGCGGCCTCGCGCAGCGACGCCACGCTCCACTCGACGCGCGCGCCGCCCGGCAGCAGCGCGCGCAGATCGGGGCGCGCGCTCACCGATCCGATCGGCCACGCGGCGAGGCCGGCGTCGCGCGCCGCCTGGAACACGCGCGCCGCGCGTTCGGGACTCACCTCGAACACGATCCCGGGCCGCTCGCTGAACAGCGCGGCGAGCGCCTCCTCACCAAGTGCGCCGAGGTCGAGATCGATGCCGAGCGCGCTCTCCGCCGGAGAAGCGATCGCCATCTCGGCGAGCGCGATCGCGAGGCCGCCGTCCGAGACATCGTGCGCCGCGCCCGCCCAGCGCCCCTCCGCCGACCGCACCGCGAGCTCCTGCAGGCGCGCTTCGCGCTCGAGATCGAGCGGCGGCGGCGCGCCCGCGTCCTCGCGCAGCACGTCGCGCACGTACGTGGATCCGCCGAGATCGTCGCGCGGCTCGCCGACCAGGATCAGGAAGTCGCCCGCGCGCTGGATCGCGAGGCCGGTCGCCGACGCGAGCGAGCTCAGCACACCCGCGCACATCACGATCGGCGACGGCGGCACCGCGCGATCGCCTGACTGGTTATACAGGCTCACGTTGCCGCTCACGTACGGCAGCGGGTGCCCGCTCGCGGCGAGCCCGCCGAGCGCCTCCGCCGCGGCCGCGAGCCCCTCGAGCGTGGCTTCGAAGTCCCCCATCACGTGCGGATCCTCGGGATGGCCGAAGTTCAGGCAGTCGGTCAGCGCCCACGGCCGCGCGCCGACGCACGCGACGTTGCGCGCCGCCTCGGCGACCGCGTGGCGTGCACCGAGGTCGGGATCCGCGAGGCACCACCACGGATTGCCGCCGACCGCGAACGCGAGCCCGAGCGGCCGCTCGGGGTGCGCGCGCAGCACCGCGGCGTCTCCCTCGCCGGGCCTGAGCCAGGCGCGGCCCTGCACCTCGGCGTCGTAATGGCGGAACAGGTATTCGCGCGAGCAGAGGTGCCACGAGCGCAACAGCTTGATCAGCGCATCGTGCGGATCGCGCCGGCGGCGGCGGCGCGCGGGCCGCCACGCGGGCGCGGGAGCGCGCCGCTCCGCCGGACGCTCGACCCGCCGCCCGGCGGTGATCGCGTCGACCGGACAATCCACGACCACCTGCCCGTTCCAGGTCACGCGATACACCGCCTGATCGAGCACGCGACCGATGACGCGCGCCCCCGCGCCCGGGTATACGGAATCGAGCGCGAGGTCCTGGTTGTACACATCGCACAGCTCGGCCGCGAAACTCTCCGGCACCACCCAGCAGAAGCGTTCCTGCGTCTCCGCGCACAGCAGCACTTCGGGAGGCAGAGCGCGGTCGACGCGGTGCAGGTCCTCGAGCGCGATGTGCGCGCCGCGCCCGCCGGCCGCGGCGAGCTCGGACGTCGCGCACGCCACGCCGCCCGCGCCGAGATCCTTGAAGCCCGCCGGGATGCCGCGCTCGCGGATCCTGCGGAACGCCTCGGCGTTCGCGACGTGCAGCACGCGCTTGAGGAACGGATCCGGCAGCTGCACGGCGCCGCGCTGGTCGTCGCCCTCCTCGAGCTCGCCGGACGCGAACGCGGCGCCGCCGAATCCGCTCTCGTCGGTCGGCTTGCCGATCAGCACGAACACCCACGGACCGGGGCCCTCGGGGACGCGGCTGCGCAGGATGCCGTCCGCGGGCGCGAGCCCGACCGCCATCACGTTCACGAGGCAGTTCAGATCGAACCGCGCGTCGAACGCGACGTCGCCGCCCAGGTTCGGAACGCCGAGGGGATTGCCGTAATCCGCGATGCCCTGCACCACGCCGCGCACCACGTCGCGCGTGTGCACCGCGCCGCGCGGATCGCCGAAGCGCAGCGCGTCGAGCACGCCCACGACCTCGGCGCCCATGCAGCCGACGTCGCGCACGATCCCGCCGACGCCGGTCGCCGCGCCCTCGACCGGGAGCACCTGGCTCGGATGATTGTGGCTCTCGTGCGCGAGCACGAGCGCGAGATCCGCGCACGGCGCGGGGAGCGAGACCACTCCGGAATCCTCGCCCGGCCCGATCAGCACCTGCGGCGCGCGCGTTGGGAGGCGCTTCAGCAGATGACGCGTGGACTTGTACGAGCAGTGCTCGCTCCACAGGATGCCGAACAGCACCGCCTCCGGCCAGAGCGGCGGGCGGCCGAGGAGCTCGCCGAGCCGCACGACCTCGTCGGGCTCGAGCACGACGCCGCGCGCGCGCAGCTGCGCCGAGACGGCGCCCGGGTCACGCGCTTCGGCGGCGCTCCACGCGGCCTCGGCCTGGGCGGTGAGCCCCATCGCGCCCTCGTCGCGCGCGCTCATCGCGCCTCCGCCGGAACCGTGGCGCGCGCGTAGAGCGCGTCCACGTGGCGGAAGAACGGTGCGAGCTCGAAGCACGCCGCAAGCCGCTCGGGCTTCAGCACCGCGCGCACCTTCGCGTCCTCCTCGAGCGCGGCCCGGAACGGCCGGCCGCCGTCCAGCGCCTCGAGCGCGCGCGCCTGCACGATGCGGTACGCCTCGTCGCGCGCCATGCCGGCCTCGGTGAGCGCGAGCAGCACGCGCTGCGAGAACAGCGTCCCGCCCCCGGCCTCGAGGTTGCGCCGCATCGCGGCCTCGTCGACCTCAAGCCCGCCGAGCACGTCGGTGAGCTCGGCCGCCATGAAGTCGAGCACCAGGAACGCGTCCGGCAGGATCACGCGCTCGACCGAGGAGTGGCTGATGTCGCGCTCGTGCCACAGTGCCTGGTCCTCGAGCGCGCATAGCGCATAGCCGCGCAGCAGGCGCGCGAGTCCGTCGACGCGCTCGCTGCGCACCGGATTGCGCTTGTGCGGCATCGCGGACGATCCCTTCTGCGCCGCGGCGAACGGCTCGGCGGCCTCCCGCACCTCGGAGCGCTGCAGATGGCGGATCTCGAGCGCGATCTTCTCGAGTGTGCCGCCGGTCACGGCGAGCGCGCACAGCAGCTCGGCATGCCGGTCGCGCTGCACCACCTGGTTCGCGACCGGCTCCGGCGTGAGCCCGAGGCGCTGGAGCGCGGCGGTCTCGAGCGCGGGCGTCAAGTGCGCGAGCGTGCCGACCGCGCCCGAGAACTTGCCGACCGCGCACGCGGCGAGCCCGCGGCGCAGCCGCTCGAGATCGCGGCCCAGCTCCTCGCTCCAGATCAGGCACTTGAGACCGAATGTGATCGGCTCGGCGTGGATGCCGTGTGTCCGTCCCACCATCGGCGTCGCGCGATGGCGCTCCGCGAGCTTCCAGGCCGAAAGCCGCAACGCGGCGACGGAGGCGAGCAGCTCCTTCCCCGCCTCCTCGATCTGGCAGGCGAGCGCGGTGTCGACGAGATCGGACGACGTGAGCCCGAGGTGCACGTGCCGGCCGTCGTCGCCGATCGACTCGGCGAGCATCGAGAGGAACGCGATCACGTCGTGGCGCACCTCGGCCTCGATCGCGAGCGCGCGCGCCTCGTCGAGGCGGGCCGCGGCGCGGATCCTCGCCGCCGTGCCGCGCGGCGTTCCGCCCTCCGCCTCGCGCGCCTCGACGACCGCGAGCTCGACCTCGAGCCACCATTCCAGCCGCCGCGCGTCGCTCCAGATGCGGCGCATCACGGGACGCGTGTAGCGCACGATCATTTCGACTCCCTCGGGGCTTCGACGAGCGTGAGCTCGACGCTGCGCGCGTGTCCGTCGCGCTCGATGCCGAGCTTGAGCTTGTCCCCCACGCCCGCGCCGTAGATCGCGCGCTGCGCGTCCTCCACGGTCCGGATCGGCACGCCGTTCACGCTCCGCACGCGGTCGCCGACCTTGACCCCGGCCTGGTCCGCGGGCCCGCCGCTCTCGACGCGCGTCGCGACGAGACCGCCGGGCTCCGGGAAGCCGAGCCGCTGCGCGAGCGCGGGCGTGACCTCCTGCACCTGCATGCCCGGCCAGGCGGCGCGCACCCGCCCGTACTTCACGACCTCGTCGAGGATGCGGCGCGCCAGGTTGATCGGGATCGCGAAGCCGATGCCGAGCGATCCGCCGCCCTGGGTGAAGATGAACGTGTTGATGCCGATCACCTCGCCGTCGCCGTTCACGAGCGGTCCGCCGCTGTTGCCGGGATTGATCGCGGCGTCGGTCTGGATCATGTTCTTGTAAACGCCGTTCGACGTCACCTCGGACTTGATGTCGCGGCGCGTCGCGCTGATCACGCCCGCGGTCACGGTGGGCTGCGAATCGTTGAGCAGGAATCCGAACGGATTGCCGATCGCGATCGCCCACTCGCCCACCAGCAGCTGATCGCTGTCGCCGAGCGGCGCGACCGGCAGCTTGTCGCCCTTGATGCGCAGCACCGCGAGATCGTACGTCGGCGAGGAGCCGAGCAGCGTGGCGGGCACGTGACGGCCGTCGGTGAGCGTGACCTGGATGTCGTCGGCATCGTGCACCACGTGCTCGTTCGTGAGGATCAGGCCCGAACCGTCCACGATCACGCCCGATCCCAGGCCCGGGATGCGCTGCTTGTACTCCATCGGCGGATAGAAGCGCTCGAAGAACTCGTCGTGGAAGAGTCCGCCGAAGGGATCGCTGCGCACGACGCGCGTGGTCATCACGCTGACCGAGACCACGGCCGGGCTCGCCCGCTCGGCCGCGACCACGATCGCGGTGCGCCGCGAGGACGACACCCCATCGCCGCCGCGCGAGTCCGCGCGGGCGCCCTGAGGCGCGGCGCACGCCAGCCCGAGGACGAACGCGGCGAGCGCCGGTCCCAGCCGGAAGAGGCGGCTCACGCGCGCGCCTCCGCACCGTAGAACACCTGCTCGAGCGTGAGCCCCTGCGCCGGCGCCGTGACTCCGCCCGCGCCGCGCGAGAGCGAGTTGAGAACGTCCCGCATGTGCCGCGCCGGATCCGCCTGCATCGCGGACGCGAGCGCGGTCCCGACGATGTTCCGCACCATGTGATAGAGGAAGTGATCCGCGATCACGTCGAACCTCAATCCCGCCTCCCAGCCCGTCCAGCCCGCCCGGAACACGCGGCACGTCGTTCCGCCCGGGCCGCCGCCGGACGCCTGGAACGCCGCGAAATCGTGCGCGCCTTCGATCTCCCGCACCGCGCGCTCGATCCGCTCGCCGTCCGGAACCCGCGGCGGACACCACGCGAAACGCTCCCACAGTCCGTGCTCGCGCCACAACAGCCGGTACGCGTAGCGCCGCGCCGTGGCCCGGTGCCGCGCATGAAAGTCGGCTTCCACCTCGGCCACCTCCCGCACGCGCACGTCCGCCGGCAATTCGCGCCTCACCAGCGCGAGGACCGCGCGCGCCGGCAGCCGCGTTCCGGCCGTGAACGACGCCACCTGCCCCGCGGCGTGCACGCCGGCGTCCGTCCGGCCGGCCCCTGCGACGCGCGAGCGCCGCTCGATTCCGATCCGATCCAGCGCCTCCTCGAGCACGCCCTGCACCGTCCGGAGTCCCGGCTGCACCTGCCAGCCGTGGAACTCGGTCCCGTCGTACGCCACCGTCAGCCGGAAGCTCCGCACTCATCCCCGCCACAGCAGCGCCACCGCGCCGAACGCCGCGCCCGCCCAGCTCGCCCACGCCGGCCAGCGCGGGCGCGCGACCGGCCGCGCGCGGTGATGCCGCGCCTCGAGCGCGAGCGCCACCTGCTCCGCGCGCTCCAACGCGCCGGTCAGCGCCGGCACCACGCGGGCGCGCAGCCGCACGAGCCGCTCGCCGAGGCCGCGCGGCGGGCGGCCGGCGCGCAGCGACTGGAGCCGCGCGATGCGGGCCGCCTCCGCGCCGACCAGCGGCACGAACCGCAGCGCGAGCCCGACCACGACACGCGCCTCGTCCACCGGCACGCCGATCTTCGACAACGGGGCGAGCAGTCCCGCGAGCTCGTCCGCCGCGCGCTCCCCCGGCCACAACGCCGCGAGTGCGTGGAGCGCGATCGCCGCGCCGATCAGGCGCAGCGCGAGCAGCGCTCCGAAGCGCAGGCCTTCGAGCGTCGCCGGGGCGCCGAAGAGGCGCGGCAACGGCAGCGGCCGGCCGCCCACGAGGTAGAGGTTCAGCACGAGCGC
>Ga0306920_100005707_pt1 | contig 16113 bp, 12 predicted proteins | sample flu12Cox44000170_FD_204666 | JGI IMG/M metagenome (GOLD analysis project Ga0306920, IMG submission 204666) | Lab enrichment of tropical soil microbial communities from Luquillo Experimental Forest, Puerto Rico - flux4day.12C.oxic.44.000.170 (v2)... | ecosystem: Environmental > Terrestrial >... | reverse complement strand
CTCGCGTAACATCATGTGCACGATGCGGCGCTCCTGCGAGTTCATGTAGTCGCTCACCACCTCGGCCTGGCGGCTGGCCGCCTCCTCGGCGAGCCGGTGCGCCAGCTCGGCCAGCTCGGTCTCGCGCTGCTGCCAGTGATCGTTCACCTCGAGCTGCAGGTGGTAGCGCGAGCCGTCGCCCTTGTTGAGGAAGCGGTTGAGCAGGTGCTGGATCGCCTGGCGCGTCTCGCCCTGCCGGCCGTTCAGGAGGTCGTCGTCACGGTCCACCTCGACCGTCACGTCCACGCGATTGCCCTCGGCGCGCACGCTCACGCGCGGCTCGAAGCCCATGGCCTTGAGCAGCTCCTCGGTCAGTCGCCGGCTCGTGCTCGAGAGTTCGTCCACGTTCATGTCGGGCGCGCTTTCGGGACGCGGGCGGTGACGCTCGGCGCGATCCGTTCGCGCTTCGCGCACCGGCTGGTGCGGCATGGTATCGCGTGCGGCGAGCGAGGGCTCGACCTCCGGCTCACGCGGCGCCCACGCGGGCGCCGGCGCACTGAAGGCATCCGGCGCTTCCGCGGGCGGCAGGCTCTCAGCGCGTGCGGGCTCGTGGACCGGCGCGTCCGCCGGCGTCTCGAGCTCGGGAGCGCGCGCCTCCTCGAAACCCGGCACGTCGAACGTCTCGACGCCGTTCATGGCCGGAGCCGACTCGAAGCCCTGGGCCTCCCCGGCGCCTTCCGGCCCGCCGCGACGGCGGCCGCGGCCACCGCGACGGCCGCGGCGGCGGCGCTTGCGAGACGCCGCATCCCCCTCGGCCCCAGGCTCCACGGCTCCCATGGCGCCCGCGGCGCCCGCCATCGGCTGGTCAGGCCGGGGCTCCGGAGCGGACTTCCTTTCGGACTCACGCGCCACCCGTGGCTCGCGCGCGGACTCTTCGCGCCGACCCTCGCGTTCGCCGCCCTGGCGACGCGCCCGCGGGCCGGACGATCGCTCCTCGCTCGGCGCCGCTGGCTCGCCTCGCCCGCCGCGCGTGGAAGCCGAGCCCTGCGAGGGCACGCGCGCCGGGCGCTCGCTCCCGGTTTCCTCGATCGAACGCCGTCCCAGCGCGCCGCTCGCCGCGGTGCGATCACGGCCGCCGCGACCGCGACCCGCCGAACGCTCCTCGCCGCCCGCGCGGCCCGCACCGGGCGCTTCGCGCGTGCGCTCGCCGGATCCACGCCGGCCACCGCGCGCACCGCCACGCTCCTCGCGTCCGCCGCGACGACCGCGGCGGTCATCACCCGCCGCGCGTGGTTCGCGCGCGCGCTCGCTGGGTTCGCGGATCGCGCCGCCGGGCCGCCGCGCCACGCTCACGCGGAACGGGCGCGCACCGATGCCGAGGAATCCGCCCCGTCCTTCCTCGATCGTCGTGATCACCGCCTCGGCGCGGGTGAGCCTCAGCTCCTCGAGTCCCCTGCGCACCGCCTCATCGTAGGTCTTGCCTTCATACACGGAACCAGCCATTGCATTGCCCCTGCCGGACGCGCGTGCGTCGCGCGCAGACCTCCCGCTCGTGAGCGGTGAGGGCGCGCGCCGGTCGCGGCGTCCCGGGATCGGGTGGTAGTGAAGCCTCGCAGCGCACGATCGCGCGCCGCGCGATGCCGCTCGAAACGCTCGAGCGCATCGCCGCCAGCGCGCGGGTCTGGCTCGCGTCCTCGCGCGTGCACCCCTCGGGTGCCGCGCCGCGTCCGCGTGGGCCGTGCCGCCCGCGAAGCCGTGTCGGATCGACGGGTGGAATCTACTTCGCCGTGGCGCCCGTCCGCCACGCCGAAGGTCGTGGTCCGCCGGGGCTCGCGAGCGGCCGCTCGCCCCGGTCCTCTCACGCGCTCAGGTCTTCGCGCGCGCGGAACCCGTGCGGGCGGGGACGACGACCCCGTCGTCACCTCGGATCGCCAGCCACTGCTGGAGCGAGGTGTACAGGTTCATCACCGTCCAGTAGAACACGAGTCCGGACGGCAGACCATAGAACACGAACAGCATGAACAGGTTCATCAAGTAGATCGTGGACTGCTGCTGCGACGGCGTGGGCGCGGGCGTGAGCTTCTGCTGCAGGAACCCCGTGAGCGCCATGATGATGGGCAGGAGGTGGATGGAGAAGCCGGCGACGCTGAACAGGCGGTCCGGCGCCGAGAGATCGTGGATCCACCCCACGAAAGGCGCCTGGCGCAGGTCGATGGCACTGTTCAGCACGGCGTAGAGCGCGAACAGCAGCGGCATCTGCAGCAGCATCGGCAGGCAGCCGCCGGCCGGATTCACCTTGTTCTCGCGGTAGAGCGCCATGACCGCGGTGTTCATCGCCTCCGGCTTGTTCTTGTACTTCTCGCGGAGGCGCTCCATCTCCGGCTGCAGCCGCTGCATCGCACGCATGCTGCGCATGCTGCTCATGTTGAGCGGGTGCAGCACCAGCCGCACGATGGTCGCGAGCAGGAAGATCGCCACACCCCAGTTGCCCACCCACGACTCGAGCAGCCGCAGCAGCTGCAGCAGCGGGTAGCTGAACGGCAGCAACCAGCCGTAGCCCAGGTACACGGCTCTCTCGAGCTGCAGGCTTCCGGGACGGCCGGCACCCGACAGCTTCGCGAGTGAGAAGTAGTCCGCGGGCCCGAAATAGACGGCAAAGCGCTGCGCTCCCGTCGACGGCACGCCCATCACCAGCGTGCCCTCGGCGATCGGCTGCGGGTTCTTGACGCCCTTCGGCAGGCGCACGAGTTCGTCCGGCGTGAGCGAGTGCGCACTGCCGCGCGACACCGTCGCGCGCCCCTGCGCGCCCACCGGCGCGACGAGCCCGAGGAAATAGTGCGAGGTGACGCCGGCCCAGAACGCCGTGCCTTCACGCCGCCTCTCGTCCTTGCCGATAAGGCCCTGCGCGCCGTCGCGGTGCAGGTCCTTGCCGAGCAGCCCGAGCGCGCTCACCTGGCGCAGGTCCTGGTCGGGGCTCGCCTCGGACGTGAGCGGCCACGAGCGCGCGGTGAGCGACCACTCCTGGATGGAACCGGGCGCGCCCGACACGGCCACGTCGAGGTCGAGGAGGTAAGTGTCGGGGCGCGTGCGCCACGTCTCGCGCACCTCCGTGCCCGACGAATCGCGTCCCGTGAACGTCACCGCGATGACCTTCTCGGAAGCGTCGGTGCTCTCCGCGACGGCGAACGCCGTGGCGCCGAGCGAGCGGAGCGAGGCGCCCGAGCCGAGATCGAACGCGAACGAAGGCGAGCCGGTGAGCTCCACGCGATCGCCCGCGGGTACCTCCTGGCCGCGCTTCGGCCGCTGGCCCGCATGCTCGTTGTAGCGCGACGCGCCCCAGGCGGCCGCGTAGCGCTTGAGCTCGAACGACACGAGCCGCGCGCCGATGTTGCTGAACGTCGCGCGGTAGAGCGGCGTCTCGAGCACGACGGTGCGCTCCGGGATCACGGGCGTGGCCGCCGGCACGGGCGTGGCGTTCGCGGCCGTGGGATTCACGGGCGCGCGCTCGGCGCCCGGCGCCGCGGGCGTGCCTCCTGCCGCGGGCGGCGGTGCGGCCGAGCCCGGCGCGCCGGCCACGGGAGGCACGGGCCTGCGCTTCGGCATGTACTTCGACTGGAGCGCGGTGAACACCGCGAACACCAGCAGGCACAGCGCCAGCGCGATGGCGGTCCGTCGATCCATCAGGGCACCGGGTCCGCGCCCGCAGTCCCGAGCGGGTGGCAGCGGCCGAGCCGCGCGAGCGCGAGCCAGCCGCCACGCCAGGCGCCGTGGCGCGCGATGGCCTCGCGCGCGTACTCGGAGCAGGACGGGATGTGCCGGCAGGCGCCGCGGACGTGCGGCGGCGCGAGCCTCTGGTAGACGCGGATCAGCAGGATCAGCAGGTGGCGCATGTCACACCGGGATCGGTGCCAGCGCGCCGGCGTGCGCGAGCAGCGTCTCCACCTCCGTCGCCAGCGCCTGGTGCGGCGCATCCAGCGTGCGACGCGAGGCGATGAACACGAGCATGAATCCCTCGGGCGGCACCCGCGTCCACCGGCGCCGGACGATCTCCCGAAGCCGACGGCGGGCACGATTGCGCTGCACCGCACCGCCCACGCCGCGCTTGCTGGCGATGAAGCCCACGCGGCTCGTCTCGCCGGCCGCGGCGAGCGCCAGCATCATGCAGAAGCGCCCACGATAGGCCTGTCCCTCGCCGCGGACGCGCGTGAAGTCGCGTCCACGGGTCAGGCGGTGGGCCCGCGAGAGCCGCTCGGAAGGCTGTTCGGTCATGCGACGGAGCGCCGGGGACCCGAGGGGTCGGAGGGCATCCGGCCCCGGCGGTGCGGGCGGGATGGGAGATCGCGGAAGGCGTGATCAGCGGTCGGACGACACGGTGAGGCGCTTCCGGCCCTGCTTGCGCCGCGCCGCCAACACCTTGCGGCCGCCCTTCGTCTTCATGCGGGAGCGGAAACCGTGCGTCTTCTTCTTGTGGCGATTATTGGGCTGGTACGTGCGCTTCATGGACGCGGGAGGCCCTCGGGAACGTGCAGAGAGGTCGGCGGATAGAACGACGCAGGTTAGGCGAGCGCGTGCGCCACGGTCAAGCTGAGCGTCCGGCGGCCCACATTAGAATTCCTCCCGCACCCGGGCGCTCGAAGCTCAAATGCCCGCGCGGTCCGGCCGATGACTCCCGGGTAATCGCCCCACGCACCCGGAGAGCCTGGTGTCCCCTGCCGAACCCGAACCCCACTCGACGCCGCCCTCGCGCAGCTTCCGCTGGCGCGAGCGGGAGCGCCCGGAAGCCGCCGACGACCTGGCGTCGTGGTGCACCGAAGCCGCACGCCTGTTGACGCTGGCGCGCCGGCTCGGCGCCGGGCACCCGGACACGCGTGCGCTCACCCGCCGGCTCGTGCCGGAACTGGTGCAGCACGTGCAGCGGCACGGCCCGATCGAGCTCGACGTGACGCCGCGCTCGATCGTGCTGGGCGACGAGACCGTGTTCGCGGCCGATCACTCGAACGCGCCCACCGGCGAGCGCGGGCTCGAGCGCGAGCTGTCGTGGGCCCTGCACCGCGACGGGCTGCGCGTGCTCAAGTTGGAGCGCGGGTTCACCGAGGCCGAGGCGGCCACGCTGCTCGACGTGCTGCTGCACGCGGCACCCGCCGACGCCACCGACGAGGACCTGGTGACGATGCTGTGGGAGAGCGGCTTCACGCACCTCACCACGGTGACCGAGGAGGCCGACGTCGTGCGCCTGAACCCGCTCACGGGGCGGCCCGGCTCCGCCGGCGGTCCCGTGAGCGTGGGCTCGGTCCCGCACGTCGACGATTGGCCTTTGGTCGAAGCCCCTACGGTGGACGTGAAGCGGCTGTGGCAGGAGCATCGCCGGAGCGAGGCCGAGGCGGGCTCCGCGTTCCGCGACGCCTGGGCGCGCGAGCGCTCGGAGCCGTTCGCGGCCGCCGCCGAGGCGCTCGCGGTCGCGGCGCTCACCGGCGATCCGCGCCCGGAGATGGTCGAGGCGCTCGCGGCTTCGATCGTCACCTGGATCGCGACCGCGGTCCAGCGCTCGCACTGGGAGGAGGCGCGTACCGCGCACGAGCTGCTCATGCGGCTCGACCGCACCGGCCGGCTGAGCGCCGAGTCGCTGACGCACGCGCTCGGCAGCGTCGACGCGCACGCGATCACCGAGCGGCTGGACGAGGCCGACGTGCGCGAGCAGGCGCGGCTGTTCGCGTTCGTGGTGCGCGTCGGCGCCCCGGCGCTGTCGCTCCTCGTCTCGGTGCTCGCCCACTCCAACCGCTCGCGCGTGCGCGCCGGCGCGACCACCGCGCTCGCCTACGCGTTCGCCGACGATCCCTCGCCGCTCGGCGCGTGGCTCTCGGATCCGCGCTGGCACGTGGTGCGCAACATCGTGTTCGTGCTCGGGCAGATCGGCGGCGGCGAGGTCGTGCCGCAGCTCGCGGTCGCGGCGCGGCACCTCGACGCGCGCGTGCGGCGCGCCGCGATCCACGCGCTGGGCCAGGTCCCGCACCACCTGCGCCGCTCGGTGCTCCTGACGCAGCTCGACACCGGCGACGGCCGCCTGCTCGCCGCCTCGCTCGCCATGCTCGCGCGCGAGCCCGACGTTCGCGTCACCGAGGCGATCCTCACCCGCGTGCGGAGTCCGGAGTTCGACACGCGTCCCGAGGAGCACCGCGTGGCGCTGCTCTCTGCGCTCGCCGACGTGGCGAGCGACCAGGCGCTGCCCGCGCTCGAGGAGCTGCTGCTGCGCGGCGGCTGGTTCGGGCGCCGGAGCGCCGAGCGCACCGCGGCGGCGCGCGCGATCGTGCGGCTGGGCACCCCGGCCGCGCGCGACGTGCTGGAGCAGGGCCTGCGCCACCGCAGCGACGCCGTGCGCGAGGCGTGCGACGAAGCGCTCGCCCAGTGGGGCCGGACATGACGACGTCGCACCCGATCCTCCACCCCGACGACGACCCGCGCTACGAGATCGCGCTCCAGCTCGCGTCGCGCTTCTGGGCGCTCGTGCGCAGCGGGCGCGCCTACTCGGTGGGCCACGTCACCTACACGTCGCAGCTCGAGGGCTACGTGACGCTGCTCGCGGGCGCGCTGGAGCAGGACGGCGTGGTGCGCCTGAGCGCGCCCGAGGGCGAGCTGTGCATGAACGGGCTCGTACTGCCGAACCGCGCCAACATGCAGAAGGCGCTGGAGGGCATGGTGCAGGAGTTCGCGGCGCGGACGCTCGAGGGCATCGAGTTCACGCGCGGGCTCACGCTCGGCGAGCTGGAGACGTTCATGAGCTACTTCCTCCCCGGCGAGCGCTGGAAGGGCGCGGAGCTGATCGCCGCCTGCGACGACGCCGGACTGGTCCACGCCCGCGCGCTGCCGGTGCGCCTGCCGATCGCGCCGCTCGGCGCCGGCGAGCTGCCCGCGTCGTCGCCGGAGGCCGCGGCCAGCACGCCCGCCGTGTGGCGTACCGCGCTGGCCGGCGCCCGGGCGCTGCTCGAGGGCGACGCGATGGATCAGGGCGTCGAGCTGCGCCACGTGAAGCGGCTGCTGCAGCCGATGATCGACGCGGTCCTCCGCGGCGAGCGGCTCGTCTCCGCGCTCGCTTTGGTGGCGCCGGGCGCGAGCGCCTGGAGCCATGGCGCGCACACGGCGCTGCTCGCGGTGTGCGTGGGCGCGCGGCTCGGGCTCTCTCGCCACGATCTCGCCGACGTGGCGGTCGCGGCGCTGTTGCACGACGCCGGCCACGGCTGGGGCGAAGCGGGCGGCCCGGAGATGGTGGACGAGCACCGCGAGCCCGCGCCGCACACGCGCGAGGGCCTCCGGCGCGTGGCATGGTCCACGACGCTCAATCCCACCTCGCTCGGCGTCATGCGCGCCGCGCTCGAGCACCATGGTCCGGCCGCCTCGCTGCTCTCGCAGCTCGTGTCGATGTGCGATGCCAACGTGACGCTGCTCACGCGCGGCGATTTGCTCGAGGCGAAGCTGTCGCCGAGCAGCGCGCTCGTGCGCCTGATCGGTCCGTTCAGCGAACGCTGGCACCCGGCGCTGCCGGCGGCGCTCGTGCGCGCGCTCGGCGTGCACCCGCCGGGTCAGGTCGTGGAGCTGGACGACGGCTCGATCGCGCGCGCGATGGGGCCGGATCCCGACGACCCCGAGCGCCCGTGGGTCGAGCCCGTCGCGGATGCGCGGGGCGTGACCGTCCCGCCCGGCACCCGAGCGGCCGTGCCGCTTCCCCCGCAGCACTACATCACGCGCGCGCTGCCGCGAACGGAGTGGCCGCACCCGCCCTCGGAGCAGACCGCGGCCTAGCGACGCGCCACGGCGACGTCGCGCCCTCAGCGGCCGAGCAGCCCGCCGGCGACGTCGCGCTGGCGATGCAGCCGGTGCACCGAGTCGTCGAGGATCGGCTGCGTCTCGCTGGTGCGGTCGGCGTGCACGATGCGGCGCATGCCCGCCGGCACCTCGACCGCGCTCGCGTACGCCGTCCCCGCTTCGCCCACCCGCACACGACCCTCCATCACGCAGACGCACGTCGACTGGTTCTCGCGCAGCACGGCGAACGCCGTGCCCACCGCGCGCACGCTCACCTCGGGCGTGCTCACGTCCAGGTGGGCGCCGTGGAACGCGCGGCCGGTGGTGAAATAGGTGTCGCCGTTCGCGACGTCCGCCCGCATGTCGCGCGCCCACCAGCGGCCGGGCGCGCTCGAGAGCTCGAGCTCGGCGCCGGGCGCCAGCGCCACCGCCGCGACGCCGGGCGCCACCAGGTCGAGCGTGATCGCGCCGTCCACGCGTACGTGCCCGCCGCGGCGGAGCCGCTCGCCGAGCGCCGCGTCCCGCGGTGAGAAGACGGCGCCGTCCACGCTCACCTGACCCTCGCCGTTCGCCGCGATCAGCTGCCAGTCGGGGCCGCGGTTCAGCGACACCGCGGTCATGGCAACGAGTGCCGCCGCGACCGGCGCGAGCAGCTGCGGTCGCGACCACCACGGTCGGGACACGACCGCGCGGCGCGGGCCGAACTGCCCGGTCGTGAACTCCCGCCGCAACCGCGCACGGAACGTCGCCTCGGCACGCGGGGGTGCGAGGCCGCGCACCGCGTCACGCGCCGCCTGCTCGGCAGCGCTCGCAGGGGCGGCGTCCGGGTCCGTGCGGGGTCGATCGCTCACAGGCGTCCTCGCAGGAGCTGTTCGAGCGCGGCGAGCGCGCGCGAGTAGCGCTTGCGCGCCGCGTCGTGCGCGATGTGGAGCACGTCGGCCACCTCGCGGTGGTCGAGCCCCTGGTAGTCGTGCAGGACGATGCTCGCGCGCAACGATTCCGGCAGCGACATCAGGGCCTCCTGCACCAGCCGCTCGCGCTCGCTCGCCAGCGTGTCGGCCTCGGGGTCGTTCCGGCCGGAGGAGAGCGTCGCCGCGGCGGCCGGGTCGTGCACGTCGGCCGCGCGCCGGCTCATGCGGTACTGACCCGAGCGCCACACGTCGCGGCAGACGTTCGTGGTGATCGTGGCGAGCCACGGCGCGGGATCGCGCGTCGAGTCCAGCCGGTCAGCGGCGCGATGCACCTTGAGGAACACCTCCGAGGCCGCGTCCTCGGCCAGCGTGCGGTCGCCGAGCAATCGCCAGGCGAGACCGAACACGAGGTCCAGGTAGCGGTCGTAGAACTGGCCCAGCGCCTCCGGCTCCCGGGCGCGCACGCGCTCGAGCCACGCGCGATCCGGCGCCGGCCGGCCTGGGGGAGGTCCCGTGGCCGGGCCCGGCGAGAGACGCTCCGTCCCCGCTACGGACGAGTCCGGCGGGTGTGATGGGGAATCGGGATCGCGCACCAGGACGGCTCCGGGACCGCGCGGGAATCCGCTTTACGAGCCGCGGCAGTATGCACGGCCGGCGCGGCCGCCGCGAGGCGGCCGCCGCCCGTCAGGCCGCCTTGCGCAGGCCTTCGTCGGCGTCGCGGATGTCGAGCGTGGCGTGCGCCTCGGGGGCCATCGGGAGGCGGATCCAGAACGTGGAGCCCTCGCCCGGGCGGCTGTTCACGCCCACGTGGCCGCCGTGGAGCTCGGTGATGCGCTTGACCAGGTGGAGGCCGATCCCCAGCCCGCCACGCGTCTCGCCGTCCTCGGGGACCGCCTGGCCGAACAGCTCGAAGATGTGCGTGGCGGTGTCGGGCTCGATCCCCGGGCCGCGGTCGTTCACCTCGACGCGCACGCAGGCGCCGTCCAGCACCGTGCGCACGCGCACCGGCTCGCCGCGGGGGCTGAACTTGATCGCGTTCACGAGCAGGTTCACGAGCACCTGCCGGATCTTCACCTCGTCGACCGAGAGCTGCGGCAGGCCGACCGCGGGCTCGACCTCGATCGCGACGCCGAACTTCTGCGCCAGCGCCCGCGTCGTCTCCACGGCGCCGCGCACGACTTCGGTGATGTCGAGCGCGCGCGGCTTCATCACCAGCTTGCCGCTCTCCAGCCGCGACAGGTCGAGGATGTCCTCGATCAGCCCCAGCAGCCGCTGCGCCTCGGCCCGGAGCCGGCCCACGAACTCGCGGGCCTGGTCGCGCGACAGCTTGCCCTCGTGGTCGTCGAGCAGCTCGGCGTAGGCGATGACGCTCGTGAGCGGCGTCTTCAGCTCGTGGCTCGCGGTGCCCAGGAACACGTCCTTCATGTGGTTCAGGTCGGAGAGCTTCTCGTTGTCGGCCTCGAGCTCGCGCGTGCGGCGCCCGAGCCGCTCCACCATCTCGGCGCGGTCGATGACCGCGGCGATGTGCTCGGCAAACACGCGCAGCACCTCGAGATGGTGGTCGCCGAACGGCTCGGTGTGGTTGATGCGGTTGACGTTCAGGACGCCGATGACGCGCTCGCCGATCGAGAGCGGCAGCGACAGCGCCGAGGTGATGCGGCGGTTCTCCTTGTAGTGGCGCCCGATCTCGGTGCTCGGGGCGCGCTCGCCGAGCGACAGCGCCTCGCGCCGCAACGCCACCCAGCCGGCGATGCCCTCGCCGATCTTCTTGCGGGCGCCGCGCGAGAACTCCGCCTCGAGGCCGTACGAGGCGCGCGTGACCAGCTCGCCGTTCTCGGGGTCCAGGATCATGATGCTGGCCTGCTGCGCCTTGAGCGTGCTGACGACGCGGCGCACGATGATCTCGAGGATCACGTCGCTCCGGAGTTGGAGCTGGAGCGTGGTGCTCACCTGGAACAGCGCGGTGAGCTCGGAGAGGCGCACGCTGGCGTCGGCGCGGTCGTCCTCCTCGCGTGACAGGGCCTGGATGGCGCGGTGGAGCACGCGCTGCTGCACGATGGTGTACAGGCAGAACAGCACGACGAGGCCGGCGAGCGCGACGGTGACGAAGAAGGGATTGTCGATGGCGGCGGGGATGCCGCTCGTGGACTCGAGCCCGGCGACGCGCGCATAGAGCGCGGGGACGGCGGCGGCGAGCGCCAGCAGCAGCGCGAATGCGGCAGCCCACAGCATCCAGCCGGCCCGCTGGAGATGCTTCCATCGGATCTCGGTGCGCGTGCGCAATGCCTCTCCCTGGGCTCTGTTGGGCGGTCCTCGGACTCCGTCTTCAGTCATCGGCAGTCTTTGGCCCCTCGCTGAGGCGGATTTCTCAGCCGGGCTTCCCTATATCGGAGCCGGGGAGGCGGGGGCTCTCCGGGGGCTCGCGATCCTGGGCAGCGCTGGGCAGGTGCACGCACCGGCCGGCGTGCGTCCAGGGCGGCGGGGGTCCGAGGGGGGTCACGATCCTGGGCACCGCGAGCAGGCCGGAGGCCAGGGATGGCCGGAGGCCGTCGGCGAGCGAGCGAGGCGAGGCCAGGGACTGGCCGAGCCGAGCGATGCCCAGGATCGTGAGCCCCCCGAGGCGCCCGCCGCCCTGGCAGCGGTGTGCGGATGCGGAATCGGAGAAAGGTCACTAGATTGCCGCCCGACATGAAGCTCGACATGAAGACCAAGTGGGCTTTGCCAGCGGTGGTGGTGGCGGGGGTGGTTGCGCTGTATGCCGGCACGCTGGGCGGCGGGTTCATCAACGACGACTACCTGTTCCTCGAGCAGACCCGGCGCTACGGATTGTGGGGAGCGCTCGCGAATCCCGGGGGACTCGGCAACTACTTCCGGCCGCTGTCGCGCGAGGCTTGGTTCTCGCTGCTGGCGCCACTCTCGGGCGGTGAGCCCGGGCTCTTCCATGTCGCCCAGCTCGCGGTGTTCGTCGCGGCACTCGTGCTGCTCGCCGATCTCCTGTCGGCATTCGTGCCGCCGCGCGGGCGGCTCGTGGCGCCCGCGGTGCTTGCCGGCGTCACGTGGTATGCGCTGCTGCCGCTCCAGCAGGTGAACCTCACCTGGGTCTCGTGCGCGCAGGACCTGCTGGCACTCGTGGGCGTGCTCGCGTCGATCGCGTGCTTCCGCCGCGGCCGGCCCGGGCCCGCGCTCGTCGCCTATGCGGCGGCGACGCTCGCCAAGGAGTCGGCGCTGCCGCTGCCGGTGGTGTTGTTCGTGTGGGCCTGGCGCGTGGACGGCGCACCGCCCGCCCGGGCGCTCCGGCGCGTCGCGCCGTTCGCGCTCGCGGCGCTGCCTTGGGCGGCGGGGGAGTGGCTGCTCCGCCAGCACACGATCGCGGCGGCGAAGTTCGTCTTCCACGGCGACCACCTCGCCGCGGCATTCGTTCACATGGCGCAGACCCTCGCCGGTGTCGAACACGCGAGCGGCTGGCTCGGCTCCTGGACCGCGGCACGGCCGTCGGCGCTCGCGTTCGCGCTGCTGGCGCTCGCCGCGATCTGGCTTCCCGAGCGCGCGCCGGCGCGTGGGGCGGGTGGGGACGCCGAGCCGGCGCACGGCGCCGAGCCGGCGAAGCCGATCCGCGGCGCGCTGCCGTTCGCGCTCGCGTGGCTCGGAGGCTTCACGTTGCCGGTGTGGCCCGTCTGCTACTTCTGGAGCAGCTACTACTACACGCTCGCGGCCGTGGGCGGCGCGCTGCTCGTCACGCTGCTCGCCGGACGCATCGCGCGCTGGTCGTGGATCGCACTCGCCGGCGCGCTCGTGTGGTGGCACGCGGCCGGGGTGCGCGCGCCCGTGTTCGGACTCAGGCAGGACCCGTGGCTCGGCACCTCGCACCTGACGCCGTTCTATCTCGAGCGCGCGGCCGGGCTGTCGAAGCAGCTGCGCGCCTCGCTGACGAGGTCCCTTCCCCGCGTGGCGACCGGGTCGCGCTTCTTCTTCGCCGCGCTCCCATCGTGGGCGGGCTTCCAGGCCGGGAACGGGGCGAGCATCCGCCAGCTCTACAAGGACGACTCGCTCGAGTCGTACTTCTACTCCTCGTACGCGGAGAGCACGGCGGCGCGACAGCCGTGCCGGTTCCTGTTCTGGAACGGCGTCGAATTCGAGCAGCTCTATGCGAACGCTCGCGATCCGTTGTTCCAGGTCGGGACCGATCTCCTGCTCCTCGACCGGCCCGCGGGCGCGGCGTGGGCATTCCGGCGCGGGCTCGACGAAGGCGGCGCCCGCGTCGATCACCTCTACTGGCTGGGCTGGGCGCTGCTCTGGGACGGCAAGCGCGAGCCGGCCGAGCGTGCCTGGGCCGAGTGGGGCGCGCACGACGACACGGCGGCGCGCGTGCTGTGGCTGCGGAAGGCGAAGGGCTCGCTCGAGGACCACGACACGCTCACCGCGCGCCGGCAACTCGTGGAAGCCGTGCGCTGCGGCATCGGGCATCCCGAAGCGCACGCCATGCTCGGCTTCCTGCTCCATCGCGTGAACGCGAAGTACGCGCTGATCGAGACCCAGGTGGCGTCGAGGCTGAATCCTCGTGACTGGCTGGCGCGACGCGATCTCGTGGCGGGGCTGGTCGAGGCCCGACTCGACGAGCCGGCGCAGGTGCAGATGGACGCCCTCAAGGCCATCCTGCCCGACTGGCGCCGTGACACGGTGGCGGTGAGACTGGACGCGACGCTGGCCACGCGGCGCGCGCCGGCGAACGGGGTGGCGGTGTTCGGTCCCGGAGGCTTGCGATGAGACGCGGGCGCGTGGAGATCGCGACGTTCGAGAGCCACGCGCTGCGGGGCAACGCCGCCGGCGACCCGCACGCGCGGCGCGTGCCGGTCTATCTGCCACCGGCCTACGACGAGCAGCCCGGTCGTCGCTTCCCGGTGGTGTTCGTGCTCACCGGGTTCACCGGCCGCGGCCGCATGCTCCTGAACGACAACCCCTGGTCGCCCGCGCTCGACGACCGCATGGACGCGCTGATCGCCTCGGGCTCGCCCGAGCTGATCCTCGTCATGCCGGATTGCTTCACGCGCTTCGGCGGCTCGCAGTACGTCGACTCCACCGCGACCGGCCGCTACGAGACGCACCTCGTCGGCGAACTGGTGCCGTGGGTGGACGGGCGCTACCGCACGCTCGCCGGGCGCGATCACCGCGGCATCGCCGGCAAGTCGTCGGGCGGCTTCGGCGCGTTGCGGCTCGGGATGCTGCACGCGGACGTGTTCGGCGCGGTCGCCTGCCACAGCGGCGACATGCTGTTCGAGTACTGCTACCAGGTGGACTTCCCGAAGGCGTGCTCGGTGCTGCAGGTCGCGGGCGGCCCCAGGCGATTCCTCGAGGGATTCGAGGCCAAGCCGCAGAAGGGCAAGGACGACTTCCTCGCGCTCAACATCCTCGCCATGGCGGCGTGCTACTCGCCCGAGCCCGCGGCGGAGCTGGGGGTCTCGCTGCCGTTCGATCTCGGCACCGGCCTGCCGCGCGACGACGTCTGGCGGCGCTGGCTCGCGTTCGACCCGCTGCGGCTGCTGCCGGCGAACGCCGACGCGCTGCGCTCGCTCCGGCTCCTCTACCTGGACTGCGGCACGAAGGACGAGTTCCACCTCCACCACGGCGCGCGCGCGTTCGTGGCGGGGCTCCAGCGCCTGGGCGTCGCGCACCGCTACGAGGAGTTCGACGACGGCCACATGAACGTGCCGTACCGCTACGACCAGAGCCTGCCGGCGTTAGCAAAGGCTCTCTCGCCGTGACGGTCGCGGGCGCGCGGCCGCTCTCGATCGACGCGCTCACGCGCCGTTTCGGCACGGTGACCGCGGTGAGCGCGCTGTCGCTCGAGGTCCGCGCCGGCGAGATCGTGGGCTTCCTGGGCGCCAATGGCGCCGGCAAGACGACGACGCTGCGCTGCGCCTCGGGGCTCCTGGCGCCCGACGCCGGCCGCATCGAGGTGGCCGGCGCCGACCTGGAGCGCGAGCCGCGCGTCGCCAAGGCGCGGCTCGGGCTGGTGCCGGATCGGCCGTTCCTCTACGACCGGCTCTCGGCGCGCGAGTTCCTCGCGTTCGTGGCCGCGCTCTACGATCTCCCGGCCGATGCCGCCGCGCGCCGCGCCGAGGAGTTGCTCGCACGGCTCGGGCTCGCGGAGCACGCCGACCGCACCATCGAGGGTTACTCGCTGGGGATGCGCCAGAAGGCGGCGATCGCGGCGGCGCTGCTGCATTCACCGCCGTTGCTGCTGCTCGATGAACCATTGAACGGCCTCGATCCTCCCGCGGCGCGGCTGCTCAAGGATCTTCTCCGTGAGCATGCGCGCGCGGGCGGCGGTGTGCTCGTGAGCACGCACCTGCTGGACGTTGCGGAACGGCTCTGCGACCGCGTCGTCATCCTGCGCGCGGGCCGCGTCGTGGCCGAGGGCACGCTCGCAAGCCTGCGCGGCGGCCGCGCCGACCGCTCGCTCGAGGACGTGTTCATGGAGCTGGACGGGGGCGAGCGATGAACCTCGCGGCGGCGGCGCGTCTGCAGTGGACCAGCGCGCGCCGCGCCGTGTGGTCTGGCGGCCGGCCGCGCCGCGGGATGGTCGCGATCGTGCTCTCGCTGCTCATGGCGGGCGCGTTCGCCGTGACGTTCGTCGTGCTCTTCGAGGCGCTGGAGAGCGCGGGCGCGCCGGCCGAGGCGCGCGTGCGCGTGCTCGGCTGGGCGTTCACGTTCGCGTTCGTGCTGCTGGCGCTCGGCGACCTGCTCACGGTGGTGAGCGCCGCCGCGACCGCGCCTGACCTCGAGCGACTGCTCGCCGCGCCAATCCGGCCGCGCGAGCTGCTCCTGCTCAAGTTCATGGACACGCTCCCGCGCACGCTCGGGCCGGTGGTGGCGATCGCGCTGCCCGCGGCGCTCTGCTACGCCGCGGCGAACGCGGGCGTCCAGCCCGCCCTGGCGGCGGTGGCGCTCGCGACGCTGTGGGCGGTGCCGCTGGCGCTCGGGACCGCGCTCGCGATCCCGCTGCTGCGCGTGGCGCCGGCCGCGCGGCTGCGCGAGTCGATCGCCGTTCTCGCCACGCTCGCGTTCCTCGGCGGATGGCTCGCCAACACGTTCTGGATGCCGCGGCTGCTTGCGGGCGCCGATATCACCGCGCGGCTGCGCTCCGTGCCGCCGCTGCCGGCGTGGTCGCCCGCGACCTGGGCGGCCGAGGCGCTCGCCTTGCCGGGCGAGCGCGGCCTCGAGGCGCTCGCGGCCTGCGTGGCGGCGAGCCTGGGCGCGCTGGTGCTGGCGTTCGGGATCGCAGAGCGGATGCTCACGCGGCTCCAGCCGGCCGCCGCACCGGCGCCGGGCACGATCGTGCGCGGGAGCTCCCGGCGCGCAGCCACGCTCACCGGTGCGTTCCTGCGCCGCGATCGCGCACTGTTCACGCGCGACTGGCCGGTGCTGC
>Ga0306920_100005706_pt1 | contig 16114 bp, 14 predicted proteins | sample flu12Cox44000170_FD_204666 | JGI IMG/M metagenome (GOLD analysis project Ga0306920, IMG submission 204666) | Lab enrichment of tropical soil microbial communities from Luquillo Experimental Forest, Puerto Rico - flux4day.12C.oxic.44.000.170 (v2)... | ecosystem: Environmental > Terrestrial >... | reverse complement strand
TGGCGGTATGCTCCGGACATCCTGGTTCTCGAGTTCCCCCAGGCCACCCGGCGCATCGCGAGCGAGACCGAGCTGCGCACGGACTTCGCGCTCGAGGTGTTGAAGGGGCTCCCCGCGAGCGCGCGTTTCGCACAGGCCTACACCGCGGGGTGTCTGTCCGACGGCGGCGAAGTGGTGAGCGGCTACTTCTCTCGCAGCTGGCTCGCTCGCGCCGAGCCCGAGGCGTTCTCGCCCGCACCGTGCGTGGCTCCCTAGCCGTGCACCGGATCGTGCTCGCGAGCCCGGGCTGGCCGCGCGCCGCGTTCGCGAACGGGATCGTCTCGTACGTCGACCACATGAAGCGCGCCTTCGAGGCCGCGGGGCACGAGGTTCGCGTCGCAGCGTACGCCATCGCGCGCGGCGGCGAAGACGCCGCGCTGATCCGCGGCTCGTTCGCGCGGCTCGGCGCGCTGCAGCGGTTCACGACCCGGGTCGGCTGGAAGCTCGCGCCCGACGTCGCCGCGCGCGTGTTCGGTGCGCTCGACGCGCGGACCAGCTTCCGGGCATTGCACCGCGCCTGGCCGTTCGATCTTGCCGAGATCGAGGAGTCGCGCGGCGAGTCGCTCTGGGTCGCACGCGCTGCGCCTTCCGCGGCGGTGGTGCTGCGTCTCCACGGTCCCTGGTTCCTGAACGCGGCCGCGCGCGGCGTCCCGGTGGACGCCGCCTTCGAGCGCATGGTGGCACGCGAAGGGCAGGCGATCGCCCGGGCCGAGGCGGTGACCTCGCCCTCGCGCGACGTACTCGAGCGCGTGCGGGAGCGCTACGGGCTCGCTCTGCCCCACGCGGTGGTGATTCCCAACCCCGGCCCGGAGCCGGACGCGCGCGCCCTCTGGCGGCGCGCGGCAGCCGAGCCGGGGCTGATCGTCTTCATCGGGCGCTTCGACCGGCACAAGGGTGGCGACCTCGTGGTCGACGCCTTCGTGAAGCTCGCCGCGGCAGGTCGGTCCGTGCGCCTCGCCTTCGCCGGGCGCGACGACGGGGTGGTAGACGACTCGGGACGGCGTTGGTCGTTCCCGGAGTATCTTGCGGCACATGTGCCGAGGGAGTTGCACGACCGGATCGAGTTTCTCGGCCAGGTCGACCCCGAGAAGCTCGTTGCGCTGCGCAGACGCGCGAGCGTCGTGCTGTTCGCTTCGCGCTACGAGAACTTCCCGCTGACGTTGCTCGAGGCGATGGCGCAGGGCTGCCCGCTGGTCTGCGCCGACGCTGGCTCGTGCACCGAGATCGTCGAGAAGGACCGCACGGCGCTCGTGTTTCCCGCGGGTGATGCGGGTGCGCTGGCGGAGCGCATCGCCGTGCTGCTCGACCGGCCGGAGCGCGCCGCCGAGCTCGGCGAGCAGGCGCTCGCCGACTACCGCACGCGCTTCCTGCCCGAACCGATCGCGCGAGTCACTCTGCAGTACTACGGGGAGGTACTCGAGCGTCGCTCTGCGCTCCGTCGCTGAGCCAGCGCCCGGGGGCTCCCGCTCGCTCGATCTCGATCAGCGAGAGACCTCCGAAGTCCTGGCGCCGGTAGGCGCGGCCCCGCCCGGACAGCCAGGATTCGATTCCAGCGGCTCCGATCCCGGTCATCACGAAGACTCGCCGGTCCCTCGGCAGCAGGTCGCCGTCGTGCAGGGAGACGTCGCCGTTCCGCTCTCGCGCGAGCGGCAGCAGGGGCTCGCTCTCGTCGGGTGCCCAGCCGTAGTAGCGCAGCCCGTAGAGCTCGCAGTTGCGGAAATCGGGCAGGTAGGGGAGGTGGCCGACGAAGACCGGGCTGCCATCGGTGTTCTCGGCGCGGAGGGCGTCGACCAGGTGGACGTAGTCCCGGCCGTCCTCACGCAGGTCGAGCTGCAACAGCCGGGCGGCCGGCAGCGTGAGCAGTGCGGCTGCGGCGACGCAACGCCACGGCGTGCGGACTCGCTGGAGCGCCGCCGCGAGGAGCGCCGCCAGCGGCACCATCACAGGCAGCCCGTAGCGCGGCACGTAGACCGGGCGGATGAAGTACGAGACCGCCACCAGGAAGTAGAGGCCGAAGCCGACCCACGACAGGCAGAGCATCTCGGCGCGGTGATCGCACCACCAGCCCCGCCAGCCCTTGCGCGACTCGCGCGGCCACAAGAGGATCGCGATCGCGACGAGGAAGACGATCGAGAGCAGCTCGTCGCCGAACAGGATCCCGGTCTGCCGGAGAAACAAGAGATCGGTGCGCTCCGGCCGCCGGATCCAGCCGGTTACTCCGCTCGTGCTGCCGAGCAGGTAGCGCGAGATCAGCCACAGCGCGGGAAGGCTGGCCAGGCCGACGGCGCCGAAGCCCCGCGCGAGCCGCTGCAGCAGCGCCCGGTTGCGAGTTCCCGCGAGCTCGCCGGCTGCGAAGGCGACCTGGGCGGCGATCACAAGGAACCCGTAGTAGTGCGAGTAGACGAGCAGCACCGTCGCCGTCACGTACGCAGCGAGGCTCCACCTGCGGGGCGGTGTCTCCAAGAGCCCGAGAAACGCCAACATGGAGGCGATCGAGAAGAAAGTGAACAGCGTGTACGGTCGCGCCTGCACCGACTGCGCCGCATAGAGCGGGCTCACGGCCACGAACGCGATCGCGATCGCGGCCGCGCCGCGGGAGAACAGCCGCCTGACCAGGACCCAGGCTGCCACCAGACTCGCGAGCGAGAACGCGATGGCCGGCGCCCGCAGCAGCCAGACCGGCGGCGTGTCGCTCTCGAGGAACGGGCGCAGGATCAGCTGGTACAGCGGCGCCGAGTAGTCCTGCTGCCACAGCAGCCCCGCCAGCAGAGGCTTCTGCGCGGTGAAGATCATGTTGAACTCGTCGCCCCAGAGCGTCCGGCGGCGGTGCATCACGAAGAGCACGGCGGACTCGAACAGCACGAGCAGCCACAAGGGCAGCGCCCGATCGACGCGCGGAGCGGGCTTCGTCGGATTCATGCCTCGCTCACCTCTGGAGCAATAGGGCCCAGTCGCCCGGCCCCGGTGCCGAGGGCGAGTGCCACGGCTCGGCTCCGGCGACGACCTTGGACAAGGGGACCCGTCTCCCCGTCGCTGCCTCCCACCAGCTCGCGCGATAGGACCCGGGCGCGAGCTGCACGGTCACGCTACCGGCGTTCGGGAGATACACGGCGTAGAGCTTTCCCGGCTGCGCGAGACACTCGTTGCCGCTGCTCACGAGCTCGTCGTGCGGATCGGTGAGCCACCACGGGAAGCTGGTGAAGAAGTCGACCATGTGACGGTAGCCCTCGAACATGGTCATGGTCTCGTCTCCGCGGCCGTTCATCCAGCCCCCGCCCGTGTCGGGCAGCACGTTCGTGCCACGGCGCGTGCTCTCGCCCGTGGTCTGGTAGCCGCCCGCCATCGCGATCTGCCAGGCGGTGCGCCGCAGCTCCTCCGAGGAGTCCGAGCCGAGACCGGGCGCCCACATCGGGTAGTGGTCCTCGTAGCCGTACTCCTCGTTCGTCTGCGGGATGATCCGGCCGGCCTGCTCCTGCAGCTTGCGCTGCGCCAGCATGAACGCGTGCTGCTCGCGCGACCACTCCTGGAAGGACGTGAAGTCGAACCAGTCGCTGCCGCGATCCTGGTGCTCGTTCTTGGTGGGATGGCTGGTGGCGAGGTGGCGGTAAGGATCCCACTGCTTGAGCTTCGAGCCGGTTTCGTGCGACCAGTCCTCGTCGCGATACAAGTCGAGGTCGTCGCCCAGATCCCACGTGACGTTCGAGAAGGCCGCGAACCGAGCCACCGCATAGCGGATGAAGCGCTCCTCGTCGGAGCTCCCCGCATCGGGGTGCACGCGGCTGTCGGCCATGTCGAGCACCAGCGAGACGATCATGTCGAGGTCGCGCGCCACGCGGAGGCCCCGCTCGAACTTCTGCCAGTACGGCACGTCGAAGCGGCGGTAGTCGAAGTCCGGGTGATAGACGTCGTCGGCGCGTCCGACGTCGGCCACCTCGTCTAAGGCGTCGCCCCCCACCCCCAGGAGCCGTCCCAGGTGGCCCAAGCGCTGGGCCCAGCTGTGGCCGGCGGGCCAGGGCGTGAGGAACGGCGACCAGGTCGCGCCGGCCATGACGCGCTCGCCCCAGTACTGGTTCGAACGGCCCGCGATCGTGACGCGCAGGCGGTTCACCGCGAGGCGGTGCAGCCGCTCGATGCTGGCGGCGATCGTCTTCTCGTCGCGCCAGCCCATCAGCCAGTACGCGGTGGTCCCGTTGAAGAAGTAGTGCTCGCCCGTGCCTTCCCAGACGAAGTGCCAGCGGTGCTCGGCGTCCACTCGGATCGGCCCCCGGCGGCTGCCCGCGCGGACGTGGAAGGCGCCGCTCGAGCTGCGCGTCCACCCGTTCTGCCGAAACCAAATGGTGTAGCTGTAGTCGCCGGGTGCGGAAGGCATGAAGCGCAGGCGATAGACGCCTCCTTCCTCGGAGTCGCAGAAGCCCTCGACCGACCAGCTCGCGTCGCCGCCGTTCCGGAACACTCCCGAAAGCGATGCATCGGTGAACGGATTCGCAGCGTGCGGGCTCGACACCTGCGCGGTCAGCTCGATGAAGTCGTAGGCCTCGAGCTCGTCGGTCGAACGGGTGAACGCGACGGCTCCCGGCGGCGGCAGTCGCCAGAGCGCCAACGCGCCGCTGCCCAGCGCGGCGAGGCCGACGAGCAGCGCCGCCCGGCGGCGGGTGGACCACGGCGTGAGCTCCGGCACGTCAGTATCCGCGGATCGCGCAGTAGGCGAGGCGCCAGGCGCCGGGCAGGTGCGGCTGGCGGCGCAGTACGCGCCAGGCGTATTTCCGCGCGGTCGGGCGATTCCCGCTCGAGAGCGCCCACCACGCCCAGGTCTCGAGCTGGCGGGTCACGTCGGGAAGCTCGACCTCCGGCTCCGGCAGCTCGAGCTCCAGCTTGCGCCGCTCGCACGCGCGCAACACCGCTTGGCGCGCGGCCTCGACCTGCCGCCGTTTTGCCACGAAGCCGACCTTGGCGAAGTGGAACCGGTAGCGGAGCAGCGGCTCGGCCAGGTTCGCGAGCTTGCCGACCTCCGCCATGCGCAGCCACAGATCGAGGTCCTCCGCACCGTCGAGCGCGGCGTCGTAGAGGCCGACCCGCTCGAACGCGGAGGCGCGGACGAGGACGCTCGGATGGCAGATCTCGGCCTCGCGGCTGCGCAGATGCGCGGCGTCGATCTCGTCGTGCCCGAGCGGCGGAACGTGCCGTTTCAGCAGCTCTCCTTCGGGATCGATCCATTCCACCGCGCTGCCGACCGCGAGACACTCCGGGTGTGTCCGCAGGTAGGCGAGCTCGCGCGCGAATCGCTCGGGCAGCGCGACGTCGTCGGCGTCCATTCGCGCGATGAACTCCCCGCGTGCGCGCGCGAGCATCTCGTTCAGCGTCGGGACGAGGCCCGCGTTGGGCCGGCTGGTGAGCCGGACGCGTGGATCGCGCCCGGCATAGTCGCGCAGGATCTCGAGGCTGCCGTCCTTCGAGCCGTCGTCGACGATCAGGAGCTCGAAATCGCGGAAGGTCTGCACGAGGATGCTCTCTACGGCTTCGGCGACGTACCGCTCGCCGTCGTAGACGGGAAGGACGACGGAGATCGCCGGCCGCGCCTCAGCCATCCGGCACCGGCTTCTCGTCCTTGCGGCGCCGGCGCTCGAGCTCGCGCAAGAGCTGGCGCGCGTGCAGGTCGCGCCGGCGCTGGAGCCGGCCCTCCACGTGCGCGCGCAGCTCCTCGTGATTCCCCGGGGTCGAAGACGAGAGGGCCAGCGAGACGAGCGAACGATCGCGGTGTCGGATGCCCGAGAGCAGCGCCCATGCGCGGTGCACGACGTAGCGGTCGCCCGACCAGCGCAGGAGCGCCACCGACGACGACTCCCACGCGCGCATGACGGCGTTGCGCATGTGCAGCCGGGCCATCGACCACGGCGTCATGCTGCGGATCACCGCGTGGCCGAAGACCACGGCCGCCAGGTAGCGCAGCTTCTGTCCCGGCCGGAGCGGGGCACGGCAGACGAGCTCGAGCCGCGACCGCAGCAGCACCATCAGCGCCCCGGTCTCGGTGCTCGTCCGGCTCTTCGTCTTGGGATCGTAGAAGCGAAGCTCCTCGGCCACCGAGCGCCGCTGTGCGTCCTTGAACTCCTCGGTCACGCGATGGCTGCGGCGGAAGTACAGCGGCTCCGGGATCTCGCGGAACTCGCCCTGCAGCCGCAGCTCGGGCACGAGGATCAGGTCGGAGTAGCAGACGGGGCGGAGCAGCCCGGTCCTCGCCAGCGCAGACCGTCGCGCCATGCCGAACAACATCGGCGGAATGCGGCGGTCCGGGACGAGCATCAGGCGTGCGAAGCCGATCCGGTCGTACGGAGGGTTCGCCTCGTACCACTCCATGCGGTCCTTGTCGCGCCACGGGTCGCCTTCGTAGGTGAGCCGCACCTGAGGCGAGAAGCAAAGCACCACGCTGTCGGGACTGTGCTCCAGCACCCCGACGCATTGCTCCACGTACTTCGGTGCCCAGAGGTCGTCGTGCGACAGCCAGTTGAAGAACTCGCCGCCTGCGAGCTCGAAGGTGCGCCTGAAGTTTCCGGTGGCGCCGAAGTTCTCGTCGTTGCGATGGAAGCGGATGCGCGAGTCGCGCTCCGCGAGCCGCCGGCAGATCTCCTGGGTGCGGTCGGTCGAGGCGTTGTCGCAGATCACCAGCTCGAGGTCTCGGTAGGTCTGCGAGAGCACCGACTCGATCGCCTCGGCGACGTGGTCGGCACCGTTGTAGACCGGCAGGCCGACGCTCACGCGCGGCGACGGATGGACTGCTGGATCGGACATGGCTCAGTCGCTCGCTTCCGGGTCCACGCGTTCGAGCCAGAGCTCGCGCCAGTAGCTGTACAACCCGCGCGGACAGTTGAGCCGGCAGCGCGCGTACTCGGCCCTGCAGGCGACGCCGTCGAGGATGATGCAGGGCTCCTTCATCTTGCGCATCGCGCCGGTGGCCTCGTCGACGATCTGGCTGACGGAGCGGACAACCCGGTAAGTGCCGCCACAGAACGGCGCCATCTCCTCGGCGTCGAAAGAGAGTCCGCGGTTGCGTCCCGTCACGTCGAGCGTCTTCTCGATCTCCGCCTGCGCCTTGATCCGGACCCAGTCACCCGGCTTGAGCTCGAGGTGCCCGCTCGGAGTCTTCACGAGCGGCTTCGAGCTCGCGAAGAGAAAGGGCATTCCCCGCCCCGTGACCAGTCGATGCACCAGGTTGCCGAAGCGGCGGCTCGCGCCGCGCGCTCCGCGGATCGGCTCGAGCCAGCGCGCGACGTTGCGGAGCAGCGCAAGGCTCCCGACCCGAGCGACCCGACCAATCGAGTGATTGCGCGAGCGGACGTCGAACACGTACTGGCGCAGGTTCCACCACGGGAGCGGTCGAGTGGCGGCGAAGATCTGGGTGGCCTGGCAGGCGTACAGCGGGTTGCCGTTCGCGCCCGCTCCCTGCTTCTCCGTCAGCCCCCACAGCTGGTTCTCGCTGCAGCCCGCGCCCGCGGGCGACCGTGCCCTCTCGGCTCCGTCCACGGGCTTCAGCCACGCGTCCTTCCAGAACAGGCTGCACGCCGCCTGACAGCCGCCGTGCGCAGAGCCGTCGCAGCGGCCGAAGTGGACCGTCGCGTCGAGCCGGCGCCCCTGTGCGGTCTGGAAGGCGGTCTCACAAGTCTTGTGCGCGACCGCGCGCACGGGCACCCGCTGCCCGCAGTACTGCAGCATCTCGGGCATGAACGGAAGCCCGTCCACGCAGCCGCGCTCGTCCAGCGTGGCCAGGATCTCCTGCTTGCTGCGGACCTCGACCAGCTCGCCGGCGCTGAAGCGCGACAGGGTCCAGGTCACTCGAGCCCGCCTTCCACGTCGCTCTTGCCGCTGCCAATCTTGCACATGGTGAGGCGGGGGTGGAGATTGGCGACGCCACGCAGCTCGTGCGCGCCGGTGACGAAGAAGGTGGCCGCATGACTCACGCTGTCGAAGCGCCGATCCGTCAAGTAGCGGTGCAGGAAAGCGTTCACGTGATAGGTGCCCTCGCCGAGCGCGAGGTCGAGCTCGAAGGTGACTTCGAGCGTCTCGCCCGCGTCGAGCGTGAGGGCGCCCGCGCCGAGCCGCTGCGTGCAGGTGTCGAAGATCGCGTACTGGTGCTCGTCCACGATCTGGATCACCAGCGTCATGTCCTCGTGGCGGGTGTTCGCGCGCGCGCGCGCAGTGATGCAGAGCTTCGAGTCCGAATCGATCTCCACCCGGCGGCCGGTCTCGTCGTGCGCGACGACTTCGGTGATCGCGACGCCCCGGTCGGCCTCGATCGGGCGCGCCTGCTGGCCGCGCTCGTAATAGGTGTGGATCACCTCTTCGGTGGGGCCGATCATCTGCACCTTGCCGCGCTCGAGCAAGAGGCTCCGCTGGCAGAGATTGGCCACGGCGCGCAGGTTGTGCGAGACGAAGATCACCGTGGAGCCTGCGGCGATCACCGCGTTCATCCGCTCCACGCACTTGCGCTGGAACATGTAGTCGCCGACGGAGAGCACCTCGTCCACCAGGAGCACGTCGGGGTCGACGTGCGCCGCGACGGAGAAGCCGAGCCGCGCGAACATTCCCGACGAGTACCGCTTCACCGGAGTGTCGATGAACTCCTCGAGCCCCGAGAACGCCACGATCGCATCGAAGCGCTGCCGGATCTCCTCGCGCCTCATGCCGAGGATGGCGCCGTTCAGGTACACGTTCTCGCGGCCGGTGAGATCGGGGTGGAAGCCCGCGCTGACCTCGATCAGCGCCGAAACGCGGCCCGCCACGCGGATCGCTCCCTGGGTCGGCCGCATGATGCCGGTGAGCAGCTTCAAGAGCGTGCTCTTGCCCGCGCCGTTTCCGCCGATGATCGCGAACGCCTCGCCGCGCTTGACGTCGAACGACACGTTCTGCAGCGCCCAGAAGTCGCGCTGGTCGAGCTGGTCTTCGGGCTTCTTGCCGCGCACCACGCGCCCGACCATGGCCGGCACCAGGTCGCGCAGCGAGCCGTACAGCTCCCCGCGCCGGAACTTCTTGTACACGCCATCGACCCGGAGAACGTCGTCGACCATCTGCGCTCCGCTCAGATGCTCTCGGCGAACAGCGGCTCCAGCCGCTTGAACGCCGCCAGCGCAAAGGCGAACAGGCTCACCGAAATCGCGATGCTGTACGCCACCCACGGCAGCTCCGGGCTCTGGTGGTGGATCACGACGGCGGCGATCCCCTCGAGCAGGGGCGAGACCGGGTTCGCGAGCAGGAGCGGAGCCAGCTTGCCGAAGAGCGACACGTCGTAAAGCACCGGGGTGAAGAAGATCGCGAAGGTGAGGAATACGTCGACCAGGAACTTCACGTCGCGCAGGAACAGGCTCGCGGCCGAGAAGAGGATCGCCAGTGCAGTGGCCAGCAAGATCAGCGTGGCCAGCAACAGCGGCAGCCACAACAGCTCGACAGAGAAGGCCCAGTCGCGCGACACCAGCAGGAAGATGGTGACGCCGGCGCTCGCGATCGAGAAGTCCAGCAGCTGCGAGCTCACCGACGCAAGCGGGAAGATCAGCCGCGGCAGGTAGATCTTGGTCACCAGGTGGGCGTTGTTGATGAGGCTCGTGGTGCCGAAGCGCAGCGCCGAGACGAAGAACGCCCAGGGCACGGACTTCACGGCGACCGAAGTGAGGTCGTCGAGCTCGACCTTCTTGCCCGAGACGCTCGCCAGCGCGAAGCGCACGATCATGCCGGAGCAGACGATCGCGAGCGGCATCAGCACCGCCCAGAGCATGCCCATCACCGACTGCTTGTACTTCACCTTGATCTCGCGCCAGGCAATCGTGTACAGCAGGTCGCGGCGCTCGAACAGCTCCTGGATCGCGCCGCGGATCATGCCGCGCTCCCTGCCGCCGCCAGGCCGACCACCAGCTTGCGCGCGTAGAACGCCTCGGCGAAGCCTTCGGGCACCCCAGCCTCCACGCCCCGCAGCCGCGCGAGCGAGCGGAAGGTCTCCGGCTCGAACCAGCTGCGCCCGCGCTGCGTCCCGTATTCGTCCATCAGCACCTCGATCTTGCGCCGCAGCTGATGCTCGGCGAGCGCCACGTAGGCGTTGGGGTTGCCGAGATCGCCGTCCCACTTCGGGATCTCGTACTCGAGCACGAGCGGCCCGCGGAAGGTGTTCCAGGTCAGCTCGGAGACCAGCCGGTGGTCCTGGTGCAGGTCGTGGCGGTAGTGGGTGAACACGACGTCGGGCGCGAATTCGGCCTTCAGCTGCTCGAAGGCGTCCTTCACTTCCGCGCCTACATACGGCAGGAAGCCGTCGCGAAACTGGTGCAGCGTGAGGCGCTTGTCCGGCTCGTCGCCGAGGAAGCCGCGAGCGCTCGCGCGCGCCTCGGCGGCACGCCGTGCGTCGGAGGAGAACACCACCCAGCGCACCTCGAGCTCCGGCCGCTCCTCCAGCCAGCGCAGCAGCGTTCCGCCGCAGCCGATCTCGATGTCGTCGCAGTGCGCGCCCAGGCACAGCACCCGGGTCACGCCCGCGGCTCCGGCGCCGAGAGAGAGCGGGATCAAGTCACCTCCACACCCGCCAGGGGGTGGTGCCGTTCGCGACCAGCTGCTCGAACTGCTGCTTGTCCTTGAACGTGTCCATCGCCATCCAGAAGCCGTCGTGCTCGTAGGCCACCAGCTGGCGCGCGTCGATCAGGCGCTGGAACGGCTCGACCACGAGCTCCTCGCCGTCTCGGAGGTAGTCGAAGATCTCGCGGCGGAAGGCAAAGAAGCCGGCGTTCATGCGCATGGCCGAGTGACTCACGTGCTCGATGCTGCGCACCAATCCGCTCTTCTCGGCGTGGATCATGTGGAAGGTCTGCGGCGCCGGCACCGACAGCATCGAGGCGACCTTGCCGTGCTCGTGGAAGGTCTCCAGATACTCGTCGAGCGGCAGGTCCGAGAGGCCGTCGGCGTAGTTCGCCAGGAACGCGTCCTCGCCCTCGAGGAAGCGCCGCACCGCCAGCAGCCGCACGCCGATGTTCGAGCGCAGCCCGGTGTCGACGAAGGTGATGGTCCAGTCGTCGATGTCGCGGGCCAGGAGCTCGACGTCCGCGCCGCCCTTGCGCAGCACGAAGTCGTTCGACAGCCGCTCGTCGTACTGCAGGAAGTAGTTCTTGATCGCCTCCGCTCCGTGGCCCAGGCAGAGGATGAATTCGCGGTGCCCGTAGTGGGCGTAGTACTTCATTAGATTCCACAAGATCGGGCGCGGGCCGATGGTGACGAGCGGCTTGGGGACGCTCTCCGCGCTCTCGCGCAGGCGCATGCCCATGCCGCCGCAGAAGAGCACGACCTTCATCGCACGCGGACCTCCGGGATGGGAATCACGAACTGGCCGCCCCAGGATCGCACGATCGCCATCTGTTCCATGATCTCGTCCTGCAGATTCCACGGCAAGACGAGCACGTAGTCGGGCCGCGTGCGCGCGATCTCCTCGGGAGCGCGGATCGGAATGTGCGTCCCGGGCAGGTATCCGCCCTGCTTGTGCGGGCTGCGGTCGACGGTGTAATCCAGGAAATCGGTGCGAATCCCGCAGTAGTTGAGCAGGGTGTTGCCCTTGCCCGGAGCGCCGTAGCCGCAGATCGACTTGCCCGCGCGCTTCGCGGAGATCAGGAATTCCAGCAGCTTGCGCTTGGTCTCCTTCACCTGCTCGCCGAAGCTCGCGTAGAAGGCGAGCCCGCGCATGCCGCGGCGCTCCTCCAGCTCGAGCAGTCGGTCGACGCGCTCCGTGCGCGCGGGCAGCTCGCGGCCCGCGTGGCGGGCGTACACGCGCAGCGAGCCGCCGTGCGTATCGAGCTCGTCCACGTCGAAGAGCTCGAGCCCGTGGTGCGCGAAGATCCGCGCGACCGTGCCGAACGACAGATACGAGAAGTGTTCGTGATAGATCGTGTCGAACTGGTTGCGCTCGACCAGGCGCAGCAGATGCGGGAACTCCATGGTGAGCACGCCGTCCGGCGCGAGCAGGATCGCCAGCCCCGAGACGAAGTCGTTGATGTCGGGCACGTGCGCGAGCACGTTGTTGCCGCAGAGGAGCGACGCACGGCCGTGGCCCGCGGCGACGTCCCGCGCGGTCTCGGCGCCGAAGAAGCGGACCAGCGTGGGGACTCCCTTGCGCACCGCGGCCTCGGCAGTGTTCGATGCGGGCTCGATCCCGAGCACCGGAATCCCGCGCCGCACGAAGCTCTGCAGCAGGTAGCCGTCGTTGCTCGCGACCTCGACCACCAGGCTCTTGTGCGAGAGCCCGAAGCGGTCGGTCACGAGCTCCGCGTACTGCGCCGCGTGGCGCAGCCACGAGTCGGCGTACGACGAGAAGTAAGCGTAGCCGCCGTCGCCGAAGATCTGCTCGGGGGGCACCACCTCTTCGATCTGCACCAGGAAGCACTCGCGGCAGACCCAGGCGTGCAGCGGATAGAACGGCTCCATCTGCCCGAGCTCGTCCGCGCGCAGGTGGCGCTGGCAGAGGGGCGACATGCCCAGGTCCACGAAGGAGTCGCGCAGCGGCGCGCCGCAGAACCGGCAGGGGGGCTGGTGGGCTTCGCGGTCGGGGGTCATGGCTCCTCTCGCAGACGGACTTCGAGCGCCGGCGTTGCGAGCAAGCGCCGTGCCTCGCGGATCTCGGCTGCGTGCACCCAGGTGCCGAATGCCGAGCCGAGGCGCGGGCTTCCGGGGGACCGCGCCAACATACAGGAATGCGCAGCCCGTCCGCAGCTCCGCACCCCGGGGCAGAGTGTCGCACCTGGAGCGCGCCGCTTTGTGGAAGGCCGCGTTTGCTTTTAGAGAGAGGATCTCCACCGGGCCCCGATCCGCCGCAAGTCGGGATCCAGCCAGCCTGCCTCGAGCAGGCGCCGGATCCGGCGGATGCGCACGTAGCGATCCCCCTCCAGCTCCTCGGCGTTCATGGTCTCGCGGCGGAACGCGGCGTGGAGCTCCGCCACGCCCTCGGCCACGGTCCAGCGCGGCTTCCAGTGCGGCAGCGCGCGCTCGATCTTGGAGAAGTCCACCCGGTAGCAGCGCGGGTCGGGTCCGGCGCCCTCCGCGAAGTCGATCCGGCTGCCGGCGATCTCGTGCATCACGTGCTCCGCGACCTGGCGGACGCGGTAGTTCTCGCCGTTGCGGCCGACGTTGAAGGCCTGGTTGTGCACGACCTGTCGATCCGCGTTCAGCACCGCCAGGAACGCGGTGCAGACGTCCTGCACGTGCACCAGCGGCCGCCACGGCGTGCCGTCGCTCTTGAGCAGCACGCGGCCGGTCGCGAACGCCCAGCCCGTCAGGTTGTTGACCACGAGATCGCCGCGCAGGCGCGGCGAAGCGCCGTACACCGTGGCGTTGCGCAGGAACGTGGGGCTGAAGTCGTCGTCGGCGAGCTTCGCGACGTCGGCTTCCACCTTCACCTTGGACTGCGCATAGGCGGTGAGCGGCGAGAAGGCGGCCGTCTCGGTCAGCACGTCGTCGGGGCTGGCGGCGCCGTACACGCTGCACGACGACGAGTACAAGAAGCGCGCCACTCCGGCGCGCTTCGCGAGCTCGGCGAGCCGCACCGACGCCTTGTGGTTGATGTCCCAGGTGCAGCTCGGGTTCAAGTCGCCGAGCGGGTCGTTCGAGATCGCCGCCAGGTGCACCACCGCGTCGAAGCCGTCGAGGTCGCGCTCGTCCAGGTCGCGCAGGTCGCGCAGCAGCACCTCGCGGGGCGGGACGTACTCGCCGAAATCGCAGCCGTCGAAGAGCCCGCTGTCCGTGCCCACCACGTCCAGGCCCTCGGCGTCGAAGAGGCGCGTCATCACCGCACCGATGTAGCCGCCGTGTCCAGTCACCAGCACCCGCATGTTCCGTCTCCTCACGAGGCCTCGATCAGCGCGTGGCGCTCGAGCAGCGTCGCCGCCGAGCGGATGGTCGCGAACGGAATGCCAGAGCGCTCCGCGGCGTCGACCAGCGTGTGCTCGCCGTCCGCGAGCGAGAGCACCCACAGCATCGCCAGCTGCAGCGCCTCGGGATCGCTCTCGCCGCCAAGCGCGCGGTAGATGCCGCGGCGCCCGAGCTGCGGCTCGCCGTACGGCGCCAGGCTGCGGACGCGGGCGTCGCCTTCGAGCACGTCGACGATTGCGAGCACCGCGTCGACCGCGGCGGCGAGCTGAGGCGCCTGCACCAGCTCCAGCGAGTCGGCGGAGGTGTGGTACGCGTCGAACCGACCGTGTCGGCCGCGCATCAGCGACCCGACCGGGATGCGGAACCCGGGCGAGTTGAACTGACGCTCGTCGTAGCCGTACGGAAAGAAGTCGATCGCCTCGAACGGCTGGCCGGCGAGCGCGAGCGCCGCGGCGCGGTCGATCGGGGCGTCGCCATTGAAGCTCTTCTTGTAGGTGAAGCCGCGCGCGTCGCCCAGGCACACCAGCGTGAGGCCGCCGCGGATCCGCGCGGCCCGCTCGCGGTTGCGGGCGAGCCAGGTGATCGAGCCGATCGTCCCGGGAATGAACAGGAAGCGGTAGGAGAAGCGGCGCGCCGTCCGCGCGGCGAGCGCCCGCGCCACCGCCGCCGCGACCGCGATCCCCGACAGGTTGTCGTTGCAGAGCGAGGGGTGGCAGACGTGCGCGGAGAAGAGGATCTCGTCGTCGCGCTCGCCCGGGAGGAAGCACTCGCCGTAGCTCAGGGCGCCGGGCGCGAGCCGCGTGTCGACGCAGACCTCGTACTCGGGATCCACCAGTGACTCGAGCTGCTTGTGCGAGACGCAGAAGCCCCAGGTGCGCTGGTAATACGACGTGCGGTACGGGATCCAGTCGGGATGCGCGGGCAGCGAGTGCAGGTGCTCCACCAGCTCGGCGCGCGAGATCCGGCGCGGCGCGACCGGCTCGCTGTAGCTCACCAGGTGGAGGTTGTGGCGGCGGAAGTCGACCACGCGCTCGCCGGCGAGATTCTTGATCCAGGCGTCGCGCACGTTCCACTCGTCGGGGACGGTCCAGTCGAGCACCTGCGTGCCGCTGGGCACGTCGTGTCGTTCGAGCGGGACGACGCGCGACACGCGCTGCAGCGTCTCGCGCACACCGTCGCCGGTGATGCTGCGGCAGATCGGGTACAACTCGCGCACGAGCTCGTAGAGCTCGCGGCCCAGCGCTTCGCGCTGCCCGGCTGAGCTCACGCGCCGACCTCGTCGAGCGCCGGGAGATCGAGGTCCGGATAGCTCGCGTCGCGGTCCGCGATGACCTGCGGAGCGGCGGGCCAGCGGATCGCCAGCGCGGGATCATCCCAGCGCAGGCCGCGGCCGGCGTGCGGCGCATGGAACTCGCTCATCTCGTAGAACACCTCGGTGTCCGGCGCGAGCGTCAGGAAGCCGTGGGCGAAGCCTTCCGGGACGTACAGTATCCGCCGGTTCTGTGCGCTGAGCTCGGTGCCGAACCAGCGCAGCCGCGTCGGCGAGCCCTTGCGCAGGTCGACGATCGCGTCGAAGACCGCCCCGGACGTGCATCGCACCAGCTTCACCTCGCGGTGTGGCGGCAGCTGGAAGTGCATGCCGCGCAGCGTGCCCGCGCGTGCGTTGAAGGAGACGCTGCTCTGCACGAAGCGCGTGGCCAGACCCCGCTCCTCGAATTCGCGTGCGCAAAAGCTGCGCGCAAAGAAGCCGCGGGAGTCCTCGATCCGCTCGAGCTCGATCGAGAGGGCCCCCGGCAGCCCCGTCTCCTTGAAGATCATCGCGACCCCACGACGCAAGCATCGTGCCACGCGCGGGACATCTGAAGCAGCCTGGCCCTAAGGGGCCTGCATCGGCCGCACGTACACGTCCGTGACCTCGGCGGTTCGCGGGAGTGCCAGCGCGTTCGCGACCGCGGCGGCGACATCCTCGGGCTGGAGCAGCGTCTCCGGCCGGTACGACTTGCCTTCGCTGCGGTGGACCTCTTCCTGCATCCCCGAGGCGGTCCGGCCCGGAAAGATCGAGAGGACGCGCACCCCGCGGCCGTTCACCTCGGCGCGCAGGCTCTCGGCGAGCGCGCGCAGCGCCGCCTTGCTCGCGGCATAGGCCCCCACGCCAGCGCGCGGACCAAGGACCACGGTCGAGTTCACGAACACGATCTCG
>Ga0306920_100005704_pt1 | contig 16116 bp, 13 predicted proteins | sample flu12Cox44000170_FD_204666 | JGI IMG/M metagenome (GOLD analysis project Ga0306920, IMG submission 204666) | Lab enrichment of tropical soil microbial communities from Luquillo Experimental Forest, Puerto Rico - flux4day.12C.oxic.44.000.170 (v2)... | ecosystem: Environmental > Terrestrial >... | reverse complement strand
AGCCGCGCTGATTGACGCTATGGTCATCGGCGAGGAGGCGTTCATCGACCGAGATACCCGCGCCGATTTTCAACGCTCGGGCACTTACCACATCCTCGTTGTATCGGGAATGAACGTCAGCATTCTCGCATTCGTCGTCTTCTGGGCTCTGCGGCGTCTGCGCATTGGCGACATAGCAGCGACCTCGCTCACAGTTACGGCGTGTGCAGGATACGCATTCACCGCGGAAGTCGGTGCCCCCGTCTGGCGAGCTACGTTGATGTGCGCCGTCTATCTGGGCACGCGACTGCTGTATCGCGATCGAGCGATGACGAATGCGCTCGGTGCAGCGGCTTTGGCATTGCTTATCGTCGATCCGTGCCAGCTTTTCACCGCCAGCTTCCAGATGACGTTTCTGTGCGCCCTGATCGTTGCGGCAATCGGCCTTCCGATGCTCGAGCGAACCTCGCAATTGTATCGGCAGGCACTGGCGGGTTGGGACTCGTCGCGCTACGCAGCGATGTTGCCTCCGCGAGTGGCGCAGTTCCGGCTGGACTTGCAGATCGTGTCGTCCCGACTCGCCCTGTTCGTCGGTGAGAAGTCAGCGCGGCGAATCGTCCGAGGCACGATTCGGTGCTCGTTCGCCGTCTGGGACCTGCTTTTCATCTCCGCTGTGATGCAGACCGGGCTCGCGTTGCCCATGGCCTACTACTTTCATCGCGCGACAACGATTGGGCTGCCCGCAAATCTTACGGTCGTTCCGTTGACTGAGATCATGATGCCGGCTGCCGTGGCGTCGCTTGTGTTGGGGTACATCTCTCCGTGGCTTGCCAAGCTGCCGGTGCTTGTAAGCACCCTCGCGCTCGAAGGTATTACGGGAACCATCCAGGGACTCGGTGGACTACGCTTGGCAGATCTTCGCATTCCGATGCCATCGGCTGCCATGATGGCGCTCGCAGTCGTGGTTCTCCTGCTGGCGATGTGGTCGGCCCGGTCCAAACTCTTGTTCACTGTGGCCGGGCTTTTGGGCCTCTGTTTTGTTTCCCTGGCCCTAGCCTTTGCAGCGCCGCGGCCGCAACTACGTCCTGGCGTGATGGAAATGACCGCTATCGACGTGGGACAAGGCGACTCGATTCTTGTGGTTACTCCGAGTGGAAAAACGCTTCTCGTCGATGCCGGTGGTCCGATCGGTCCGGGGTCGCAACTCGACTTCGGAGAAGATGTTGTGTCCCCATACCTGTGGGAACGAGGCATCTCTCGTCTTGATGCCGTGGTAATTTCGCATGGGCACTCTGATCACATGGGCGGCATGGCTGCCGTGGTGAAAAATTTCCGGCCAAAGGAATTATGGATCGGCCTGTTGCCTCCCAGTCATCCGCTGGAGAACCTTATCTCAACGGCGCAGTCGTATGGAGTGAAGGTCGTTCGTCACTGGGAGGGAGACTCCTTCGACTTTGGAGGCATTGAGGCTCGGGTGCTCTTTCCCCCGCGTGACTGGCCCGTTGGCGACAAGCCGCAGAATAGCGACTCGATGGTGTTAAGTCTCAGCTATGGTCAGTCGTCCGTTTTGCTGGTCGGCGACGCGCAGACGCGCACCGAGCGAGAGCAACCCAAAGCTACCCTTCTGAAGGTTGGGCATCACGGTAACGTGAACGCAACGTCTCAGGAGCTCATCGACACCGCAAGACCGGAATTTGCCATCATTTCTGTGGGTTCAGCGAATTCGTTCGGCCTGCCGCGATATGAAACGCTGGCACGGTTGGCTTCAGCCGGAACTCGCGTGTATCGAACAGATCTGGATGGGGCTGTGACTTTCTACCTCGATGGCCGCTCGATTACGGCCGCTTCGGCGAGTCTTCCATAATGTCGATCTCGGCAGTTTCGTCGTCGTCTTCAGACGACTCTGGTTGACGATTCTCCTCAATCAGCTTTCGCGCAGTTTCGGCATCTTGCTCGCGCACCAGGATAATCATGCCGCCTAGACCGGGAAACGTGTCCTGCACAAGGGTGGCCGAAGTAAGATCGCTGTCGATTCCTGCTGATTCCAACAGCCCTTTGACGATCATCGCCTCGGATTCGTCTTCAGAATCGAAGACCTTCACGAGTTTCTCGTTCGGATCGGGACGCCGTGGCACACTCGCCGCTGGATTCGTTGGGTCTGACATGAGGGTCTCCAATTCAGGATATTGGCCCGATTCTCTCGATTTTACTCCAGCTGAACGGATCGAAGTCCCGGGAAACACTCAAAATGAGGATTGCAGCGCTAGTACCCAAGAAGGGCACCTTCGGGCGGTTGCTTTCTTGCTGGAATGAGTCAGAATGACCGTAACCATGGGCGCAACGCCACAACGCGGCACGTCATCCAAAATGTTGGTAAAGGGGATCGCATGAATGTTTCGCGGCAGGCTGGGGATGAGTCTGGACATCAAATGGCACAGCAGCAGACACGCTGGGAACTGGAGGAAGAAGCTCGAAAAATCCGCCGCTTGCAGGTCATGATGGGCATGGTGATGTCGGTGATCGGCCAAGACCCGAATCTCACCCTGGAGGAAGCATCCGAGTTGGCCGCTGGGGCCAAGAAAGCCGCGCTAGCGATGTTTCCCGACAAGGAACTGGCCTTCGATCTGCTTTACAAGCCCCGCTTGCAGAGAATCATCCGCGAACGTTTCCGGCTGCAATAAGCCGAGGACTTCTACTCGTCGACTACTGGATTTCGAAGTGTCCCCACACCCTCTACACTGACTTCGACGGTGTCTCCTGCCACAACCGGACCCACTCCGGATGGCGTGCCGGTCGGAATTAGGTCTCCCGGGTACAGTGTCATGGCTTGTGCGATGTAGCGGATCACCGTATCGAGACTGAAGATGAAATCGCGCGTATTGCCTTGCTGTTTCGCATTGCCGTTCACCCTAGTCTCGACACCAATGCCTGCCCACGGGTCAATCTCATCAGTAACTAGCGGCCCCACTGGACAAAAGGTATCGAACCCTTTGGCGCGGCTCCACTGACCGTCCTTGTTCTGCAGATCGCGCGCCGTCACGTCGTTGACGCAGGTATAGCCGAGAATGTACTGGCGGATATCGGCGTCAGCGGGCGGCTGATAACAGGTCTTGCCAATCACGACCCCAAGCTCGCCTTCATAGTCCACACGCTGGGAAAGCTTCGGGCGGCGAATATTTCCTCCGGGCGACAACAGAGCCGATGTGGCTTTCAAAAAAATGAGAGGCTCTTTCGGGACCTCATGCCCTAACTCGGCGGCGTGTTCGGAATAGTTCCGGCCCACGCAAACAATCTTCGACGGCCTGACCGGAGGGAGGAGGGCAGCTTGCTCCAGAGGAATCGGATCAATTCTCCTGGTTCTCAAGCTTTCCATGTCGCCATCCGCTTCTTCCGGCGGGGTGAGCAGGAGTCTTACGATGGAGTCGCGCCCGGCGACCGATTCGACCAGGCCGTAATGAGCCTCGCCATTCCAATGAAATCGACAATATTTCATGCTTTCGAACTCGCAATTCTCGAGCTACAAGCCACGAGCTCGGAGTTTGTTCGTTCACCTCCTAGCTCACGACTCGGAGCCTCTCATGGAACTGATTCGCTGGCTTCCTCCGACGTCGCACTCTCGTTACCCCGAACATCAACAGCTGTGACCGAATAGAGGTACTTCTTCCCTCCAGTCACGTGTTCGTCACGAAATGCCGGAGTCTTCACCAGTTCAGCATTAACCTTCACTGGAGTGGTGCCTTCCTCCCGGCGATAAACATTGTAACCAGCCAAGTCCGCATCCATGACTGGAGCCCACACAAGATCGATGAACGGCTTCTGTCCCGGACCAGAGAATACGGCCTGCAATTCTCCAGGGACAGTAGGTGGAAACACGTCGTGCGCCAAGAGGCTGAGCTCGGGCGTGTCCTCTCCTTCAATTTCCTGGCGCGGCTTATCGGGGCGCTGAATCTTGGTGACCGCCTCTGCGCGATAGGCATAGGTCTTCTCCCACTCGATATTCGCATCGGTCATACTGAAGTCTGGGCCCAAGGCTGCTCGAACTTCTCCAACTAACGCTTGCTCGGTGCTGCCTTCTGCACGTCGGTACACGCGATACACATACTCAAGGTTCGTTGGCGGGACGGACACGGGCTCTCCCGTCCAACTCAGCACGACTCCCTGCTTCGTGGTCTGTGCGCGGAAGTCGCGCGGAGGTGCCAGCGTGCGTACAAGCGAGACCCGGACCTGGTTCGATAGACCCGCGCTGCGGTGTTCTCGGTTGAGGACTTGCACCGCATAGGTCGCGAACGCGGTGGGGTCGTCGCTTTCCATTCCCGGTGGAAGCGAGTCCGCGTACGAGACTTGAGCTTTTCCGCCTGAAGAGTTGGTACTTTGACCGGCCGGAGCTGCCACTTCGCTTACTGGAGTATTGCATGCATTCAATTCCGCGAGACCGCGGCAAACCATCGTTGGACCGAGACTCCGGACAGTTGCTCGGTCTGTCGTTATCGTTGGAACCGTCCACGTCAGGGTGACGCGATCTCCTTTGCGCGACGCTCGTAAATCACTCGGTGGCTGGGGCAGGTCCAGCGAGGGCGGTTGTGGTGGACCAATCGTAGCGCAGGCAAGCACGAATGACATACTCACGGCCAGCGCCAGACTCTTCGCCACGTGTCTCATGCGAAAGAAAAGAGTATCAACAGACCGCATCCGGCTGCTAAACCGTGAGTTCCTTCAAAGCATCGCGGAAAACCTTTGTGTGGCGATCGACCTGAGCCGCTTCGGTTTGAGGAGACATCAATGCCATATTGTGAAACGGAGTAAGCAAGATGCCCCGATTCATCGCATATAGGTGCATGAAACGCTCCAGTTCGAAGTCCATGGCGTCATGCGCCTGTTGCCCGTTCCTCGGTTGCGGACCGAAAATGTATTCTGCCCGGCAACCAAGGCGCGTAACATGCCAGGAAAGTTCCGCCTCAGCGATTGCCTTGGCGACGCCGTCGGTCCAGCGTTCGGCCATAGGGATCATCCGGTCGAAAGCTTCTTTGGTGAGAACTTTGGTGAGCGTCGCGCGCATCGCCGCCAATGACAGGGCGTTCCCGGCAAGCGTTCCACCGATGCCCCCAACGTCGCAGTTCTCCACTTCCTGCCGGGCAATAATCCGATCAGCGAGTTCCTGGGAGAACCCATACGCCGCACCGGGAATGCCGGCGCCAATGGCTTTCCCGAAGACGATCACATCCGGATCGAGATTTTCCGCCCGCGTGTATCCGCCCGGGCCGGCGCAAATCGTGTGAGTCTCGTCGATGATCAGCAGCGTGCCGTGCTCACGCGTAATTTCCCGCAACGCCTTGTGGAATCCAGGCTCCGGATGCACGATGCCTACATTGGTCATCACCGGCTCTGCCAGGACACACGCAACATCGCCGGATACGAGGGCTGCCTCAAGCGCGTCGATATCATTGAACTCGACCACCTTCGTCGTCACAGTAGGATTCACCGGTGGACCTATGTTTCCCGGTCGCGGGCCCGCCTGACCATTGGAGTCGATCGTTACAAATGTCTCGTCCACGGTGCCGTGATAGCACCAGTTGAACACCAGGATCTTGGGGCGTCCGGTGATCTGTCGCGCGAGTCGGATGCAGAATCGGTTTGCATCGGTCGCAGTGAGCGCGAATTGCCAGTAGGGGAGTTCGAACCTTTTTTGTAATTCCTCAGCGACGATGATCGCGTCCTCGCCCGGCAGCATCAGGGTGATGCCTCGCCGCATCTGTTCTTCCGCTGCTTTGACGGTCGCGAATGGAGAATGCCCGGTCATTGCGCCGGTGTCGCCAAGACAGAAATCGATGTAGCGCAACCCATCGACGTCGAAAAATTCGGCCCCCTGTGCTTCGCGCACGAATGGCGGAAATGCTCCGGCCCATTTCACCATCCAGTTCATGGGAACGCCCGCGAGCAGCGCTTTGCGCGCGCGTTCGAAGAGTGCCTGCGACTTTGGATGCTCGTCGACAAACTTCTTTTGTTCGCGTTGCATCAGGGACTGCAGGCGGGAACGGTCGATTGTTTTCATCAGCGGCGAGCAGAGGAAACCTGTGCAGAATACCAGACCGCGTGGACAGCGCGTCAGTCCGCCCGATGAACGATCTTGCCGCTGACGATGGTTGCAACATCTTTGCCGGTGAACTGCCAACCGTCAAACGGAGTATTGTGCGAGGCCGAGGGCGACTTGGCTGCTTCAAACGTCCAGCGCTTCTTCGGATCGAACACGGTTACATCCGCGAAGCTGCCGCGAGCCAGTGAGCCACGACCGTTCAGATCGAAAATTCGGGCAGGCCCCGACGTGAAGAGTTCCACGATTCGCGTCAGTGGAATCCCGTGGTCACGATGAAGCCTTGTGATTGCGAGGGCAAGCGCGGTTTCCAGCCCGGTGATTCCGAATGCAGCGCGTTCAAACTCAACCGCCTTCTCATGCTTCGCGTGCGGAGCGTGATCCGTTGCGATCGCGTCCACGGTACCATCCGAGAGCGCCACCAGAATGGCCTCAAGATCCGCCGCCGAACGTAGCGGCGGATTCATCTTCAAGTTCGTGTCGTACTCGCCAACGTTCTCATCGATCAATGTGAAATGGTGTGGAGTTACTTCACACGTCACACGAGCCTTTGCTCGTTTCCCGCGCCGGACCGCCTTTAGTGCATCTGCCGTGGAAAGGTGCGCAACGTGCAGCCGTGATTCCCGAATCTGTTGCGCCAGTGTGACGTCGCGATCGACGACGCTAGCCTCGGCCGAAGCCGGCATGGCTCGCAGGCCAAGACGGAAGCTGGTTGGGCCCGCATGCATCGAGCAGTTCTCTGTGACGCGTGTATCCTCTGCGTGCTGCACGACGGGGAAATTCAGCTCGGCACCCAGCCGAAGCGCCATTCGCATCACGTCGTCATCGAGGATGGGCTTACCATCATCCGTAACCGCTACGGCTCCCGCACGCTGTAGAGCGGCAAAGTCGGTAAGGGTTCCGCCTTTGCTACCGCGGGTGGCGGCGCCGATAGGAAACACATTAACCAAGGCTCCACGTTCCGGCTGCCGCAGCCAACTTACCCACTCTGGCGTATCCACAACGGGTTGCGTATTGGGCATTGTGCAAACAGTGGTAAAACCGCCAGCCGCCGCAGCTGCCGTACCGCTTGCAATCGTCTCTTTGTAGGCTTGACCTGGCTCGCGTAAATGCACGTGCAGGTCGATGAATCCCGGGGCCACGATCAGGCCCTTCGCATCGAACTTCTCGTCCGCCCCGCCGCGAATTTTGTTGGGCAGAGCAACTTCCGCCACGCGCCCGTCGCGCAAGAGCACGTCCATCGGCGTATTAATCTTCCCCGCGGGATCAATCAAATGCCCACCCTTAATCAACAGGCTCTTGTGTTCCGCGCGTGTCATCGCAACACCACCGTGGCACTCTGAGGCGCGCGCATTTTGAAGGCCGGAGGACCTATGCAGCCGTTTCTTGTGTACAAATATGGCAAGACAATCTGAGCTTTCGCCTTATCCCTGTTAATCCGTGCCAACCCGTGGCTCATCGCGCCTTCCCCAACGCCCGGGCCAAAATCGCCATCCGCGTCGCAACTCCGTTGTGCACTTCGTCGACGATCACTGACTGGGGCCCGTCCGCAACCTCCGCGGTCAGTTCCAATCCGCGAATTATCGGCCCGGGATGCATCACAATTGCATCGCGTTTTGCCAGCTTTAACCGAGCCGCAGTCATCTGGTAACGCGCAATATAATCCTGCAGCCGAATCTTTTGCCCGGCGAGCCGTTCCTTTTGCACGCGCAGCAGCATCACGACGTCCGTTCCGCGCAAAGCATCTTCAATGTGTCGCGTCACCCGAAGTCCCGGAACGAGTGTCGTCGCAACCTCAGGCACGAATTCCGTTGGACCACAGAGTGTAATCTTCACACCAAACCGCGTCAGTAGATGGCAGGCGCTTCGCGCCACGCGGCTGTGAAAAATGTCTCCGATGATCGTAGCTTGTAATCCCTTGAGCGATCTTTTGTGCTTGAGAATCGTCACCGCGTCGAGCAAAGCCTGCGAAGGGTGCTCATGCATTCCATCTCCGGCATTGACGACGGGGATATCGAGGTGCGTTGCCATCAGGTGTGGCGCGCCCGCTGACGGATGGCGTATCACGATGCAGTCCGCACCGACGGCCCGCAGGGTATATCCAGTATCGATTACCGATTCGCCCTTCTCGATGCTCGATCCCGAAGACTGCACGAGCGTTGTGGTTGCGCCCAGGGCCTTGGCTGCAAATTCAAAGGAGGTACGCGTCCGCGTCGAAGCCTCGTAAAACAGAAGCACCACGCGTTTGCCTCGAAAGAAAGGACGCGGCTTCTGGGGATTCATACGCCGGGCCAACTTCAGTAGGCCCTCGATTTCTCTGGTGTCGAGGTGTTCGATCCCCAGCAGCGATCCGCGCGCGGGCGTATTCATCGGGACAGGTTTTTCAGCAAAAGTGCAAACGGTGCATCATACGCGGCAAGCCGCGAAGGCCGCAAGGCCTGCCATCACCCCTGAATTGGCGCTGGTGCGTTGCCGAACCTCGGTGGCCGGGATGCTCTTCGGCTGGCTTTACATTTACAATCCTTGCGGCAACCGGCCATCAGAAAGTCTTGCCTTTGCAAAACCCCATTTCTGTCGCCGTGGTGGGCGTGGGCGTCTTCGGACGGAATCATGCCCGAATCTATAAGGAACTAGAAGTACAGGGAGAAGCCGTCCGGCTGCTGGGTGTGGTCGATCCGGACACCAACCGCGCCGACGCGGTTGCGCGTGAATTCAATTGCAAAGCGTTCGGTTCAGTAGCTCAGTTGGTCACCACCCACAGCGAGGTCCAGGCCGCGTCCGTCGCGGTTCCGACGGTTCATCATCTGGAGGTTGCTCGTGACCTGATGAAGGCCGGTGTGGACGTATTAATTGAGAAGCCCCTTGCGACGAGTTTGGCCGAGGCTGAGGAACTGGCGAAGCTGGCAAAGTCGCATAAGAGAATCGTCCAAGTCGGCCATCTTGAGCGTTTCAATCCCGCCGTGCAGGCAACGCTCCCGGTTCTCAGCCAGCCGATGTTCTTTGAAGTGCACCGACTGAGCGTGTTCACCCCTCGCTCGCTCGATGTTGATGTTGTGCTCGACCTGATGATTCACGACCTCGACATTGTCCTCGCATTCGCCAAGTCACCTGTGCGAGAGGTCCGGGCCGTAGGCCTTCCCGTGCTATCCGGCAAAGTCGACATCGCCAATGTACGCATTGAGTTCGAATCCGGCTGTATTGCCAACTTCACTGCCAGCCGCGTTTCCACCGAGCGCGTCCGCAAGCTGCGGTTCTTTCAGCCACGCCAGTACATTTCGCTGGACTATGGCCGCCAGGAGGTTCTTGTGTTCACGGTTGGCTCCGACGGAGCTTCGGCCGGAACGCCTTCGGTGAATCCACAAATCGGCGTCAACAAGCTTGCGGTCGCAGCAGAAGAACCGCTGCACGCCGAGCTAAAATCGTTCCTGCACTCAGTACGCCACCGGTCCACTCCTGTCGTGCCGCTGGAAGATGGCCATCGGGCGCTCGCACTGGCTTTAGAAATTCTTGCCGGAATCCGCGAGCACAGCAAGAAAGTGGGACTCGGGAAGAGCTAGGCGGTAGGCAGGCCAAGGGATTTCACGAGTGGGCCGAGATATTCCATGACTGCTTTGTGCCTCAAAAGCACACAAAGCCGTCTTCCAGCACGCAACGTTTGAGATAGTTGGGACCCAAGACCTGACGCCTGACGCCCGAAGCCTGACGCCTGCTTTTACATATGTTTACACGCCAAAGTCCCGGCACAAATGCCAGCAGCGAAATCCTGGGAAAGATGCGAAAATAAAGACATCTTGGTTGTGAAGCAGCGCGCCGTTGGGAGTTCTTCCATGAGGGAGCCCGGATGCAACGCCGCGAGTCTATTTCGTGTCTAAAGACAGGCGGATACAGCTAAGTCCCAGCATCTAACGAGCGCATGCCGATTACCCAGATTCCATTCCAGGACCCAGTTGCCCCGCCTGAAAAGAGCGAGCCGGCACAACTGGAACTGTACGCCCAACAAGACTGGGAAGCCGCCTATCGGGATCTGGACGCGCGCGTACCGCACCTGCTGATCCAGCTGGAGGACGATCTACAGCGTTCGCGCAAACGCGAAGCGGTCTGGATCTCGGTCATCATTCACCTGCTGCTCTTCATCGGGCTGTGGAAGTTCAATTTCATCCAGCAATTCATTCCGATTCACCGAGTCGCCGTCGTACCGCTGACAAATCGCGATAAGGATGTCACGTTTCTCACGCTGCCCCCGGACGCACAAAAACTCACCCGCAAGCCGAACACCAACGTCCTGTCCGACAAAGACCGAATTGCAACGTCACGCCATCCCGAGCTAGATCCAAAAGAACTGCACAAGATTCTTGCCACGCCACCTCCGGGCGCCCCGGGGCCGAGAGGCCCCAACGCTGCGCAACCCTCGCCACCGCCGCAGGCGATGATGCAGAGTCCGCCGTCGATGCAACCGCAACAGAGCGGACCGGCACAGCGCCCACAATTCCAGAGCAACCAGCCGGCGCAGCTGCAGACTCCGGCTCAGCCGGAAAATGCCTTCAAGAAGTACGCGCAGGGGATGAGTGCCGGCTCAGCCATTCAGCAGGCGACGCAAGCCGCCGCGGCACGGCGTGGCGCCGGTGGTGGCGGCCAGGAAGGCGACTTCGGGCTTGGCACAGGCGCTCACGGGCGCCAGCAGGGCGCACTCGATATCTTGAGCGACACACAGGGCGTGGACTTCGGGCCTTATCTGCAGCGTATTCTGCAGGACGTTCGGGAGAACTGGTATCACCTGATCCCCGAATCTGCCGAGATGAAGAAGGGAAAGTTAGCGATCGAATTCGCGATCACGAAAGAGGGGCAGGTTGCAGATATGAAGCTGGTCGCTTCTTCTGGAGATGCCGCCCTCGACCGACCCGCCTGGGGAAGCATCACCGCATCCAACCCTTTTCCCCCGCTTCCCAGCGAGTTCACGGGACCATACTTGGCGTTGCGCTTCCGCTTCTACTACAACCCCGATAAAGCCGACCTGCAGTAGTCCTTCATCCGAATCCTTGTGTTGCAAATGTAATCCAACAGTTATACGTGCAAGGACCGAAGGTATGGCAGCAGACGGTTCATCACACAAAATGCCGGTACTGTTCATTGGCCACGGCTCGCCGATGAACGCCATCGAACACAACGCCTTCACCGAGTCGCTGGGCCATCTGAGTGCGCGGCTACCGCGCCCTAACGCAGTGTGCGTGGTGTCGGCGCATTGGGTAACATCAGGTACCCAAGTCCTCAAGTCTGAGCATCCGCGAACGATTCACGACTTCTACGGATTCCCGCCTCCCTTGTACGAAGTGCAGTACCCTGCGCCAGGAGCGCCGCAAGAAGCGAAGAGACTCGCAAGCGATCCAGAGATCAGGGAAGATGAAACCTGGGGACTCGATCATGGGGCCTGGAGTGTCTTGCGGCACATGTATCCGAAAGCTGATGTCCCAGCCTTTCAATTGAGCCTGGATGAACGCCGCGGATTCAAGGAGCATCTGGACCTTGGCCGTGAGATCAGTAATTTACGGGAACGCGGAGTGCTGATCTTAGGCAGTGGCAACATCGTGCACAACCTGGGGCGTGTCGATTGGGACAATCCGCACGGCGCCTACGAGTGGGCAATCGAGTTCGACGCCAGGGTAAAAGCCGCGGTCGAAGCTCGCGATGCGCATGCGCTGGCAGAACCACAGAAGTGGGGAGACGCTTTACTTTCAACCGCCCATCCGACCCTCGAGCATTATTTGCCGCTGCTGTACTGTATCGGCACCACGGACGGGAAGGATGCGGTGTCGTACCCTTACGAAGGATTCGATTTCGGCAGCATCTCGATGCGGGCGGTGTTGTTCCAGCCTGCCTAGGCTTTCGCCGTTCGTTATAATCTGCGGCGCATGACTCAAGCTCAGTATGAGGAGTTCGCGAAACGCTACACGGCGGCCTGGTGCAGCCAGGATCCCGCGCAAGTGGCTACGTTCTTTTCCCCCTCTGGTTCACTTCAAATTAACAACGGTGTGGCGTCGGTTGGCCGCGTGGCTATCACAGAAGCAGCCAGAGGATTCATGACTGCCTTCCCCGACCTGAAGGTCATTTTCAATCGACTCGAAGTTCGCGGTGAGCGAGTTCTCTACCACTGGACATTGGTAGGCACGAATGCCTCTCCCGGTGGGACTGGCAATCGTGTGCGGATCAGCGGGTATGAAGATTGGCGGTTCGGCCAAGACGGACTCGTTGCAGAGTCGAAAGGCCACTTCGACGCCGCCGAGTATCAGCGTCAACTCGAGGGTAGCTCTGGTCAATAGCTGCCGGCTACCACACCCTGCAACGGTTTGCGTTCACCATCGGCTGCCCCGACTTGCAGTGAAACGCCTCCTGAAACTGGGGCATGTTGGAAACAACGCCGTTCGTGCGATATTTCTCCGGCGAGTGAGGATCGACTGTTGCGCGCAGGCGCTTGCTTTCGTCGCGCACGTGCCCGCACCAGCTCTGTCCGTAACCTACGAAGAATCGCTGCTCTGGCGTGAGGCCATCGATCGGATCCAGTTTCTGCCCCTTAGTGTCGTCTTTCCAAGCCATGTAAGCGAGCAGCAATCCTCCTAGATCAGCTACATCCTCGCCGAGCGTGAGCTTGCCGTTGATGTGGACATCGTCGATGATCACGTACTTCGAATACTGATCCGAAATGCAACTGGCGCGCTTCTCGAACGCCTTCCCATCTTCCGGAGTCCACCAGTCCCGCAGATTCCCCTGGGCATCGAACTGGCGGCCTTCATCGTCGAAGCCGTGCGTTAGCTCGTGGCCCACGGTACCACCGGTGTCGCCGTAGTTGGGAGCCGCATCCGACTCGGGATCAAATGCCGGGGGCTGCAGCACGCCCGCAGGGAAATTGATGTCGTTCATCTGGGGGTTGTAATAGGCGTTCACCGTCGGCGGCGTCATGTCCCACTCGCCCTTGTCAACGGGTTTGCCGATCTTTCCGAGCTGCCGGTTAAATTCAAACTGCCGCGCACGATCGAGGTTGCCCAGACTATCTCCGCGCACGACATCGAGCTTTGAGTAGTCGCGCCACTTATCCGGATATCCAATCTTATTAGCGATTGCGTGCAGCTTGGTGAGCGCCTGCTCCTTTGTGGCCGGTGACATCCAGGTGAGACTCTTGATGTCCTGCTCCATGGCTGCGCGAATTTCGTTGACGACCTTCAGCGCTTGTTCCTTGGCCTGAGGGGGAAAGTACTTCTCAACATAGGCTTGCCCCAGCGCCTCGCCAAGATAGTCATCCACATCTTCCGTGCACCGTTTCCAGCGCGGTTTCAATTGCTGCTGGCCCTGCAAAGTCTTGCCATAGAAGGCAAAGTTCTCGTTCAGAAATGGCGAGGAAAGGTGCGCTGCATTGCTGTGCACCAGGTGCCACCGCAAGTAGGTCTTCCAGTCGTCTAGACTGTTTTTTCCAATCTCTTCATTCAGCGTCTTGAAGAAATTCGGGACAGCGACATTCAACGACGAGAGAGAAGGCAATCCTACTTTGGTGAAATAAACCTGCCACTGAAATTCTGGCGAAATTTTTTCCAATTCGGCGCTGGTCAGCTTGTGATCGAGGTTCTTTGGGTCGCGCCGTTCGACCCGAGTCAACGATCCTTTCGCCAGATCCATCTCAATTCGCATGACAGTCTGTGCTTCGGCCGCAGCCGTCGCTGGAGCTTCGCCCAACAGCTCGAACATTTTCTGCACGTGCGCCGCATAAGCTTTCCGCAACTCTTCCGACTTGGCGTCTGTCTTCAGATAATAGTCCCGATCAGGGAGCCCAAGCCCGCCCTGATCTGCATTGGCAACCACCTGGCTCGCATCGCGGAAATCCTGAATGGATTCGAAGCGGAACATCACGTTATCGGTGGACATCGCCGAGGCGACATCGGCCAATTCCGTCTTCGAGCCGATTTTCGCAATCCGATCCAGTTCCGGCTTGAGAGGATCGATCCCTTTGTCCTCGATCGCCTTCTCATCCATGCAGGAGGCGTAGTAATCGCCAATTTTCTGATTCACCGGGTTGCGCCCAGAGTCAGGGGAAGCCGCGGCTTCTAATATGCCGCGCAGCTTGTCTTTGTTCTCATCTTCCATCTTCGAGTACAAATCCCACGACGACTGGTCTGGAGGGATGGGATTGTTTTTGATCCATCCGCCACAGGCGTACTTGAAGAAATCAATGCAAGGATCGATCATACGATCCATCGCGGTAACGTCAAGCGCGGGTGTGTGCGTGGACTGCTGTGCGTGGGTGGCCAGAGAAAGCCAGAAATTGACGAGGACTGCAATGACCCCAAACCGCAAAACTTTCATGAAACGATCCCTCCGCTGAAATGAATCAGAAATATCGCGACGCAAGAGTATAGAACTTTGGTGCACGTAAGCTCGAATCACAACTCTCCAAACGAGCCGTCATCCTGAGCAGAGCCGCTTTTCAGGCGGAGCGAAGGATCTCAAATGGCCGTACGTCCCTGCCGCGCCACGCTCTGGCGGTTCAAGGTTCATCCTTTGCGCAAATGGATCGAGCCATCTCCCGTGTGGATCGTCAGCAGGCTTCCGCCGCCGTTCAGCTTCCCGTGAATCTCGTTCTGGCGAATCTTGCCTTCAGTCGTAACGGGCATATCGAGATCAATGTGGCCGTCGCTGGTGTGCAAATCAACATCTGCCGAAAGATCCCCGGGAACTTCAAGAGAGACGCTGCCGTCGCCTGTCTCTAACCGCCATCCGGCGGCCAGGGACGAACCGTTGTTCGCACGCACATCCACATGCCCATCGCCGGTCTTCAAGCCAAGTTCGTCAAACCGGCCACTCGCCCGGATGTGCCCGTCACCAGTCGTAGCATGGAGCTTGCCGTCCACGCTATCCAGGTTGATCGATCCATCTCCCGTGTGAAGGTCCATCTCACCCTTTAGTCCTGCTACCTCGATCTTGCCGTCGCCCGTGCGGAGATTGGCTCGGCCCTCACGTGGCATCTGAACGATGATGTCGACGCGATGCGATTCCCAACCGATATTGAAGTTGTGATGAGGGTAGTGCACTTCGATTTCAACCGAATCCCCCGTCTGACGCTCGTCAACGCGAATGCCGCCTTCCCCGATTTTGTAGTGAGTGGTGATCACCTTGGCTTCGATCGTGTTCTGGTCCCATGTGGTCACGCGAATGTTCGCATCTGAAGTCTCGACGCGCAAATCGGGCTTGCCGCTAACGTTGTAGGTTTTCGACCACTCCTCAGCGCGGGCAGATGCAACCGCAACGCTCAAGGCAAGAATGGTCAATGATGCACGGACGACAAGTGATTTCATGGAAGTCCTCCGGCGGGTAAGCACACCTTCGCCCCGCCCTGTTAGACGTGGTTACGCGGAATCGGTGAGGTTGGTTCCATTAACCTGCCTTCCCCGCGAACCCGGGCGGACATACGCCAGGCGGATCAATGTCCGCTCGGAAAAGGGTAGATAGAGCAAACCGGCGCTCGCGGCAAAGGCGGCCCCGAATCCAATGTTCTCCGCCAACAGAAATGGCGCGATCGCCCAGAGCTGGTCGAGTGCCAGCACGAAGGGAAACATCCGGCGAAACTTCTCGTCCAGCCGCTGGTAGTCGAAGCCTACGGCGGACAGAAGGTAACAACGCAGTGGGATGCCAACACCAGCGGTGACCACGACCGCCACGGTCAAGGTGATCGCGCCCCAATAGGGCAGAAACGAATCCGCAATCCTTTGAACTTCTCGCAAGCGAAACAGTGCCGCAAGATAAAAGCACAGATACATGATCTGGATCAGGGCAAACAGCCCGCGCGTCAGCCCACGACGAGGGATCGGAACCTCAAGTTCGGGGTGTAGCGGCGCTGTTTCAGGCTCTGGACGCGGCAGGGCGGCCGGAATGGTTCCGCCGTCGCCAGTAGGGGCTTCCGTTGATTGCGCGGTCGAAATCGTTGCAGTTGGTTCAACGGGAGCCTGAACCGGACTCTGGACGGGAGCAATAAAGCGATATCCGCGCCGGGCCAGTGTCTCTACAAACCG
>Ga0306920_100005703_pt1 | contig 16117 bp, 13 predicted proteins | sample flu12Cox44000170_FD_204666 | JGI IMG/M metagenome (GOLD analysis project Ga0306920, IMG submission 204666) | Lab enrichment of tropical soil microbial communities from Luquillo Experimental Forest, Puerto Rico - flux4day.12C.oxic.44.000.170 (v2)... | ecosystem: Environmental > Terrestrial >... | reverse complement strand
TTTCTTCATACGGCGCGTCGAACCCATCGACTGGCCCGCACCCGTTAACGGGCAGCTGCTCCCGGCCCTGCCGCCGCAGGGTTGACGTGCGCCGGCGTGAGGCGGCACGCTGCACCGGCCATGATTCCGCAAACCATGACCGCGGTGGAGATCCGCGAGCCCGGCCCGCCGCAGGTGCTGCGCGCCGTCGAGCGTCCGGTGCCGCAGCCTGGTCCTGGCGAAGTGCTGATTCGCGTCGCGGCGGCGGGCGTCAACCGCCCGGACGTGCTGCAGCGAAAGGGGATCTATCCACCGCCACCCGGCATCACTGACATTCCGGGCCTCGAGGTCGCGGGCGAAGTGGTGCTTCTCGGCGAGGGTGTGCGGGAGCCGGCGCTCGGCGCCCAGGTGTGTGCGTTGGTGGCAGGTGGCGGCTATGCCCAGTACGTCAGCGCGCCGGCGGTCCAGTGCCTGCCCGTTCCGGCACCACTCGGCCTCGAGCAGGCCGCGGTGCTGCCGGAGACGTTTTTCACCGTGTGGCTGAATGTCTTCGAGCGCTCCCGTCTCCAGAAGGGCGAGACGCTCCTGGTGCATGGCGGCTCGAGCGGCATCGGAACCACGGCGATCCTGCTCGGCAAAGCCTTCGATGCGCGCGTGCTCGTCACTGCCGGCAGTGCGCAGAAATGCGCGGCCTGCCGCGAGCTCGGCGCCGATGTCGCCATCAACTACCGCGAGGGCGATTTCGTCGAGGCGACACTGCGCGCGACCGATGGCAAGGGCGCGGATGTCATCCTCGATATGGTCGGCGGCGACTACTTGGCCCGCAACGCCGCCGCCGCGGCGGTGGAGGGCAGGATCGCGCTGATCGCCACGCAGGGCGGCAACAAGTCCGAGCTCGATCTGCGCCCGCTCATGATCAAGCGGCTGACCATCAGCGCCTCGACGCTGCGGGCGCAGCCTGTCGCCAACAAGGGGCGCATCGCCGCCGCGCTCCGAGCCAATGTCTGGCCGCTGTTTGAAACACGCGGACTGAAGCCGGTCATCTACGCGCGTTTCCCGCTCGCCGATGCGGCCGGCGCGCACCGACTGATGGAATCCGATACGCACATCGGCAAGATCGTCCTGTTCGTCTGAGCCGGTTCCCGCAGACTAAAAAGTCTCCCGGGCGGGGGGGAATTGCCGTACGCTTCGCGGGCCAATCGCACGACGGAGCTCCCGTGAGTCTGCTGCCTTACGGTCTCATTGAACTTCCCGCCTGGGGCTACTGCCTCGTGACATTCCTCACGATCCAGACCATGTTTCTCGGGGTGACGCTCTACCTGCACCGCGACCAATCACACGGTGGACTGATCCTGCATCCGGCCCTGCGACACGTGTTCCGCTTCTGGCTGTGGTTCAGCTCCGGTGCGATCACCAAGGACTGGGTAGCGGTGCACCGTTGCCATCACGCCCACGCCGACCAGCCGGGCGATCCCCATAGTCCGGTGGTGTTCGGACTGCGGCGCGTGTTGCTCGAGGGGGCCGAGCTTTACCGCGCCGCCGCCCGCGACCCGCAACTGCTGCGCACCTATGGACGCGGCACACCCAATGACTGGCTCGAACGTCATCTCTACAGCGCATACGCCTACGCCGGCATCGCAGTGTTCGTGCTCGCGCACCTGATCCTCTTTGGCGTGTACGGCATCATCATGATCGCGGTGCACCTGGCGGCGCAGCCGTTCTTTGCCGGCGGCGTGATCAACGGCCTGGGTCACGCCGTGGGCTATCGCAGTTTCGAAATGCCGTGTCGGGCGACCAACCTCGTGCCCTGGGCGGTGCTGCTCGGGGGCGAGGAGCTGCACAACAACCATCATGCTTTCCCCCGCTCGGCGCGCTTCGCGGTGCAGCGCTGGGAGATCGACATCGGTTGGTTGTGGATTCGCCTGTTCCGTGTGCTGGGGCTCGCGCGTGTCCGCTGGGTCGCGCCGCGTCCGCACCTCGAGCGGCGCCGCCGCGAGCTCGATGCCGAGACGGTGAGCGCGCTCTTCACCAACCGCATGCACGTGCTGCGCGATTACGGCCGACGCGTCGTGCTACCGGTATGCCGGGAGCTGGCGCGGCGCGAGGGTCAAGGAGCTCTGCCGCCGAGCGCACCCCAGCTGCTCATCCGCCACCCGGCGGTACTCGCGGAGGAGGCACGACGGAAGCTGCGCGAGCTGCTGGAGAAGTACGAAGTGCTGCGCCGTGTGGTCGAGTATCGCGACAGCCTGCAGCAGCTGTGGAATGAGAATCCGGCGCGCGCACTCACCCAGCTACGCGAGTGGTGCCGCCGCGCCGAGGCCAGCGGTATCGGCGCACTGCGCGAGTTCGCTCAGGGCCTGCCCGCCTACGCGCACGGCTAACAAAGCTCCCCAGCGGGGTCCCCGCGAAATTTCGCTTCTTGACCGTCGATGCACGCTTGCCGGGCGCGTTGAGCGAAATTTCGTGGGGTGCAGTTTCAACCCGACCGCAGCGGCAGGCCTCCCGCGCGCGTCACGGTACGCATGGCGAAGCTCGAATGTACCCGCGCAACGCTCGGCAGCCGCGTGAGATGCTGATTGTGCACTCGCTCGAAGTCCGCCATGTCCGTCACGACCAGCCGCAGCAAATAGTCGTGCTCGCCGGTCATGAGGTAACACTCCATCACCTCCGGCACCCTGCGTACCGCGCTCTCGAAGGCCTCGAGCCCGGCCTGGCTTTGTCGGTCGAGTGTAATGCTGACGAACACGTTCACCGGGAAGCCGGCCTTGTGCTGATCGATGAGCGCGGTGTAACCCTGGATTAGACCGGCTTGCTCGAGCGCGCGAACCCGCCGCAGGCACGCGGATTCCGACAGGCTCACCTTCTCGGCGAGCAGCGTGTTGGTGATGCGCGCATCCTGCTGCAGAAGGCGCACGATGGCGCGATCGTAGCGGTCTAGCTCCATTGACGCAATAATCCTCCCTGAAAATGCCTATCGGAGGCAGATTCTGCCACAAACGCCGCCTCCCGGGCGTGATTACACAAGCCGCCGTCCCCCGAGGTGTCCTACTCTGGGCGGATAAGAACACAGGAGGCCTACGGCCATGCGTATCGGGGTTCCACGCGAGATCAAGGTTCACGAGTACCGCGTCGGCCTGGTGCCCGCAGGGGTGCGCGAGCTCGCCGTCGCCGGGCACGAGGTGCTCATCGAGAGCGGCGCGGGCAACGGTATCGGCGTCGATGACGCACAGTTCCGAGACGCCGGGGCCTCGATCGCCGCGCGGGCCGCCGAGGTCTTCGAGCGCGCCGAGATGATCGTCAAGGTGAAGGAGCCGCAGCCGGTGGAGTGCGAGATGCTGCGCCGTGGTCAGGTGCTGTTTACCTACCTGCACCTCGCGGCCGACCCGCAGCAGGCGCGCGGGTTGATGAAGTCCGGCGCCACCGCGATCGCCTACGAGACCGTCACCGCCCCTAGCGGCTCGCTGCCGCTCCTCACGCCGATGAGCGAGGTCGCGGGGCGCATGTCCATCCAGGTTGGTGCCGCGAGCCTGCAGAAAGCCAACGGCGGTTTCGGTGTGCTGCTTGGCGGGGTACCGGGTGTGCCGCCGGCGAAAGTGGTGATCCTCGGCGGCGGCGTCTCCGGCACGCACGCCGCGGAGATGGCGGTCGGGATGCGCGCCGATGTGGTGGTGGTCGATCGCTCCGTCGATCGGCTGCGGGAGCTGTCGTCGATGTTTGGCCCATCACTCAACACTGCGTACTCGACCACCGAGACCATCGAGCGCCTGGTGCGGGATGCCGATCTCGTCATCGGCGCCGTCCTGGTCGCGGGCGCCGCTGCACCGAAGCTCGTGACCCGGGCGATGGTGAAGACCATGAAGCCGGGCGCAGTGCTGGTCGACATCTCCATCGACCAGGGAGGCTGCTTCGAGACCAGCCACCCGACCACCCACGCGGAACCGACCTTCGTGGTCGATGGCGTGATCCACTACTGCGTCGCCAACATGCCGGGCGCCGTTCCCCGCACGTCCACGCTCGCGCTGACCAACGCGACACTGCCCTACGTCCGGGCGCTCGCCGACCTCGGCTGGCAGGAGGCCTTCCGTCGCGATCCGGGACTCGCCGCGGGCCTCAACGTGTACGCCGGAGAGATCACCCACGAGGTGGTGGCCAAGGCGCTGGGACTCACGGCAAAACCGCTGCGCTGAACACTCGGGGACCGGGCTGCCTTTGCCCCAGCGGCCGGAGGCCACGCGTCCCCAAAAAGGGAGTGGTGGGCGCAGGGTGTGTGCCGCTACGCTACGCGCGCACTCAAACGAACCCGGAGGTTCCCGTGAAGAAGATTGCGCTGCCGGCCGCGGTGCTGGCGCTCCTGGCGGGCGCGGCGCTCGCCCAGCCGGTGACATACCAGGTCGATCCCGCGCACACCTACCCGAGCTTCGAAGCCGACCATTTTGGTGGCGTGTCGACGTGGCGCGGCAAGTTCACCAGGACCTCAGGAACGATCGTGCTCGACCGGGAGAAGAGCACCGGCACGGTAGAGATCACCGTCGACCCTGCCTCGATCGACTTTGGCAATCCAAAGCTCGACGAGCACGTCAAGTCGCCAGAAATGCTCGACGTCACGAAGTACCCGACGGCTATCTACAAGGGCAAGCTCACGGGATTCAAGGACGGCGTGCCGACTCAGGTTGAGGGCGAGTTCACGCTGCACGGTGTGACGCGACCGCTCACACTCACCATCAACTCTTTCAAGTGCATGACTTACCCCTACGACAAAAAGGAACACTGCGGGGCGGATCTCGCGGGGACCATCAACCGCGCCGACTACGGCGTCAACTATGGCGACAAGTACGGCTTCAAGATGGATACGAAGCTCGCCATCCAGGTCGAGGGCATTCGGGCGAGCTGAGCCCGCGCGTCACGCGTGCACGACCGGCGGTCCGATCCGCCGGGATCAACCGATGCGGGATACGGCCTCGCTGGCGAGCGCCAGTGAGGCCGTGAGCCCCGGTGACTCGATGCCGAAGAGGTTCAATACGCCGCTCACCCCGTGCCGCGCGGTGTCATCGATGCGGAAGTCCGCCGCAGCTTGCCGCGGCCCGTAGATCTTCGCGCGCACGCCCGCATAAGCGGGCTCCAGGGCGCCATCCGCGAGAGCCGGCCAGTAGCGGCGGATCGCGGCATAGAACGTGCTGCTGCGGGCCGCATCGACCTGGAAGTCGCAGGCATCCACCCATTCGACGTCCGGTCCGAAGCGTGCGCGACCTGAGAGGTCGAGCGTGAGATGGATGCCGAGGCCACCACCCTCCGGCAGCGGATAGATGAGGCGCCGGAAGGGAGCGCGCCCGCGCAGCGAGAAATAACTGCCCTTGGCGAAGTACGCCCTCGGGATGTGCTGCGCCGGAAAGCCCTCGATGAGCCGTGCAACTGCCGGCGCCTGCACGCCCGCGCTGTTGATCATGAGGCGCGCGCGCAAGGCCGGCGCCGCGCCGTTCACGCCGATCAGCACGGCATCCTCCTCGAGCACCATCCGCGTGACCGCGCTGCGGCACGAGAGCGTGGCACCGTGCGATTCCGCGTCCGCGAGCAGCGCCAGCATCAGGGCGTGACTGTCGACGATGCCGGACTCGGGCGAATGTAGCGCCGCCGCGCACACGAGCCCGGGCTCGAGCGCCCGCACCTGCGCACCCTCGAGCCATTCGGTCTCGACGCCGTTGGTGCGCGCGTTGGCCGCGAGGCGCTTGAGGGCCGGCAGCTGCGGGTCATCGGCGACGATGAGCTTGCCGCAGCGCCGATGCGCGATTCCGCGCTCGCGGCAGAACTCATACAGCCGCTCGCGGCCTCCGACGCACAGCCGCGCCTTGAGCGAGCCGGGCGGATAGTACAGCCCGCCGTGTATGACCTCGCTGTTGCGGCTGCTCGCGCCCTCGCCGATACCGCCAGCCGCTTCGAGGATGAGCGTTTCGTGGCCGCGCGCGGCCAGCTCGCGGGCGATCGCGAGTCCGATGACGCCTGCCCCGACCACCACCGCATCGATGCGGTCCATGTGCGGTGAGTGTAGTCCACGAGTGCCGGACCTGGGGTGCCGGGCGGCCGCGCACCGCCCGCGGCGCGCCCGGCCGTACAATGCCGCGACCTGCCGCGCGGAACACAAGGAGAACGCCGTGCCCACCGTGAACTACCGCCTGGAAGGCGAGACTGCCGTCCTCCGCATCGCGAACCCGCCGGTCAATGCGCTCAGCCTCCCCGTGCGCGAGGGTCTGATGAAGGGCCTGCTGCGCGCCGCGGCCGACGATGCCGTCGCCGCCATCGTGGTGAGCGGTGCGGGCGGCACCTTCTCCTCCGGTGCCGACATCAACGAGATCGCCTCTGGAGCCGCGCTCACCGCGCCGACGCTGCGCGATCTGCAGGGCGAGATGGAGGCGAGCCGCAAGCCCCTCGTCGCGGCGATCGACGGAATTGCCTTCGGCGGGGGCTTCGAAATCGCACTCACCTGTCACTGGCGAGTTGCCGGGACCGAGGCGAAAGTGGGTCTTCCGGAAGTGAAGCTGGGCCTGCTGCCGGGCGCAGGCGGCACGCAGCGCTTCACCCGACTCGCCGGGCCCGCTGCGGCGCTGGACGCCATCACGAGCGGCGCCCCGATCGCCGCAGCCCGGGCCTTCGAGCTGCGGCTCGTCGACGCCGTCGCCGACGATGCCCTCGCCGCAGCCATCGCACTCGCGCAGCGGGCGGTGCGCGAGCACTGGCCGCTGCGCATCACGAGCGACATCAGCGAGCATCTGCGCGAGGGCCAGCCTGCGCTGTTCAGCGATTTCCGCCGCCGACTTGCCACCAAGGCGCGCGGCCAGCTCGCTCCCTTCCGGATCGTCGATGCCATCGAAGCTGCCAGCACGCGCCCCAAGGACGAGGCGTTCCGACTCGAGCGCGAGTACTTCCTCGAGTGCCGCGACAGCCCACAGCGCAAGGCGCTCACACACGTGTTCTTCGCCGAGCGTGAGGCACGCCGCATTCCCGGACTCCCCGCCGATACCAAGCCCCGGCCGATCCACACGGCGGCGGTCATCGGCGCCGGCACCATGGGCGGCGGTATCGCGATGAACTTCGCGAACGCCGGCATTCCGGTCGCGCTCCTCGAGGTCTCGAGCGAGGCGCTCGAGCGCGGGCTGGCCGTGATCCGCAAGAACTACGCGGCGTCGGTCGCGCGCGGCAGCCTCGCGCCGGCGCGCGCCGAGCAGGCGCTGGCACTGATCCGCGGCGTCAACGACTACCGGGCGATGGAGAGCGCCGACATCATCATCGAGGCGGTGTTCGAGGATCTGGCGGTGAAGCGCGAGATCTTTGCACGGCTCGATCGCTCGGCCGCACCGCAGGCGATCCTCGCGACCAACACCTCGACGCTCGATATCGATGCCATCGCTGCGAGCACCGCGCGCCCGGCGCAGGTGGTCGGCACGCATTTCTTCAGCCCGGCGAACGTCATGAAGCTGCTGGAGAACGTGCGCGGCCGACAGACCTCGGCAGAGACCATCGCCACCGTGATGGCGCTCGGCAAGACCCTCGGCAAGATCCCGGTGCTCGCCGGAAACTGCGACGGTTTCATCGGTAACCGCATGCTGATGTTCTACGGCAGCGAAGCGGAGTTCCTGCTCGAGGAAGGTGCGACCCCGGAACAGATCGATCGGGTCATGGAGAATTTCGGCTTTGCCATGGGGCCGTTCGCGATGCGCGATCTGGCCGGGAACGATGTCGGCTTCCTGATCCGCAAGGGGCGCAAGCTCCCCGCCGATGAGCGCTGGTCGCCGATCCTCGAGCGCATCGTGACCGCCGGCCGGCTCGGCCAGAAAAGCGGCAAGGGCTTCTACCGCTACGACGGGCGCACCCGCATCGTGGATCCGGAGGTCACGGTGCTCATCGAAGGCGTATCGCGTGAGCTCGGCGTCCGGAGGCGCGAGATCGCGGATGAGGAGATCCTCGACCGCCTGCTGCATCCGCTCGTCAACGAAGGGGCGCGCATCCTCGATGAGGGCGTCGCGATCCGCGCGGGCGACATCGACGTGGTGTACGTCTACGGCTATGGGTTTCCCGCCGCGCGCGGCGGGCCGATGTTCTGGGCGGAGCAGTCGGGCCTCGCACGCGTGGTCGCCACCATGCGGCGGCTCGCGCCCACGCACGGCGCGCGCTGGCGGCCGGCGCCGCTGCTCGAGCGTCTGCTGGCCGCCGGAAGAGGCTTCGGCAGCTGAGGCGACCGATCAGACGCTGCAGCTTGCAACGACTCCGCGCGAGGCGTTAAATGAGTCCGCCGAGCACATAACAACACGCACGGCCGGCGCGGGGTTCAAGCGATGGTCACCAATACGCGTGGAGAGGGTCCTCATGCCGTCAACCGCGGACTCGCGCGAGTGATCGTCGCCGCGGCCCTGGGCACAGTCTTCGAGTGGTACGATTTCTTTCTCTACGGGTCGCTCGCCCCAACGATTTCCAGACAATTCTTTTCCGCCGTCAATGAGACGACGGGCTTCATTCTCGCGCTGCTGGCATTTGCAGCCGGCTTCGCTGTCAGACCGCTGGGGGCTATCATCTTCGGACGGTTGGGGGACATGGCGGGGCGTAAGTTCACCTTCCTCGTCACCATTTCCCTCATGGGCCTTGCCACTGCCCTGGTCACGCTGGTCGCGGCAAGCGGCGATATGTATCGCGGGCTCTGGTACCCAGTCGGCTTGTGCCTGTTGAGCGCCGGGGTTGGCATGCTGTTTCTCCCCGAGACCCGCGGTCGTCCCGAAGCCCTCTCAGTTGGCATTGCAGCAGACAGCGTCGTTTAGCCGAACAGCATCGGCAGCTATGCCGCGTACCATCACAGTATCTGGGATGACCGCGATGCTGGCCCTCGCGGCGGCCGCTCAGGCCGATACTCCTGCCCAGGATGCTCACGCGATGCCCCAGGCGCCTGCCACGGTGACGGAGTGGGCGCGGGGGGCGCGCCTCTTCGAAGGTCTGGGCGATTTTCACCGCAAAGTGACGACCTCCTCGGCTGAGGCACAGCAGTATTTCGACCAGGGGATGCGATTGCTGTGGGCGTTCAACCACGACGAGGCGACGCGCTCCTTTGCGCAGGCGGCGCAGCTCGACCCCGAGTGCGCAGCGTGTTACTGGGGCGTGGCGCTCACGGTTGGTCCCAACTACAACCTCCCGGGGATGGAGGAGCCCCGCGCCCGGGTCGCCGCGGAGGCGCTGCAAAGGGCAGACGAGCATGCACGCCACGCATCAGCAGTCGAGCAGGGTCTGATCGCGGCGCTCGCGACGCGCTATCCGACCTCAAAGCCGCTCGATGCCGCGAGCCTCGAGCCGGTCGCGCGTGCCTACGCGGCCGCGATGCGCACGCTGGCCGAGCGCTTTCCGCAGGACCTGGACGTCCAGACGCTGTGCGCCGAGGCCGCGATGAACGTGCACGCCTGGAAGTTGTGGAGCGCCGACGGTCGGCCAGCCGAGGGCACCCCGGAGATCGAGGCGCAGCTCGAATCGGTCCTGCGCCGCGACCCCAACCACCCCGGCGCGAACCACTACTACATCCACGTCATGGAGGCCTCGCCCCACCCGGAGAAGGCGCTCGCCTCCGCCGCGCGGCTGCGCGGGATGATGCCCGCAGCCGGCCACCTCGAGCACATGCCGGCGCACATCCTGCAGCGCGTCGGCGACTATGAGCAGGCGGCGGAGGCCAATCGGCGCGGTATCGCCGCCGACCGTACGTACTTCGCCGCCACCAGGGCGCCGGACTACTACGCGATGTATCTCGCACACAATTATTCCTTCCTCGCCTTCTCGGCGGCCATGGAGGGACGCAAGGCCGAAACGCTCGCTGCGGTACAGAGCGTGATGTCGGTCCTGCCGCTCGACCTGCTGCTCGGAATGGGTGACTCGGGTTGGGACCTCTCGCAGCAATACGCCGCACTGGTGCGCTTCGGGCTGTGGGATGAGGCCATTGCGCTTGGGCCGCCAGATGCGCGTGCGCCGGGGCTCACGGCCGCGTACCTCTACAGCCGTGGCGTGGCACTGGCCGCGCGCGGCCGGCTCGAGGACGCACGCGCGGCGCTCGCGCAGTTGCGGCAACTCGCCACGACAACCCCGCACGGCGCGCAGGCGGGATTCAACACCCTGCACGGTGTGCTCGAGGTGGCCGAGCCGATCGTGGCGGCACGCATCGCGGCGACCGAGCAGCGCAACGATGAGGCGCTGAGATTGCTGCGCCAGGCGGTGGCGGCTCAGGACGAGCTCGCCTACAACGAGCCCGCCGACTGGTTCTTCCCGGCACGGCACCTGCTTGGCGCGCAGCTGCTCATTGTCGGGCGCGCGGCGGAGGCCGAGCGCGTCTACCGCGAGGATCTCGAGCGCAATCCCGCCAACGGCTGGGCGCTGTACGGCCTCGCGGCGGCACTCCGTGCGCAGGGCAGGGCACGCGATGCGGCGCAGGTCACCCGCAGGTTCGAGGCCGCCTGGCGCCATGCCGACGTGCGCCTGCAGGCTTCGGCATTCTGGTTCGCTGGCCCGGATACTCTCAGCTGCGAATGTCAGCGCGCATCGCTCACCCGACCGGCAAACGGGTCGTGAACTTCTTGGTCCGGAGCACGAAGCTCGTGTTGACCGAGCGCACCGCCTGAAGCTGCAGCAGGCGCGTCGACAGGAAGTGCTCGTAGGCCTCCATGCTCGCCGCGACGATGCGCAGCAGGTAGTCGTTCGCTCCGCTCATCGAATGACACTCGAGCACCTCGGGGCGCTCCATGACGAGCTGATCGAACTGGCGCACGGATTCCGGGTGGTGGTTCTCGAGCGACACAACGGCGTAGGCGAGGATCGGCAGGCCGATGGCGGGCGCTCGCAGCAGTGTTGCATAGCCGGCGATGAACCCCGCCTGCTCGAGCCGCCGCAGCCGCCGCCAGCAGGGCGCGGCGGAGAGCCCGACGCGCTTCGCCAGGTCCTGGTTGGAGATCCGCGCGTCGGCCTGGAGCTCCTCGAGGATGCGCCGGTCGAGTCGGTCGAGAACCCGGTTGCCCATCGGCGTGCTTCCAGGGTGATCCTACGCAATAATATTGCCGAGAATGCCTTATACGGGGCAACAGAAGCAAGGTAATTGCACGTGATCGGGCATAAGCTGCGCTCCGCATTTCCGGGAGGTATCCCTATGCCGGCACGCGCCGCTGCGATCCCGAACCCCTCAGACGCCCCATCGACGGCTCCGCGGAGCGACTGGCGTCGCGTCGTAACGCTGCTCCACGCCTCGCGCGCTCTCGATGACATCGAGGAGACGCGCCTCGTGCCCGAGCGCAAGGTGCTCTACCAGTTCTCCGCACGCGGCCATGACTTCGCCCAGATCCTGCTCGGTCTGCAGCTCTGGGATGGGCACGATGGCGTCTCGGTCTACTACCGTTCGCGCCCGCTCATGCTGGCGCTCGGAGCGAGCCTCGAGGATGCGGCGGCCGGACCTCTCGCGCGCCGCGGCGCGTTCAGCGGCGGGCGCGACATCGGCGTGGTCTTCAACCTCCCGGGCCGTGGCGGTCCGACCGTGCTCCCGGCGTGTGGCGGCGTCGGCGCCCAGTACACCCCGGCCGCGGGCTGGGCCCAGGCGATCCGCTACCGTCATGAAACGCTGGGCGATGAGAGCTACTCACGCAGCATCGCGGTCGCACTCGGTGGAGACGCCTCGACCGCCACCAACGGCTTCTGGTCCGCGCTCAACATCGCGACGACACTCAGGCTCCCGATGTTGTTCTACATCGAGGACAACGGTTTCGGGATCTCCGTACCTGCGAGCCAGCAAACTCCTGGAGGCAACATCGCCGCGAACCTTCGCGCCTTCGCCGGACTCACCATTTTCGAGGGTGATGGAGGCGAGCCGCGGGCTGCGGCAGAGCTCACCCGCCGCGCGGTCGCGGAAGTCCGCGAGACGCGGGCGCCGCTCCTGCTGCGGCTCACGGTACCACGGCTCTCGGGTCACTCCGGCCAGGACACCCAGGCCTACAAATCTGCGCAGACCCTCGAGGAAGAGCGTGCCCGCGACCCGCTCGGCCGGCTCAAGGCATTTCTCGTTCCCGAGGTCATGCCCGCCGCGGAATGGGGCCGCCTCGCAAGCGAGGCGCGACGCGAGGTCGAGCAGGCCGTCGCAGGCGCCCTCGCACGCCCGCAGCCGGATCCACGCGAGCTCACCGCGCACGTGTTCTCGAGCGGTCCTTCCGGCACGTCCGAACTGCAGGAGCAGGGTGGACTCATCCCGGAGGGGTTTGAGTTCGCTCCCACAAGCCCCATGCCGCACCCCCAAGGCGCGCGCATCAACATGCTCACGGCGATCCGCCGCACGCTGGACGTCGAGCTCTCGCTCAACCCCCGCATGCTGGTGTTCGGCGAGGACGTGGGACCCAAGGGCGGCGTGCACGGGGCGACGCTCGGGCTCCAGGACAAGTACGGTGTCGAGCGCGTCTTCGACACCAGCCTCTCCGAGGAGGGCATCATTGGACGGGCGGTCGGCATGGCGCTCGCGGGGCTCCTGCCGGTGGCGGAGATCCAGTTCCGCAAGTACGCGGATCCCGCCGCCGAGCAGCTCAACGACTGCGGCACGCTGCGCTGGCGCACCCGCAATCGCTTCGCTGCCCCGCTCGTCGTGCGCATGCCAGGGGGCTTCTTCAAGTGCGGCGATCCGTGGCACAGCCAGACCAACGAGGTTGCCTGGGTCCATGGAATCGGCTGGCAGGTCGCGGTCCCCTCGAACGCCGAGGACGCGGTGGGACTGCTGCGCGCAGCCTTGCGCGGCAACGATCCCGTCATCTTCTTCGAGCATCGCGCGATGCTCGATGGCGCCTGGGCACGCCGCCCATACCCCGGGGACGAGTTCGTCGTGCCCTTCGGTGAGGCGCGCACCGTGCGAGCGGGCACCGAGATCTCAGTCATCACCTGGGGAGCCATGGTCGAGCGGTGCCTGCAGGCCGCGGGCGACTCGCATGTTGACGCCGAGGTGCTCGATCTGCGTACGCTTTCACCCTGGGACAAGGGCGCGGTGCGCACCTCGGTGGAAAAGACCCGGCGCTGTCTGATCGTTCACGAGGACAATCTCACGGCCGGCTTCGGCGCCGAGATCGCCGCGACGCTCGCGCAGGAGAGCTTTTTCAGCCTGGATGCGCCGATCGAGCGGCTCGCCATGCCCGACATCCCGAGTCCCCACAGCCCGGTGCTGCTCGAGGCGGCGGTGCCGAGCGTGGCCCAGATCACCCAGGCCATTCAGCGGCTCGCCAGCGTGTGACATGAGCGCAAGCATCGAGATCCGGGCACCCGCCGAGGAGACCGAGGGCACGCGCTCGCAGATCCTGCGTTGGCTGAAGCGGGTCGGGGAGAGCGTCGCCGAGAACGAGCCGCTCATCGAGATCGAGACCGACAAGGTCACCGTGGAAGTCGCATCGCCAGGCTCCGGCGTGCTGCGCGAGATTCTGAGGCACGAGCAGGAGGAGATCGCACCCGGGGAGTTGCTCGGAATGCTAGATCCGGCGAGCCGGACTGCGACGGATGCGGCGGCACCGGCACCGGCACGCGGTGCGGGTACAGCGCCCGCGGGCGGCGAGCCTGCGGCAACGCGCGCGGCAGCCGGCACCGGCGCGCGAGCGGGCGCGGCCAACGCCACCGCGCCGTTGAGTCCGGCGGTACGGCGGCTGCTCGCCGAGCACGGGTTGAGCGCCGCAGCCGTGCAGGGCACCGGCGAGCGCGGTCGCCTGACCGTGGAGGATGTGCTGCGCGCAGCCGGCGCGGGAAGCCCCGCGGCGCGAGCGCCCGCCGAGGCGGCTGCACAGCCGCAGCCCGCGGTGCCCGCCGAGGGTGTTCGCCGCGTGCCCCACAGCGCCGTACGGCGGCGCACCGCCGAGCACATGGTGCAGAGCCTTCTGCACACCGCACCGCACGTCACCACCGTCTTCGAGGCCGACATGGGTGCGGTGCTCGAGGACCGCGCACGACGCCGCGATGACTTCGCACGCCGTGGGGCCCCGCTCACCCTCACCGCGTATTTCGTGCAGGCCGCGGTCGCGGCGATTCGCGCGGTGCCCGAGGCCAACAGCCGCTGGACGGACGCGGCGCTCGAGATTTATGAGCCGATTCACGTCGGCGTGGGGACTGCGGTCGAAGGCTCGGGGCTCGTCGTGCCGGTACTGCGCGATGCGCACACGCGCGATCTGTTCGAGACCGCCCGCGGTCTCGACGATCTCGTGAGTCGTGCGCGTGCCGGGAAGCTCACACCGGCCGATGTGCGCGGTGGCACTTTTACCCTCTCGAACCACGGGGTGAGCGGGAGCCTCCTCGCCACGCCGATCATCATCAACCAGCCGCAGTCCGCGATCCTCGGGATCGGCAAGCTCGAGCGGCGCGCGGTGGTGATGGGCGAGGGCGAAGCCGAGAAAATTGCCGTGCGGCCGCGCTGCTACGTCACCCTGACGCTCGATCACCGCGTCATGGACGGCCATCAGGCGAACCGCTTCATGCAGACTCTCGTCGACACTTTGAGCGGCTGGCGGGACCAGTAGCAGGATCGCGGCACGTGCGCGCACCGAAGCCAACCGCCGACCTCGAGCCGATCGAACGCGCCACCGAGGACGAGTTGCGCGCGCTGCAGCTCGAGCGCCTCAAGTGGTCGGTGCGTCACGCGTACGAGCACGTCGGCTCCTATCGCGCGAAGTGCGCGCAGGCCGGTGTTCAGCCGCAGGATCTGCGTACGCTCGCCGACCTGAAGCACTTCCCCTTCACGGTGAAGGACGACATGCGGGTCGGCTACCCGTTTGGACTTCTCGCGGTGCCGCGCGAGCAGCTGGTGCGCCTGCACGCTTCGAGCGGCACGACCGGTCGGCCGACACTGGTCGGCTACACACGGCGCGACATCGACACCTGGGCGGACCTCGTCGCCCGCTCCCTCCGCGCAGCCGGCGCACGTCGCGGCGAGATCGTTCACATCGCCTACGGATACGGTTTGTTCACCGGCGGCCTCGGCACACACTATGGGGCGGAGCGGCTCGGTTGCACCGTCGTGCCAATGTCGGGCGGGCAAACGCAGCGACAGGTGCAGTTGATCTGCGATCTGAAGCCCGACCTGATCATGGTGACGCCCTCCTACATGCTGGTGATCGCGGAGGAGTTCCGGCGGCAGGGGCTGGACCCCGCGGGCTGCTCGCTGCGCGCCGGGCTCTTTGGTGCCGAGCCCTGGACGCAGGCGATGCGTGCGGAAATCGAGACGTGCATGGGAGTCGATGCGCTCGACATCTACGGCCTCTCGGAGGTGATGGGACCCGGGGTGGCGAGCGAGTGCATCGAGACCAAGGATGGCGCGGTAATCTGGGAGGACCATTTCTACCCTGAGATCGTCGATCCGACGAGCGGCGAGGTGTTGCCCGATGGGATGCCCGGCGAGCTGGTTCTGACCACACTCACCCGCGAGGCACAGCCGATGATCCGGTACCGCACTCGGGATTTGACCGTGCTGCTGCCGCCGACCGCGCGGGCGATGCGGCGCATGGCGCGGATCACCGGCCGCTCGGATGACATGCTGATCATTCGCGGCGTGAACCTGTTCCCGAGCCAGATCGAGGAGGCGCTCCTGGCTTGCAACGGGCTGACGCCTCACTACCAGCTCGAGATCACGCGCGAGACGCACCTCGATGCGCTCGCCGTGCACGTCGAATGCGTCCCCGCCATTGCCGGCGACGCGGCCGCACGCAGCCGGCTCGAGCGCGAGCTGCAACATCACATCAAGTCGACTGTCGGTATCGCTACGCAGGTGCGGGTGTGCGATCCAGGAACCATCGAGCGCTCGACGGGCAAGGCGCGGCGGGTCGTCGACCGCCGTGCTAGCCTTGTTTAGCCAGCGGTAAGCGGCATATTTCGCGGCAGATCCATGTACACCCAGGCACTCGATATCCATGGCAAGGAGCCGGTAGCGCCGGCCGCCGGCGCTCCGGACGCTCATGAGGCGCGCTTCCAGGCGCGCATCGATGAGGAGGCGAAGATCGAGCCCAAGGACTGGATGCCCGACGCCTACCGTCAGACGTTGATCCGCCAGATCTCACAGCACGCGCACTCGGAGATCGTCGGGATGCTCCCGGAAGGCAACTGGATCACGCGGGCGCCGACGCTGAAGCGC
>Ga0306920_100005702_pt1 | contig 16119 bp, 16 predicted proteins | sample flu12Cox44000170_FD_204666 | JGI IMG/M metagenome (GOLD analysis project Ga0306920, IMG submission 204666) | Lab enrichment of tropical soil microbial communities from Luquillo Experimental Forest, Puerto Rico - flux4day.12C.oxic.44.000.170 (v2)... | ecosystem: Environmental > Terrestrial >... | reverse complement strand
AATCGGGCTCGGATGGCTCGTGGCGGCTTACAATCGAGCCCCCTACCTTGTCACGTGGGGAATGCTCGAATGGTGGAAGCCGATTGCGATCATCCTGATGCTCCCAGCCTCTCTGCTGGTCGTCATCGGTTTGATGACGCCAAACCCGACCTCGGTCGCGCAGGCAGGACGCGTCGGGCAGCCGCCGCAGGGAATCGTCCGGATCACGCGTCACCCGTTCCTGACGGGGGTCGGCCTCTGGGCATTGGTCCATCTGATTGGCAACGGCGATGTGGCGTCCCTGGTCTTTTTCGCCACTTGGGCGATCGTAGCTCTCGCTGGCACCGTATCGATCGACGCAAAGCGTCGTCGGCTTCTGGGGGGCGCTTGGGAGCCATTTGCAGCGCAGACCTCGATTGTTCCGTTCGCGGCCATCGCTGCGGGGCGGAATCGATTCATCCCTCACGAGATCGGGCTCTGGCGCTGGGCCATCGCGCTCCTCGCCTATCTACTGATGCTGGGTGGACACGCGCCGGTCGTCGGCGTCTCACCATTCCCCGTGTAGGCTTTGCCCACCCCCGATGCAGGTCCGTCGTCAAGTAAATACACGAAGTTCTGGTTCAGGACACTAGGGCATGTCGTCAATTATTGTAAAGGACGCAACTAAAGCGAGTCGCTCATTAAGTACATAGCGTAAAAAGAGTCTCCTGCGGCGGGAATTTGTGTGAACCATATCCGGTCGGATTTTGCAAAAGGCTGACCCCATGACCCGATATGGCTCGCGCGACGACCAGTGGGAACGGATCAAGGACTTGCTGCGGGGCCGGGTCGGCCATGCCGGCGCGACCGCGCAAGCGTCGATTGGTCGAAGCGGTGCTCTCTCGCTATCGCGCCGGAATTCCCTAGCGCGGACCTGACAGAGCGATTCGGCGCGTCCATCGCCGGTTCAGCCGCTGGGCCGAGGCGGGGGTGTGGGAGCGTCTCTTGCAACACTTGGCAGCCGACGCCGACAACGAATTTGCGATGATCGACAGCACCATTGTTCGCGCGCACCAGCACAGCGCCGGCGCCGTCCCCCGCCAAGCGGTATTGAACGACAAGAAGCCGGTCGACAAGACCACCAAGGGTAGCTAAATTCATGCTTGGCGGGCAGGGCACGGCAAAGTCACCGCGCAAGTCATAGCGTCATAATCAAATAAGCGATCTGACACCAGTTCCTGTCTCCCCATAGAAAATTGCGCAATGAATCGTGAACCAGCCGGTCCGAGCCATCTGAAAGATAAGATCGTCTCATACCTCATCCCGGGCGGCCGGAACGAAACCGCCGCCCTTGGCCGGTCCGACTTGAGCGTTAGCATGGCCCATAATCAACCGGCGCGCATCTTCATCGTCGAAGACGATCCGATCATGAAACAAATGGTCGGCGACTATCTCGAGCAGCACAATATGCGGGTCGTCTCCGCATCGGGGCGGCAAGAGATGATGCAACATTTCTCCGCCGGCGAGCCAGATCTCGTCATCCTCGATCTACGGCTCGGCCAGGAGGAGGGGTTCGACCTCCTGCGCGAAATCAGGTCGCGCTCGGATGTCCCGGTGATCATCACCACCGGCCACCGACGCGACGAGATCGACCGAGTGGTTGGGCTGGAGCTCGGCGCGGACGATTATGTCACCAAGCCCTTCAGCCTTCGGGAGCTTCTGGCGCGCATTCGCGCCGTGTTGCGGCGCCAGGAAGCCGGTCGCGCGGCGTCACAGCGGGATCCGGAGCGGGGTCGCTGCAAATTTGGTGGCTGGCAGCTCGATCGGCGCACCAGGCGCCTGACCGACCCCGACGGAACCCCAGTCGCGCTGACGAAGGGCGAATACGCTCTCCTGATCGCTTTCCTCAACGCACCCCAACGGCCGCTCAGCCGCGAACACCTCCTGCAGGCTACCCGCGTGCATGAGGATGTCTTCGATCGCAGTATCGATGTGCAGATCCTGCGATTGCGGCGCAGGCTGGAGACCGATCCGAGCGCGCCGAGCATCATTCGAACCGAGCGTGGCGTTGGCTATGTGTTTGCGCTTCCTGTCGAGCCGCTCCGATGATCTCCATTACAATCGTAACCTTTTTCTCCAACGCCGAAACAATCCCGTAGCGCGCGGTCGGCACAAACTCCCTTAAGAGCCTAGCGACGCTATCGCCGCTCCCGAACCTATGCCTGGATTTTGAAAAACCGTGCCTATCACTGAGAGCCTCAGGGCAACGACCGGCTCGTCGTTGCGTCGCCGCCGGACAGGTATGTGCCTAGCGTCGCTGCTGGTCATCACGGTCACGCCCGCAGCAACACCCGAGTCTCAAATCACTGGCCTGCAGGCTCCTTCCGATGAAGAGCCGATAACACGAGTGCCGCCTCCGCCTGCCGCTGACCCCCAGAAGCTGGCCCTTGGGGAGCGCCTCTTTGCGGATCCCAGACTCTCGCGTGACGGGTCGCGTGCCTGCTTGACCTGTCACGACACACGCACCAATGGCGCCGACGGCAACCGGCGTGATAAAGCTCTCGACGGATCAGAGCTTCCGCTCAATACCAGCACCGTCTTCAACGCGGCGCTCAGCTTTCGTCTCGGTTGGGAGGGCAATTTCCGAACTCTTGAGGAGCAAGCCGCGGCTTCGCTGGAAAATCCGCAGAGGATGGGGACAGGGGTCGACGAAGTTGTCGGAAGGCTGAGCGCTGATCCCGAGATGCGGCGCCAATTCAGCGAGGCCTACTCGCACGGGCCGGACCGTGTGAGCCTCTTGGATGCGATCGCCACCTACGAGCGGTCGCTGCTGACCCCGGGAAGCCGGTTCGACCGTTGGCTCGGTGGGGATACCGCGGCGCTCTCTGCCGAGGAGCAAGACGGCTACCGGCTGTTCAAGTCGCTCGGCTGCATTTCCTGTCACCAGGGGGTCAATATCGGGGGCAACCTGTTTGAGCGGCACGGCATCTTTCATCCGCTCGCCTCGCCGAAACCCGAGATTCTGCGCGTGCCCAGCCTTCGCAATGTGGCAACGACGCCGCCCTACTTCCACGACGGTAGCGCGCCGACTCTCCATGAGGCCGTGCGCCAGATGGCCACCGCTCAGCTTGACCAGACGCTGTCGGATCATGAAATCGAGGCGATCGTGGCCTTTCTCCAAACGCTAACGGGGACCTATCGCGGCGCTCCCGTGGTCGCAGCGTCACCATGAGGGTGATGCCCGCCGCAGCGGCGGTGCCGCTGGTGCTCGGGCTGCTCACCTGGCTGTCGTTCCGCGCGATCAATACTGATGAGGAACGGTTTGATCGTGCCCTCGGGGCACTCGACCGTTTTGCCCTAGTGGAAAGCGCATTGCAGCGGGACGTCCTTAGCGCGCGCGCTGGTATGTTGCGCAACTATGATCCGCTGGTGCGGGAAGTAAACGCTTTGAATGAATTGCTCGCTCGATTGCGCGATGCTGTGTCGCCGGATGCCGAAGACGCGGCAGCTGTCGATCGGCTCGCAGCGTCGCTCAACCGGCAAGAGGAGCTGATTGAACAATTCAAGAGCAACAATGCTTTGTTGCAGAACTCCCTCGCTCATTTCCGCCTGTTCAGCACGCGGCTTTCCGAAGCAAATGGAAGTAGGCCGCTGGCTTCGGCGGTGAGTGCGCTCGTCGCCGCGATGCTGCAGCTGACGCTCGACACGTCTCCGGCGGCGGCACGCGAGGTCGCGGATCGATTGAACGAGCTCTCCCCTCAGTCGTTTTCCTCCGAGGACGCTGACTCGGTCCAGGTGCTGCTGGCGCATGGACGACTGCTTCACGACCTTCTTCCGACAACTGACGCGGTGCTGAAAGCACTGATCGAGAAGCCGAGCAAGCGGCAGCAGGAAGCCGTCCGCAGGTTGGTCCTAGCGAGCCAAACCGTCTCTCGGACGACGGCACGAGAATTCCGCTTCCTACTGTACGTGACCTCACTGCTTCTGCTCGCGCTTCTCGTCTACCTCGGGCTGCAGGTTCGGACGCGAGCCCTTGCACTACAGCGGCGCGCACGGTTCGAGCATGCGATCGCCGGCATCTCAACGCGCTTAATCGACGCCCAGCCGCGCGAGATCGGTGCGCACATCGACGTGGCGCTGGCGGAATTGGCAAAGCTTGTCGGCGCAGACCGCGCTTATCTCGTGGTGTCGGGTGAGCTGAGCGAGGGGCATATGTGGTGTCGGGACGGAATAACATTTCCATCCGGCTGGCCGGATCGGGCGCCGGCGCTGGCGGCCCGGCTCCGCCCGAGTTCGGAGGGCATCATCCATATCCGGAGCGTGGACGAACTGCCCGGCAGCCCAGAAAAAGACGCACTAGCAGGCGCCGGACTGCGCGGCTGGGTATGCGTCTGGAACATGGGAAAACGCGGCGTCAGCGCTGTCCTCGGCTTCGACGCTCTACGGCCTGGCATCTTGACGCGATCGGCCGAACTCGGCCTGCTGCGCATGGCTCTGGACGCCGTCGCCAACGCTGTAGCACGCGAATTTCTCGAGCAGGAACGGGGGCGCCTCGAGGCAAACCTGCAGCAAGCTCGCCGCATGGAGACGGTCGGTGCACTCGCCAGCGGTATCGCACACAACTTTAACAACATCGTTGGCGCAATCCTCGGTTACGCGGAAATGGCGGAAGGGCAGCTTGCCCCCGACAGCCGGCCGGCCCGCAGCCTCAACGAGATCCGCCGCGCCGGAGAGCGGGCGCGTGATCTGGTCGATCAAATTCTCACTTTCGGTCGGCGCAATGATGTGCAGCGCAGCCCGGTGAGCTTGAAGGGATTGATCGCCGAAAGCAGATCGCTGCTTCAAGCCTCACTACCGTCGCGGATTGAACTGATCGTCCACGATGTCCCGGAAACCGCCGTGATCTCTGCCCAGCCCGGACAGTTGCAGCAGGTAGTTCTCAACCTTTGCAACAACTCGGCGCAAGCGATGGACCAGCGGGGGCGCATCGAGGTCGGAACCGAGGTGCATCAGGTCACCCAAGTGCGTCCACTCACCCATGGCGACCTCGTGCCGGGGCGTTATGTGCGCATTGCAGTGAGCGACACCGGGCGCGGCATGGACGAGGAAATGCTGGAGCGCATTTTCGAGCCGTTCTTCACCACGCGCTTGGCGGGCAGTGGCTTGGGGCTCGCGACCGTTCGCGAGATTGTGCGCGAGCATGGCGGTGCAATAAACGTTTCGAGCGCCCCCGGTGTGGGGAGCCGTTTCGACGTTTGGTTGCCCTGCATCGCGGTACCACCAGTCACTCTGGACGGGAATGCGGGCAATTTCACGCTTGGGCGTGGCGAGACGGTGCTGGTGGTCGACAGCGCCGGCGAGCGGCTACTCGCCGGTGAGGAAATGCTTGCCGCACTCGGTTACGAGCCCGTAGGGTTCACCCGGGCGAGCGATGCGCTGGCGGCGTGCCGAGTGGGACCGAAACGGTTCGACGCGCTGGTGGTGGGCCATCTCGCCCCGGCCAATTCGGCGCTCGATCTGGCTGCTGCTCTGCACGAGAGTTTACCGGATGTGCCCCTCCTGCTGGCGACTGCGTCGGCCGATGAGATCGACGCGGATGCGCTGGTGGCGGCCGGCATTTCCGAGGTCGTGCACCGGCCCCTGATCTCTGCCGAAATCGCCTCGGTTTTGGCTCGTTGGCTGCAGTTCCGGAAGGTCTGGTCGGCGAGTTACGACCGCAACCCATTTCCTGATTACTGAAATCACCGTGTAACGCAGGCTGTCCATCCTCTTCATCTCCATGATCGAAGAGGTTTGACATGACTACACAGATCCTCGCATCTGGCCGTGCTCTTGCGGGCAGAGCTGTCCGCAGGACCATTGGGCGATATGTGTTGGCGACGATCGGCGCTGGTTTCGCTGCCATATCCATCAGCACACTGGGCGCCAATTTGGCGATTGAGCCTTCCCACCTAATAACCGCCCCATCTCAGGTAATGGGCACCAGGCCGATGACGGTTCTGCCGGATGCCCGGCCCGACGCCGATTTGGATCACCTTGCGACGCACGCCCGGACCATCGATCGGCTCTACGAGCAGCTGATGTACTGGACCTCACCGACGTGCTCGCGGGCTTCGACCTATGCCTCGATGGCCCGCGGATGCTGAGCTTACCCGCTTCGTAACCCTCCCTCGCTCGCGGGAGCAAAGGGTGGGTTTGTGTTGCTTTGTTTCAGACGTAACTCAATTTCGCAGAGCTTGAAATCGTTCCGTAATTGGCAGTCTCCAAGTTATGGGCTCGCGAATTGTGAAACCCGGCGTCATCGCCGTGGTACGGAGGTCCTGACAATGTCCGATCTGAATTGGATCTCAGCAGCGAATACAATCCCGTTGCAGACGACACCCGGCTCAGCGCGGTCCGCGAGATACGCGCCCTGTCGCAATTCAGTTCTCAGCCGTGTCATGCGGTTACTGCAACTCTGGCGGGAGCGCACGCGCTCACACCCACAGCTGTGCGAGCTTGATGACTACATCCTCCGCGACATAGGCCTGACACGCGACACGCTACTGTGCGAATCAACAAGGCCGTACTGGCGTTAAAGGCTTCAACCCGCTTTCATCCGGCGAGGACCAAATTGACCATCGTCGAACAGCTCTACGCGCCAATTTCGGTGCGCCCGGATCCGGACGCGACCATCGACGCAGCCGATACTCGGGAGAACGCAATTGCACCACGTCGGCGTGCCGTTGGAAGCTGGTTTTTCTGGGCAATGCAGCTCCTGCCGGCGCAGCGTCGCAAGGCCATGCGCGCGCTTTACGCCTTTTGCCGTGAAATCGACGATATCGCAGGCGGCGAGGCATCGCGCTCGTTGAAGCAAATCCTTTTATCAAACTGGCGCAGTGAGATTGCGCATCTCTATGCTGGACGGCCGCACCACGATGTGACCCGCGGTCTGAGCGAGGCCACACATCTCTACGGTCTGCAGTGTGAAGATTTCCTCGCCATCATCGACGGCGTGGAAATAGACGCGCGGACCGACATTCGGGCGCCCAGCCTTGCACAGCTGGACCGCTATCGCGAGCGGGGGGCAGTCGCCGCCGGCCGGATCTCGGTGCGGATCTTTGGCGAGGGGTCGCCAGCGGGCCAGCGCGTTGCCGCAGAACTCGGCCGGGCACTGCAGCTCACCAGCATACTTGGCAATCTCGCCGAAGATGCACGGCGACACCGGCTGTACCTGCCTCGCGAGGTGCTGCACGCGCACGCCATATTCGCAACCACGCCGAGCTGGGTACTGGCGCAGCCGGCGCTTCCGGGTGTCTGCGGCGACTTGGTTGGGCTCGCTGAATATCATTACGCGGCTGCCGCCGAGGCAATTGCCGCTTGCCCTCGCTGGACAATGCGCCCGGCAGCGGTGCTGCTCGGCACCAACCGCGCTCTTCTCCACGAGCTTCTCGCCCGGGGCGGGCGTCGGCTTGACGAGCCCGTACGGACCCCTGCCTGGCACAAACTGACCCTCGTGATTCGTCACGGGCTGGCGGGGCGTTGAGCAACTGGCTTGCGGTGATCTGCACATATCGAATTTGTCGGAGCGTAGCGTTATGAGCGGTCTTTTGAGTCAGCGTGCGGTCGTTATTGGAGCGGGAATGGGTGGGCTGGCGGCAGCCGGCGCCTTGGCGAGATACTTCGAGCAGGTCGACATCCTGGAGCGCGACCGGCTCAGCGCATCCGTCGGATCGCGGACCGGCACGCCGCAGGATCGGCACCCGCACGGCCTGCTGGCTGGCGGCCTTCGCGCGCTCGATCAGATTTTCCCCGGTTTCAAGCGCGATCTCGCCACAGCCGGCGCTGTCCCCGTCTCGTTCGCGCGAGAAGTCCAGTTCGAGCAGCCGGATATCGGCGTGCTGCCGAAGCGGGATTTCGGGATTTTGGTGCTCTGCGCGACGCGGCCGCTGATCGAACTGGTGCTGCGGCGACGGGCCGAGGCGGTTGCGAACATCTCGCTGCGGCCGGCAAGCCGGGTGACCGGGATCGTGCCGGCCGCCGGCGGCGCAGGCGCGACCGGCGTCCAATTTGTCAACGGCTCGGGACGCTCGGAGACCCTCGACGCGGATCTGGTGGTGGATGCATCCGGTCGCGGAGCACCGACCCTGACATTGCTCGACGCCTTGGGCTGGGACCGACCGCGGATGACCGAGATCGGCGTCGATATCACCTATGCGACGGCCGTGGTCGAGATACCTCGCAATGCGCCAGCCGAGTGGAAGCTCGTGCTGACACTGCCCGACCCGCCTCACTTAGCACTGCATTCGGTACTGGTGCCGACTGAGGACGGGCGTTGGATCATCGCGATCGCCGACCATAACGCAACGTCGTGGATAGAGAGCTGGGACGCCTTTCTCGAGGCATCCCGCTCATTGATCACGCCGACGGTGCACAACGCACTCCGTCATGCTCGGCCGCCGGAGGGCATTCGCCACTATCGCTTCCCCGTGAGTACCTGGAAGCATTTCGAACGGTTGGCTCGGCTGCCCCGCGGCGTGCTGCCAGTGGCCGACGCGCTCTGCCGGTTCAACCCGATCCACGGCCAGGGCATGTCATCTGCCGCAAAGCAGGCTCGCCTGCTTGAGGATGTGCTGCACCGGGCGGCTGATGAACCGGATCCGATCGCGGCGTTGCAATCGGGCTTTATGTCAGAGGTGGCCTCGGTGCTCAAGACGCCCTGGACCATGTCGACGAGCGCCGACCTCGCTTTCCCCCAGACGCGCGGGGAACGGCCGGACAACTTTGCGGAAGCGCGAGAGTTCGAGGCCGCCCTTTTCCGTGCCGCCGTCACCGATCCGGTCGTCCATCGCGCGATGATAGAAGTCGCCCAGCTGCTGCAGCCTCAGAGCCTGCTGCAGGAACGGGACATCATACGACGGATCGAAGCGGTTCCCGTCAGGGCGGCCGCCTGAGCGGCGGCAAAGCGCAATCTGTCCTGCCACCGGTTCAGCAGTGGTCGCCAACTCTGAAACCTTGGGACTCCACGACCAAACAGGAACATCAAGATGGATATGACACATCCGGGTGTAGCGACCATTGGCGGCGACGCCGAAGTCGACCATGCCATCGCCACTCTGGTTCTGGCTTTTCTCACCGACCCAGTAGCGCGTTGGATGTATGACGACCCGCACCAATACCTGCTGCATATACCGCGACTTTTCCGAGCTCTCGGAAAAAACTCGTTTGAAGGAGGCGGAGCGCAGCGCACCACCGACGGCCTCGGGGTTGCGCTCTGGCTCCCACCGGGGGTTCACGGTGATGATGGGCCGCTCGAGGCGGTGATCGCAGGAAGCATCGCTGAGGAGAAGCAGGCCGAAGTCGCCGCCGTATTCGAGCGGACTGAACATTATCGGCCAGCCGAGCCCCATTGGTACCTCTCACTAATCGGGGTAGAAGCTTTGCATCGGAACAAGGGCTGCGGTGCGGCACTGCTGAAACACCGCCTTCGGCAGTGCGATCGGGAACACCTCCCGGCATACCTCTGGTCCTCGAACCCGCTTAATGCCCCTCTTTACCAGAGGCATGGCTTTGAGATCGCGGGCACGATTCGAGTGGGTTCGTCGCCTTCGATTTATCCCATGCTGCGCAGTGCGCGCTGAAGAATCCGCGCGCGAGTACCGGCGGCCCGATTAACTGAAAGGAGAACCGAAGTGGTTACTAGAGCCCCCTTCTTGACGACGCGATATGGCGGTTACTTCCATCGCGAGGTGCCCGAGGAAGACGCAGAACTTTCCCATGTCGGCCCCGACACACCTTGTGGCGAATATTTGCGCCGCTTTTGGCAGCCGATCTGCTTCTCCGACGAACTGAAGGACCTGCCCCATCGGGTCAAGATCCTCGGCGAGGAACTGGTGGTGTTTCGCGACCGGAGCGGCGCCGTCGGTCTGCTGGAATTGCATTGTCCGCATCGCGGCGCGTCGCTGGAGTTCGGGCTGATCGACGCCAAGGGGATACGATGCTGCTACCATGGCTGGCTGTTCGCGGCGGACGGGACGATCCTCGAGACGCCAGGCGAGCCGGCTCAAAGCACCCTGAAAGACCGGCTCTGTCACGGGGCCTATCCGACCCATGAGTACGGCGGCATTGTCTTTGCCTATATGGGTCCGCCCGACCGGCAGCCGTCTTTTCCCATGTACGACAGCTTCGTCCGGCCGGGCTATCGTCTGATGCCGGGCCCGAAATATTTCTATCCATGCAACTGGCTGCAGACCATGGAGAACGCGATGGATCCCGCCCATACGGCATTTCTCCACACGATCGTCAGCGGCGCCCAGTTCACCGAGGAGTTTGGCGTGATGCCGGAACTGGAGTTCGTCGAGACGCCAGTCGGGATGATGTACATTGGGACGCGGCGGGTGGGACAGAATGTCTGGGCGCGGATGGTCGAAGCCGTTCTGCCGAACCTGCAGCAGATTGCCCCGATCTGGGAGACCGGCCATCAGGAGCATGGGTTCAGTGGTCCGATGGTGAGCCGATGGGTCGTGCCGCAGGACGACACCAATACGATGTTCATCGAACTCCGCTTTGTCAGCGAGACCGAGGGTATGACACCCGCGTGGTGGGCCGATCGCACGATCATGGTCCCGGGCCAGTTAGCCGCCGAATCCTACGAGGCCGGCCAGCGACAGCCCGGCGATTACGAGGCGCAGGTCTCGCAGCGGCCGATCGCGATCCACGGATTGGAGCATATCGGCGCCACCGACCGCGGGGTCATGATGTTCCGCACCCAGACGAGGCGCGGCATCCGCGCCGTGCAAACCGGCCGCGACCCCACCGGCCTCTGCCGTGACGCCGGCGTGGTCATCCCGACATACTGCAACGACACCGTACTGCGCATGCCGCCCGATATGGATCCGGCAATCGACCGCCGGCTTATGCGCGAAACCGGGCGGCGCCTGGCGGATGGCTACCTTAAAGATCCGCCGCTACTTAGGGCGACTGCTGCAGCCGCCATCCGCGGTGACGACATGGGCTGCAAGAACACCATCGGCTTTAGCAAGTAATTCGTTACCGCTTCCCGGAGGGAGCCGCCCTTCCGGGTGGCGTCGCCACCGTCTAGGACAGGTGAGGTTTTCAAAGGTTCAGCTGTGAGCCTACTCACTGACTTACAACTTGAGGACAAAAAAATGGACGCGATAATTTCACTGCCGCAAGCCGCTATCGTCAAACCCAAGCGGACCTTGCTGGTCAAAACGACTCATGCCGCAGGTGAGGCAGCGGCGGACGACCCACTTGTGCTGCATGCCGCGATCGGGCTCGCCGAACAAATCCGGGAGGCGAGCAACGAGATCGAACGGGGCCGCCGGCTTCCACCGGACATCGTTGCCGCGATGAAGGCTGCCGGTGTGTTTGGCATGGCGATGCCGCGCGTCTGGGGCGGTCCCGAACTCGACTCGTTTGACGCAGTTCCGGGTGATCGAGGCACTGGCGATGGCCGACGGTTCCGCTGGATGGTGCGCGATGATCGGTTGCGACGGCGGCTACGTCACCGCCTTTCTAGATGAGGATGTCGCCCGCGCGATGTACCCCGACATTCTGGTTGCCACCGGTGCTGCTGCGACGACGACGGGCAAAGCGGTGCGGGTGCCTGGGGGCTACCGCGTCAACGGCCGCTTCCCGTTCGTCAGCGGATGCCAACACTGCGAGTGGCTCTGGGCGGGCTGCACCGTCATCGAAAATGGCGTCCCAAAGGTCGACGGCAACGGCGTCCCGGAAACCCGGCAGTGCCTCATGCGGTTGTCGCAATGCGAAATCCTGGACACCTGGCACACCACCGGGCTGCGCGGCACGGGCAGCAACGATGTCGCCGTGCACGACGTCTTTGTCGGGCAAGAGCACTCCTTCAGCTTCCAGGACCCGGAGCTCATCAAGCGGTCCGGGCCGCTTTACGCATTTCCGTTCTTGTTTGTAGCCAAGGGTCCTGCACCGGCATTAGGTATCGCTCGCCACGCGATCGACGCGGTGATCGAGGGTGCGGCGGGCAAGCCGGCGCGGCGCTACACGGTCGGCGACCGCGTCGAGGCCCCCAAAATGCTGCGCGACGATGTCTATGTTCAGGAGGCCGTGGGCCGCGCAGAGACACTTCTTGCCGCCGCGCGCGCCTATTTTTACGACGTGATGGGCGATCTGTGGGCGACCCTACTCGACGGCCGACAGCCCTCCGAGCGGCAGCTTGCACTATTCACCAGCGCCTTTCCGCACATCGTCGGCGTCTGCGTCGAGGTAGTGCAACTGGTCTACAAGGCGACAGGCGGCGGGGCAGTCTATCAGAAGGGGCCACTCGATCGCCGCCTGCGCGACGTGCTGACGATGAACCAGCATGTGATCGGGACATTGCGAACCTACGAGATGGCCGGTAGGTTGCTGCTCGGTCTCGAGCCGCTCCGCTGGCTTTTCTAGAGGACCCGCCATTGGCTGCCGGGTTCCGCATCTTCCGGCCGCGCACTGACGGTAGCATCATCAAAGACTGAAATGAGAGGAGCAACGGACATGACTCACCGAGGATTTTCGCATATCGGCCTCTCGACCCTCGACCTCGACACGACCCGCGCGTGTTACGAGGGAGTGCTGGGTTTCAAGCCGGTTGTCGCCGACACGATAACGATCGAAGAAGGCGGCCACCTACGGCATATGTTTTTCGATGTCGGCGGCGGTCAGCTTATTGCCTTTCTGGAACCGAACGGAGTTCCCGATGTACCCGCAAAATACGATGCGGGGATCAACCGCGGGCTCGGCGTTCCCGCCGGCTTCTATCATTTTGCTTTCGAGGCCGGGTCGACGGCTGCGCTCGCGCAGAAACGCGACGAATTGCGCGGCAAAGGCGTAGAGACGAGCGACATCGTCGATCACGGATGGGCTAGGTCGATCTATTTCAAAGATCCCAATCGCATCTCGCTCGAGTATTGCTGCATCGTCGGCGAGCTTCCCGACGGCGACGAGATGATGCACGGCCAGTTCACATTGCCGCTCGGCGCGCTCGAACTCAATGACACACTCAGTACAGCGCGATCCGCCGGCGGCACCCGCAAGGATTAATACCCCAATAGCCGGGCAGCGGCGCGGACGATTGGGTCCGCGCCTCCAGACGCGGAGATACAGCCTATGCCTGATCAAATCGAACGGGCACTGAGCGGGCTTGACAGACAATTGCCCGGCCGTGTCTCGCTGCCGGGTGGGGACGGCTATGCCGCCGCGACCGCGATCTGGGCGAAGCCGGTGGGCCCCCTGCCGCGCGCCGTCGTCCACTGCCGGACGACTGAAGACGTCCAATTGTCCATCGCGATCGCACGCGATTGCGGTCTGCCGCTGTCGGTGCGGGGCGGCGGGCACGACTGGGCCGGCCGCGCGCTGTGCGCCGGCATCGTCATAGATCTCAGCGGCATGAATGGGGTGTCCGTCGATGCCGATCACCGTAGCGCAATAATTTCGGGAGGCGCGCGTGCTGCCGACGTGGTTGCAGTGACGGATCCGCTTCACGTCGCGGCCGTGACGGGGACATGCAGCACCGTCGGCATGACCGGGCTCACGCTGGGCGGCGGCTACGGGCCATTGATCGGCCGCGCCGGACTGGCGCTGGACAATCTGCTCGCCGCGGAGGTGGTCCTCGCGAATGGGCGGGTCGTCGTTGCCAATGACGCCAATGAAGAGGAGTTGTTTTGGGCATTACGCGGCGGCGGCGGAAATTTCGGCGTCGTGACCGCCATGCGCCATCGTCTGCACAATCTCTCCAGCGTCCGCACAGGCATGCTGATTTATCCATTCTCCGAGGCGGGAGCTGTCCTCCGACACTGCGCCGACATTGCAGCTTCCGGCCCCGAAGAGCTGACGGTCCAGGTTGGCTGCGCCGGCGGTTCGGACGGTAAACCCGTCGTCATGATCCTGCCAACCTGGAGCGGCCCGCCGCAGGAAGGCGAAGCGCGGGCAGCCCCTTTCTCAAGCTAGGAACGCTGCTTGCCGGCGCTGTGGAAGCGATGTCCTATGGGGCGTCGCTGACCTTGTTCGACCCGTATCTCGCCAATGGGCAACGTGTGTTCATGGACACGTGCTGGCTTCCCGCGCTCCGCACCGGCAGCATCGATGCCTTCATGCAAACGATGGAGGCGGCCGTCTCGCCCGGCTGCGCCGTTTTCACGCACGAGCTCAAAGGTGCCGCCTCGCGCGTGCCGGCCGAGGCGACGGCCTTCGGGCTTCGCCGCGAGCATGTGCTAGTCGAGATCCTCGCCACCTTCGTCGATCGGTCGGACAACGAAGAGGAGCAACGGCATCGCCAATGGGCTCGAGCCACTCGTCAAGCCTTCGCTCCAATGGCGCTTCCGGGTGGATATCCGAACTTTCTCGTCGCGGACGAACCGGACCGTGTGGCAAAAAGCTATGGTCCCAATGCCGAACGGCTCATCAGAGCCAAGCGACATTACGACCCGGACAACGTCTTCCGCTCCGCCATTCCGCTGCCAGTCGGTCAAAGCACAATGGCTGGCGTAACTGCGTCCCCTTAAATGCGCAAAGTTGAGGCGGGTGTCAGCGGCACCCTGGCGGTGGCGCCATATGATCGAGCACGAATACGGCCCTATGGCGACGACGCGGGCACGCGTCATCGCCGGTCTAATCAGGGACGTCGCGGCGTGAAGGTAATCGGATGGACGTTTTGCCAAGTCCGCATTCCCGCGCCCGCGCGATAATTGGGATCGAAGTCTTGGCACTCCGCCGAAGATCACCGATCAGAGGGGCACAACATGGGCAATATCGTCACGCGGTTCACTAGGCGCTTTGGCTGCAAGCACCCGTTTGCCTGTGCGGGCATGGCCTTTGCTGGCATGCCGGACCTCGCGCTTGCGGTGTGCCGTGGCGGAGGGGTTGGGGCGATCGGGGTCGGCCTGATGCACGCGGAGCAGCTGCGTGCCATGATCCACGAAATGCGCAAGCAGACCACAGCGCCCTTCAACGTCAATCTCATCACGTTCTTCGACAATGACACGCAAATTCGCGTCTGCGCAGAAGAGCGCGTGCCCGTTGTGTCCTTTCATTGGGGGCACCCCTCGACAGAGCACATAAAGGTCCTCCGCGATGCCGGCGTGTCCATCTGGGAGCAGATCGGGACCGTCGATGCGGCCAAGACAGCGCTCGGCGACGGCATCGAGGTGGTCGTCGCCCAGGGCTGGGAGGCAGGCGGACACAATTATGGTGGCTTGCCGACCCTGGCTCTAGTGCCAACCATCGTCGACGCTGTCGCCCCTGCGCTCGTGTTGGCCGCCGGCGGCATCGCAGATGGGCGCGGGGCCGCGGCGGCTTTGACGCTCGGCGCCGACGGGGTTTGGGTCGGGTCGCGGATGGTGGCGACGCGAGAATCAGCCGTGCACCCCGAGCACAAGCGCTGCATCGTCGCCGCCAGCGGAGAGCAGACGGTTCACTCCTCCATCTTTGGTCGCGAATGGCCGCACTTCAATCCGATGCGCGTCATACTCAATCGAGTCGTAGATGAATGGAACAACCGCCTGAGCGAGGTGCCGACGCGGCGCGACGATCTGCCCGAGATCGGCCGCACTCGATTCCTCGGCCAGGACATGGTGCTGCGCAAATTCAATGTAATTCTGGCGACCGAGGACACGGTGGCCGATTGGGAAGAGATGCCCTGGTTGGCCGGACAGGGAATCGGCCTCATCCACGACATTCCCTCGGCCACCGACGCCGTCGAGCGGATGATGGCGGAGGCCGGAGAAATTCTCGGTCGCCTAGCCGGCGCGATACGGCGGTGACCTGATCAGGGTGTTGTCACCGCCTCTTCTGCTGGTCGCATCACCACACCAGGTCTACTCGGCATGACAATCGAATTCATGATTTCTCCACACGCGGCACAGACGCTGCCCCCGAATTCCACCGAAGGTGCCTTCCTACCCGTAATGCTTGGAGCTACGGCTTTTCTTTCGGGACTGACCAGCAGATGAGCGGGGAGCGAATAGAGCGGCGGCTGGCGGCGATTACTGGCGACCGATGTCGTGGGCTACTCCCGAATGATGGGCGAAGACGAGGAAGGCACGCTCGCGGCGCTAAAGACACTGCAACGCGAATTGATCGACCCAAGGGTCAAGGAGAACTGTGGCCGCCTCGTCAAAACCACCGGCGACGGCGCGTTGGTGGAGTTTG
>Ga0306920_100005701_pt1 | contig 16121 bp, 17 predicted proteins | sample flu12Cox44000170_FD_204666 | JGI IMG/M metagenome (GOLD analysis project Ga0306920, IMG submission 204666) | Lab enrichment of tropical soil microbial communities from Luquillo Experimental Forest, Puerto Rico - flux4day.12C.oxic.44.000.170 (v2)... | ecosystem: Environmental > Terrestrial >... | reverse complement strand
GTGCAAGCGATTTTTGGTCTCGTCACGCGTCATACTGCTGAAAGCTCGCCGATCGGCATCATTGTCGCGGTAATCGCGGCATTTGGGATGCCATTTCTGGCAAGGGCAAAACTGCGCGTCGCCGATAAGATCGACAGTCGGGCCCTCCGCGCTGATGCAATAGAGACGCTCACCTGCGGATATTTAAGTTGGATGTTGCTTGCCGGTCTGATACTTAACACCGTTACGTCATGGTGGTGGATTGATTCGGTCGCTTCGCTCGCCATCGTTCCTTTCCTTGTACGCGAAGCGCGAGAAGCCCTCTCCGGCAAGAGATGCTCTGACTGTCAATTCTGATCCGCGTGTGGTACGTCACGACGCCAGGGCAATCTTCCTTCGATTTCCATTTGAAGTGACAAACTGAGGAATGTGCGGATAAGCACAATCAGGCCTAATACCAGCACGTTTTGCATCGTTGGCGCGACGACCACGGTTCGGATTAGATCACCGGCAATGAGAAATTCCAGACCGAGCAAAATCGCGCGTCCCACGTCCTGGCGGTAAGTCATATAATAACTGCCAATGCCGCGCATGCGGCGAATGCCGAGGCGCGCCGTGGCAAATAGCGCGCCGCCTACAACGATGCATACGCCGACGCCATCGACAGCCGTGCCGACGATATCCATGATCTGCCGAAAATTTTCCATGGCCGTTCTTATTGCCGGATGGCGCGCCGATTTTCAATACTGTTCCTGACGTTCCTCCTGTAGCCACCGGCCTGAGGCCGGTTTTCTTGTAATCCACAAATGACGCCACGTGAATGGACGGCCCGCAGCGACATGGCTAGAAGGGCAAGTTCGAAAAGAGCTATCCTTCGAGAACGACGCAGGCGATGGCGTGATGTTCGGTGTGGCTAAGAGTGATGAGCGCCGAAGTTACGCCTCGCTTTGCAGCGAGCTCTTGCGCAGGTCCCGAAAAAACGAGAAACGGTTCGCCGCTCTCTTTTTTTCGGATGTCGATGTTGCGCCAACCCATTGCCTTGCCGATCCCTGTGCCGAATGCTTTTGAAACCGCTTCCTTTCCTGCGAAACGCGCAGCCAGATGGCGCGCTGGGAATTTCATCGACATCGAATATTCAATCTCACCATCCGTAAAAACGCGGCGAAGAAAACGGTCTCCGAATCGATCGATGGAACGCTGAATGCGCGCGCACTCTACAAGATCGACACCAATACCAATTACACTCATGCGAAGTTCGCAATGCTGCAACGAATCACGTGCGGTTTCGCTGCGCTCATCCTGGATATTCTGCCATCGCGGCGAGCATTTCTTTCACGGCGGTCTCCAGTCCAACTTGCATCGCGCGCGAGACGATGGAGTGGCCAATGTTGAGCTCGGTCAGAGCCGGAATCTGATGGATGAGCGCGATATTCTTGTAATTGATGCCATGGCCGGCGTTGACCTGGAGATGTGATTCCGATGCGGCGCGCGCCGCGGCCCGCAATTGTTCCAGTTCTTCCTTTTGAATTTTCTCTGTAAATGCGTTCGCCAGTTTGCCCGTATGCAGTTCCACCATTTCCACAGCGAGTTCGGCTGCTGCATCTACCTGCTCCAAACTGGCATCGATGAACAGGCTAACGCGAATTCCGGCAAGTTGCAGGCGTTTGATAGTTGGCTCCAGCTCTTTGCGTTGAGCTATAACATCAAGGCCCCCCTCCGTCGTGACTTCTTCGCGTTTTTCTGGAACCAGGCAGATCTCTTCCGGCTTGATGCGCAGCGCAATATCAATAATCTCCTGCGTGTTGCCCATCTCCAGATTGAGTTTGGTCATGATGTTCCGACGCAGGCGCTCAACGTCTCGATCTTGAATGTGGCGGCGATCGGCGCGCAGATGCGCAACAATCCCACCGGCGCCGGCGCGCTCGCAAATTGACGCCGCCAAAATCGGATCGGGCTCTGCGTTCTGTGATTCCGGCATGGTGGCATAACGCGCCTGACGCAACGTCGCCACATGATCGATGTTTACTCCCAAGCGCAAACCGCTCATTTTAACCGCGCCAAATAGCGCTCACTCGCTGAGCTTGAGCAAGTCAGAAACAACTATAAACCGCCGTTGTCATTCTGATCCCTTTGGCTTGGCTCAGCACAGGGTCCGCGAAGAATCTCAGATTTAACTCCGCCACGCGCAATCAGCGATTGCGCCTTGCAGCACATTCGTTGGTAAATCGACGCAAGCATCGAGGGTGAGGCGCCTAAAACGTACAGCGTTGCGATGAACCCGTAGGCAAATGTGAGGCGGGCGCGCCCGATTGCTTCATAGCGCCGAGTGCTCACCGCAATTCGCTTCTTGCTGTGCACCACGCGCCCGTAGCGATGAAGCCGCCGAAACAATTCCACGTCTTCCATCAGCGGCACCTCGGGAAAACCGCCAATACTAAAAAACGCACTTCGCCGACAGAAGATGCCATGATCGCCACATCGTATCCGGAGCAGCATGCCTACGTAATGCGCGAAACTGTCCGTTAATCGGTAAACCGGGGCGCCGGGCAGGCGAATCCGAAAGTAGCCCCCCGCAATATTTGGATTCTCAATGATGCGCGCGATCTCATCTAAACATTGCAATGGCAGTTGGGCATCGGCGTGGACGAACCAAAGGATATCGCCGCGCGCGGCGTGGGCCCCGGCATTCATTTGCCTGGCACGCCCCCGCTTGCTCACAACAAGCCGATCGCATAAGCCTGCAGCCAGATCAGGCGTGCCATCGAAACTTCCACCATCTGCTACAATAATTTCCGCTTCAGCCGCTCGCTCCCGCAGGTGCGTGAGAAATTTTCGAATCAACGACGCCTCGTTGAAAACCGGAACAATGATCGAAATCATTGATTGTGGTTTCGAATTTTCCATTGTGAGGCGCAAATAAAGCGGTTAAGAATGGCTCTAACCAAGCAAAGCGAACAAAGCTAAAAGGAGGAATTCATATGATCACAAGAATTATTGTCGTAACCGCGATTACACTATTTTTTACACCGGCAACGGTGCTCTTTTCGCAAGAGCATCCGGAGCATCCTACTAAAGGTGGAGGAGAACACAAAAAGGGTGCAGCCGAAAAGCATGTGAGCACTGCTGATATTTCCGCCGGGATAAAAAAGAACATCGACGCCGAAACGAAAAAGAGCAGCGATAGCAAGTTCCATGTTAAACATGAGGGACAAGATCTCACTCTAGACTTGATAAAGGTGCACGATGATCGGCTCCAGGATCTCGGCGATGGAAAATACTTCGCCTGCGTGGACATGAAAGGCACGGATGGAAAGACCTACGACATCGATTTCTTTCTAACCGGGCAGCCAGGTAAAATGAAAGTGACCGACACGTCCGTCCACAAAATCGACGGCAAGCCGCTTTACAATTGGAAAGAAGAAAACGGCAAGTGGAACAAAGTGCCGGCAAGTTGATTTCGAGTGCGCGGACATCTCCGCGCTTTTGAAAGCGGCGCCATGTCGCCGCACTCCAAGCAGGCAAACAGAGAATTAGTGAACATGCGATGTCTAATCATTTCGGCCGCGCTTGTAGCTGGCGCAGTTTCTCTGCACGCCGCTAGCGATATCGGCATCATCAAAGGCACGGATCAATTCGAGTTTGTCTATCACGTCAAACTTCCGGAAATCACTGGCGAAGCTCGCGTCTGGATACCGCTGGCGAAAACGGACGCGTTTCAAACCGTGACCGTGGAAGAGCTGAACATTCCAATGAAATGGGAAAAGGTTCAGGACCGCGAGTATGGCAATGATATTTGCGTCCTGCATCCTCAGCCCGCTGACAGTGGCAAAACCATCGAAGTGCGATACCGCGTTGTTCGTAAGGAAAAGTCAACCTACTCCGCAAAGGGTGATGAAGCGGCGCGGTACTTGCGCCCGGAAAACCTGGTGCCGCTTAACGAGACCTTCAAAACACTTGCTGAAAAAGCTACGGCGGGAAAAGGCGATGATCTCGAACGGGCGAAAGCCCTCTATGATCACGTGATTGGTCGCATGCGCTATGACAAATCAGGCGCCGGCTGGGGCCGCGGTGACGCCAAGCGCGCCTGCGACGTGCGCACCGGGAACTGCACAGATTTCCACTCGTATTTCATCGCTCTTGCGCGCAGCATTGGGATTCCCGCGCGTTTTGCCATTGGCGCTACGATTCCAGCCGATAAAAACGAAGGCAGTATTGAAGGCTACCATTGCTGGGCCGAGTTTCTGGCAGATGGACGCTGGGTACCAGTGGACATTAGCGAAGCATGGAAAAATCCAAAACTTGCTGATTACTATTTCGGCCACAACCCGGCGAACCGCTTCGAACTAACGAAGGGCCGCGACTTGGTGGTTGATCCGGAACCCCAAAGCGGACCGATCAATTTTCTTGCGTACCCTTTGCTTGAGATGAACGGCGAAGTAATCAAGCCCGAGACGACTTTCAGTTTCCGGCGCATCGGCGCATGAAAACGAATGTGATAAACATGGGAGCGTTGTAGCCACGGCGCTGTGTCGCCGTGCCGCCAAAACGGCTCGACCCAGCGAGGCGACTACAACATTCCTGCTACATCTGCGGCGATGATAAAGTCGCAGCGATATCAAGCGTGAATGTGCCAAAAATCCCCTTAATGGATTACGTCGGCAGGCCATTGCTGGCTTGCGTGTTCGTTGCGCTGCTCTGGCTGCAATGGCGATTCCCGCTGCGACGTCAGCATTTCAGTGTGCTGCATCGGCTGGTGCGCAATTTCGTGCTTTCGATTCCTGGCTTCGCCATTGTTCGCCTTGCCATGCTGCCGGTCCCGATCGCGATTGCGATCTGGGCGCGAGAACAGCACGTCGGCTTATTGAATTGGCTTCATTTCCCGGGATGGGCCGCTGTGATCGCGACTTTTCTCCTAATGGATTACGCGTATTGGTGGTGGCACTGGGCCATGCACATGCTGCCGCTCTTCTGGCGATTTCATAACGTGCATCACACTGATCTGGATCTCGACGTGACGACTGCTGCACGATTCCACTTTGGCGAAATGATTCTTTCCATCGGCTTCCTCTCGCTCGCGGTGTTGGTGTTCGGCATTGCTCCAATCATGCTGGTCGTGTTTTTCATCACGTTCGAGGCCGAGACCCTCTTTCATCATTCCAACTGGCGTCTGCCGATTAAGCTCGAACGAATTCTGAATCTGATTATCGTGACGCCGCGGATGCATGGAATCCACCATTCGATCGTGCAACGAGAGACCAATTCAAACTTTGGCACGATTTTTTGCTGGTGGGACAAGCTGAATCGGACGCTGCGTCGCGATATTCCGCAGGACGCGGTCACGATTGGTGTCGCTGCGTATCGCGATGAACACGAGTTGACACTTGGGAAACTGTTCGCGTTGCCATTTCGCGGCCAGCGTGAGTGGCGATTGCCCAGCGGCGAGATTCCGGAGCGCGCAATCCAGGCCACGGATGAACTTGCCGAATAGTTACTCATCGTGATGGCTAATCACTCATGAGAGAATTAAGTGATCGACGCTGAGCCAGCCAGGTCCCGATAAGAAAAGCCAAATAAGAATCACCAGGTACAGCACCTCGGGGAGATATAAAAATTCCGAGAGCCAGCCCAGCGGCGCTGGCGCTGCGATTCTTTTTAGACCGCTGGTGCCGATGGCGGCAATCATCACACAACCCAGCATGAAGCACGCAACAGGCGTAAGCGCACCGAGAATGAGAAGGAAACCGAAGACGAATTCGACACCGGAAACAAAAGTAGCGTTGAACTCTGGAAACGGAACCCGCGCTGCGATCAATGCTTGGCGCATTTGTTCGCGTCGCTCGGGCACAAACAGTTTGCCGCGCCCGGAAAGAAAAAAGAGCAGACCGACGGCGACTCGCGCGACGAGAATTCCCAACCATTGCGAGGCGTGCAATTCAGTTAGAAATGTCCGGATCGACAATATGTTTCAACTCCGGCGTTTCATCTGATCGAATGCAGTGTGATCGTAGCTCAACCTCCAGTTGACCCTCTCAGCCACTTTGCTGCGAGTGCAGTTACGATCCCGTACGGCGAGTTAACGAGGAGAAGATAGAACGTATAGGGCAGACCTTTGCTAAGGCCGAACATGCCGATCCCGCGCATCGGTGCGAAGATTAAATAGAGCGCCAGGACGGGCGCGAGAAAGTAGAGCCAGCCGATGAGATAATAGTGGCTTTGGCGCTGCCATGTGATTAGGGCGAATGGTATCCCCCAAAGCCCGCCCCAGAACAGTGGCTGATAAATTCCAGGAGGCACAAGCTTTGGCGCCGTGGTCACGCCCAGGTGCGGTGAGATACCAATGTAATACAAGATGAGCGAGAAAATGAGCACTGCCGCTGCGCCGACCACGCCCGCGGTGAAACAAACCGCAATATATGCTCTCATTGTGTTCGTGATTCTGTTATAACCCCGGTGTCAAGCCCCACACAGCATGTGCTGATGAAAAAAGGTGAAGGTATCTACAACGTGGTCGTGATCGGCGCCGGCACGGCGGGACTCGTGACAGCGGCAGGAACGGCGGGGCTCGGCGGGCGCGTCGCGTTGATCGAGCGCAATTTGATGGGCGGCGATTGTTTGAACTTCGGCTGCGTGCCGAGCAAGGCGCTCATTTCCTCCGCTCGGTTAATTCAACAAATCGGCGACTCTGGAAAGTGGGGCCTGGACCAACAATCGCCGCAGTTCGTTTTTGAAAAAATCTTTGAGCGGATGCGCGCCCGGCGCGCCAGGATCGCGCCTAACGATTCACAGGAACGTTTCGAGTCGCTGGGCGTGGACGTGTCTCGCGGCGAAGCTCGTTTCGTTTCCCCGAACGAAATCGAAGTCGATGGACAAAAGCTGCGTGCGAAAAATTTCGTAATTGCTACCGGAAGTCGCGCGACCATTCCGAAAATCGAAGGCATCGAGTCGGTGCCGTATTTCACGAACGAAACGATCTTCGATGAGCTGAAGGAAAAACCCGAAAGCATGATTGTGCTTGGTGGCGGCCCAATCGGCTGCGAGCTGGGCCAAGCCTTCAGCCGGCTCGGAATAAAAGTGACAATCGTTCAACACGGCACGCAGCTTCTCCCGCGAGAAGATGTGGATGTTGCAGAGTTCATGCAGAAGCGCTTCACGACCGAAGGGATTCACGTCCATTTGAAGGCGGCGGCAAAGCGTGTCTTGATGCGCGACGGAAAAGTCGCTTTGGAATTTGCTGATGCCGAGCCTGTCACCGCCGACGCGATGTTAATCGCTGCTGGAAGAACGCCACATTTGCGCGCACTCAATCTCGAAGCAGCCGGTGTCGAGTACGATGAAGAAGGAGTAAAAGTGAACGCCTACCTTCAAACGTCGCAGCCGCAAATTTACGCGGCCGGCGATATCACAAATCGTCTCAAGTTCACACACACCGCCGATTTCACTGCGCGGATCGTCGTTCGGAATATCCTCATGCCGTTCCAACTGCTGCGACAAAGAGTCGATTGGTCGGTCGTGCCATGGTGCACTTACACCGATCCCGAGGTCGCGCATGTGGGCCTGAGCGAAAAGGACGCGAAGATCGAATACGACTTGTTCTTCGTGCCTTTAGAAGATGTCGATCGCGCCGTGGTTGAGAGTGAGGAACTGGGTTTTGCAAAAATTCTTGCTGCGAAAGGCTCCGATAAAATTCTTGGCGCCACGATTGTCGCCCCGCACGCGGGCGATTTGTTGCACGAATTCGTGCTGGCGATGAACGCGAAAATCGGGCTCGGCAAAATTGCATCGACGATCCACGCGTATCCGACATTCGCTGAGTTGGCGCGCAAAGCCGGCGACAAATACAACAAGACGCGCCTCACTCCGCGCGCGAAGAAAATCTTCACCTGGCTATACCAGCGCGCACGAACATGAACCTTCTGGGGAGCGCACGCGTCTCGCGTGCTGGTGATCGCGTCCTCGCGACCACGAACTTTTTCAAAAGCCTGTTTCGGCGAGACGCCGAAACCAACACGCGGGGACGCGTGTGCTCCCCAAATTGCGCTGGGACGACCGTATGACCACGTATCACACAACGGGTTGGAAAGGTGCATTTGGCCGACTTGTCGCCTTGCTCGCAATCATCATCGCGCTCTTTCTGGCGATGAGATTTCTGCCCGTCCAACAATGGCTGCGTAGCTTCAATGATTGGGTCGGCCAGATGGGCGCAGCCGGTGTTTTCGTTTTTATCCTCGTGTACGCGGTCGCCACAGTCTTGATGGCGCCGGGATCGATCCTAACGATTGGCGCCGGCTTCGCCTTTGGGTTGTGGAAAGGCTTTCTCGCCGTCTCGGTCGGGGCGACAGTCGGTGCGTCGCTTGCCTTCCTCGTTGCGCGTTTCACCGTCCGCGACAAAATCGAGGGGATAGCAAAGCGAAACGAAAAGTTCCGCGAGATCGACGCCGCGATTGGCAAACAAGGCGCTAAACTGATTTTCCTGCTCCGGCTCAGTCCGGTGATCCCATTCAATCTCAGCAATTATTTCTACGGCCTAACTGCGGTGAGATTCTGGCCCTACGTCTTGGCGAGCTGGATCGGAATGATCCCGGGCACTTTTCTCTATGTTTATATCGGCACCGCCGGCAAAGCGGCGGTTGCGGCAGCCGCTGGTGGCGAAGCGATGAACCACGGCTGGCAATACTGGACATTGCTGAGTGTCGGCCTGACCGCCACCGTCATAGTCACTATCTGGGTGACAAAGATCGCGCGTGACGCTTTGAAGAAAACTGCGGCTGTGAAGTAGGGCTGTCGAGTGAGGCAATCCTGCGACCGCGGGAACGCTTTAGAAGCGCGGACATGTCTGCGCACTCCAAACAATTGAGGGCTTTCCCGGGATAAATTGATCTGCTAAACCTTCCAATTACTATGATTGAAGCTCGGAGCAAAGAGGCCATCGTACGCCAGCGTTATGCGGCGGGAGCAAAAGAACGCGCAGACAAACTCTGTTGTGCAGTAGAGTACGACTCGGAATATCTCAAAGTAATTCCACGAGAAGTGATCGAGCGCGATTATGGTTGTGGCGATCCCTCCCGTCATGTGCACGAAGGCGAGACGGTTCTCGACCTCGGCAGCGGCGCGGGCAAAATCTGTTTCATCGCCGCTCAAATTGTCGGACCGAAAGGAAAAGTGATCGGCGTCGATATGACAGATGAAATGCTGGAAGTCGCGCGGCGTAATGCGCTCATCGTGGCCAAGCGCATCGGTTACACCAACGTGGAATTTCACAAAGGCCGCATTCAGGACCTGGCGCTCGATCTCGAATTGGTGGATCGACAATTGAAGCAAAACCCGATCGCGGACGCGGCTTCTTTTCTTGCGGCCGATGATCTCGCCGAAGACTTGCGCGTTAAACATCCGCTCATCGCCAGTGACTCCGTCGACGTCGTTGTTTCCAATTGCGTCCTCAATCTGGTCGAACCGAAATCGAAGCGGCAACTGTTCGATGAAATTTTTCGGGTGCTGAAAAAAGGCGGGCGCGCAGTGATCTCGGACATTGTGAGCGATGAAGAAGTGCCCGAGGAAATGCAAAACGACCCCGAGCTTTGGAGCGGGTGCATCTCGGGCGCGTTCGCGGAAGAAGGTTTTTTCGCCGCGTTCGAGAATGCGGGCTTTTACGGAATCCAAATTTTGAACCGCGATGCCAATCCCTGGCGCACCGTTCAGGGAATCGAGTTTCGCCCAGTCACGATCCAGGCATTCAAAGGAAAACAAGGCGAATGTTTCGAGCGCAATCAGGCCGTAATTTATCGCGGGCCGTTCAAGGAAGTCCTCGATGATGACAATCATAGGATGCAGCGCGGCAAGCGTTACGCCGTCTGCGATAAGACATACAACCTTTATAAGAAATCGCCGTATGGAGAATTCTTCGAGTTCGTCGATCCAATTGGCGATGTTCCGCTCGAGGAAGCGAAGCCGTTCGATTGCTCGCGCACTGCGCTGCGGCATCCAAAAGAAACCAAGGGGCATGATTACAACGCGACCACGGAAGCAAACAGCAGATGCTGCGACGGCGGCAGTTGCTGTTGATTCGAGATGAATCGTTTCGGACAAAAGCTTGCGGAGCATTCGATTTCGCTGCGCCGCAGGCGGCCAGAAATTCTTCAGGTGAACGTGGGCAAGCTTTGCAACCTCACCTGTGTGCATTGCCACGTGAACGCCGGCCCTAAGCGCAAGGAAATTATGTCGCGCCAGACAATCGATCACGTCATTGTCTGGCTCGCAAAGACTGACATCCCAACCGTCGATCTTAGCGGTGGCGCGCCGGAAATGATCCCCGACTTTCGTTATTTCATTGAGCGAGTAAAAGCGCTCCTGCCGACCAGGCATGTGATCGATCGTTCCAATCTAACAATCCTGCTCGAACGCGGTTACGAAGATCTCGGAGAATTTCTCGCAGCCCAAAAGGTGGAGATTATCGCGTCGATGCCGTGTTATTCTGCAGCGAATGTAAATGCGCAGCGCGGCGAAGGCGTTTTTGAAGGCAGCATTACTGCGCTGCAACTACTTAACTCGTTAGGCTACGGAATCCACCCGGATCTCCCGCTGCATCTCGTTCACAATCCGGTGGGCACGTTTTTGCCGCCGTCACAAGCGGAGCTTGAAGCCGATTACAAACGCGAACTCAAAGAGCATTTCGGCATCGTGTTTAACAACCTCTATACGCTCACGAATCTTCCCATCGGCCGGTTTGCCAGTTATCTGCGTCGTAACAATAAGCTCGATGAATACATGCAATTGCTCATTCAGGCGTTTAACCCGGCAACCATTAATGGTTTGATGTGCCGCGACACCATCAGCGTTGGCTGGCAGGGCGAAGTTTACGATTGCGATTTCAATCAACAGCTTGGAATGCAATGGAACGGTAGGGACGCCGCGCCGCGCCGTCCCTATCAAGGCAACGATCAAAGCAAGGCTCTCTTCCTCTGGGATATCGATCCCGCCTCAATCGAAAATCGCGAGATCATGACCGGTAATCACTGTTTCGGTTGTACCGCTGGCGCTGGCTCGAGTTGCGGCGGCGCAATTGTGTGACTTGGCTATACTCACAATTGGGCGTTTGTCCGCCAGCCCGGATCAGATCCAAGTTTTTGTACGAGGCGAGATATTTCTGCGTGCGCAGCGGGCTCAAGCCTACCAGCAACCAGGCGATGCCGACCGAAGCTACTTTCGTCCCGGTTGAGAATCACTCCGAATTTTCTCAGCGCCTACTACATAGGTATAAAACAGATGCCGCCCCACTGGATTGCGCACCTCCCCCGCCCACCCGCCCGGATAGCGTTCACGGATTCGCTCCTGGTATTGCTCGTTTCCTGGGAAAAACAGAAATGCCAATCCGTTCCCGGGCACTGGCTCTAGTGACAGCTGTTCCTGTGGGTCGCGAATCACTGCGTATTCCTGTCCTGCTATAAGATACCTTGTTGTTTCTGCGTCGTATGGGTATGGCGACTGCCAAACGACTACCACGCTGTAGGCTGGGCCAAGCGAAGCCATGTAGCGGCTTTGCACGGTCTGTTCCTCACACAGCCTCTGTGAAGCCTTGTAGCGCTCGTTCCTTAAACGCTCCGGGTCCGCGTAATACCTGTAGAAATAGAAATTGATATTGGCGTAGGCCAATGTCATCAGCCCGATGGCCACGACCGCGATCGTTATCCATCTCTCTCTTACGCATAGCCAAAGCTCCGTAGATCCGACCCATGCTCCGATTGGCACCGCAACCGCCGCGTAGAAAGCTGGGAAAGCCGGAGTCCAATGCGCCAGCATCGGCGGCGAGCTGTTTGGGTAGAGTACCAACGTGCCTCCAACGACAAGGACCCCTAGCCCCGATAGCAAGATAAGAAACGCCGCTGGATGCCGCCATCGCCATACCAGCAGCGCTACTCCAAGCACCAGCAGCGCCGCCTCTGCTGGCAGCAGCAGCGGGGCACAGTACATAATGTCCTGCGCACTTTGAGTGCTAATGCCCAGCAGATTCTCGGACATGATCGGCCATAGCGTGTTCCACATCTGTTGTACGTCGTGCCAACTCGCAGGTATCCGGTTCCAAGTCATTAGCCCTGCGCCTCGTCCGTAGTACAAGCCCGGATGCGTTATGAAGTAACTCAGCAACGGTCCGAAACCAATGAGATAGCCAAGCACCAGCCATCCGAATTGCTCCAGGTATTGCCGTGCGCGACGCCAGTGTACGACCAGCAGATACGCCAAGAACGCTACGAGAATGAATGGCAACAGGCGCGTCCCGTAGTAAAAATGCTCGCTCAGGCCCGCGGCCAGGCCGGCGAGCGTCCAGTCTGTCCGCCTGCGGCTCCGCAGGCCTCGCGTTAGGAAGAAAAAGCACACCGTCCAGAAGAACGGCGTCGTAATATTGTTCAGCGCCATGCGACTGTCGTGCACATCCGCAGCGCTGAACGCCATAATGATCGAGCCTGTAATGGCTGCAATTCTCCCCCACACGCCACGGACCAGTCCATAAAATGGCAGTAGCGCCGCCGCGCCGAATACGGCCGCAGGTAGCCTGACGACGCCCAAGCTTATACCTCCTAGTTTGAGCACGCCTGCCACAAGCGCAAACCATAACGCTGGAAGATCGACATCACCCCACAGCGCGCTGAACAGAGGCGCGGGGGTCGGTCCGCTGAAATAAGCTCGCTCTGATACCGACCCGGTCATGATTTCGTCGGGGTAGATATTGAAAGGCACATCTCTCAAGTCCCATAACCGCAGTGCCAGCGCCAGGACTGCAATTGACGCAACCATAGCAACCTCCCACCACGTCCATGCGGGCGGACCATCGGCTTCGCTATCGTTCTCTCGCGCATGGCCAACAGGACGAAGAGCGGCCGCAGCTATCATACTGGCGATTGCACCCAGCCATAGCCATCCCGCCGCACCAAACGTCTCACGAGGCGCAGCCAGGAAAGCGACATGTGACAGTACAGCTAAGAGCACCGCGCCGGCCAGCGTCGCCAGCGCGAACCGGCTTCTCCATGTTTGCAGGTGTGCTTGAGCGCCTTGGTCTGCTCGAAATGAAGGCGACCATCGCGTGTTGCTCCAAGCCAGCACCGCTAATACACCCGCCGCGAGTAGCAAGAGCACAGCCCAGGGTCGCAAAGACTCGCAGCGCAGCACTTCCGTGCCCAATAGCGACAGCGCAAATGCCACTGGCCCCAACCATACGCCGCACGCCGACCACCGCGATGACCAACTTCTCGCGACAGCGGCGTCACTCATCTTTTGTTAGATATGTGATGACGGGTGAACTACGCTTACGGCTTCGACACGACAACCACGCGCGCAGCCATTGGCAGTACGATTTCGTTTCCTCTGGCATATCGCTGGATGCCATTTTCAATTGCGACGCGGATCGCGTCCAACCTTTCCGGCGACTGCCGTGCGAGAAGCCCGGCAGTGCGAACGCCGGCATCGCGTTCTGCTTTGAAAAAATAAGACGCACTCGGAAGACGCCACTCGACGGTGCGCTTATTATAGTTCATCGAGTCGCCATCAAAGCCTGCCTGTTCCAAAACTTTTTGGCACTCTTGTCTATCGCCGTACAAATAATGCGGCGGTCCTTCGGGCAAACCCACATCCTTGTCCGCGTGCGCTTCAATTGCATCATAGACGATCCTGGCGCCGGGATTCTCTTCCGGCCCAACCCAAACGGTGAAACCAAATCGTCCGCCGGATTTCAAAACACGGCACGCTTCCGCACATCCCTTTTCGGGACGTGAGAGATGCAGCAAACCGAAATTGATCAAAACACAATCGAAACTGGCGTCTTTAAATGGGAGGTTCTGAGCATCGCCTTGGACAAACGAACTGCCCGGGAACCTTTCCTTTGCGATAGCGATCATTTTTCTAGAGAAATCGATCCCCGTTGGAATAGCGCCCGCCTTCCTGACCGCAGCGCACACGTAACCGGGACCGGAAGCGACATCTAACACGGACATGCCGGCTTTAACGTCCGCGGCATTTATCAAATAGGGAATAAACTGCCGCGTCAGTAACGACCATACCGAATCGTATTTGTGCGCTACCCGTTCCCAGCCGGCGTGCTCGAAGCGAGCGAATTCGTCTTTGAGTTCCGACATCCCAATGACGTTGTAATCATCCTAGCGCAGTTTGTAAATAAGGAGAGAGTTCCGTTTACGGAAGTCGGGCAGCTTGCCTGACTCGGGCGGTAGGCCGCAATCCTGCCGATCCGCGGCAGAGTTCGACACGCAAGATGCCTGTCGGCCGAGACACGCTGGAAGCGTATCCTCCTATTCGAGCGGGAATTCGATTGGTTCTTCCTCCTCGCGCGGAACAAGTTTATTTCGCTCGATGATTCTCGCGCAGGTATTCCAGCGCAGGATCGCATCGTCGTGACCTGGTGGACAAAGCGGTTCGGCTTTTTCGAACCAGCTCATTGCCTCGCGTAAAAGATCATACGCTTGAAACCGGCAGCCCGGTGTATGCTGCCGTAGTTTCATCTTCGCGCGCCGCTCGGCCACGATTCCGGAATAATATGCGCGGTCGTATTCCGAATTGAGCCGCGCCAGCAGTTCTTTTGTTTGCGAATCGCTGACGCCGTAGCCTTTCTCGAAACGATCCGTCAACGCAAGCAACAGCACGATGATTGCCTGTTGGTTTTCCGAATCGACATTGAGAATGTCGAGGCAAATGCTTTCGGCCTCGCCCGGTTCGTTGAGCAGCCGATAACGCTCCGCCCTCTCCAGCGCGGCGGGAATTGCGTTTTTGTGCAGTCGTTTCAGTTCGCTCATTGCTTCGCAAAAGTTACATAATTAAAAAAGTTAAATGGTTAAAAAGGAAACCGCGAACAAACATTCACCTTTCAACTTTTTAACCCTTCAACCTTTCAACCATCGGATTTCCGCTTCAACCATCGCCAAATCCAACCAAACGGATCATAGAACTCATCCACCACGCGTTCTTTCAACGGAATAATTCCGTTGTCCGTGATCTGAATGCTTTCCGGGCAGACCTTCGTGCAGCATTTCGTGATGTTGCAGTAGCCGATCCCCTGCGTATTTCGCAATTCTTCGATGCGATCCTGAGTATCGAGTGGATGCATCTCCAACGCGGCGACATGAATCAGGAAACGCGGACCTATGAATTTGTCGTGCATCTGATGATCGCGTAGCACGTGGCAAACGTCCTGGCACAGAAAACATTCGATGCACTTCCGGAATTCCTGAACACGATCGATGTCCTCCTGCTGCATCCGCCATGTGCCATCCGGCGCGTCGGGCGGTCGCGGCTTGAACAGTTTGATCTTTTTCTTCACCCGAAAATTCCACGAGACATCCGTCACCAAATCTTTAACGAGTGGAAAGGCCTTCATGGGTTCGATCGTGACAGGTTTTTCCAATGGCAATTCGCTGAGGCGCGTCATGCACATCAGCTTCGGCATCCCGTTCACTTCCGCAGAGCACGACCCGCATTTGCCTGCCTTGCAGTTCCACCGGCAGGCGAGATCGGGCGCTTGCGTCCTTTGGATGTCGTGCACGGCGTCGAGCACGACCATGCCTTCGGCCACATCGGCTGTGTAATCGCGAAACTCCCCGCCTTTGGCATCGCCACGCCAGATTTTGAAAACTGCTGTTTTCAAAGAGTTGAAAGGTTAAATGGTTGAATCGTTGAAAAGTAGATCTAAACCACTGACAAAATCTTCTTCCTCTGCGGTTTCTTGCACTGTTAAACCGGAGCCGAACTCTCGGGCGCGGAGATAGCGAGCATAACCGCTGATGAGCCGCTGCACTTCTTTCGCCTGATCTTTCAACGTGGCAATTTCCGCTGCCGGCAAATAGTTTTCATCTTCGCAGACATTTAGATCATCGATCAGTTCCTGAAGTGATCCCCGCGCCTGAAATAGAAACTTCAGCTGCTCCAGATAATGGAACCGGCCATGTCCTTCAGCAATATTGTTCGTCAATGAAACAGCAGTCCGCCGGATTTGACTGGCTAGTCCATACTTTTCGAAGTCGGGCAATCTTCTCGTGACGCCATACATCGCCTTTCGAAATTGCCTCGCTTTTTTGTAAACTTCGAGATCTTCGAATGTCCGAAACGCTTCCTCTTGTGTTTCGTGTTGCGCGTACAACCTTTTCAAC
>Ga0306920_100005700_pt1 | contig 16124 bp, 20 predicted proteins | sample flu12Cox44000170_FD_204666 | JGI IMG/M metagenome (GOLD analysis project Ga0306920, IMG submission 204666) | Lab enrichment of tropical soil microbial communities from Luquillo Experimental Forest, Puerto Rico - flux4day.12C.oxic.44.000.170 (v2)... | ecosystem: Environmental > Terrestrial >... | reverse complement strand
TGCGTTATGCCGTGTTCGTGACACCAGAGCGGGGACAGAAGTCGAAGTCTGAGCCGCACGGGAGCTCCGGATCCTTTGAATCTACGGAATGGCACGTGTGGATTGGACTCGTCATGGATCTGTCGAGCGGTCTGCCCATCGGCTCCGTCCGAGCTGGGACAGAGACCACGCAGAGGGGAATGGTTCTCTTGGGTGGTTTCCCTCCGTGGTTTATCGTGTGGTTGCCACAGTGGACTCGCGACGGGAAGGCCTGTATGGAGTTCGGGCGGGAGGTCGCAGAACTGCTCCGAGATGATAGGTCGGCTGGCCTTCAAGACGCAAGCCAGCGGACACGCATGCAGGCCCCAGACTCGGCGGCTGTCCAACGGCCCGACGATCAATCACCGGAGGCTTCACCTTGAAGGAGGTCCACCATGAAACCATGCGGTCGTCTGCTTGATCTGATCGTTCTCGCAGGTTTCGCTGTTGTGACCGGATTTACTCTTCCGCCGGCCCTGGCCCAGACGGTCGACCCTCAATCACTCGTCGGACAATGGGCAGGGACGTGGGCCATGGCCAATGAACCGGGCGTTCAAGGCACACACAACATGACGATAAGCAAAGTTGAGGGCAATCAAGTCTATGGACACGTGGACCGTATTGGGTTTGGTAGGGCCGTGGCGACGGCGCATTTCGACTTCGTCGGCACACTGGACGGCGACAGGCTCACGTTCGCAGGTCCCGCGCACACGGTGGAGTTGACGGTTTCCGGAACTAACATGCGGGGGACGGGGTTCGAAAGCCTTCGCTTTATTGTTGCGATGGCAAAGAGCAAGTGATCTCGGGGACTCGCAGAAGGTAGCCCGTGGCATCCGCTTCTCGGGCGCCCCGTGTCCGCGTCTGGCAGATTACGTCGCGGGAATGAAGCTTGCGGGCGGGGCGATCGTCGGCCAGAAGGGTGCGAGAGTTGGCTATCCTCTTCAGGCGTATGTCGGCCCAGTCAAGGCGTTCGCTGATCTTATATCGGTCAGCTCATGGCGTTTGGCAGGTCATAGAACCGTATCGGTACAGACCGCGAGCTTTCTACCAGCCGATCCAGACAGCGGCACTGGGGAGATTACCATTATAAATGAGGTCGGCATCGCACCCGCGCTCGTGCCCGAAGCGCCCACTTGGATAATGCTCATTGGCGGCTCGGTCCTTTTATCCATCGGCCGGATGTTGCGAGTGACGGCGCTTCGACATTAGAATTTCCTTGTATGTCTTCAAGACTACGCGCAAGGCAATCGCCTCGCTGTCAACAAAGAAGCAAACAGTAAGCACAGGCCCCTGGGCGGCACACGTATTTGGGTGTTCGCGGTCTTGCGGGCCGCAAAAGAAAGGCGCGGCGTTCTACGGGATACTGCGGGCCGAGGGTGGAGTCAGCAGGCTCCATGGCGGCGGCCCTCGGTGACCGTCGCTGGCGGGAATTACTTGAGCAGTACTACACGGTAGCTCGGCGGGTACTCTCGCGCTTCTGCGGTCGCGAGGTCGACACCGCTGGCGACTGGCTGTTCGCAGCCTTCGACGGTCCAGCGCGCGCAGACCCAACCATGCGCTCGGGCCGGTCGGTCGTGTTGGTGACGTCCGTACGGTAGAACCACACGTACGAAAAAGTGCGAGCTTCCAAGAGGTCCATCAGCCTCTCCGGAACGTTGTCGCGCGAGAGCGGAGTGTGACGGACCTCCACCTCAGCACCTCAGATCCACTATCCGGTCGCTTCCATGCTCTGGGGTGCAGAGCGAGCATCCTCTACAGAACGGGTCGGTTGCGAAGAGCACGGTGACCTGTTTGTGGCCTACTTGGTTGGTGGCTCGACCACAGGTGAGATGCTGTTGATGACCTGCCTGCCGTCCTGCTGTTGATAGCGCAGCCGAACCTTCTGGCCCGGGACCAACCCCGCGAGCTGCCTGCGATCTGTGGCCCACACCTCTAGACCTCGCTCCTCCATGACGATCCGGCCCTGCGTCAGATCCACTACCTGGATCTTGCCAACGATCTCCGTCGGGGGCGCTACGATGCTGGTCCCTCTCGCCCAGACAAGAGTCGCGTCGCACCACGGCCCAACGAGTAGCAGTACGACGAACACGATCGCCTTGCTCATGGCAGTGCCTCCTCTGCGGGTCGCATTGTGAAATCAGATGCCGGATCCTGCGTATCCTAGCACCCCGAGAGCGTAGCCAACGCTAGCATCCCTCCAGCGGCGGTTGCCCCGCTTCTGGTTCGCGTCCCAGCGACATGACCTGCCAGACTCGGACGCGGAACGCCGCAGGAGCCGATGCCACAGAAGCGGGCTAGCTGGTCCCCCCGCCGACCTGGAACATGCGCGCGGCTTGCGCTTCGTTCGCCGGCGCGCGATCTTGACATCTCCGGTACGCTTCCACACATCGCCCCCAAAGCGGGCGCTCCTCCGTCCTCGGGCTCTGACCAAGGAGAAATGGCATGGCTCTTCAGGATGCTGGAAAGACGGACCGCTTCTGGGTGCAGTACGAGGACACGGCGGACCCGCCGTCACACCAGCTCGCCAACGCGGTTCTCGCGACGTGCGAGAAGGATCTGCTGCTGCTGAACAGCTATCTGCCGACCGATCGCGGGGCGCACGATCTCTTCAAGACTCACCCCGTGGTCATCCAGATCACGCCGACGGCCCCGCAGCCCGGGGGCGCCTCGAACACGGGCTTCAAGGTCGGCATTCAAAGCTACATAAAGATCCATCCCTTTTCGCCATCCGGCCCTGCCATCACCGAGCAGTTCGCCCGCTTTCTCTTCGTCGCCGAGATGTCGGAGATCCTCATGAGCGCCTATGGCTGGACCCCTAACGGCAGCCAGGGGGAGGCTCTCTCGCGCGTGCTCGCGGAGCTGCTCTACCCGGACCAGGCTTACGACACCGCCAGCAGCGTCAGTCCGGGGCCGTGGATCAACAACTGGCTCAACGCGAGCCCTCGGCCCGATTGGGTGAAGTCCGAGGAAGCCACAGATCTCGATCAGATCTCCTATGGGTGCGGCATCCTCTTCATCAACTATCTCCGCAGCCAGCTCAATTTTTCGCTGCAGGACATCTGCGGGGCGGGTGGCGCCAACCTGAAAGACCGGTACAAGAACCTGACGGGCCAGACCGATGAGCCCAAGGATCGAATGGAGAGCCTGCTCAACAAGCACTTCCTTGCGGCCGGCGTGATCGCCTATCCGAGCAACAATCCTTTTCCGCTCTATGAAGGCGCCGACCGGATAGTGACGTTTGGCTTCGAGGAGACCAAGGGCGTCTTGCACCCGTCACTGGGCGGCGGCAAGGCGCATCTCGCGCCGTTCTTTACCTGCCCGGCCAAGGACTATCGCTATTGGGAATTCACGCGCAGTGATGCATGGAAGATCATCGCCAGCGCCACGGGCTTCGGCCAGCCGAAGTTCCAATGGAAGGTGAACGGCGTCCCGCTACTCTCCACGAGCGGCGATCTGCAGCTCAATACCGCCTACGCCGTGCCGGACCCGAATCACCCGAGTCAGCCCCAGCCTGCCGCCGGCCTCTTCCACTTCGCCTTCGCCTCGGCGGACAGCCTCACCCGAGATGCGTTGAGCAGCGCGCTGACCCTGACCAGCCTGAGCGTCGGCGGTAGCTACGACCTGCAGGTGACCGCCGAGGTCAGCGAAACCGTCGCGGGTAAGGGCCCCGCGTCCGCGACCCAATCGGTTGGCTTCGAGACGCGCGTGGTCATCTACGAGCCGCAGTACTACGCTGATCAGGAGAACTGCGAGAAGGAGTTCGTCAGCAAGCTCAACCATCTCCCGCGGCTTCAGCAGCACATCGAGATTCTCAAGACCTTGCCCGACCCGCCGCCGCCCGGCGTGATGCGTAGCATTCTGGAACAGGTGGCGGCGGTCCGGGAAGAAGTGAACCGCCTCGCGGACACCGATCCGCGCCTGGCACACGCAGCAGCCCGCTACGTTGCCCTGGTTCTGAACGTCCCGCCGCTCACCATCTTCGGGAACCAGCTGCCGCGCGCGGAAGGCTGAGACAGGAGCGCGACCAGCCGAAGAGGCCCCGGCTCCCTGAAAGCCGCTTGACGGGGCCGCTCGTTCGCCGGACGCTCTCGCGCCTTGAGGGGCTCGCCTGGCATCTCAGATGATCCAACGGGTCGCTCAACTCCCTGCCAGCTGGGACCGATCGCGCTAGAGGCGCGGCGCAGCTCGGGGCAGCGCCACCGCGTATCTCGAACAGCATGTCCCCGGGGTGCGTGATCGGCTCAAGCGGGCGGGGATCCGCCTGGGGCACCTGTTGAATGAGGCGCTGGGGCCGTAGGAATTCCCCTGCGCCACTCGACGAAGGGACCCCTCCCGGCCATGAGTCGAAGCTGTAGGGGCCGTTCCCGCACATCCTGCTCGTGCTTCCGCTCCCTGCGGACGCGCTTCATGTAGGCTTGCGTCCGCTCCCACACCGAGCAACTCAGTGGCCGTTCCCCCGTCGCCACGCAACAGAGGTTCAGCTTGGTGGACCAGCCGAAGTTGATCTTCTCCCGTTTGGCCTCCCGCAGGATCCGCCGAACCTCTGTGCGAGCGTCAGGGCCATACACGGGCTTTCGCGGCAGTGGCGGGAGCTCAGTGCGCGCGTTCATCGGGATAGGTGTCGGCCAGCCTCGCACCAGGGCCTTGGCGGGGCCGCGACCGCTCTTGGGCAAGATCCGCTGGATCTCGAGCGTGCCGAGCATCCCATAGGACCCGAGGTCGGGCGGGATGGGTTTCCCGCTCTTCAAATTTCTTGGGAGCGGTGAGAGTGGAGGGTTGGCCGCGCCTGGCCGCCCGAAAACCCATCGCCCGCTTGGCGGACGGACTCCGGCGTCCAAGTTCCGTCGAAGTTCTGCAGCGCACGTGGGCTCACTCGTGACTATCGCTGATCACACGCGCTGGGCTTGCGTCGTCATCTAACCCCGCACGCTACATGCTCAGACGTAGTCGAGAGTGATCTCAAGCAATCTGGCAGATCATCGGCCGGGGCGCTTTAGAAGGCCGATGCTCTATCCAACTGAGCTACGGGCGCGTCAAATACTTACGATACACGAGACTGAGCCGATGGAGCTCAGGTTGAATTCGGGTCGACCTCGTCGCGTCCACCGGCGCAGGCACGAGCCCGCTCCACAGCTTGCCGCAGATGGTCGGGCGCGAGGTGGCTGTACCGCTGAACCATCGCGAGCGTGCGCCAGCCACCCAGGGTCTGGACCGTCCGTAGATCCACGCCAGCCATGACAAGCCGGCTCGCGAACGTGTGGCGGTTACAGTGCCATGTGTACCCGTCCAGCCGGCCTGCGTCCTTCCCTGATCCTTTCAGGGCCGCCCGGGCTCGCTCTACGGCCTTGGGGAAGAACCGATCCGGCTGACGATACGGCACTCGGAAGACGGGCTCTTCGGGATTGTCCGGTTCGCGGCGCTGGCTCGCAAGATCGACCAGGGCTGAGCGCACCACGCTATTCATCGGGATCTGGCGAGAGTGGCCGGACTTCGATTGCCGGACCGTCAGCACTCCCATCAGCAAGTCTGCGTCTCGCCATTCCAGACGGCACTGCTCGCTCCACCGGAGGCCGGTGTGAATGCTCACGGAGAAGAGTGGCCGAAGGTCGCCCCGGCGGGCGTCGAGCGTCGGCCGCCCTGTTGCGGTCGCGTCGGGACCAAGTTGGTCGTGGATAGAGGTCTCCGCCTCGGGTGTGAGATAGAGCGTCCGGCCCTCGGCCTCCTTGAACTTGCTGGTGCCCTTCGCCGGGTTCGCGCTGAGTAGCCCGTGGCGGATGGCTCGATTGAACATGGCATGCAAGGTCGTCCGGTAGCGGTTCACTGTAGCGTGCGACCGCTCCGCCAAGAGCCCATCAAGGAAACGTTCCACATCGGCAGGCGCGATGGTGTCAAGCTTCGCACCACCAAATACAGTGACCATCACGCTGATCCGGCTTCTCTCGGTGGCCACGCCTCGATGGTGGAGCTCCGCCCATGTGACGTATTCCTCGGCATAGGCACGGAACGTGAGTCGTCGGGCTTGCCGCTCCTGCTCAGCTCGCAAACGCTCTTGTTGCCGCGAGCGCTCGACGCTTGGGCACCAACTGCCCGCTTGGCACAGCGCGGATAACGCCCCTGCCATCGTGCGGCGATCCTGCCAGAGTCCATGGGCGTGGTCAAACGGCAGCGGCCGGCGGGCCGGGGACTCCGCGACACCATGGCGCGCCGCTGGCGAGGTTATGCTGCTCCCCTCCGAATTGAGTCCACCCACAAGCCGTGATTGGATCACGGCGGGAGGTGGCCATGGCGGACGACAGTCCCGAGTCCCCCCAGCGCTGGACGGCGAAACGGCGGGCGTCCTTGGTCCTCAGCATCCTGAAGGGGGAGACCTCGGCCCAAGCCGCCGCCCGGAAGCACGGGTTGACGGTGGCCGAGGTGGAGGAGTGGCGGGATCGATTCCTGCTCCGAGCGGAGAATGCGTTGCGGGCACGCCCCAAGGACGAGGACGCCTTGAAGGACGAGCAGATCAAGAAGCTCAAGCAGAAGGTCGGCGAGTTGGTCCTCGACCTCGATGTGCTGAAGGAGGCGAGCAAAGACCGCCCTTTTCCGGCGAAGACGTCCGACGAGTGAGACAGGCGCGGCCGCAGGTGTCGGAGCGCCGGGCGTGTCGGATCCTCGCGGTGGCCCGCAGCGGCGTGCGCCGGCGTGCCCGCCAAGCGCCTCGCCGCGGGGCGATCAACGAACCGCTGGCCGCCCGGATCGCCGACTTGATTCGACGCCATCCGACCTTCGGGTATCGGCGGCTCTGGGCGCTGTTGCGCTTTCGGGAGGGAACCCGCATTACGCCCAAACCCGTCTATCGCATCTGCCGACTCAAAGGCTGGTTCGGGCAGTGGCTAGCCAGAAGACATGGATCGAATGCGAAGGGATCGCCTACGACAGGCAGGCCTACCTGAGAGATGCGGACAGAACGATCTCGTCATCGAGAAGGCCCGGCGTCGACCACGTCGAGCCTGGTGCTGGTCTGGCCATCGCCGAGACCCACACAGTCGCATTTGACTGGTACGCCAGACTGGCGTTCGAACGCGGAGTCGGCGCTCCTTCCCACCCGAAGAGCTCTCCTTTCTGCTTCGCTCTCCTGCTCCTCGTTCGACATCGCACCGAAGACTTGTGGATAGGTGGCAAAGAGATAGCGCCACGCCCCACGTGTATCAAGGCTTGCAACGCTGATCATGTTCGCGTGATGATAGCGATAGTGTGACAAGACGCTCGGGATGAACACGACCTGTTTCTCCTGCGCGGCAAGGCGGACCCACAGCTCGTAGTCTTCCCATCCATAGAGCGCGGGTTCAGTGGCATAGAGCCCGATCTCTAGTAGCGATGATTTTCGGAATAGCGCCATCGCGTCGATATAAGGACCATGGGCGAGGGTCTCGGCACTGAACTGTTCATCGCTCAGAAGGATTGAGACCGAGCCAAATGTTCGAATCATTCCATACGCGGCGTCGGCGCTGCCCTGCTCGGCAGCCCTCACGTGATCCTCGATGCATCGCGGCAGCAGGTGGTTGTCCGCATCCAGGATGAAGATGAACTCGCCTCGAGCCAGCTTGACGCCTATATTCCTTGCTGCCGGCAGACCGACATTGTGCTGGAGCCCGACGAATTGCCAGGGTATTGAGGAGACATGCTCCAGCTCCTGGGTTATCTGGAGCGGCGAGCCATCCGACGATGCGTCGTCTACCACGACGATCTCCACTTGCTTTTGCGTTTGCCGAAGCACGCTGCCAATAGCTTGCGAAATGTACGACCCATAGTTGAAATTCGTGATGACTATACTTACCGAGCCAGACGAGGGAAGCATCGGCGACCTTAGCTCCGATACTTCAAGGACAACCCCCAGCTCGGGGCTGTACAGCTCTGGATGCCGCATCCGTGCCAGGTCTCGTTCAAGCATGCGCCGACTCTTGAGGGATTCGATGACGTAGCCTTTGAATCGTCTCTTCAGGTCCAGCGTGCGACGCTGTTCACGTTCGCGCGTTTTCCGATAGTCCCATTCCCGCGATCGCATGCGATGGACGAAGGCTCGGGCCTTCCCGTACATGACGTCCCCTGCCAGACGCCGGAAGCTATCTTTAAGAAACCCTTTCACTCTCTCGTCTCCTGGTCTCCGAGCCAGCTCGATCGTTCCGGATGGTCTCGCGTCACTGGCGCTTGCGTGAGGATGTCATCGTCCTCCTCAAGGTGCGCCATTTCGACCTGAGCTTTACGCTGAATGGAATTGACGCCAAACGTGGGCAGCCCCGTACGGCGACCTGCCACTCTTCCATCAGCGACGTATCGCGGGGGACGCGCTTGCGGGCTGCACGATTTGCGTGCCAAAGGGCTCCGAGCGCACGCTTCCAGAATTCATCGATCAGATCGATTGGTGGATGCCGGGTGTTGGCGACCGCGCGAAGCTCGGCGAAGAGCGGATGAAAAGCGTAGTCGTGAAGAATGAGCAATGGGTCGAGCACTGCGAATCGATATTGGCCCGCTTCTGTTTCTCTATGGTAACCGGAGGTCGAGAGCTCATGCACTCGGAATGTCGCGAGGGCCTCCGGAATGTGAACGGTTCCGGTGTTCGACGCAATCCTGGCCCAGAATTCGAAGTCGGATAGCATCCGGAGCTGTGGATTGAACCAGCCGAACCTTTCGAATACGCTACGGTGTAGTAGTACGGCCGACGGTTCGCCAAGGATGTTCCATATGGTGAGCGATTTGAGAGCTGCCTCACAAAAGTCCCGGGCTGACCAGTGGGTCGATTGGGCAAAGGCTGCATGGATCCGGGCTTTGTGCCTCAGATACTCGCCCTGGAGCTCGGTGGGAGTGCCAGCCTCGAAGAGGAAGTCACGGGCGCACGAAACGATAGGCACGTCGGTATCTCTCGCGACGGTGTACATGCATGCAATACACTCTGGCAGGATCAGGTCGTCCTGGAAGACGAACTTGATCCACTCTCCATGCGTCAAGGTGACGGAGTGGTTCCAGTTGCCGACCAAGCCGAGATTGTGACGGTTCGCGCAGACCCGGATCCTGGAATCGCGCCGGGCAAGATCGTTGGCGATTCGGAGGGTGTCGTCAGTAGAGCAATCATCGACGATAAGAACCTCGATATCAGAGGAGGTCTGTGCGAGGACGCTGTCGAGGCAAGCCGTGAGGTATGGCGCGCCATTGTAGGTTGGGATGCAGACGCTCACGGTAGGTGTCATGTCGGACGAGGCCCCGCGGAAAGAGGTGAACAAAGGTTATCACAAGGATGCATGGTTGACGTTAGCGCAAAAGATCGAGGAGAACGTCGATCAGGCGGCGCGCTTGTTCCTCCGTGGAGTACTTCTTGACCACAGATTCACGAGAACAGTCGCCCACGTCCCGCCGTCGGACCGGATCGCGCAGGGCGAGAAACGCGTTCCGTCCATGCTCGATGACGGCTTCATAGGAGGGTATCGGTCGTAGGCATCTAAGAGCTCTCCGAGTGCGTACCGCACATGTCGGCGTCAGCCTGGGCTCGGCGCCCCATGGCTCAAATGTTTTGGGGCACAAAAATTTTCGCCGAGGTCGATCCGGGCCGACGCGGCACGGGGACCCCGATCACGGGGGGTGCTCGCCCCCCTGGCGGCCAGGAGGGATCGCGGGCAGGCAGACGTGGGGACCGGCGGAGTGCCGGACCCGGCCGAAGCGGGTCGAATTTGGGTCGAACCCAGATCGAACTCTGGAGCAAACCGTATCATTCGGTCCGCGAGCATCATCTACGCTCACCGCACGGACCCCCGCATGAATAGCGGGCCAGAACGATCCTGAATCTTACCGAGTGCTAAGGGGTAACCCGCACCGGAGCACTTTAGAAGGCCGATGCTCTATCCAACTGAGCTACGGGCGCGCGCGCATTTACGATACACCAGCCTGACTCGGCCTCGACCCGGGATAGTTTCGGGATAGTTCGACGGCTGCGTTAAGCGGAACCAGCCGTTCGACAGCCTCCAAGAGGCGTGCCGAGCAAGGTGCGAGTACCGCTGCATCATAGCCAACGTCCGCCAGGCCACCAAAGGTCTGCACCGACCTGAGATCGACTCTCGCCATAGCGAGAAGCGAGGCAAAAGTGTGCCGATTCCAGTGCCACGTGCAGCCGTCCAGATGACTTGCGTCCTTACCCGCGTTTACGAGGGCCTTGCGGGCTCTCTCAACCGCCTTAGGATCTCCTGCGCATCAGCGAACCCGAACCTCCTGGTAGAGCATCCGAAGCGCAAGGCCGACAAACACGAGGCCCAACACGCTGGTGCCCACGTGGTCGAATCTGCCGCCGGGCGTGAACGCCCGACGTAGCGAGCCCGCTGCCCACGCTACCCCCACATTCACTGCCATCACGATAACCGTCAGGAGTACACCCAGCAGTGCGATCTGCAACGGTACCTCGTCTCCCTGCGCCGTGACGAATTGAGGAAGGAACAAGCTGAAGAAGAGCAGCGCCTTGGGATTGAGCAGATTGTTGATCAGCCCTCTCGAGAGCCAGCCATATGACGTCTCGCGACCGCTGGCCGTTCGTGTCTCGGAGGCTTCCTCGCTCCTACGCCTCGACTTGACGAGCATGCGTATCCCGATCCACATCAGATAGGCCGCTCCCACCAGCCGGACGGCGTCGGCGATGACTGGCATCCGCTGCATGAAGTGCCCCAGGCCGAAGGCCACCAAGGCCGTCTGAAGGAATCCGGCCACGGCGATGCCCACGGAACACCACACGCCTGCTCGGACTCCGCGCGCGAGCGCATGCGACACGATGAGCGCGAGATCTGGACCGGGGACGATTGCCAAAGCGAGCACGGCTAGCAAGAAGAGGGGAAGAACGGAAGGGTCGAGCATGAGCGCGCTTAGGGACCCGAGTGGGATTTCATAAGTCGCGAGCTACTTCACGCTCTCAACAATCTTCTCCACGGTGCGGACGAGCTCGGCCCCGATCTCATCCGCCCATCTCGCGTACACTGGACGAGTCTTGTCGCGGAATGCCTTGATGTCGGCCGGTGATAACCGAACCTCCTCCATTCCATAAATCCGCTGAAGAGTGTCGATGAGAGCTCCTTCTTGTCCCTCGCGGGCTTCCTTCTTCTGTACGGCCATGATCTCCTCGCCGATCTTTGACACAATCTTCCGATCCTCTGGGGTCAGACTCGCCCACGTCTTGGCACTGATGGCAAGGATGACCGGGTCGATCGCGTAATGCCATTGGGTAACGTACCGGTGCACCGACCACAGCTTGTAGGGGACGATGAGCGCGACCGGGTTCTCCTGTCCGTCCAGTGTCCCTTGTTGGAAGGCGATCTGGGCCTCGCCCCAGTTCATGCTGACCGGGTTCGCTCCGAGTACCTGGAAGATCTCGAGGAAGATCGGTACCCCGACTACGCGGACCCTCAGACCTTGGAGATCCTCTGGCCGGCGGATCGGTCGTTTCGAGTTTGTCAGTTCTCGGAAGCCGTTTTCGCCCCAGGCGATCGGGATGACGCCCTTCCGCTCGATCTCCTTGAACAGGCGTTTGCCGGGCTCGCCGGCTTGCACGGCATCCAGCGCCCGGTGGCTCGGGAACATAAAAGGCAAGGCGAAGAGATTCAGCTCCTTCACCTGAGGAGACCAGTTGATCGTCGACCCGATGGCGAAATCGGCTCCGCCCTGTTGCAGGAGGAGAAACTCGCTCGTCTGCTTGTCGGCGAAGAGCTGGCCGTCGAAATGGTTCTTGATATTGATGCGCGCCTGCGTTCTATGCCTCAGAGCATCCGCGAATCGCTTGGCAGCGCGGCCCCAGGCCGTGTCCTCGGCGACCACGACGGACATCTTGAACTCAGGTCTGTACTCGGCTGAAAGACCGGCAGGAAAGAGGCCGAGGAGGCAAATGATCACGGTAGCCTTCAAGACCATGCTCCGTCTTCCCCGGCAAACTTGTTCTTCCCGCGGTTGCCTGCTGGTCATGATCTCACCGGTTTCCTCCGCCCGGCAGCCCTTCTTGCGTGTGCGCGATTCCCTGATTGCATCTTCAAAGCGAGATGGCCAGGGCGCTCGGTCTTAGAATCCCGCCGTCGGTGCTGGGACGGGCTTCGGCTGTGCCTCGGCGGCGAACGACACGCCGAGAGCACTACCCGCGAACAGGGCCATGGACCGCCTGAGTTTTAGGACATCGGCAGCTAAGCGGTCTAGTATCGGGAACGGGATGCTCTCCTTGTGCTCGGATTGCAGGGAGTCTAGCAGAGACGGACGGAGCTCAACTCCGGAAAGTCGACGCCCCATACCCCTTGTGGCCGGGTGTAAGGGCATCTCCCGATTCATTGAATGCCCAGAGAGAGACATTGCGTGACTGCAAACCCCAAGCAACTCGCGCTACAAATTATTGAGGATCTCTGGAATCAGAAGACCCCGGCGCTGATTGACACCCTCTACGCTGCGAACTGTACTATCCACACGCCGGATGGGGTACTGCACGGACCCAGCGGCGCTACCCAGCTTTACACCGCCTACACCACAGCTTTTCCGGACACACACTACACCGTCGAAGACGTGGTCGCCGAAGGCGAGAGAGTGGTCATTCGGTTTACTTTTGCCGGGACGCACCGCGGCGACCTCCGCGGAATTGCCGCTACGGATAGATCGGTGGCCGTGGCGGGAATGGTGTTGTTCCGCTTTGCCAACGGCCAAGTGATCGAGCAGCGTGGCGTTTGGGACAGCCTCAGTGCGATGCAGCAGCTCGGGGTCGTCCAGGTATCGGGTAAACATACCGTGGTGAGCAGGGCAACACTCCCTGAGGAAGGTGGTTCGGGGCCGGGCGGGGCGGTTCCAGGTCGGGATAGTTTCGGGAGAGTTCGACAACACACTCAGGCTTATCCGGGAGTACGCCCAGCCACAAGTGGCGAGGGCGGTCATGTCAGCCGACCCCGCGTGCGAAATGCTCGGACGAGCAGGATACCTGGTGGAACAACTCCGAACCCCTCAGAGACGTTGAGGTCCGGTCAGCCCTCAGATCATCGATCTCCCATGGTCTCCGTGCAAGTATGAAAGATGGACGCTAGTAGGGGGATCTCGCGATCACAACCGGACGGGCACTGACCTAACGACCGACAGGGCGACCCAGCAGAGTGCCAATGGTTCTCAATTAGCCGATTTGAGCCGGAGCATTGAACTCTAAGCGCGTTAGGGAGTGGCTCGGCACAGCCAACGGGCTAGTCAAATCGGTGGTTGCGCTAGTTGGCGTGCTCGCCACCATCTTTGCGGCGACCACCAAGGCCTTCGAGCCGGTCGTCGATGTTCCGATGGCGCCTTCATGGGCGTCGCCCGCCGTCGCGGTCATCCTTATTGCGCTGCTCGGGTTGTGGCTCGAACGTAGCTTTCGTCGCTTCGCGCAAGCAAGTCGGCTTGAGCGGCCTGATGCCTTCAGGCTACGCCCGACCAACCCTGCCTCGCTGATGGGTCGCAATGAAGACCTGGTGAGGCTGATCACCTGTGTCAAGCATAAGCGCCTCGTGCTGATGGACGGCGAATCTGGATGCGGCAAGTCTGCTCTGGTCAGCGCCGGGCTGGTACCTTCACTGCGACAATCCGATGGCCTGCTGCCCATAGCAATCCGAGATTGGGGCGACGATTGGGTGCGCGGCCCGCTTTCGGCTGCCGTAGAGGCCATTTTCCATGCTGTGTCCCAGACGGAACGTGATCGCCTCGCCTGGACATCGTCGCCTGATCTAGCAGCAGATACGGACGCCTTGGTGGCCGATCTCGACGCACGGCTGAAGGCCGTCGTCGGCACCTTAGGTCGCCGCCCCTTGTTGATCGCCGATCAGTTCGACGATTACCGAGCGCGTCACTACGACCAATTCCTGGCTCAAGACGGCACATGGCTGGGCGCGACCGCCCTTGCCAGAGCCAACCGATTCTGGGAGCTGGTCAGCGCCGGGCTGAGCGAGGGCCGTTTGCATCTCCTCGTTGTGACTCGTGCAGATACTGCCGCTGGCCTGGCGTGCGTTCGCTTCCTCGGCGAGGATCAGACGGCCGTACTCACTCTGCCACGGGTCGAGATCGAATATCTGCGGCCGCGGACGATGCGCAGCCGGCGGTCGTCAGCAACCCAGCCGGTGGTTGGCACGATCTGCGCGAAAGTTTGGAGCGCGATCTGAAGGCAGAGGGCTCGATCCTCATGCAGCAGGTGCGCACCGTGCTGCTGGGCCTACGGCAATTGCCTCTGCTGACGCCCGAGTGCTACCGCGAGGCTGGTGGCCTTCACGGCGTCGAGACCTTGGTCATCTCGCGCGCCGTTCGCCGAGCCGGCGACATCATTGGCAGCGGCGAGGCGGGGGTTCGTGCCGCGCGCGCGCTCCTGGGGGCGCTCATTCAGCCGGGCGGCCCGAGCCAGCCGCCCAAGGCACGACGCGCGTCGCTTTCTGTCCTTTGCGATATCGCAGGGGGACAGTTCCCCGCCGAAACCATCCTTCGCACGTTGCAAGGCGATGAGGTAGTCCGCGACATCACCCGAAAGCCGACACGGCTGAACTGGACTCGTAGAGGCCTCTGGGCAACCGCTCTTTCTGCTCGTGTGCGGGCTAAATAGTCGCCTGTCGCCTTTCACAAGGAGTACCCGAGCGGGCGCTCCCCTTTCCAGCCGAGAATGCAGAGCCGCAGGGCATGGGTGCCCACCAATTATGAGGCCGAGTCGTTGGAGGCTCCAACGCCCGCCCCAGGAGGCAGTGTCAGGAAGTCGCGCGCGAGTGTCCGTCAGCGGGAGATCGGCTGTCGATAGGTTGACAGGTCCACGTCACTTCGATGCCAGGAGGACACCACCCACAGACGGACGATGCCGACTGTCATGGCCGGCAGTGAACGCTCGGCGCTGATTTTCGGTCCTCGGGGGACGGTCAACGACGCCCGACGGCGTAGGGGGACACTAGGCCTATGCCCTCGCGGGGTCGGCACCGTTCGTGCACCTGCGCTCAGCTTTCGACGGGGCGCCCGCCACTTCTCCTGTATCTTCCCGTGGACCCGAAAGGAGGTTTCGCGATGAACGATGTGAAGCGGAGCCAGCGAAGGCCGGTCGGCCAGGGCGGTTTCACTCTCATAGAACTGCTCATCGTGGTGGCCATCACCAGCATCGTGGCCGCCCTTGCCGGGCCGCTCTACTCACCGTCGGCGATGCGGGGAGCTACGTGCGCGTGAGCGCAATCAGGCTGGCAGTGGTGGTGTTGTGCTTAGCGCTACTCGGCGCCGCAGTTAGCCCTTGGACCCACGATTGGCTTCTGACGGTGCAGGCCAGGCGGCTCGCCGACCAATTTGGCGGCAACGACGAAGCGGATGCGGTATTGCGCGTTTGGCGCTCGCCCCCGCACCTCCGACAACGCGTGCATGACCTGGTGCGCGCGGACGAAGCTCTGCTCGCGCGCACCGTCCGAAGCAATTGGCCTTTTGCGCACGCTGGCCTTGAACCTCCTCGTGTGCGAGAGGCGGCGGCGGCTGTGCGCGCACGGCTGGAGCGAGAGAAGGATCCCGCGATGGCTGGCAAGCTCGCGTGGGTCTACGCGGCCGTGGTGGCGCGACTGAACGACGCGGCCGACGTGAAGGCGGCGGCGGCCACGCTGCGGGCACGACTGGAGCGAGAGCGGGATCTTGGGGTCGCTGGCGCCCTCGCGTCGGCCTACGCGGCCGTGGCGGGGCGGCTGACCGACAGGGTGGACTTGAAGGCGGAGGCGGCGGCTGTGCGAGCGCGGCTGGAGCGCGAGCAGGATCCCCGGATCGCTGGCAAGCTCGCGGGGGTCTACACGACCATGGTGGCGCGGCTAACCGATGCGACGGACGTGAAGGCGGCGGCAGCCACTCTGCGGGTGCGGCTGGAGCGGGATCCCGGAGTCGCTGGCATCGCGGCGGCCTACGCGGCTGTGGCGATGCGGTTGAACGATGCGGCAGACGTGAAGGCGGCGGCGGCCACTCTGCGGGCGCGGCTGGAGCACGAGCAGAAGCCGTGGATCGTTGAGGAGCTCGCGCGGGCCTACGCGGCCGTGGCGGGGCGGCTGACCGACGCGGCGGACGTGAAGGCGGCGGCGGCCACTCTGCAGGCGCGGTTCGAGCGAGAGCAG
>Ga0306920_100005699_pt1 | contig 16125 bp, 14 predicted proteins | sample flu12Cox44000170_FD_204666 | JGI IMG/M metagenome (GOLD analysis project Ga0306920, IMG submission 204666) | Lab enrichment of tropical soil microbial communities from Luquillo Experimental Forest, Puerto Rico - flux4day.12C.oxic.44.000.170 (v2)... | ecosystem: Environmental > Terrestrial >... | reverse complement strand
TGCCGAGAGCCGCCCAGGAGTCGAAATCCTCCGGGAAGCCGCGCTGCATGGCCTGACCGTTGATCGATGACCCGCCGCCGATCACTTTGCCCTGGGCGACGTGAATTTCGCCTTGTTCCTCGGTAATCGTGCCGTGCAAGGCCCAGTTGTGTTTTGAGGCTTGGGATTCGGCAAAGCGGGTGTGGCCGAACTTGATGTCCGCGGGAAGGTTATCCGGATCGGGGTAATCCGGCCCGGCTTCCAGCAGCAGCACGGAAGTATGCGCGTTTGCCGCCAACCGGCCGGCCAACACACAGCCAGCCGCTCCGCCGCCAACGATCACCACATCATACCTCATGGGCTTTCCTTCACCATAATAGGTCACGACACGAGCCGCCGCGGCGCGGCGTCTCCGCGAGGCAGCGCCGCCCGTAGGCGACGCTGCCGTGGCAGGGTTAGTCGGAGGCGGCGAGGGTCTGGGTTTGCGCGGCGGCGAGGACGGCGGCGGCTTGTTTGGCGACGCGAGTGCCCTCGAAGAATTTCGGGTTTTGTGTGCCCCACAGCCGCACCGCATTGGCGAAGGTGAAGTTGCGGAAATCGTCTGTGGTGATGTGGCCGTCTTCGACCAGCTCATAGGCCTCGGGCAACGGATGGCGCATGTCGATCACGTCGAAATGCCCGATATCAGAACTGAAAATCGCGTTCAGCTTCGCCCCGAACGGATTGCTGCGGCCGAAGGCGGTTGCGTTCATCCGGTCGTCCGCCTCGCAGCCGAAATAGTAGGGCTTGGCGTAGAGATCGACCCAGTCTTCCTTTCGGGTGATCTTGCAGGCCGAGAAATCGTCGATATTCTCGATCCCTCCGGTCAGAAAAGCTTGTTCCGGATCGGGCAGACCACCGCGCTTGCGCAGGGCGGCGGCGATGTCGTCGTAGCCGTATTTCTCGACGAGGCTCATTAATTTGGCGCGGTCGAGTTTGTCCGGGTGCATGCGTTCGAGCGCCTTGGCGCTGCGCCGCTCCCAATGCTCGATCAGGTCACCGAAGAGTTGGCTGGCCCAGCCCACACCGCCTTCGAGGAAGGCAAAACGCAGCTCAGGAAAGCGCCTGGTGACGCCGCCCAAGAAAATCGCCTTGGCGGTCGCATGCCCAGCGGCGGCGAAATGGCCGATATGGTTGTAGGTGAAATTCGTCGGCGACAGGCGCAGACCCTGGTTGCTCGAGGCGCTGTGGAAGGTGGGTGATATGCCCAACTCCACGCATTTCGCCCAGACCGGGTCGTAATCATATTCGCTGTCGAGGCCGAGCACGTCGTACCACACCGCAAAGCGCGCAGTGTCGGGGTCGTTGGCCGCGGCCGCCGGCACCTTGCGGGCCATGTTGCTGCCGAACATGGCGACCTTGGAGCCCAGTTGCTTAGTGACGAATTCGAGCTCGGCGATCGCCTCGTCCGGGGTGTGCATCGGGATAATCGCCGCCGGGGTCAGCCGGTCGCCGAGACCGCTAAAATAATCGGCCGAAACGACATTGTAGGCGCGGATCACGGCGCGGCGGGTCGCATCGTCCTGGATGCGCGGAAAGCGCAGCCCGGCGGTCGGATAGACGATGACGAAGTCGAGGCCCAATTCGTCGAGGCGGTCGTAGAGCAGCTTTGGCATCATGGCGGTCGCGCGGTCGAGCGTATTTTCCGCCTGGCGAGCCCAGAACGCCTGCTGGCCACGCCGCTTCTGCTGCCGTTCGGCGACCGACATCGACAGCAACTCGCGGGTCGTCCCCATCGCTTTCAGAAACCCGTCCGCCGCCAGATCGCCGCCGACCTTGCGCATCCTCTCGCTGAACACCGGATCGTATTCGACCCAGTGCCCGTCGCCATCAACGATCGGGTGGTCGATTTTCGAACGGACCTGCTCAGGGGTCATATGGGCGCTCATGATCTTCTCCGGAGAAGTCGTCGCATAACACTATTAATTGTGCGGGTATTTCGAGCGTGGCGCCACAAGCAATCGCCGCCGAGCCTTGCGCCAGGCGCAAGGCCGCCCCTCATCTGCGCGCGGGTCCGCCGGTGTTCTCTAAGGCTCCAACCGCGGGTTGTCCGGTTGAGCTGTTGAGGTTTACACGATGGCAGGATCGTGACCTTTCGCGTCAGACCCGGCGACGGGCCGGCCCCAACCGACCGGTCAGGTCGTCAAGGTCAGTGACCGCTGCGATCGTCTTCGCCGGCGCCTAGCTTGGCCGCCATAATTGGGCCAGGATCGAAGCGTAGGTGTTCAATAAGACGGGTGAGGGCAGCGGCTACAACCGTAGCTGGCGATCACCACCCGGCTCCTGCCGCGTCCTTCGAAGCGTCAAAATTCCACTGCCGAGGCGTCTGAGCCGAGTCCCGATCGGAATATAAGTTATTGACTCGAATTGAGAAATTTTTCACAGGCCTTAAGTTTTTCTCATATTTCCGCTGTCGGATAAAAAAATGTAAAGCGTGGCAAAGGCTTGCCGGCCGGGGATCAGCCCCTATATTCCGCTGCCGGTTGCCCCGGTCCCGAGCCACCGCCAAGCCTATGACACAAGCCAGTCTCGACGTCGTCGGCATCGGCAATGCCATCGTCGACGTGATCGCCCATGCCGATGACGCGTTTCTCGCGCGGGAGGGGCTGGTCAAGGGGACGATGACCCTGATCGATGGGCCGCGGGCCGAGGCGCTCTACCAGCTGATGGGGCCAGCCGTCGAGGTCTCGGGCGGCTCGGTCGGCAACACGTTGGCCGGCCTCGCCTCGCTCGGTGGCAAGGGCGCCTTTATCGGCAAGGTGCGTGACGACTTTCTCGGAGAGGTCTACCGCCACGACATTACGGCGACGGGCGTACGATTCGACACGCCGGCGGCGACGAGCGGCCTCGGCACCGCACGCTGCCTGGTGCTGGTCACCGCCGACGGGCAGCGAACGATGGGCACGTATCTCGGCGCCAGCGCCGATCTCGGGCCCGCCGACGTCGATCCCGATGTCGTCGTCGCGGGACAGATCACCTATCTCGAAGGCTATCTGTTCGACCCGCCGCAGGCACAAGAGGCGTTGCGCAAGGCTGCGTCGATCGCCCATGCCGCAGGGCGCAAGGTGGCGCTGAGCCTCTCCGACCCGTTCTGCGTCGGCCGTCACCGCAAGGCGTTTCGCGATCTCGTCGACGGCCATGTCGACATCCTTTTCGCCAACGAAGCCGAGATCTGCTCGCTCTACGAGACCATCGACTTCACCGCCGCAGCCGCGGCCGTGCGCGGGCACGTCGCGATCGCGGTATTGACCCGGAGTGCGGAGGGCAGCGTAATCCTCGCGGACGGCGCGGAACATCGCGTGGCGGCGGCGCCGGTTGCGCGGGTCGTCGACACGACCGGCGCCGGCGATCTCTATGCCGCCGGTTTTCTATACGGCTTGACCCGCGATCTGCCGCTCCCTACCTGCGGCAGGATTGGCAGCTTGTGCGCTGCCGAAATCATCAGCCACGTCGGCGCCCGTCCTGAGACATCGCTGTCGCGTCTCGTCGCCGAAGCCGGTCTGGCCTGATCTTCGCAATCTCTTTGGCCGCCGGCCGCTGAGCCGGCCCTCTTCCGCATGGATATCCGCAACATCGCGATCATCGCCCATGTCGACCACGGCAAGACCACCCTGGTCGATGCGATGCTGCGCCAGAGCGGCGCCTTCCGCGCCAACCAGCAGGTCGCCGAGCGGGCGCTCGATTCGAACGAGCTCGAACGCGAGCGCGGCATCACGATCCTGGCGAAATGCACCTCGGTGGTGTGGCGGGAGGTGCGGGTCAACATCGTCGACACGCCGGGCCACGCCGATTTCGGCGGCGAGGTCGAGCGCATCCTCAACATGGTCGACGGGGTCCTGGTGCTCGTCGACGCCGCCGAGGGGCCGATGCCGCAGACCAAGTTCGTCGTCGGCAAGGCATTGCGCCAAGGCTTATGCCCGATCGTCGTGATCAACAAGGTCGATCGCCCAGACGCTCGGGCGCGCGAGGTTCACAACGAGGTCTTCGACCTCTTTGCCGCACTCGACGCCAGCGAGGCCCAGCTCGATTTCCCTACGGTCTTTGCGTCGGGCCGCAACGGATGGGCAGTGCCCGATCTCGATATGCCGCGCCGGGATCTCGCGCCGCTCTTCGAGCTTATCCTGGCGCATGTCCCACCGCCGCGCGCCGAGCCCGAGGCGCCGTTCGCGATGCTGGCGACCACACTCGACTACGACCCCTATCTCGGGCGGGTGCTGACCGGGCTGATCCATTCCGGAACCGCGCGCGTCAACATGCCGGTCAAGTCGATGTCCCGCGACGGCCGCGTCATCGAGCAGGCGCGGCTGACCAAGCTCCAGGCGTATCGCGGGCTCGACAGGCGGCCGATCGACGAGGCCTGGGCGGGCGACATCATCGCCGTCGCCGGGCTCGGCCTGACCACGGTCGCCGACACGATCTGCGCGCCGGAGGTCGCCACCCCGCTGCCGGCCGATCCGATCGACCCGCCGACCTTGGCGATGACCTTCTCGGTCAACGACAGCCCGCTCGCCGGCCGCGAAGGGACCAAGGTGACCTCGCGGATGCTCGGCGAGCGGCTCTTCCGTGAGGCCGAGGGCAATGTCGCGATCCGCGTCAGCGAGTGCGAGGAGAAGGAAGCGTTCGAGGTTGCCGGCCGCGGCGAATTGCAGCTCGGCGTATTGATCGAGACGATGCGCCGCCAGGGCTTCGAATTGTCAATCTCGCGCCCGCGGGTGCTGTTCACCAGCGACCCTGCGACCGGGCGCCGGCTCGAACCGATCGAAGAGGTCATGGTGGATGTCGACGAGGAATTTGCCGGGATCGTCGTCGACAAGATGAGCCGTCGCAGGGCGGAAATGCAGGAGATGCGGCCCTCGGGCGGCGGCAAACTGCGGCTTTCGTTTTTCGGCCCGACCCGCGGCCTGATCGGCTATCAGGGCGAGTTCCTCACCGACACGCGCGGCACCGGGGTGATGAGCCGCCTGTTCCACGGTTATGCCCCTTACAAAGGGGCAATTGAGGGGCGCCGCAACGGCGTCCTCGTTTCGACCGCAGACGGGCTCACCGTCGCCTATGCGCTGTGGAACCTCGAGGACCGTGGGCCGATGTTCGTCGACCCCGGGACTCAGGTCTATGAGGGGATGATCGTTGGCGCCCATACCCGCGGCAACGACCTCGACGTCAACCCGATAAAGGGCAAGCAGCTGACCAACATCCGCACCACGGCTAAGGACGAGGCGGTGCGGCTGACCCCGCCGCAGACGATGAGCCTCGAACAGGCGATCGCCTATATCGCCGATGACGAGCTCGTCGAGGTGACCCCGAAATCGATCCGCCTGCGTAAGCGGCTGCTCGACCCGAACGAGCGCAAGCGAGCGGGCCGCGCGGCCGCGGCAGCTGCCGATTAGATCTATCCGGGCCCCCCGTTTGACTTTTTCGCCGTGCCGACTATCCTTCGGCCGGATCGAATCTAGGTTTTGAACTGATGAGCAGCAAGCGCGACGAACCGAAATACAAGATCAATCGCCGCCTCGCCGTGAATTTGTGGGGCCGGCCGAAGAGCCCGCTCAACCGCCGCGAATACGGCCCCGGTCAGCACGGCCAGCGGCGCAAAAAGCCGTCGGATTTCGGAACGCAGCTCGCCGCCAAGCAAAAGTTGAAGGGCTACTACGCCAATATCGGCGAGCGCCAGTTCCGCCGGCTCTATCACGAGGCGGTGCGGCGGCGCGGCGACACCGGCGACAATCTGGTCGAGCTACTGGAACGCCGCCTCGACGCCGTGGTCTACCGCATGAAGCTGGTGCCCACACCTTTCGCCGCGCGTCAGCTGGTCAATCACGGGCACGTCCTGGTCAATGGTCGCCGCGTTACCATTCCCTCCTACTCGGTTCGCGATGGCGACGCGATTGAACTTGCGGCAAAGGCAAAGGGGATGGCACTCGTGCTCGAGGCGGCGAACTCCGGCGAGCGCGACGTCCCCGACTATGTCGAGATCGACCACGAACGCATGCGGGGCCGGTTCATCCGCGCGCCCAAGCCGACCGACGTGCCCTATCCGGTGACGATGGAGCCCAATCTCGTCATCGAATTCTATTCGCGCTGACCGCGTTCCGGACCCCGGCCAAAAGCCGCGCTTCGGCGCGGCTTTTTTCGTTGCGCGATTTGCTCGACACTGAGGGCGCCAGCGTCCTCGGCGGACGCAACCTCGACAGGCGGTTGCGATGCTGACCCTGCACCTCTCGATCATCCTGCTGCTGATCATCGTGAACGGTTTCTTCGCGATGGCCGAGATCGCGCTCGTGGCGGCGCGGAACGCACGCCTTCGGCCGCTCGCGGAAGCCGGCAATCCGGGGGCACAAGCCGCGCTCGAACTCAAAGCGGATCCTTCGCGGCTACTTTCGACCGTCCAGATCGGCGTCACGGTGATCGCGATTCTCTCCGGGACCTTTGGTGAGGCCACATTGGGGGACACGCTTCAGGAGCAGCTCGAGAGCTACCAGGGCTTCCTCGCGCGATATGCGCATGTCATCAGCATGGCGGTCGTCGTGATCGGCATCTCGTATTTCTCGCTGATCCTGGGCGAGCTTGTGCCCAAGCGGTTCGCGCTCGTTCACCCCGAGCGCATCGCTGCCGCGCTCGGCCGTATCATGCGGGCGATCGCGCGGGTGGGAGCGCCGATCGAATGGTTCTTGAGCGCCTCGACCAATCTCGTGCTTCGCCTGATGCCACTGCGCAGCCAAGGCACGGCACCGGTGACCGACGAAGAGATCAGTTTCATGCTGCGCGAAGGTGTCGCGACCGGCCACATCCCCGAAGCCGAGACGGCAATCGTCGAGATGGCGCTGCGACTTGGCGATCGGCGCGCGAGCGCGGTGATGACGCCGCGGACGCAAATAGAATCGCTCGACCTCGACAATCCGGAAGAGGAGAACCGGTGTAAGATTCGGGACAGTGCGTATTCCCGCTTTCCGGTGGTGCAGGGCGGCTCACAGCAGGTGATCGGCATCGTTCAGGCCAAGGATCTGCTCATTGCCGCGTTCGCCGGACAGCCCTTTGATTTGCGCGTAGCGACCAGGCCGCCACTCTACTTGCCTAACACGGTGACCGCGCTTCGCGTCCTTGAAGCATTCAAGACCTCGGGCGAGCCGATGGCCTTGCTGGTCGACGAATATGGCGACCTCGAAGGTCTGGTGACCCAGAGCGATATCCTCGAAGCGTTGGTCGGCGACATCCCCGGCTCGGCGGACGCCGATCAGCGGGTGGTGCGGCGCGAAGACGGAACCTGCCTGATCGACGGCATGGTCGGGCTCGATGAGCTCAGGCAGGTGCTCGGGGTTTCCCATTTGCCTGGCGAGGATGCCGATTTCCACACGCTCGGCGGATATGTGATGGCACGCCTCAACCGTGTTCCGATGGTCGCCGACCGCCTCACCGCTGCCGGCTATCGGTTCGAAGTCGTCAAGATGGATGGCCGCCGCGTCGACCGGGTGCTGGTGTCACCCGTCAAGGCCAAAGGCGGGTGATAGGCGACGAACCCGGCCGGCAAATGGAAGCGACCCGGTGGCGAAGACCGGCAGTTTCAGGGAGAGATCGATGGCGACGCTCGAAGTGAAGGCGGTTGAGCACCTGGTGGGCACAGGCGTGGCCTATGCCTATGCCGTCAAGGCCGGACCGTGGATCTTTCTGACGGGGCATGAGGCCTTCGATTTCGCCGACGGCGTCACCGAGGCGGTGTCGGGCCCGCCGGGGTTCCCGCTGTTCGGCCGGCAGCGCTGGCGGCGCGAGGGCGATTTCATCCTGCAGCGGATGCGGCGGACGTTGCGGGAATTCGGGTCCGATCTCGCGTACGGCGTCCGCCTCGACCAGTTTTACCCGACCCCGGCCGCGGTCGACCCCTATCATCTGGCGCGGCGCACGGCCTTCGGCGATTACATTCCGCCCAGCACCTCGGTGATCATGGAGCACTGCTTCGGCGCCGAGAGCGGCATCTCGACCTCACTGATCGCCGTCGTACCGAGCCGGGAATACGAGATCCGAAAGGTTTACCCCGAGGACGTCACGGCATCGGCCAGCTCCGGCTTTGTGCCGACCATAATCTGCAACGATTTCGTCTTCGTCGCCGGCCAGATGGCGAGCGGGCGAGAGCACGGATTGGATCCGCGCGCCCATGTCCCCGACCACACGCTGTGGGGCGGCACCGAAATCCGTAAGCAGACCGAATTCATCATTCAGGAACGACTGACGCCGGCGCTCGAAGCGGCAGGCTCCTCGCTCGAGCGTTCGGTGAAGGCCCAGGTCTACCTCAGGAACGTCGCCGATTTCCCCGACTTCGTCGACGTGTGGTCGCAATATTACCAGAGCATCCCCTGTGCACTGACGGTCGTGCCGACCAAGGGCTTCGCCATGGTGGGCGGTATCATCGAGATCAATCTGATGGCGCTGACCAATGGCGCAAAACGAGAAAAAGAGGTCATCGCAGCCGATATTCCGCATATGGCCGCTTATGGGCCCTGCGTCAAAACCGGCGAATTCCTGTTGCCGTCCGGGCTGATGCCGATCGGACGGGACGGCCACGTGGCCGGCAGGACGATCTCGCCCGGGTTCCCCGGGCTTTCTCACGCCGGATATACGCAGGCCGCCGCCGTCTATGATTATGCCGAGGCGTTGTGCAAAGCGGCGGGGACCTCGCTCGCGAAGGTGCTGCGCGCCCAGTATTTTGTGTCAGACCTGACGGCATTTCCCGGCATCGCGACCGCGTGGACCTCCCGTTTCGGCGCTCAGCCGCTGCCGTTCGCCTGCAACCAGACGCCGCCCGCGATGCCCGCACCGGGGATGGCGCTGATCGCGGATTTCTGGATCTCGACCCTCTGAGCGACTATCGCTGCTGCGACCTGTCGAGCACCTCCTGCGGCGTCATCGAGACGATCTCGGCATAGGTCGGCACGAAATGGCCGCCCTCGATCAGGCCGACAAATTCCGGCCTGATTTCGCGTGTCACTCGCTCACGGATGCGCCGGTGCTCCTCGATATCCCGCCATTCGCCGATCAGGTAGAAGTGGTCGGGGTCGCCAGAATCGCGGCACAGCACCCCGTCCTTCACCTGTGCGGTCGAGCGGTGAAACGGGTTGTTGTCGCCGTAGTCGAACTTGTTGAAGAGCTCGATGAACTCGTCGCCCCTGCCGGGGGTGACGCGGAAGTCGTAGACGTGGAAGTAGTTGCCCTTGGTCGCCAGCGGTACCAGAGCCATCCTTGCCCCCTCTGGGTAGTTTGATCGACAGCCCGGCGATGGTAGCCTCGGAAAGCTTGCGGAACCAGCTGTCGGGAGACAAACACATGGCCGTCGTCGAGACCGAGCGATTGGGCCAGGTGCTCGTGGTGCGGATGAACCGGCCCGAGCGCTTGAATGCACTCAATCATGAGATGCGCACCCAGCTCGCGGAGACCTGGACCGAATTCCGTCACAATGACGGGCTCGAGGTCGCGATCTTCACCGGGACCGGCCGAGGCTTCTGCGCCGGCGAGGACATGAAGGAGTCGCTGCAGCGCGGGGTGCCCGGGGGGCAGCGGCCGGCGATCGAGGACCCTTTCATGTCCGGGGCGCTCGAGAAACCAGTGATCGCGGCGGTCAACGGCTACGCGATGGGCGGGGGCTTCATGCTGGTCGAGCGCACCGATCTGCGGGTCGCCGCGCGCGAGGCCGTGTTCGAGGTCTCGGAAGCCAAGCGCTGGCTGCTCGGCGGCTGCAATCACGGGCATCTTGCGAACCTGCCCTATCCGATCGCGATGGAGATGGCGCTCGGCTTTCGTTTCACGGCCGAGCGCTTTTATGAGATCGGCTTTCTGAACCGCCTGGTCGAGGCCGATCAGCTGATCCCGAGTGCAGTCGCGATGGCCGAGCACCTGTTGACCTTGCCGCCGGCCTCGCGCGTCAATACGGTGCACATGATGCGCCAGATGCGCCCGATGCCGGCGCCCGAGATGCAGCGTCTGGCCGGTACCCTGCGCGAGCACGGCGCCAAGAGCGACCTGATGGAATCGCGCGCCGCCTTTGCCGAGAAACGCGCACCCAATTTCAAGGGCTGGGACAACCCCGAGGACCGCTATCACCTGCCCTCGCTCGAAACCGTCAAAAGCTGACTTCGCCCATCTCCTCAGCACAGCGGAATTTCGCGTTTTGGCGTCTAAAACTCGTCCTATCCTGCCAACAAACGGCTTCGAATCAATAGCTTGGATGTGATGGGCCGATCCGTGCGTCAGGCGAATTTTGGCGGCTTGGCAGCCGACCGGCAGCCGAATTTGGCGGGCTCTCAAGCGTTGTTTTTAAAGCATACAAATCCCGAATGATAATTGATATAAAAGCACTATTATGGTATATAAATGTCGACCTCAACTCCGCAAAAGTGGTCCGCAGCGCCGCGAACGGAAGGATCGGTTAATGGCTGACCTGCAACATACGCGCGACGATCGCGACGGGCCGCTCGCGGGACTAAAGGTGCTGGACCTGACCGAGCACATGGCGGGGCCGTTCTGCACGATGATTCTTGCCGATATGGGGGCCGAGGTCGTAAAGCTCGAACGCCCGGGCAAAGGGGATTCGACGCGCGCCTGGGGCGACGGCAGCGAACGCAACCCCTATTTCCGCTATATCAACCGCAACAAGAAGGGCATCACCCTCGACTACAAAGGGCCCGAAGGGAAGGCGCTGTTCCTGCGGCTCGTCGAAGGCATGGACGTGCTGGTCGAGAACTATCGCCCGACGGTGATGCCGCGCGCAGGGCTGGGGTTTGATGCGTTGCACGCGGTCAACCCGCGGCTGATCTACGCCCAGCTTTCCGGTCTCGGCTATGACGGGCCCTATGCCGGGCGCGGCGGCTTCGACCTGATCGCGCAGGGCATGGGCGGCATCATGCACGTGACTGGCGAGCCCGACGGGCCGCCGACCTCGGTCGGCCTGCCGATTTGCGATCTCGGCACCGGCATGTGGGCGGTTCAGGGCATCCTCGCGGCCCTCTACGAGCGCCAGCGGACCGGCCTCGGACGCCTCGTCGAATGCTCGCTTTTGGAGACCGCGATCGGCTTTAGCTCGTGGACCTCGGCACAATGGCTCGCCGACCATGAGGAGCCGACCCGACAGGGCTCGCGTCATCGCCAGAATGCGCCCTACCAGCGCATGCAGACCAAAGACGGCTATCTGATGGTAGGTGCCGCCGGAGAGGCGATCTGGGCGCGGTGTGCCAAGGCATTGGGGCACCCGGAATGGTGCGAGGACCCGCGTTTCGGGACCAACCGGCAGCGCATAGCTAACCGCGAGGCCCTCGAAGACGCGATGAACGCGGTGCTCATTACCAAGACCACCAACCATTGGGTTGAGGTGCTCGAAGCAGCCGGCGTGCCGTGCGGTCCGGTCTATGATTACGCGCAGATGTTCACCGACCCGCAGGTGCGCCACCGCGGTCTCGTGCAGCATGCGAGCGACCCGGAATTGGGCGAGGTCCCGCACATCCGCACCCCGGTAAAGATCGGCGAGGAGGTGCGGGTGCGGACCGCCGCCCCCAACCTCGGCCAGCATAACGCCGAGATCTTCGGCCGGCTTGAGGTGAGCGAGACGGAGTTGGGGAAATTGCGGGCCCGGGGCGTAGTCTGAATTCAGGCGCGTATTGTTTCTCCGGCGTGTCCGCTTGACGCCAAGGCGGTCGGATGGCGCTAAGCTATCGCCGCCAAACTAACTCCAATGGCTGGATTTGCCCCAAGAACGAACCCGCTCTCGCGGGAGGAAGCGGGTGTCATGGTCCGTGCATATCGACGGCCTAATGAGCGGTAAGGCGTGACGATCGGGGCATCCGATCCCAAGCATTGAAGGTCCAGCAACCTTCAGCTCGAGAGAGGAGCCCCGATGACCTCCCATCCTTCCCACCGGCCCGTCAGCGCGCTGCGGGCGCGCATGATCGAGGACATGACGGTACGCGGCTTCACCGAGAAGACGCGCAACGACTACGTCGCAACGTGCGGGCGTTTGCCGCCTTCATCCGCCGGTCCCCCGACACTGCGACGGCGGAGGATCTGCGCCGCTTCCAGCTGCACCAGACGCAGATCGGCATGCAGCCGCCGAGCATCAACAGTGCGGTCGCGGCCCTGCGCTTCTCTTCACCGTGACGCTCGACCGGCCGGACCTTGCCCGGCGGCTCACCATCGTGCGCGAACCGCGCCGGCTGCCGGCGGTGCTGAGCGTCGAGGAGGTCACGCTGCTGCTGCAGGCGGCGCCGGGGCCGAAGTACAAGGCGGCGCTCGCCACCGCCGGAGCCTGTCCCCGGGCCGGCCGAAGGCCGGACCCGTGGGGCGCCGGACTGCGCGTCTCCGAGGTGGGCGCGCTCAAGCTCGGCGACATCGACTCCGAGCGCATGCTGCTGCGGGTCGAGCAAGGCAAGGGTCGTACAAGGCAAGGGTCGTAAGGACCGCAACGCCATCCTGTCGCCGCAGCTGCTCGAGCTGCTGCGCATCGCCATTGCCCCAAGTGCCAGGGCGCGGCGGCGAAGGACTGGCTCGCCGCCCGCCAGGCCGACCTGCTGCCGGTCGGCTATTTCCATTTTTGGTCTTCACCCTGCCGGCCCAGATCGCTGCGATTGCCGACCAGAACAAGTTATATTAGTGGTTTACGATCTCTTGTTCCGCACGGCGTCCGAGACATTGCTCACCATCGCCGCCGATCCAAAGCATCTCGGCGCCCGCATTGGCGCCACCGCCGTGCTCCACAGCTGGGGCTCGGCAATGACCCACCATCCACACCTGCATATGATCGTGCCGGGCGGTGGAATATCGCTCGATGGTACGCACTGGGTGCACTGCCGACCCGGCTTCCTGTTGCCGGTGCGCGTGCTGTCCCGCCTGTTCCGGCGGCTCTTCTTGACGCGGCTCGCCGACGCCCATGCGGCGGGCCGGCTCGCGTTCTTTGGCAAAATCCAGGACTTGCATCACCGCGAGGCCTTTGCTGCGCACCTCGCGCCGCTCCGGAGGAAGAAGTGGTTCGTCTACGGCAAGCCCCCTTTTGCGGCGCCCGAGGCGTGCTCGCCTATCTCGCGCGCTACACCCACCGCGTCGCCATCTCGAACAGCCGACTGGTCGGCCTCGATGACCGTGGCGTCACCTTCGGCTTCAAGGACTACCGCCGCAACGGCCGGAGCGGTTTCGCACGATGACGCTGGCGCCCGGCGAGTTCATCAGGCGCTTCCTGCTCCACGTTCTGCCGAAGGGCTTCCATCGCATCCGCCATTACGGATTGCTCGCCAGCGCCACCTGCAAAGCCAACATAGCGCGCGCCAGAGAACTGATCGCCGCGTCAGTGGCAGTGACCGATCCGCCGGCAGAGCACGATGACGCCGACCTGGACGTCAGCGCCGCATCAGACCATCGCCCGCTATGCCCCTGTTGCGGCGGCCGCATGATCATCGTCGAGAGCTTTGGGCGCGGCGGCGCACCCCGCGGCCCGCCATCGCCCGAAGCCACGATGCCATGACGCCCATCACCGCCTCATTGCACCTTCCGCCTGCCGGCGAACCCCGCTTCCGGCGTTGCATCGCTGTCGACCCGCCGCCTCCAACCGCATGCCCTGTGCCGTCGATCAGGCTGAAATTGCCCTGTCGACTGCCGCGGTGGCACCAAACTCGCCACCGCGATCGTCGATCCGCCGCCGATTACCACGGCCGGCGCATCCACAACCCAGGCCGCCGCATCGTCAAATCCCCATAGTACGGCAACCTGTCACCCGGACCCCGCGGGTTCCTTCCTGGGAGGCTTTCGGACGCCGGCCCTCAGCGCGCGCAGATAGGTCACCACGGGCCGGCATCCGAAACCCTTCTGGTAAGCCGCCATTCGCCCCAGCCCGGGTGAACTGGCCGAGAGCTGCCGAGGATGTAACAATTGACCATCATAGGGGCAGAGAGACCTATGCCGAGAAGGACGCCCGGTCTTCTTCAAGCTCTGCGATAGCTGAGCTACGTAGCCGGCTAGAACCATTGAGGCACCTCGGCTTAGAGGAATCCCATAGCCTTTACGCCGCCCGAGTTCGTCGCGCTGCGAGAAGTCTGCCAAAAGCTTTATCCTTGAGCAGGCCAAGAGGAGACGCTTGAATTCGCCTTGAGCCAAGCGCTTCGGAACCTGGGTCTTCTAATCGGCGGGCTGCTTCATACGGAACTTGATTGGGCGGCCAAGCGCATCGATGGGCTTTTCGGCAAAAGGTTTCTCGCTGGACTCATCTGTGCCCGTTGGACCTTGCCGATGAATTGCCAGACGTACAATTCGGGCCGAACCAGATACGAACCTTCACGGCTGCCGAACTGGCCGATGATGTAGACCCTGACGGGCTCTTGCGCAATCTGCCCAGTGGCAACGCAACATCAGACGATTGAGCTGTTTCGCGTGGCTCGTCGTCACCGAATGGGTCTCGCTTCCTGCTAATCCTGGGGCGCGCGCACTGCCTCTGCTTTTTGTGAAACACGATTTTGACCGCATTGAGCTGCACAAGCCCAAATTTGCCGTCGCGGTCGAGCCAGCCTGCGCTCTTTGCGCTCCTGATGGTTCCTTGGGAAGACGCCTATGCCCTGACCGAGGGCGCAGCGCAATATCCACCTCCGTCGATCGGTGAGGATGCCCAACCCTTCGTCGCCGGCACTCCAACCGGAGGGAACCGTCGGCAGGGGGAAGTGTTTGAGAGACGGTACTCGGCGTCAGCGCGAGGTTTCGGATGACCCCACCAACTCAGGCAAGTATTGGCGAGAGCTTCGCACAGGAGCGATTTTCGTGGCCATAAGCACGCAAGATTTCTACAGAAGCTCCAACGGCGATCGTTGGCAGCTTATTCGCGACATCGCCTCAGGGCGCTCCTTGGTGAGACATGAGCCAAATCTCTCATCCGGCGGGCGCACCACAGGTACCGACGTCGAGGAGTTTCTTAATCGAACTGGCTCCAGCCCTGAGAATCTCGCGTTGCGGGCGCTCTTGGATCAGCAAGGCCGCATGGACGAGAGCTAGTCCGAGAGGCCAATCGGCGGCCCGGACAACCCCCGGCGACAACTCCTCGCATGACCCACACTGTCTCGTTGCGGCCAACCAGGCTGGTGCCTGCGAGCAGGGTCTGCGTGTTTGACGTTTTTCGGCCCGTTTTGGCGCGGGGCCGTTTAGCGGGCCTTGTCGGGCTTTGTCCGTCCGGCTGTCCGGCCCAAATCATCTGATGAGATCGCCGCATGGGAAGCGAATATTAAGAACTCCCGCACCAGGCGAAAGCGCTATGGAGGTTAGCAATGGGACAGCAGCCGGGAAAGCCGAAGCCGCCAGGAAATCCGCCGATACGACCGGAGCCGCAACAACCTCAACCAATCGAAGAGCCGCCGAGGCCGATTCCGATACCGCCTGTGGAGAGACCACCCCCTCCGCTCGTGGCGGATCTGGCGTCTTAATTTAGGACCGCGCTCCTCTCTTCGTAATCGTCCCCGGCGCGCCGGCAACTTCCGAGCCAGCTGGCGGACGATGTAGACAGTGGTGCTGCCAGCAGGCGCATGCGCGCATGCGCACGAGGGAATGACGAAACTGCCACGACGGGGGCCGGATCATGACCGCCAGAGCGGCGCCCGTTGAGCGCCGTGGCGATAGCCTCTATCACACCCTCTCAACCTCAACCCGCAACGGATGCTCCTCGACCTTGGCCATTAACAAGACTTCGGATTGCTTCTGCTCAGCTACCTCAAAGGTATACGTTCCGGCGATGCCCTTACCTTGCGTGTGGACAGCCAAGGTCAAGGCCAGAGCATCTAGCGTCGATATATGAAAGACCGTCTTCAGGACGAATTCGACAAAATCCATCGGTGTGTAATCGTCGTTATAGAGGACGATGTTCCACATGCTTGGACGTTTTGCCTTTACCTCATTTCTTTCAAAGAGATCGAGCCCCGGTTTAACGACAGGTAAAACTCGGTTTGGATCTTGTTTTTGTGAGAACGGCCCGCTGACTGTTTTCATCATCTCGTACCAATCCATCGATTATTTGGGCTCTATTGAATTTGGTGTGGGTCAGGCGGCGTGAGGGTTGATGCGGGTGAAGTCGAGCTTGCCGGCAATGAGGAACAGTACGGTACGCAT
>Ga0306920_100005698_pt1 | contig 16127 bp, 17 predicted proteins | sample flu12Cox44000170_FD_204666 | JGI IMG/M metagenome (GOLD analysis project Ga0306920, IMG submission 204666) | Lab enrichment of tropical soil microbial communities from Luquillo Experimental Forest, Puerto Rico - flux4day.12C.oxic.44.000.170 (v2)... | ecosystem: Environmental > Terrestrial >... | reverse complement strand
CGTAGCGCGAGCGCGCGGCCTTGGCGATCGCATCCTCCATGGCGCCGAGCACGATCTTGCGATCGATCGCCTTTTCACGGGCAACCGCGTCGGCGATCTGTAACAGTTCAAGTCTATTGGCGCTAACGGTCGCCATTGGTCACTCTCCTGGGTTAGCTCTCTGTTTGCTCTTGCGCAGCGATTCGGCGACCAGCGCGTCGGTGAGAACGAGCCTGGCTTCGGCCATGTCGTCGATGCGCAGCAAAATGTCGTTGCTGTCATTACAGCGGATACGGGCACATTCGCCGTCGGTGCCGTGCAGTTCGCCGCGAAACCGTTTGCGGCCGTCGATCGGCACCTGCATCTCGATCTGAGCGACATGGCCGGCATAACGGTCGAAGTCGGACCGCCGCACCAACGGTCGATCGATACCGGGCGAGGAAATTTCCAGCCGATACGAGCCTTCGATGGGATCGGCAACGTCGAATACCGGCGACAGCGCGCGCGACACCGCTTCACAATCGTCAATGTTCATCGTCCCGTCGGCACGTTCGGCCATGATTTGCACGGTGCAACCGGCAAAGCCGGATATGCGCACCCGCACCAGACGAAAGCCGAGGCTGGCGAGCACGGGCTCAGCGAGCACAGCGACGCGCGCCGCTCGCCCGGGCTCGGTTATGAGCCGGGGCTCCTCGGCAAAGCCTGCGTCTTCCACGTTGGTCGATACGCCTTCCATTCTTCGCAAAGCCGCCTGGCCTCAGGTAATAAAAAAGAGCGGGTCCCGGGGGGCCCACTCTCAAACCGTTCGGATCATCCGACCGTTATGAGGTATCCATTGACGGACACTGCGAATATAGCGTTTTGGCGGTCCGTTGCAAGGGCGGACTCCGCGGAGGCCGGCAAATAAAGGCGCCCCGGGCCATCTCTTGACCATCGCCTCGCCCGCTTCACGCCCTGCGGAACACCAAAAAACATGACGAACGTTGTTCGCGCGCGGCCTTGGCGTGATATCGGGTGCCGGTGAACCCCGGCCATGGCTTGCGCCAATCATCGGCGTACCGCGCCATCCACTCGAAATCCGGAGCGCGCAGGAGCCGCGCCAAGGCCCACGCCGCATAATCGGCAGAATCGGTGACAAAACGGAATTCACCGCCGGGCCGCAGAATACGCGCCAGCTGGAGAACTGTTTCATCCTGAACGAATCGGCGCTTCCAGTGTCGGCGTTTCGGCCACGGATCCGGATGAACGAGATCGATCCGCGTGAGCGAAGCGTCAGGAAGCCACGCCAGCAAAGAAACCGCATCATCGAAATGCAGCCGAATGTTTTGCAGGCCTTCGGCTTCGATTCCTGCAAGCGCCTTGGCCATGCCGTTGACGAACGGTTCGACCCCGATAAAGCCGATGTGCCGGTGCGCTTTGGCTTCCGCAAGCATCGCCTCGCCGCCGCCAAAACCGATTTCGAGGCAAACTGTGGTGACCGGCTCGCCAAACAACACGGCGAGGTCGGCGGGCGGCGGGCGGCTGAGATCGACGGCAACGCGCGGGAGCAACGTCTCCAACAAGCCAGCTTGCCGCGGCCGCAGCTTATGGCCTTTGCGGCGGCCGAAAAATGCGCGGACATTGTGCCGTGCGGGGTCCATAGCCGTCTCGACCGACGTCTTGTTTCTGCGCGCCGATATAGCAAACGCGTCGGCAGCGAGCACCACGCCCGCTATGCCGCACGATCGCGAGGGCGGCTTTAGCGCAAAGCGCGCTTGAGTGAGTCGGCGAGGTCGGTTCGTTCCCAGGAAAATCCGCCGTCCTTTTCCGGCGCCCGGCCGAAATGGCCATAAGCCGCGGTGCGGCGGTAGATCGGCCGGCTGAGCTTCAAGGCGCGGCGAATGTTGGTCGGCCGCAACGGGAACAATTCAGGCAACAGCTTCTGCAGCTTTGCTTCTTCGATGTTGCCGGTGCCGTGGGTGTCGACATGGAGCGACATCGGATCGGCGACCCCGATCGCATAGGCGATTTGAATCGTACAGCGTTCCGCTAGTCCGGCGGCGACGACGTTTTTCGCGAGATAGCGCGCCGCATAGGCCGCCGAGCGGTCAACCTTGGTCGGATCCTTGCCGGAAAACGCACCGCCGCCATGCGGGGCATAGCCGCCATAAGTATCGACGATGATTTTGCGCCCGGTGAGACCGCAATCTCCATCCGGTCCGCCAATCACGAAATTCCCGGTGGGATTGACCAGAAAATCGCTCGGGCGCTTCGGCATCCAGCCGCTTGGCAGCGCGGAGGTCACCGTATCCTCGATCATGTCGCGGATCATTCCGGGCGAATATTTCTTGGCGTTGCGAGTTTGCGCGTTGTGCTGGGTCGAGACCACGACCTTGGTACAGCCGACCGGCTTGCCGTCGACATAGCGGATCGTGACCTGGCTTTTGGCGTCCGGCTGCAAGTCGAACAGCGCGCCGGAGCGGCGTTTTTCCGAAAGCACTTTAAGAATCTTGTGGGCGAAATAGATCGGGGCCGGCATGAACGAGCCCTTTTCGTAAACTTCGCTCTCCGTGCAGGCGAAGCCGAACATCATGCCCTGGTCGCCGGCGCCCTCTTGCTCGCCGTCCTTTTTCTTTTTGGCATCCACGCCCATGGCGATATCGGGGGATTGGCCATGGAGGAGAACCTCGACGTCGGCGCCGTAATAGGAAAAGCCATCCTGGTCGTAGCCGATGTCCTTGACAACGCCGCGCGCGATTTCGGTTATCATCTCGCGGTTCACGACCGCCTTGGCGCCATGTTTGTGAAACAGCGGAGCCTGGCCGCGGCCCTCCCCGGCAATCACGATCTTGTTGGTGGTGCACAAGGTCTCACAGCCGAGGCGGGTATTGACGGCGCTTTGGTCGGCTATGCCGAGCTTGAGATCGTTCTCGATAAAGGCGTCGAGAACGGCATCGGATATTTGATCGCAAACCTTGTCGGGATGGCCCTCCGACACGGATTCGCTGGTGAACAGATAATTGGCGCGGCGCAAGGTGAAATACTCCCCTCGAAGGTGATATGACGTGCCGGTCTCTGCCAGCAGGCGCGGCGGCGAGACGCGCGCGGTCGGTTGGTTGGCAGGGTTGTTGCAGCGTCGCCCGACGCGGTCAAGATGTGGGCGAACAGTGGGCGGCAACCTTGGTTTGCCCGTGGTATGCGGTGAGCTTCGGCGTGTTCAGCGTTTGTCGCGGCTGGCAATCTGCTCGACCAGGTCGACGATGCGGCGGCGCAATTTTGAATCCTCGATCCGCATGAAGGCTTTGGTCAAAGCAAGGCCGTCGGCAGTCGCCAGGAAGTCGGACACGTAAGCAGGCGAGGGCGCCTCGGCCAAGCCTTCATGGCGGCCGGCGGTCACAGCATTGGGCGCGCCCTCGAAGAAAAAAGCGACCGGGACTTGAAGGATGTGAGAAATCTGCTGCAGACGACTGGCGCCAATCCGATTGGTGCCCTTTTCGTATTTTTGAATCTGCTGGAACGTCAGGCCGAGCGAGTCGCCGAGCTTCTCTTGGCTCATCCCCAGCATCATCCGGCGCATACGGACCCGGCTTCCGACATGCTTGTCGGTCGGGTTTGGCGCCTTTTTTGCCAGCGTAGCCATGGGGGCTCTCCCCCTTTTAGCTCAATGCCGATAGATAGCAAATCTGTCGCAATCGAAACTGCTTTACCTTCAACTGGGCCAGCGGGCAGCGGTTTTCATAACCGAGGCTAATTCTCAAGAAATGACAAATCGCCCAATTTGCTCGCCTTGGTTGCAGCGCTGGGTGGCGCGGCCATGACGCCCTTTGTTTGCTCCGTCTTCGATCTCACTGGGCGCGCAGGCGACCGCGAACGGAAATAACACATGCGATCAAAATCAGGACCGCAGCGGGTAAATCGCCAAATCGCGCGTAAATCGGCGCGCCGATCGAACGTGGCAACGGCGCATCGAGCACACCTTCACTGGCGAGCGGCAGAGAGGCGACAATGCGTCCGAGCGGATCGATCACCGCCGAGATGCCGGTATTGGCGGCGCGGACAACCGGCAGACCTTCCTCGACCGCGGTCACCCGCGCCTGCTGCAAATGCTGATAGGGGCCGCTGGAATTTCCAAACCAGCCGTCATTGGTGACATTGACGATCCAACCGGGCCGCGAGTTGGCACGACTCTCGCCGGCGCTCAGTTCGCCGGGAAAGATGATCTCATAACAGATGAGCGGCAACACGCTTGGCGCACCGGGTAGCGTGACGGGGCGTTGCCGGTCGCCGGCAAGAAATCCGCCGCGCTGCTCGGTCAACGTCTGCAGGCCGATGCGCTCCAGGATTTCTTCGAACGGCAAATATTCTCCGAATGGAACGAGGTGCACTTTGTCGTAGACGGCGCGAATCGCGCCTTGGTGGTCGATGACATAGATCGAATTGTACACGCCGGATTGTGCCGGATTGTCGGGATCGGCGAGCCGCATCGCTCCGGTGAACAACAAAGTGTTGGGCGGCAAGGCTTGCGCGATCCGCGCGAACGCATCCGCCTCGCGCGTCAAAAAGAACGGAAACGGCGATTCCGGCCAGATCAAATGCGTGACCTGATCGAGGCCGGGCCGCGCCGACAACGTCAGATAACGATCCACCACCTCTTGCTTGGCGGCATAATTAAAGCGCACGTCCTGCTGCAGATTGGGCTGCATGATCCGCAAATGAACGCCCTCGACGAGCCGCGTCGGGATGCGCGCGAGCCGGACTGCGCCAACGCTGCCGAGTGCGGCGAGCGTGAGCACGGCCAATGTCAACGGCAGCAACGGGCGGCGCTTTTTCGCATTCTGATCGAACAGGGTCGCCGGGCTGGCGGTGACGGCGATGGCGATGAAAGTCAGCCCCCACAGGCCGAGCACCGAGGCCGCTTGCGCCAGCGCCAGCGGCGCGGTGAACGCATAGCCGAATGCGTTCCAGGGAAAGCCGGTGAAAGCATGGCCACGCAGCCATTCGGTTGCGGTGAGGCAGACCGCCAACGCCAAAATGCGCACTGCGCCGCGCTGCCATAACAGGCGCGCCAACGCGACGCCGGCCGCCGTGTAGATCGCCAGAATGGCCGGAAGCCCGATGACCGCGAACGGCAGTAGCCAGCCAAAGGTCGCAGCATCGACGAGAAACGCGTATCCGAGCCAATAAAGACCGGCGAGAAAATAGCCGAACCCGAACCACCAGCCGATGTCGGCTGCCGCCACCAAGCCGTTCCAGCCGCGGCTGGCGATGCCGTCGATAAGAAAGACGAGGACAGGGAACGTCAAAAATAGCACCGGCCAGACATTGAACGGCGCCATGGCCAGAGCCGACACGGCGCCGGCGGTGGACGCGATGAAACGGCGGCGCCAGCCCCAAGCCAGAACGATGCTGTGGACTACGTTATTGAGCGTCACGGTCCATGCGGGGGCGTTGGCAAGGGGGTTGGATTGGGCCGGGCCGTGTCGTCGCGTTGGGTGGCGAGCCGAGGCGCTGCTGGCCGCGGCGGCAGCGCCGCCTCGCGCGAGCCTGCCGGTCGGCGATCCTTGCGAAGATAAATTTTGGCGCGCTTGACCCGGCGCGGATCGGCGTCGAGGACTTCAGCCTCGAACGGTTCAGGCCCGGGCACGAGTTCGCCGCGAACAGGCACATGACCCGCTTTAATGACGAGATAGCCGCCGAGCGTGTCGACTTCCCCGGCGACATCGCCGACATCGAATTGGCTGCCGATCGCGGAGCGCACGTCGTCGAGGCTGGCGCGGCCATCGGCCAGGAAGGACCCGTCGCTTTGCTCCGCAATCGCCGGGCTCTCTTGCTCATCGTGTTCATCGGCGATGTCGCCGACGATCAGCTCCACCAGATCCTCAATCGAAACGAGCCCATCGCTGCCGCCATATTCGTCGATCACGAGCGCAAGGTGAATCCGCGTAGCCTGCATCTTCGCCAATAGGTCAAGCGCCGGCATGGATGGCGGCGCATAGAGGATTTCGCGGACAATCTTCGTGGCGCTCAAGAGCGTAGAAAGATCGATGTTCGCGAAATCAAGCGCGGCACTTTTGGCTGTGCCGGATCCATCCGCTGCGGCCTCCTCGTGCGAGGCGCGCGCCGCCATGAACGCGATCAAGTCGCGGATATGGACCATGCCTGTCGGATCATCGAGCGTGTCGTTGTAGACCACCAAGCGCGAATGGCCGGCGACTTCGAACACCTTGACCAGCTCGCCGAGCGGAATGTCTTGCTGAACCGCGACGATATCGGCGCGCGGCACCATGATCCTTTCAATTCGCGTTTCCCGCAGCCCGAGGATGTTCTTGAGCATCACCGCTTCTTCGGGCGAAAAATCCGATTGCGCCGGTTCGGCGGTGAGGACCTGCTCGAGATCGGCGCGCGGCGACGGTGCTCGCCAACCGAACAGGACGCGCATCACGCGCGTGAGCCAGGTTTCCGGCTGTGCGGCTGGGACCGGCACCACCAGCACCGGGAGCGGATGACGTTCGCTCCCGGCCGGTCCGATGCGGGGTGAAGGCTCAGCCATTCGGCATCTTCGGGACAAACATCGCGGCCTCCATTTTACGCGTTTCGAGCGGGCCGCGCTCGCTCTCCGCCAGATTCTGTACCATGGCGTTTTGCCGGCCGGCGCCCGGAAGGCTTGGGCGTCGGGCGGGTCGCGGCATAGGGATCCGGCACCGCGAGAGCGCGCAGGATCGCGCGCTCGGTGCTCTCCATGCGGCGCGCCTGCGCGGCGCTTTGGTGATCATAGCCGAGAAGATGCAGAAGGCCGTGCACCGCGAGATGCGCGAGGTGGTGATTGAACGGTTTGTCCTCGCGGCGCGCCTCGCGTTTGATGGTCTCGTAAGCGAGCACGATGTCGCCCAAGTGATCCTCGCCGCCAGCGGTATTGGTCGCAAAAGACAGCACGTTGGTCGGCGCGTCGACGCCGCGCCAATTGCGGTTGAGCCGGCGCATCGCACTATCGTCGGTCAAAACGATGGCGAGTTCGACCGGGCGCGGCGAAAGCGCGGCGGCCGCTTGCTGCAGCGCGCGGCGCACGATGGCGCTCGCCGCGCGGGCATCGGTCCAATGTTCCGAATCGACCAGCACGTCGATCTTTAATCCGGCGTCCGCCGCCCGCTTCATTCACGGCGCTCGCGCTTGCGTCCGGCCTCCTCGTCATACGCCGCAACAATGCGCGCGACCAGCTCGTGGCGGACGACATCGGCCGCGGTGAAGCTGACATGGCCGATACCTTCGATGTCTGCCAAGAGGCGCACCGCATCCGCCAATCCGGAAGTCTGGCCCGACGGCAAATCGACCTGGCTGGGATCGCCGGTCACCACCATCCGGCTGTTTTCGCCGAGCCTGGTCAGCAGCATTTTCATCTGCATGGCCGTCGTATTCTGCGCTTCATCGAGAATCACGGCGGCGTTGGACAAGGTTCGCCCGCGCATGAAGGCAAGCGGCGCGATCTCGATCTCGCCCGTCTGCAGTGCCCGCTCGACGATGCGCGCATCCATTAGATCGTAAAGCGCGTCGTAGATCGGCCGCAGATACGGATCGACCTTTTCGCGCATGTCGCCCGGCAAAAACCCGAGCCGCTCGCCCGCTTCCACCGCGGGGCGCGACAGAATGATGCGATCGACGTCTTTGCGCTCGAACAATTGCACGGCATAGGCGACCGCGAGCCAGGTCTTGCCGGTGCCGGCGGGCCCGGTGGAAAACACCAATGTGTGCCGCTTGAGCGCGCGCACATAGGCGTCCTGCGCGGCGGTTCGTGCGCGCACGCGCCGCTTGCGCAGATTGATTTCCTCAAAACTCTGCCGCGCCGCGGCCGGGTCGAAATCGAACAGCGAGCCCTGCGACAGCGCCAGCCGGATCGTGCCCTCGACGTCGCCGGCTACCAGATCGTCGCCGCGCTTGAGTCGCTCGTAAAGACTTTCGAGAACGCGCCGCGCCTGATCGGAGGCCTCTCGCGCGCCTTCGAGCGTCACCTGGTTGCCGCGCGAATTGGCAACGACGCCGAGCCGGCGCTCGATCAGCGCGAGATTTTGGCCGTATTGGCCGAACAGTGTCGAAGCGAGCCGATTATCATCAAAGGTAAGGACGATCTGGGCCGTATTGTCCGGCGCGATAAAAACCGATTCTTCGGTTTCGGGCGTGCGCATTCAGGCTCCTGTTGCGACCAAACTCGTCTCTGCCGATGCCGCGGCCGCCGCGCCACGATCCGCCAGCGTGCCGAACAGGCTGTTGCTGCCGATTTCGGTGATCGTCACGGCCGCGATCTCGCCGATCAGCGATCGCGGGGCGGTGGCCTGCACCGGCTGCAGATAGGGCGAGCGGCCGACCAGCTGGCCGGCATGGCGGCCTTGGCGTTCAAACAGCACGTCGAAGGTATGACCCAGCCAGCCACGATTGAACTTTGCCTGGCTTTCGTCGATCGCATGCTGCAGGCGCGCTAGCCGCTCCGATTTGACCGCGTCGTCGATCTGGATCGGCATCTCGGCGCCTGGCGTGCCGGGCCGAGCCGAGTATTTGAACGAGAACGCACCCGAAAAGCCGATCTCGGGGACCAGATGCAAAGTTGCCGCGAAGTCTTCTTCCGTCTCGCCGGGAAAGCCGACAATAAAGTCGGAGGTCAGCGCGAGAGCGGGGCAGGCGCGGCGCAGGCGCTCGACGATGCGCAGATAATCGGCGCGCGTATGCCCGCGATTCATGGCGGCGAGGATGCGGTCCGAACCGGATTGCACCGGCAAATGCAGTTGCGGCATCAGCTTCGGCAGATCGCGATGCGCCGTTATTAGATCGTCGTCCATGTCATGCGGATGACTGGTTGTATAACGCAGGCGCTCGATCCCCGGCACTTGCCCGACGCGTTGCAGCAGACGCGCCAGCGACCAGGCGCGGCCGTCCGGACCCATGCCGTGGTAGGCGTTGACGTTTTGCCCGATCAGCGTCACCTCGCGCACCCCGGCTCGGGCGAGCGGTTCGATTTCGGCAACAATGCCGTCGACCGGGCGCGACAGTTCGGTGCCGCGGGTATAGGGCACGATGCAAAAGGTGCAAAACTTGTCGCAGCCTTCTTGCACGGTGACAAACGCGCAAGCGCCGCGGGCGCGAGTGACCGCTGCTGCTGGCGCGACCAGCGCCGCGAATTTATCGTCAGTGGAGAATTCGGTGTCGATCGCGCGCCGCCCATCCGCCACGCACTCCAGCAAGCCGGGCAGCCGGTGATAACTCTGCGGCCCGAATACCAAATCCACGGCCGGCGCGCGACGAATAATCTCTTCGCCCTCGGCCTGGGCGACACAGCCGGCAACAGCGATCACGACACGACGGTTTTCCGTTGCGGCGGCCTCTTTCAGGCGGCGCATGCGGCCGAGCTCGGAGTAAACTTTTTCCGCCGCTTTTTCCCGGATGTGGCAGGTGTTGAGAATGACGAGATCGGCATCCTCAGGCGCGCCGGTCTCGACATAGCCATGCGGCGCCAGGGTGTCCGCCATCCGACGCGAATCGTAGACGTTCATCTGGCAGCCAAACGATTTGACGTAGAGCTTGCGGGTCTCCGTCATGCCGCGACCGCTAACCTAACCCTTTGCTGTAGATCACGAAATTAGCTCCAGCCGAGCATCCGCGGCGGCTATGGCCATTAGCCGATTACCTTTTAGTCCCGCACTATACACGCCCAGGAACACGCCGAAGGGCCAAGACCATTGACGGCGGATGTCATATAGGCATCCGGCACCTTGCGGCTACTGTTGCGTTCGTGGCCGCCAATGGGGGCGGCCGATCGTCAGCCAAAGTCGCGGCGCAGCACCAGTGCGGTCGCGCCGTCTTCGTAATAGCCCTGGCGGCGGCCGACTTCCCGAAATCCGGCGCGGCGATAAAGCCGGCAGGCCGGCGCATTGTGCTCCCCGACTTCCAGATACACGGCCCGCACGCCAAGACCGGCAAGTCGCCGCAGGTGCCAATTGAGCAAGTCTCGGGATAGGCCGCGGCCTTGCCATCCCGGCGCGATCGCGACCGAGAGGATTTCCGCTTCGCCGGCGGCAAGGCGCGACATGATGAAGCCGATCAATTTGCCGCCGCTTGTCATGCGTTGCGTCACCACAGTGCGGTCGAGCAACAGCCGCAGAATTTCGTCTTCGCCCCAGCCACGGCGAAAAGAGACGGCGTGCAGCGCCGCTGTTGCCGCCGCGTCGGCAGGTCGCCCCTCGGCGATGGTTGGCCTTTTGCGGCTAAAGACGCGCGACAGGAGCCGGATCATCGGCGCGGCAGCTGCGCGGCGTTTTGCGGCTGGGCGTCCGGCGCGCGCAGATATTGCGGCTGCGGGGCCGACTGCGCTTGCGGCGTGACGGCGCCGATCTGCGCCACCCAGACGATGTCGGGCGCCTCGTGCGGGTCGACGGCACGCGGCCGCGCCGCGTCCCTGGTCAGTCCGTCGGCGACCGCGCGCGCCGCCGAGCCGACCAGATAAGCCGGCGCCTCCGATGCCGCGCGTACGGCTTCGCTGAGATGGGCCAATCGCGGACTGACCAGTGTATGCCCGCCAGGTCCGAACACCTGCAGAAATACGTGGCCATGGCGCGCGTCGATCGCGGCGACCACGGGAGACTTGCCGTTGCCGGCAAGAAAAGGCGCGGCGTAGACCGAAAGCGTTGAAACCCCGACCACCGCCACGCCAGTGGCGACGCCAAAGCCGCGGGCGGCGGCCAGACCGACGCGCACGCCAGTAAAGCTTCCCGGGCCAGTTGTCACTGCAATGCGGTCGAGATCGCGAAATGTCATGTCGGATTGTTTCATGACCCGCGCGATCAGCGGGATCAGTGTCTCGGCGTGGCCGCGGACCATTGGCAGGCTCTCGCTTGCGACAATCCCACGGTCGGTGTCCAGAACGGCAGCCGCGCAAGCCGCGAGCGCCGTATCAATGGCAAGCACACGCATGGAGCGTCACAAAGATCGTGTTGATCGCCGGCGCCGGTTGCGCCGGGTCACATCGGACGGACTTCGGTAACGTCGGGAATGAAATGGCGCAGCAGGTTCTGAATGCCGTGCCGCAAGGTCGCCGTCGAGGACGGACATCCGGAACAAGCGCCTTTCATGTTCAGATAAACGACGCCGTCCTTAAAACCGCGGAAGGTGATGTCGCCGCCGTCATTGGCGACTGCGGGACGAACCCGGGTATCGATCAGCTCCTTGATTGTGGCGACCGTAGCCGCGTCCGCCTCGTCGAAAAATTCCTCGCCGTCTTTTTGCTTGGCGCCGCCGGCGGTGACAAGCGGCGCGCCTGATATGAAGTGCTCCATGATGGCGCCGAGGATCATCGGCTTGAGCTGTTGCCATTCGCCGGCGTTTTTTGTCACGGTGATGAAATCGGAACCGAAGAATACGCCGCTCACTCCCCGAATGCCGAATAGGCGTTCCGCAAGCGGGGATTGTTCCGCTTGCGCGGCATCGCGCAGATCGAGCGTGCCGTTTTCCAGCACCGGGCGTCCGGGCAGGAATTTCAAGGTCGCCGGGTTCGGCGTAGCTTCGGTCTGAATGAACATTATGCCCTCCATCACGAAGCAGCCGTGGATCCAGGCCGCGCCGTGACTCGCGTCATTACCATATCAGATGGCGAATTTGGCCTGGAAGTTCAAGGCCGACCGTGCGGCGATGCGGCAGCAGTCGCGGCGCCTTAGGACCGCACGAAACCGACCACGTCCTTGACCGCGTTCATGGTTTGGCGCGCCAGTTGTTTTGCGCGCCCGGCGCCATCGGCGAGGACCGCATCGATCGCGGCCGGATCGGCCAGCAGCCGTTTCATTTCGGCGGCAATCGGCGCCAGCTTGGCGACGGCAAGGTCGGTCAGTGCCGCCTTGAATGTCGAGAATTGGGCATTGCCGAATTGCTTGAGCACCCCCGCGCGGTCGATGTCGGCAAGCGCCGCATAGATGCCGACGAGATTGTCGGCCTCAGGTCGGCCTTCCAGTCCTTTCTCGTCGCTCGGCAGCGGCTCGGGATCGGTTTTGGCGCGACGGATTTTCTGCGCAATCGAATCGGTGTCGTCGGTCAGATTGATGCGTGAAAAATCGGAAGCGTCGGATTTCGACATTTTCTTCGAGCCGTCGCGCAGAGACATCACGCGCGTCGCCTCGCCAGTGATCAGCGGCTCGGGTAACGGGAAAAAAGTCTCGCCATAACCCTTTTCTTTGATCGACTGCCCGAAGTCATTGTTGAATTTTTGCGCGATGTCGCGCGACAATTCGAGGTGCTGCTTCTGGTCCTCGCCGACCGGCACATGGGTCGCGCGATAAACCAGAATGTCGGCGGCCATCAAGGTCGGATAGGCGTAAAGGCCGACCGAAGCATTCTCGCGGTCTTTGCCGGCCTTCTCCTTGAACTGCGTCATGCGGTTGAGCCAGCCGAGCCGCGCCACGCAGTTGAATATCCAGGCTAGCTCGGCATGCTCGGCGACCTGACTCTGGTTGAATACGATATTTTTTTTCGGATCGATCCCGCAGGCAAGAAAGGCGGCGGTCACCTCGCGGATCGCGCGCGGCAATTCGCTCGGCTCCTGCCAGACCGTGATGGCGTGCAGATCGACGACGCAATAGATGCAATCGAAACGGTTCTGCAGCTCGACGAACCTTTTAATCGCGCCGAGATAATTGCCGAGATGGAGGTTGCCGGTCGGCTGCACGCCGGAAAAAATCAGTTCTTTGAATTTCATCTGCAGAGACCTCACCCAAGCAGGACCCACATTCGCGGCCGGCCCGGCGTGACCGTGCGATGAGCCGGTATATGGCGTCCCATGCCATCCGTCAGCTTGCCGTGCAAGAGGCGCCCGCTATAGTGCGCGACCCGCGACAGCCACCCAAAGCTCAATGTCAGCCATCAGCTCCGCTCGTTTCGACGTCCTCGGCATCGGCAACGCCATCGTCGATGTCCTTGCCCGGGCCGAGGACGACTTTCTGCTGGCGCATAGCATGCGCAAGGGCGGCATGGCGCTGATCGACGAGGCGCGGGCGCAGGCGATTTATGACGCCATGGGTCCGGCGGTCGAGATTTCGGGAGGGTCGGCCGCGAATACGATGGTCGGCGTGGCCGGCTTCGGCGGCCGGTCCGCGTTCATCGGCAAGCTCAAGGCCGACGAGCTCGGCCGCGCTTTCAGTCACGATATTCGCGCCTCCGGCGTAAGCTTCAGTACGGCGCCGGCCCCGGACGGTCCGTCGACCGGCCGCTGTTATGTGCTGGTGACGCCCGATGGCGAGCGCACCATGAACACCTATTTGGGCGCGGCCCAGGACCTGCACCCGCGCGACATCGACGAGGGCATGGTCGCGGCAACCGCGATCACTTACCTCGAAGGCTATCTCTGGGATCCCAAGCACGCCAAAGACGCTTTCCTCAAAGCCGCCAAGGTCGCGCACCGCCACGGCCGTAAAGTCGCGCTGTCGCTATCAGATGCGTTCTGCGTCGATCGCTGGCGTGACGAGTTCTTGCAGCTGATGCGTTCGGGCACCCTCGATCTGGTCTTCGCCAACGAGACGGAGCTGCACAGTCTCTATCAAACGTCCGACTTCGACAGCGCCATCGCCGCGCTGCGAGCCGATATCGGCGCCGCGGTGGTGACGCGAAGCGAGAAGGGCTGCGTTGTCGTCGGACCCGATGGTGTCGAGGCCGTGCCGGCATTCCCGGTCGATCGCGTTGTCGACACGACCGGGGCCGGCGATTTGTTTGCCGCGGGCTTTTTATACGGCCTTGCGCGCGGCGCCGATGATCGCAGCTGCGGCTGGCTTGGCGCGCTCGCGGCCGCCGAGATCATCCAACATCTCGGCGCCCGGCCGGAAGCTTCGCTGCGCCAGCTGGCGCAAGAGAACGGGCTTGAGCTCGACAAGTAGCTCCGCCTCTTTCGGAAAGCGTGAGCGGTAACCAATCGCTAACCAAAGCTGGTTAACGATTGATCAACCGTAAATGCCGGAGATCCGAAGTGGCCGAAACGTCCGATCACGCCGCTGCAGGCCCTGACAAAGCCGCAAATGATGCCGGGGCGGAGCGTATCAATCTGCCGGCGGTCGCGGTGCCGCAATTGAGCGCTCCCGCGGATAAGGCGGCGAGCGGCGCGGCCGATGAATCGGACCAAATCAAACCTGCAACGCCCCCGGCGCGCTCCAAACGTTTCGTGATGCTGGCGGCGAGCGTCGCCTTCGCTGCGGGTTTCGGCTCGTTCGTCGGCTCGGTATCGGGGTCGGGACTCGCGCGGTTCATCTATCCGCCGCCGCAGGCTCCGGCGCCGACCAGCGGGGTCGAGAACACGATCGCCGCCATGCGCGAGATTAAACTTCAGCTCGCCGAGGTCGCCGCACTCAAGGCAAGCCTCGATAGCGCCGCGCGCAACACGACCAACCAATACGCCAAGCTTGCCGATCGCTTGGATCGGCTCGACCAGCGCAGCGTTGCTGCCGCGGAGACCACGGCGTCATTGCCGCCCATGCCGACGCCGGCGCCACTGGCGCAGACCGCTGCAGTAGCGACGGATACACCCCCAGAACCGCCGAAACTGAGCGACCGCATTTTGCCGGATTGGATCGTTCATGATGTGCGCAACGGCCATGCTTTGGTCGAAAGCCGGTACGGCGGATTCTTCGCGGTCAGCGCCGGCAGTGTCCTGCCCGGCATCGGCCGCGTCGATATGATCAAGCGCCAGGACGGCCACTGGCTCGTACTGACCGCCCGCGGGACGATCACTTCCGCCCGCTGAGGCGATTTCAACTCAGAGCGAACGCAAATCGCGCGCGCCAGGTGCTGGCGCGCCGCGTCGTCCAATTTGCTATCGTCTGCCGCTTGCAGCAGGACATCGAGCATGAACATCGTGCGATGGCTCACTCGGCTCGTCTCGGCGGCGATCGCGCAGTCGATTGTGTGTTCGCTCGCGCTCGCGCAAGCGCCGGCAAATCCAGAAATGCCGCAAGCCTGTCCTGGGCTCGTCGCCGGCGACCGGGCGTGCGCCATTCGCGCGTTGAATCTGGCGACGCTGAATTCAGAGCAGATCCTTCTGACCTTTCTCGGCCACGCGACTTTCCTGATCGAGAGTCCGCAGCTCGTGCGGATCGCTACCGATTACAACGATTACATCAGAGCGCCGGTGTTGCCTGACATCGTCACCATGTGGGCGAGAGTCCCGATCAGCCGGCGATCTGGGACTTGAAATATCGCGACGTGCGAGTGCACAACGTGCCGACGAATATCCGCAGCTTTTACCGCAGCACCACAACCGAGCGCTACTGCAATTCAATCTTCATTTTCGAGTGTGCCAATCTGTGTATCGCGTATCTCGGTCATCTGCATCACACGCTGACCCAGCAGCAGCTCAACGAGATCGGCCGCGTCGACGCGGTCATGGCTCCGGCGGACGGCACCTATACGCTCGATCTCGACGGCATGATGGAAGTGCTCACCGTGCTCAAGGCGCCGCTGATTGTCCCGATGCACTTCTACGGTCAGTACATCCTCGACCGGTTTCTCGAGCGAGCACGCAAGCTGTGGGATGTTGAAACCGCGGAAATTCCCTCGGTCGTCGTCGCCAAAGCGACGCTGCCGGCTACGCCCAAGGTCCTGATGCTGTCGGGGGGATTTTGACCGCTTAAACGTCGACGCTTGCCGCCAGCGCGTGCTGTTCGATGAACTCGCGGCGCGGCTCGACTTTATCGCCCATCAGCTCGTCGAAAATCGTATTGGCCTCGTCGATTTCCTTGACGCTGACGCAGAGCAGCGAGCGGGCATTGGTGTCGAGCGTGGTCTCCCATAGCTGCTCCGGATTCATCTCGCCCAGGCCTTTGTAGCGCTGCAGCGCGGCCCCCTTGCGGCCGGCGGCGGTCACCGCCTCGAACAGCCCGACCGGACCGTGAATCGGCACCTCCTCGTCCTTGCGCCGCAGTATCGCCGGCGGTGTCGGGCGCGGATAAATCTGTTGTAGCGACGGCGCGTATTCGTCGAGCTTGCGGGCGTCGGCGGAGCCGAGCAGCGCCTGATCGATGACCGCGACTTCCTTGACCCCGCGCAGCGTGCGCTCGAACTCAAATCCGGCCTCGGTGAACTGCGCCTTCCAGCCGCGCTCGGCCGCCTCGGTGAGCGCATCGAGCCGCCGCGCGATATAGTCCGCCGCCGCAGTCGCG
>Ga0306920_100005697_pt1 | contig 16130 bp, 12 predicted proteins | sample flu12Cox44000170_FD_204666 | JGI IMG/M metagenome (GOLD analysis project Ga0306920, IMG submission 204666) | Lab enrichment of tropical soil microbial communities from Luquillo Experimental Forest, Puerto Rico - flux4day.12C.oxic.44.000.170 (v2)... | ecosystem: Environmental > Terrestrial >... | reverse complement strand
ATCATCTTGGCCACGTCGGTGGCGTAGTGCGAGGACCGGGCGTACTCGGGGGCGGTCGTGAAGCCGATCTGGTTGTTGATGATGAGGTGCACCGTGCCGCCGACGCGGTATCCGCTGATCTCGCTCATGGCGAGGCACTCCGCCACCACGCCCTGGCCGGCGAAGGCGGCGTCGCCGTGGATCAGCAGCGGTAGCACCGGATACGAGCCGGGCGGCTCGATCTGGTCCTGGCGGGCCCGCACCATCCCGAGCACGATCGGGTCGACCGTCTCCAGGTGGCTCGGGTTGGCGGCCAGCTCGATAGTGACGTCCCGGCCCGACTGGTTGACGTACTTGCCGGTGGCACCGAGGTGATACTTGACGTCGCCCGAACCCTGCACCGAGTTGGGATCGACGTAGCCCTCGAACTCGCGGAAGATCTGGTCGTAGCTCTTGCCGACGATGTTGGCAAGCACGTTGAGGCGGCCCCGGTGAGCCATGCCGAGCACCACGCCGGCCAGGCCGTCGTCGGCCGCCGCCGACAGGATCGTGTCGAGGATCGGGATGGCCGACTCGGCTCCTTCGAGACCGAAGCGCTTCGTGCCGACGTACTTGGTGGCGAGAAACTTCTCGAACGCCTCGGCCGCGTTGAGCCGGCTCAACAAATGCCGCAGGTCGGCGCGCGACATCGTCGTCTTGACGCCCTCGACCTTCGACTGGATCCAGCGCTGCTCGTCGGTGTCCTGGATGTGCATGTACTCGATGCCGATCGTGCGGCAGTACGCGTCGCGCAGGACGTGGAGCAGGTCGCCGAGCCTCATCGTCTCGTGCCCGGCGACGCCACCCGTGAGGAACTCCCGGTCGAGATCCCAGATGGTGAGCCCGTACGTGGCCGGGTCGAGCTCGTCGTGCATCTTCGGCTCGCGCCAGGACAGCGGGTCGAGATCGGCGATGAGGTGGCCCCGCACCCGGTGAGCCCGGATCAGCGTCGCCACCTGCATCTGCTTCTCGAGGTAGGTCTCCTCGCGGTTGATGGGGCTGACATCCTGGCGCCACTGCACTTCCTCGTACGGCACGCCGAGGCTGCGGAACACGTCGTGGTAGAAATCGTGCTCGCCCATCAGCTGCTCGTGGACGCGCTTCAGGAACAGCCCGGACTCGGCCCCCTGGATGACCCGATGGTCGTAGGTGGAGGTGATGGTGACGACCTTCGACACGCCGAGCTCGCCGATGGTGCGCTCGTCGGCGCCCTGCCACTCCGCCGGGTAGTCGATCGTGCCCACGCCCACGATCACGCTCTGCCCCGCCATCAGCCGCGGCACGGACTGGACGGTGCCGATGGTGCCGGGGTTGGTGAGCGTCATGGTGGCGCCCTGGAAGTCCTCGACGGTGAGCTTGTTGGTGCGGACCTTGCGGATCAGGTCCTCGTAGGCGGTGAGGAACTCGGCGAAAGTGAGGGCATCGGCGTCGCGGAGCACCGGCACGACGAGCGAGCGGCTGCCGTCGGCCTTGGCCACGTCGACGGCGATCCCCATGCTGACGTGGTCGTGCCGGACGACACGTGGCTTGCCGTCGGCCCCCTCGGCGTAGGTGTTGCCCATGACGGGCACGGCATCGGCGATGGCCCGCACGACGGCGTAGCCGATGAGATGGGTGAAGCTCACCTTGCCGCCGCCCTTGCGCCCGAGGAACCCGTTGATGACCCGGCGGTTGACCTCGAGGAGCTTGGCCGGCACGTCGCGGAAGCTCGTGGCTGTGGGGACGGCGAGGCTCCGCTCCATGTTGGCCACGACGGCGGCGCCGGCGCCGCGGATCGGGTCACCGGGGTCGGGAGCGGCGGCGGCAGCAGGCTGGGTCGCGGTGGCCGGGGCGGCCGCGGGACCCGGCGGAGCGGGTGCGCTCGGCGCCGGCGCGGCCAGCGGAGCCGGAGGCGGCGACGTGGCGCCGTTGCCCACCGGGCTGCGGTAGTCGGCGAAGAACTCCTGCCAGTTCGGGCTGACGGACGCGGGATCGGAACGGAAGCGCTCGTACATCTCCTCGACGAGCCACGCATTCGGTCCGAACTGCTCGGCCTCTACCTCATCAGCCACATCAGGTGATGATACCGGTGGTCGTAGCGGAGATGATCGGCCGGGTAGCGTCCCGACGCCTATGCGTCGCCGTCCTCCGCTCCGCTTCGGCCGGCTCCTCGTCGCTCCGCTCCGCAATCGGTTCTTCCGCGGCCCGGCGGCGCCCGGCGAAGCCGGACGCCGCCGAAGGACGGCCGGGCTCGCCCTCGCCGCCGGACTGGCCGTCGCCGCGTGCGGGGGTGGCTCCAGCGGGTCGAGCGCCAAGCCGACCGCCCCGGCCAACCCCGATCTCACCGTCCACGCCCAAGAGATCAAGTTCGACAAGAAGGCGTACACCGTCCACGGCGGCGAGGTGAAGATCGCCTACCCCAACGACGGCGTCCAGACCCACACCCTTGTCGTCCAGGACCCCAAGGGCGACAAGGTGGGCGAGACGTTGCGGGTCAATCCCGGCCAGGTGACCGGCGGCGTCTACCAGCTCGCGCCGGGCGAGTACACGCTGTACTGCGACATCACCGGCCACCGCGAGGCCGGCATGGTGGCCAGCCTCACAGTGACGGGCTGACCACCCTCGGCCGGCGCCTCAGTGCAGCTCGGCGATGTCCTCGGCTGAGATCTCGGCCGGCGGCTTGCCGGCGATGATCATGGCGAGAACCTCGTCCTTGGTGACGTCGAGCTTGTCGACCGTGCCCACGAGCCGGCCTGTCATCATCACGCTGATGCGGTCGGAGAGATCGAACACGTCGTGGATGTCGTGGCTGATCAGGAAGATCCCGATCCCCTCCGACTTCAGTTGCTTGATCAGGTCACGCACTTGTTCCGTCTCGGCCGGCCCGAGGGCCGCCGTCGGCTCGTCCATGATCAGGATCTTGGCGTTGAAGTAGACGGCCCGGGCGATGGCCACCGACTGGCGCTGGCCGCCGGACAGCGAGCGCACCGGCGTCTTGAGGTTCTTGAAGTGCGGGTTGAGCCGCTGGATCACCTTGGCGGTGTCGGCCGCCATGGCTGAGTCGTCGAGCGCCCCGGCGCGCGTGAGCTTCTCGCGCCCGAGGAACACATTGCCGGCTGCATCGATGTTGTCGGCCAAGGCGAGCCGCTGGTAGATGACCTCCACGCCGTGATGGCGGGCATCGCGCGGGTTGTGGATCACAACGGGGTGCCCGTTGATGCGGATCTCGCCCGAGTCGGCAGGGTGGGCGCCCGAGAGCGTGTGCATCAGCGTCGACTTCCCGGCGCCGTTGCCGCCCACGAGGCCGACGACCTCTCCCGCGTACAGGTCTACGGAGACGTCGTCGACGGCATGGATGCCACCGAACGCCACGCGGATGTTGCGCAGCTCCACCAGTGGGGTGGTCTCGGCGGAAGACGGCGAGTCGGCTGTCTGAACCTCGGTCATGGTGCCTCACCCATGTCAGGCGCGCCCGGATTGGATGATGATGACGGAGACGATGAGGCCGACAACGAGGGAGGCGAGCGCCATCCGCTTGCGGCCCTGGCGGAGCGTCGAGTCGATGGCCACGGCCGTCACGAGTACGACGCCGACGACGATGTCCTGCGAAGGCGAGTCGATCTTCAGCAGCACCATGCCGGAGCGCAAGGACTGCATGACGATGGCGCCGAGCACGGCTCCGGGGATCGTCCCGATGCCGCCGGCGAACGACGTGCCGCCGATGACCGCCGCCGCAATGACGTCGAGCTCGTTCTGGACGCCCAGGTTCGTGACTGCGGCGTTGAGGCGAGCGGTCTGTATGGCGGCGCTGACGGCGCACAGCACGCCCATGAGGACGAAGGTCAACATGACCGTGCGGCGGGTGTTGATGCCGCCGAGCTCGGCGGCCTCGGGGTTGCCGCCATAGGCGTACACGTACCGCCCGAAGCGACGGCGCCGAGCCAGGTACGTCATGAGCAGGGTCACACCGATGAGAATCACGACCGGATAGGCGACCCCCGTCGCCTTGCCGGTGACCGGCGACGTGTAGTTGTTGGCGACCAAGCCGATCCCGAGGAGCACCGCCCCGCATCCCAGCACGCCCAGCCCGACCTCGGCCCACATGGGCCGCACCGCCAGCCCGTATCGCTGGCGACCCCGCCGAGCGAGGAAGATGCTGAGCACGATGCCGCCGCAGGCCAGGACGGCCAGCAGCCAGCTGCGCGTGTCCCCCAGTGATCCCTTGGCGCCTCCGCCGAGCAGCTGGAAGGTCGAGTCGAGGGGGGCCAACGTCTGGCCCTGCTTGTCGCCCATCCGGAAAATGGCGCCCCGCCAGACGAGGAACCCGCCGAGCGTGACGATGAAGGCGGGCACACCCACGTAGGCCACGATGAAGCCTTGGGTGACGCCGACTAGCGCGCCCAGGAGCAGGCCGAAGGCGAGGGCGACGATCCAGACGTAGGTCTTGTCCTGGAGCCCGCTGGAGTGCACGTTGAGGCCGAAGAACGAGAAGATGCCATCGGTCTGGACCAGGGCCATGGCGTAGCCGATGAAACCGAGCAACGACCCGACCGACAGGTCGATGTTCCGGGACACGATGATGAGCACCATCCCGGTGGCCATGACGGCGATCGAGGTGCTCTGGACGGAAAGGTTCCAGAGGTTCCGGGCGGTGAGGAAGTCACCGCCCGAGAGGATGTTGAACGCGAGCCAGATGGCGGCCAGGGCGATGATCAGGCCCGCCAGCCGCGTGTCGATCTCGGTCGACGTCACCGCCGACCGCCACGATCTCCCGGGCTGCGGTGTCGTGCCCGTCGCCGCTGACGCGCCCCTCGGCGTCTCCACCGTCGTCATCAGACCCCCCTGGCCTGTGCGTCGAGTCCAGCATGGCCCCCGCCCGCGGTCAGGCGGGGGGCCACGCCAGTAGTGCTACACCGACCGGGTCAGCAGACCGGCACCGAGCCGGCGGTCACGCCCTTGCAGACGTTGTCCTTCGTCGTCCAGCCGGCGTCGAGCACCACGTTCAGGTTGCTCTTCGTGATCGGCTGCGGGGTCAGGAAGATCGACGACACCTGGATGCCACCCGGGGTCGTGAACGGCTTGGCCTGGCTCACCTTCGACGCGTCGGCCTGCTTGCAGAGCGCAATGGCCGCGTCGCCAGCGGTCTTGCCGAGCAGCCGGGCGTCCTTCCAGATGTCGACGGTCTGGGTGCCGAGCGCAACGCGATTGAGCGCCGGCTGATCGCCGTCCTGGCCCGACACCGGAACCTTTCCGGCCAGCCCCTGCGCCTGGAGCGCCGCGACCGCGCCACCGGCCATGCCGTCGTTCTCGACCAGCGCGGCCTGGATGTTGTTGTTGTTGGCCGTCAGGAACTGCTCCATCTCGGTCTGGGCCTTCGACGGGTCCCAGTTGTCGGTGTAGGTCTCACCGACGATCTTGATGTCACCAGACTTGACCGCGTCGCCGATGACCTGGTCGTAGCCATTGCGCAGGAAGTCGGCGTTGGCATCGGCCTTGTTGCCCTTGATGATGACGTAGTTGCCCTTCGGGACGGCCTTGAAGACCTCTTGCGCCTCCAGCTTCCCGATGAGGACGTTGTCGAAGGTGATGTACAGGGCCTTCGGGTCCTCGATCAGGCGGTCGTAGGCGATCACGGGCACACCGTTGGCGACCGCGTTCGCCACTGACGGCTTGATGGCGGTGCCGTCCTGGGCCAGGATGATCAGCACCTTGGCGCCCTGCGAGATCAGGTTCTCGACGTTGCTGGCCTGGGTCTCCGCCGACGACTTGGCGTCGTTGGAGATGTACTTCCCGCCGCCGGCCTGGATGGCCGCCTTGATCGCGGGCTCATCCCACTTGGCCCAGCGTTCCTCCTGGTAGTTGTTCCACGATACGCCGACGGTGCAGCCAGCGGCACTGGCGCCCCCTGCTGCGCTCGTGGCCGCGCCCGCCGCCGCCGCCGTGGTGGCGGCGCTCGTTGCCGCTGCACTCGTGGCCGTGGTGGCGGCCGCGGTCGTTGCCGTCGCTGCTTTTGTGGTGGCGGACGTACTGCTGCTGTTGTCGCTGCCACACGCGGCGAGGATCATCGTCAGCCCGATTCCTGCGGCTGCAACGCCTCGAACCCGCACCCTCACGCTTTTCCGCATGCCCATGTTCCCCCTGAGTCGGTGATTTCCCTGTTCGTCCTCATCGGACGTCTCGGGCCACCGGACTATATCCGGGAACCTGCGACTGATCGGCGGAGGCGACTGTGGTTCAATCCGTCCGTGCCCGACGAGCAGGCCCGCGTCGTGCCGAGAGCGCGTCCGCCGCGGCCGCGGCGACCTGGTCGTGTGGTGCTCGGCGTCGCGGTCGGTTCACTTCTCACTGTGGTTGCGGCGTGCGGGAGCAGCGGCTCTTCCGCCGGCACACCGCCGCGGTTCGTAGATGACACTTCGGTGTCGGGCATCGACCATCAGTACACCGGCGGCTTCGAGTACTTCGTGGGCGGCGGCGTGGCCGCCTTCGACTGCGACGACGACGGCCGTGAGGACCTCTACCTTGCGGGTGGCAGCGGGCCGGCGGCGCTCTATCACAACGACAGTCCGCCCGGCGGTGCGCTTCACTTCTCCCAGATCCCCTCACCTGTAACCGATCTGTCCGACGTCACGGGCGCCTACCCGATCGACATCGACAGCGACGGGCACATCGACCTCGTCGTGCTCCGCCGGGGCGGCGACGTCGTGCTGCGGGGACTCGGTGGCTGCCGGTTCGAGGACGCCACCCAGTCGCTCGGGCTCGACGTGCCGCCTGGCTGGACCACCGCCTTCAGCGCCACCTGGGAAGGCTCGAACTCGCTCCCGACCCTCGCCTTCGGCCGCTATCTCGTGCCCGGTGAGGATCAGTGCGACACGAGCTGGTTGGTGCGACCCGACGCGTCGGGTGCCCGCTACGCACCGCCGATCGCGCTGTCGCCCGGGTACTGCACCTTGTCGATGCTGTTCAGCGACTGGAGCCACTCGGGGCACCGCGATCTGCGCGTCTCGAACGACCGCCACTACTACATCAACGGCGAGGAGCAGCTGTGGCGGATCGTGCCCGGCCAGCCGCCGACCGCGTACACGGCGGCCGATGGCTGGCAGCCGTTGCAGATCTGGGGCATGGGCATCGCCAGCCAGGACATCACCGGCGACGGACTCCCCGAGGTGTTCCTCACCAGCCAGGGTGACAACAAGCTGCAAACGCTCGCACCCGGATCGGCCGGCCCCGACTACCACGACATCGCCCTCAAGCGCGGCGTGACGGCGCAGCGCCCCTTCGTCGGCGGCGACATCCTGCCGTCGACGGCGTGGCATCCCGAGTTCGCCGACGTGAACAACGACGGTTGGCCTGACCTCCTCGTCACCAAGGGCAACGTCGACGCCCAGATCGAGCAGGCGAGCCGCGATCCGAACAACCTCTTCATCGGCCAGCCCGACGGCTCCTTCACCGAAGGGGCCGAGGCGGCGGGGATCGTCGACTACCAACGGTCACGCGGTGCCGCTGTCGTCGACCTCAACCTCGACGGCTTGCCCGACCTCGTGATCGTCCATCGTCAGGCCAACGTCACGTTGTGGCGCAACGCCGGCCGCGGGAACGCAGCCAAGCCCGTCGCCATGGGCCAGTGGTTCGACGTACGACTGCACCAACCGGCACCGAACGTCGACGCCGTGGGCGCATGGCTCGACGTGCGCGTCGGCGACCGGACGACCACCCGTGAGGTCACCGTCGGCGGCGGCCACGTCAGCGGCGAGCTCGGCTGGCTCCACACCGGCATCGGTTCCGCCAGCCGGGCCGACGTGCGAGTGGAGTGGCCCGACGGCACGGTGGGACCGTGGATGACGGTGCGGGCCGGCGAGCGGGTGAGCATCGAGCGCGGCGACACGGCGCCGCGTCCGTGGACGGCAACAGGGTGAGGACATGGTGACGCGCACGACCGCCCATCTGGCCGAGATCGCCTTGCCCGATTTCGGGATGCCAGACACGGAGCCGCTCCTGGCGCCGTCGATCTTCGCCGACCGATTGCAGCGCCTCCGAGCGGCGATGGCGACCCGGGGCTACGACCACCTTGTGGTGTGGGCCGACCGGGAGCACAGCGCCAACCTCGCCTACCTCAGCGGGTTCGACCCGCGCTTCGAGGAGGCCGTGCTCGTCGTCGGCCCGTCGGGTGATCCGGCCATCCTCGTGGGCAACGAGTGCGCCGGCATGGCGGCGGCCGCGCCGCTCGCAATGCGAACCGTGATGTTCCAGGACCTGAGCCTGCCGGGCCAGCCGCGTGACGACTCGGCGCCCCTGCGTTCCATCATCCGCGACGAGGGCGTCGGCAAGGGCAGCCGGGTCGGCGTCGTGGCGTGGAAGACGTACGCGAGCCGCGATGTCATCGAGGCACCAGCGTTCCTCGTCGACGAGCTGCGGCGGGCCGCCACCGGCGGCCTCGTGGAGAACGCAACCGACCTCCTGATCGACCCGGCCGACGGGTTGCGGGTCGTCAACGAGGTCGACCAGCTCGCCGCCTTCGAGTGGGCGGCGTGCCAGACGTCGCAGGGCGTGCGCCGCGTGCTGACTGGATTGCGGCCCGGCATGACCGAGCACGAGTGCGCACGGCTCCTGGCGTGGAACGGCACGCCGCTGTCGTGCCACCTGATGCTCACTGCGGGCTCCCGCGCACGACTCGGCTTGCTCAGCCCGGGCGATCGGCCGATCGAGCGCGGCGACCCCTTCACGATCGCGTACGGCCTGTGGGGCGCGCTCAACTGCCGCGCCGGCTTCGTCGTCGAGGATGCCGACGAGCTGCCCGACGGCACCCACGACTACGTGGCCCGTCTCGTGGCGCCGTACTTCGACGCCGTCGCCGAGTGGTACGGCGCGCTGCGCGTCGGGCAGGTCGGGGGCGAGCTGCATCGGATCGTCGAGCGCCACCTCGGCGACCCGTTCTTCGGGGTCCACCTCAACCCGGGTCACCAGCTGCACCTCGACGAGTGGGTGAACTCGCCCGTGTTCCGCGGCTCACGGCTCGAGCTGCGCTCCGGCATGGCCTTGCAGTGCGACATCATCCCCGCCACCGGTACGCCCTACTTCACCACCAACGTCGAGGACGGGGTCGCGCTGGCCGACGAGTCCCTGCGCGCTGAGTTCGCGGCCACCTATCCGGAGGCGTGGGACCGCATCCAGGCGCGGCGTCGGTTCATGGCCGACGCCCTCGGCATGGAGCTCCACGCCGACGTCCTGCCGTTCTCCAACCTCGCGGGTCACCTGCCGCCGTTCCTGCTGCGCCCCGAGCTGGCCATGACGGGCGCGTGATCTCAGCTGTCGGTGCTCACCGGTAGCACCGCGACGTTGAGCCAACGCGCGCCCGTGGCCCGGCGCATCACGAACGTCTTGGCGAACGGAGCCGACGACCGGTCGCGCAGGTGGCCGGCGCCGTCGTATGTCTCCGTGGTGACGGTGCCCCGTGATTCGAGGCCGAGGCTCAGCCCGGTCTGGCGGCCGAAGGGCACCAGGAGCCTGACGTTCACATCGTCGATCTGGAACTGATCGACGGCGATCGTGCCCGTTGAGGCGCCCTTCTGGAGCCGATCCCGCATCTCGTCGAGCCGATCGCCGTGGTCGACGGCGTCGAGGATGCTCGGGTCCGCCCGGAGCAACGCCTGGTTCTCGAGCTGCAGGTTCTCGGCGAGGGTCAACACGATCTCCCGCGCCCCTGCGCCACTGATCTCGTGGTTCCAGTCGAGGACGTCCTGCTGGACGGAGATCGACGGAAAGGTCGCCGGGTCGACGTCGTGAGGCACACGGCCCAGGACATCGGCGGCCGCCGGGGACACCACACCGCGAGCCGGGGCCCCGGCGGCAACGATCCCGACGGCGACCGCCGCGACAGCGGCGAGAACGGCTCCAGTCCGAAGGACACCGGCGGCGGCGATACGACCGCGCCAGAGCGCGGTCGAGGGCAGCACTCGTTCCGCAATCGGTCGAAGCGCGCACATGATCGCGAGACCACCGAGAAGCGCGACCTTGGTGCCGAACTCGTCTGTCTGCGGTGCCATCAGCAGCGTGCTGGCGATGGCGACGAGGGATCCGAAGACGACCCGGCTGACGCGCCCGGACGGCACCGTCTTGGGGTCGGTGATCATGAAGAAGAGGAAGACCAGGACCTCCGGCGAGGTCATGATCACGCGCCAGTAATCGAAGCCGCAGACCGGAGCGAACGCCCAGCGGGCCACCATGCAATGACCAGAGGCGGCGAGGATCCCCAGCCCCGCTGCGAGGGTGAGCCAGAACGCGGCCGCGGTGGCGAGCAGGCCCAGGCGCGCCGTGATGAGGAGGCCGCCGATGAGAATGACGGCGTACGCGAGGAGCAAGCCGCTGCCGAGCGGCGCCCACCAGAAGTCGAGCGGCTCGACGCGCGTGCTGCCGAACACGATGAAGACGATGACGAGGCCGATGTTCGACGGGTTGAACACATGCGAGCCGCGGTACCTGATGAAGTACTTGGTCGACAGGGAGAAGGCGGCGACGCCCGCGAACACGTACCAGGCATGGGTGCTCCAGTGGTCGCCCGGCGGTGTGGTCGGCACGCGGAGAATGAGGGCCACGCCGCTCCCGGTGAGCATGGCGCTCGCCGGCCACACGAACGAGCGGCGCCGGTGGAACGTCACGGCCACGTCGATGATGGCGCACGTGAGGATGGCCGCGAGGATCTGCGGCACGGTGACTTGGAAGCCGAGCTCGACCTGCCCGAGGACGTGGATCGTCACGATGACGGCTGCCACGTGCAACCGCGGATCGCGGATGCTCGGCAGCGTCACGGGATAGGCACTGGTGCCGACCGTCAGCGTTCGGCTGTTCACGTCCTCCCCGGAGCAGCGTCGTCGGTCGCCGGCATGCTACGGCCGACTCGGCGTCTGGTTGGCGCGTCGAGTCGGGTGGGCGATGCGGAAATCGCGCTCTGCGCCGACATCCCCGACGGCGGATGTGCCGCCGCGGTCCATTCGGCGTCGCAGAACTGACTCAGGCGCTGGCGTCTCGGAGGGCGTCGTAGGCCGCGCGAACGTTGGGCGCCGCTGACGTGCCCGGTCCGGGCTCCACGACCGTGCCGGCGCCGATGCCCCACGCCTCGGTCACGGCGGCCAAGCTCGAGCCGGTGGCCACGGCGGCCGCTTGGAGGCACGCGCCCGCCGCGACGTGCTCCTCACCCTGCGGGACGACGACGGGCTGACCGCTGAGGTCGGCCAGGATCTGGCGGAAGGCACGCGACCGCGCTCCACCGCCGACAAGCAGCAACCGGCGCCCGGCCGGTGCCAGCGCCATCAGCGCGTCGAGACCGTCGAGCAGGCCGCAGACCACACCTTCGACGGCGGCCCGGGCGAGCTGCTCTCGGCTCGTGTCACTACGAAGGCCAGCCAGCACACCGGTGGCCGTGGGGCGGTCCGGTGTGCGCTCCCCGTCGAGGTACGGGAGCAGCGTGACGCCGCCGGCGCCGGGTGGTGCCGCCAGTGCCAGGTCGTCGAACTCCTCGTGCCCGGCGCCGAGCAGGCGGCCGACAGTGTCCGTGACCTTGGTGGCATTGAGGGTGCAGACCAGGGGCAGGTAGCGGCCGGTGGCATCGGCGAAGCCGGCGACGATGCCGGACGGGTCGGCCGTCGGATGGTCGCTGACGGCGTAGACGGTGCCCGAAGTACCGATCGAGATGGCGACGTCACCCGAGCGAAGGCCAATGCCGAGCGCGGCCGCCATGTTGTCGCCGGTGCCCGGGCCCACGGTGGCGCCGTTCCATTGCCCTGCCGCGTCGACCGGGCCCAGCACTTCCGGCGTGACGCTGGACCAGTCCTTCCCGGCGTCGACGATGGCGAGGAGGTCCCGGCAGTACGCGCCACTGGCGGCCGACCAGTAGCCGGTACCCGACGCGTCGCCACGATCGGTCACGAGCCGGCCCGTGAGCCGGTACGTCAGCCAGTCGTGCGGCAGCAGGACGTGGGCCAGTCGTTCCCAGGCGCTGGGCTCGCTGCGATGGAGCCACGACAGCTTGGTGATCGTGAAGCTGGCCACGGGGACCAGCCCGGTGGCCTCGGCCCACGCCTTGCGGCCGCCGGCCAGCTGGCCGATGAGCCAGGCCGCGTCCGGCGCCGACTCCGTGTCGTTCCACAGCTTGGCCGGGCGGATGACCTCCCGATCCCGGTCGAGGGCCACCATCCCGTGTTGCTGGCCCGCGACGCTGATGCCGGCCACGGCGGGCGCTCCGAGCTCGCGCCAGGCGGCCTCGAACGCCGCCCACCACGTGGCAGGGTCCTGCTCGGAGCGGGGCGGTTGGGTGCGCGGGTGCGGCGCGGCGGCGCGGCCAACGACCCGGCCGTCGTCGAGGTCGCGCACCTCCACCTTGGTGGCGGTGGTCGACGCATCGACGCCGGCGACGAGAGGCATCAGATCCGTTCGAGCGCGACCACCGGGATGCGCCGGGCCGTCTTGGCCTGGTACTCGTCGAACTGCGGCATGCGGTCGGCATGGGCCCGGTAGAGCCGGTCGCGATCGTCGCCCTCCACCACCACCGCCCGGGCCTGGTACGTCTCGTCGGGCAACTCGACCGTGACCGTCGGGTGGGCAACCAGGTTGTGGTACCAGGCCGGGTTCTGGTCGGAGCCGCCCTTCGACGCCACCACGACGAGGCGCTCGCCGTCACGGGTGTACACCACAGGAAAGGTGCGGGGCTGGCCCGACTGGGCGCCGATGGTGGTGAGGATCACGAGCGGCGACCGCTCGAACATGCCGCTGACCTTGCCGCCGTTGGCGCGGAACTCCTCGATGAGGTTGCGATTGAACTCGTTGAGGTCGGGCATCAACCGAAGATGATCTCAGTGAGGATCCAGAGAATCGCCCACAACACGAAGCCCGAGATGATGACGCTGGCCACGCTCTCGTAGGGCTGCTTCACCGGGCTGGCCGCCGTACCGCCGATGAACCCGAGGGCATTGGCTTCCAACACGCCCACGATGATCAGGGCGACGATGAGGAACAACCACACGCTGCCGGCGCCGGGATCGGAGAAGGCCGTGTAGAAGTGCGATGTGCCCACCATGAACCACAGCATCGGGACCGAGAACATGACGTTCTGGCGGCTGGCAAGGAACGCTCGCCGGCCCGCGGCCGCGGCCGCCGGATCGGCTTGCCCGCCGGCGAGCACGTTGGCGGCGTTGGCGATCACGATCCGTTGGTTGGGCCAGATCACCATCCAGACGTTGTAGAGCATCGTGAGGGCGATGATCATCCCGAGGAAGATCGAGGCACCGTTGGCGCGCGAGAAGAAGTCCTTGTAGTAGTCCTGCGTGGCGCCGGTGATGAGGATGCCGAAGATGGCCGTGCCCAAGGCCGCCCACCGGAACCACCACAGGGCGCGGGTGGCGAGCTTGGTGATGGCCTCGTTCCGGGCCGCCGCGCTCATCTCCGCGAACGACGGCACCTGGACGAAGTTGAAGTAGTAGAGGAGTCCGATCCAGGCGATGCCGAACAGGACGTGGAGCCAGCGCAACGCCCCCGAGAAGCCGAACCGCTCGAACAACTGAACCGCCTGGACCACGCTCCATCACCCCTCGTAGACGAAGACGGCCGGACCGTACCACTCGGTAGTCTCGACACCCGCGATGACAGCGCAATTCATCTACACCACGCACCGCTTGGGCCGCTTCTACCCGCCCGACCGGGTCGTCCTCGAGAACATCTCGCTCTCCTTCTACCCGGGCGCCAAGATCGGCGTTATCGGCCCCAACGGCGCCGGGAAGTCGTCGCTCCTGCGCATCATGGCCGGCCTCGACGACGGCTTCACGGGCGAGGCCAGGCTGACACCTGGCTTCACGGTCGGGTTCCTCTCCCAGGAGCCCACCCTCGACTCCGACAAGGACGTCCTCGGCAACGTGATGGAGGGCGTGGCCCCGATCCGGGCCCTGCTCGACCGGTACAACGAGATCATGGCGATGTGGGGCGACCTCGACGCCGACTACGAGAAGATAGGCGCCCTCCAGGCCGAGATCGAGGACAAGGTGAACGCGGCCGACGCGTGGAACCTCGATCGCAACGTCGAGATCGCCATGGACGCCCTCCGCTGCCCGGCCAACGACGCGCCCGTCGGCACGCTGTCGGGAGGAGAGCGGCGACGCGTCGCCCTGTGCCGGCTCCTCCTGTCGCACCCCGACCTTCTGCTCCTCGACGAGCCCACCAACCACCTCGACGCCGAGTCGGTCGACTGGCTGGAGCGCTTCCTGCAGGAGTACCCGGGCACCGTGGTGGCGATCACGCACGACCGGTACTTCCTCGACAACGTGGCCCGCTGGATCCTCGAGCTCGATCGCGGCCGCGGCTTCCCGTTCGAGGGCAACTACTCGTCGTGGTTGGAGCAGAAGCAGGCGCGCTTGGCCGAAGAGGAGAAGCAGGCGTCGGCCCGGCAGCGCACGCTCCAGCGCGAGCTCGAGTGGGTGCGGATGGCGCCGAAGGCCCGGCAGGCCAAGGGGCGGGCCCGGTTGAGCGCCTACGAGAAGCTGCGCGCCGAGGCCGAAGCCGACTCGGGCGCCGGCGGCCGGCTGGAGATCGACATCCCGCCCGGACCGCGCCTCGGCGACCAGGTGATCGAAGTCGAGCACCTCTCGAAGGGCTACGGCGACCGCCTCCTGATCGACGACCTCTCCTTCACGCTGCCGCGCGCCGGCATCGTCGGCGTCATCGGCCCGAACGGCGCCGGCAAGACGACGCTCTTCCGGATGGTCACTGGCGCCGAGCCGCCCGACGCCGGCGCCGTCACGACGGGCGAGACAGTGCAGCTCGCCTACGTCGACCAGAGCCGCGAGTCGCTCGACCCGACCCACACCGTGTACGAGGAGATCACCGGCGGCGTCGACCATCTGAAGGTCGGCAACCGGGAGATCCACGGCCGCGCCTACGTCGCCAGCTTCAACTTCAAGGGCGCCGATCAGCAGAAGTCGGTGGGCGACCTGTCGGGGGGCGAGCGCAACCGGGTCCACTTGGCCAAGGTTTTGCGCTCGGGCGGCAACGTGCTGCTGCTCGACGAGCCCACCAACGACCTCGATGTCGACACCCTGCGCGCGCTGGAGGACGGGCTCGACGCCTTCCCGGGCTGCGCCGTCGTCATCAGCCACGATCGGTGGTTCCTCGACCGGATCTGCACCCACGTCCTCGCCTTCGAGGGTGACAGCGCGGTCCGGTGGTTCGAGGGAAACTTCAGCGAGTACGAGACCTACCGGCGCAAGGAGTTGGGCGCCGACGCCGACACGCCGCACCGCCTCAAGTACAAGCCGCTGGCGCGCTGATGCCGCTGTCCGCCGTCCGCTACGTCGTGATCGGCCTGTGCGGGGTGGGAATCGTCGGGATGATCGTGGCCTCGGTGGCCGGCAACAACAACGGGTGGGTCATCACGTTCGGGCTCGTCGCCGTCGTGTCGATCGTCGTGCTGATGGCCTTCTCCGCCGCGTCGCGCACGACCGCGGCGGCCGCCAGCGGCGTCGACGAAGCAGTGGCCGAGCGAGTCGAACTGCAGATCCGGTCGCTCGTCGAGACGGGCGCCGACGAGACGGCCGTGCGGGACCTCGTGCGCGACGCCGTGCGCCTCGGGCGCGGCAAGTGACGGAGACCGACCACGGGCTGGCGGCCCGGCTGGCGACAGCGGCGGGGGAGCTGCTCGTCGCCCTACGGAACGACCTGGTGGGTAGCGGGGCGCCCTACTGGCAGGTGATGGACGCCGGTGACGCCGCCTCCCACCACTTCCTCGTCCACGAGCTGGCGACAGCCCGCCCGGACGACGCCGTGCTGTCTGAGGAGGGACGCGACAGTCGGGCCCGGCTGTCGGCGGACCGGGTCTGGATCATCGACCCGCTCGACGGCACCAACGAGTTCGGCGAGCCCGGCCGGCCGGACTGGGCCGTCCACGTGGCCCTCGTCTCGGACAGCCGCCCGGTCGCCGCCGCCGTGTCCCTGCCCGCCGCCCACCGCACCTACGCCACCGATCCGGCCCCGCCCCCGCCGCCCGAAGTCGACGGTCGCCGCCTGCGCGTCGTCATGAGCCGCAGCCGCGCCCCTCACGCCAGCATGGTCGTAGCCGCCGCGCTCGACGCCGAGCTGGTACGGCTCGGGTCGGCGGG
>Ga0306920_100005696_pt1 | contig 16130 bp, 24 predicted proteins | sample flu12Cox44000170_FD_204666 | JGI IMG/M metagenome (GOLD analysis project Ga0306920, IMG submission 204666) | Lab enrichment of tropical soil microbial communities from Luquillo Experimental Forest, Puerto Rico - flux4day.12C.oxic.44.000.170 (v2)... | ecosystem: Environmental > Terrestrial >... | reverse complement strand
GGCTGCCATCAACCGCTTCCTGCGAGAAACCAATGCAAATCCCAAACCCTTCGTCTGGACCGCCGACCCCGATGCCATCATCGAAAAGGTCCGTCGCGGGAAACTAGTGTTAGAGTCGCTCCACTAGCGCCTCGTCATCGAAGCTAAGGCGGCCCAATAGATCGGAAAACTGCCGCTCTAGGATTTCCTCGCGAACGTAGGGCTCATCACAGCGGCCCTTGTACCCGGTGCAATGGTAGTAAATGTACCGCTGCTTCTTGATCTCTCCGACGATCGAGCAGCCGCAATGGCCGCATGCGATCAGGCCCGAAAAGGCAAAGTTGTGCTTTGCGCGCCGGTGTTTGTTGGCTTGCCGACCATCAAGCACGCCCTGCACTCTTTCCCAAAGTTCCGGTGAGACAAGTGGTTGATGTGTTCCCACGTAAGAACGACCGTTCCACTCGAATACGCCGGCGTAGAGGCGATTGCGCAGGATCGCATGTACGGTACTCACCGGTACCGGTGCACCGCTTTTCCGCTGCACGAGACCCGCGGCTCGGACCTTCTTCGTGGCCTCGCGCAGCGAGAGTGTGCCGTCCGCGTACCATTCGAAGAGACGCGCGATTAGTAAGCCGGTTTCGACATCGGGCTCGATGATCTTCTTTCCGTCTGGCCCGGCCAGGTTTCGGTAGCCTAACGGAGCCACCGTCGGCCAGATGCCCTGCTCGGCCTTCTCCTGCATCCCTTTGCGCGCTTCCTCCGACAGGTTGTCGATGTAGTTCTTTGCCATCAGCACCTTGATGCCGTGCATGAACTTTTCGGAGGAGCGAGACTCCCGCGATAGTACGACCCCTTCCTTGGGGAAGTGGATTTCGACATCCAAATCGTCCACTGTCACCCAATCCTTTAGGTTTCGATAGAGCCGGTCGGTCTTCTCGACTAGCAATACGCGAACCGTCGGATGGGCCTTCAGATAAGCGACCATTTCGCCGAAAGCTGTCCGGCCGGTCTGCTTGGCCGTCTCCACGTCGACATATTCTTGGGCGACAGCGAAGTCCTGGGCCACCGCGTATTCTTTGAGCAGCTTCAATTGAGCCGGGATCGAGAAGCCTTCCTTTTCCTGTTCCTTAGACGAGACGCGCGCATAGACGACCGCTTGCTTGCTCGTGGAATTGGAAATCACGCGCGGGTTGGGCTTATTGGCCATAGTGTTTAGTATACGCTAAACGACCTTTGTAGGCAAGCCGTATCCCCGACTCGTACCAATTCGCCGTTCGGCCCAAAGTGCTCGTGCGGCTGACGATGGTTTCTTCCTCGGTACCGTCCTTTTTGACAAGCCGGGTATCGCCGTCCTTGAAGTCGCGAAGAATTTTCAGGATGTCCTGCGCCCCGCAATCAAGCCGGCGCAAGATCGTCAGGGGTAGGATAACATCCTGATAATGGCCGCGCCTGAAGGTATCCCGAATCAGATCGGCTACACCCCACACGAAGCTGACGATCTCGCCATTGTTCATCGGATGCCTTTCGTTGCACCGGCGCCGGTCCCCAACGGACGCTCAACTCCTCGCCCCTCCCCCGCGCTCGATAGGTCTGGTGTTCATATTCTAGCCGGCTGCTTTTAACGCCTGCTTTCTCTAATCAATCGGCCATTTTTGCCAAACGGATCAGGTGCTCGCCGTCGACTGCCGCAATTCCTTGAGGCGCAGCAGCATGGCGAGCACACGCTCGAGCTTCCGATCGAGGTGCACCTCGTAACGTCCAAGCCGTTCCAGTTTGGCAGGGTCGAGCGCCTCACCGAACGCTTGATCGCGAATCAGTGGCCGGCTTGCCAGCTCCTTTTTCCTGTTCTCGAACCACGGCAGCACCTCCTCCTCCAGAAAGCGGCGCAAACCCTCGGCATCAGCGATGGCAGGCTCCTCGTCCCCCTCAAGTTCGTCAGGATCGGACGACAGCACGTCCGCCCACCACTCTTGTGTATCCGCGCGCAATACCGCCAACGCGGCCTCATAGGCGTCAATTCGTCTCGAGCCAAGCAGGTCCAGGGCGCGCCTGGTGAGCGCTTCGTCCCGCTCCATATCCTCGATGTCGTCCTGGGTGTCAGACGCCGTGGCGCGGATCGCACTGCCGACCCATTCCGACCGGCCGGAGCAAACGGTAAGGACCAGGGCCCGGTGCACCGTGTACCCGTCGGGTGACGTCGTGGCTGACAATCCTCGCCGGTGCGCAGCTGCCTCGGCCAATCTCAGTCGGCGCTTTCGCCAGAAGATGCCGGCCAGTTCCTCGATGAGGTGTTCTTCGGTCGGCCCTTGTGGCGCGTGCTCCTCGGCGAGCCCAGCGACGAGATCACGGTATTCCGCCGCATCCTCCCACGGCAGCACCGTGTAGCGAGACAGCACGCCATGCTTGAGAGCATTGAAGCGAGTGATTTCAGTGCCACCAGTCTCAGCCGACAGCGTAGGTTCGGTCTTTGTCATCGCCAGAAATCCCTTTTTCGATCCGATTTGTCGATCCGCGCCAACAGGCGCCCCGCACTGAGCACGAAGGCTTCGTCGGCCTCCGCCTCGGCCTTCAAGGCCCGCTCGATGAGCTGGTTAAAAGTGCGCTGCCACATGCCTTTTGGCCTCTTCGGAAACGGTTCTGCTATCTCCGGATCGCTACCGAGGCGCCGTCTGATTTTTCTCGCACGCCGTACTGCGCGATCCCACCCGTTTTCGCTCTGGCTCGCATGGGCGAGGCAATAGCAATGGCGGCAAAGGAAATATCGCCCTGGTCCGTGCAGCTTAATGATGCGCCGCCCACAGGCCACGCTGTTCGCGATGCCAGGGCAGATGAAATAAGGCCGAGAGCCGCCGAAGCGGCAGGGTACGCGGACAATGCGGACGGTCTCCTCCACATCCTCCCGGTCGCCGCCGGCGATGCGCACGCGATACGAAAAATGCAGGCGATCTGCCTCCGCGCGCAAATTGATCGAGGCGACCCTCTCGCCTTCGCGTGTCCACTGCCAACCACCCTGCCAACCGGGCCGAAGGCAGCCCGTCTTTCGCAGCCGATTCACATCGATCGAGCGGCAGGCTTCCACTGTGTCGCGCCCTGAGCCGCTCGGCCGTCCCGATCCGAAACCCCCCATTTACGCGCTCCCGTTTTTTCCGAAATCATTTGGCAAGTTCGCTGGCATCGCGATCCCAATCGCCTCCAGCGCCGCGACGGGGTCGGCCAACTTGCCCGCGCACAAGGCGGGCCAGCAGCGCGAATGCAGCCAGGCATGGCCGGTGCTTTCGACGACGCCATTGCGCAGGACCGCGTCGTGTGCCTGATCGCCACAGCCGCAGCCGAGACAGCGTCCTGGCAGCGAGCGCATGGGATTGCGGTTCAGCCATTCCACAGCGCAGCACGCACAGGCGTTTGCCTCAGCTTGGCCGCGTGATAGCCCGCCATCGAACTCGGCAATGCCCGCCCGCTCGTCAAAGAAAACTTGCCAGTCCTCGGCCGACCAGCCGTCATCGGCCAGGCGAAGCAGCGCCACGATATTGGCTTTGTGATGCGACAGGAGATCAAGCAAGGCAGGCTGCGGTGGTGCGGATGCCTCCAGCACCAGATCGTCGCCGTCGATCTCGATGCTGATACCGGCGGCGAGCGCCACCTTGAGGGCTTCGGCTGCGTTCATAACCGCGCCCTCCAGCGCGGCGCTCCGGTTATTTCCGGTACGGATTGGGCCAGGCGATTTGCGTCCGCAGCGGTCCCGGTATTGGCTTTTAAGGAGTCAGCGCGGACGGTCGGGGCATCCTCACGGCCGTTACTGACCGCCCGACCGCCCGCACCGTTGGCGGCCGCCCGCAAGGACGAAGCCGCGAAGCCGTTGATGACATTGGGTTTCGAGACGGACGCGGACGGTGCAGGCGATGAGGACGGTCGCGCCCTGGGGCATTCTGGCGTGGTATGCTTCGAGGTGGTATTGATGAGGATGATGCGAGTCCGCGCCCGGCCCTCGCGCGCGAAGCTGATCTCGATCCCGATCTTGCGCAGGAAGGTCGCCGCCCGGCGCAGTCGTCCCGCCAGCGCCCGAGGACTCTCGGGCCAAGTTTTGGATTTAGCGACCCGCTCCCCCGCCATCTCGGCCAGGGCGCCCAGAAGATCCGAGGCGGTTCCCGTCCACTCCGTCCGCGTCGCCATTACGGCGCGCACAGCGCCGGCGATCGGGTCGGCGTCGATCACGCCTTCCACCGCCTTATCACGGTTAGCGCAGTAAGCCGACCAAAACGTGCCGGCGGGCCAAAGCGCCGACTCGCAAGCCGTAGCCCACAACGCGAAATCGGCCATGCGCGGCAGCTTCTCCAGCCGCGTCTCCGGGAGCCGCTTGAGCCCCTGCACCACCGCATCGAGCAGCACGCCCAAGATTCGCGGCCGTTCAGCCTCGAAGGCTGCCAATAATTCCGCTTCGGGACGACGGCGTTCTTCCGGGATCGGCTCTAGCGTCAAGAACACGGCGCGGTCGGCGAGATCCGGCCGTGTCACGATGTCCTCGATGCCGTTCAGAATCACCGGGCGGACGGCGTCGAACAGCATCTCATCCTGGTCGGTGTAAAGCTGGCGAACGGCGAAGCCGCCGCCGGTGGCGAGCCGGCACAGCGTGTCGGAAATCCATGCTGGTAAGCCCGAAACGTTGTCGAAGGCGAGCACGTGGCCGTTGCTGGCGGCGATGAACAGGTCGCGATCTTCGCGCGGCAAAGCGCGCAAGGGTGCCGTGTTCGGATCGAGCAACGCCCGTAGGATCGCAGAGAAAAAGGATTTGGCCGATCCTTGCTCGCCTGACAACACGATGACCGGATAGGGGCCGCGGTTGCGCAAGCATGCCACCAACCAGGCGACTACCAGCACGAAGTCGGCGTCGGACTGAATGTTGAGGAAGGTGCGCAGCGTCTCGACCGATCCACCTGATACCGGCATCGGCAAGGGCCGCATCCCGGCGGCCCGGCGGAAGCGAACCGGCGGGTTGTCAATCACCCGCCAGCCGGTGACATCGATCTCCACCGCCCGCCAGGCCTCATCGCAGAGATCGAGGTAGAGCCGTCCGTCGAGCCCGCCGACGCGGACATGGACGAGACGCTCGGGCGCGTCGAAATGCGCCTTGGCCTCGATCACGTTGAGCGCGGATTGCAGAGCTTCCGAACTCGGCGCACCCTGTGTCTCCTCAAAGAAGCGGCGCGCGAGCCAGCGACGGAAACCCTTGGCGCGAATCGGCCACGTCTCGCGATGCCCGTTGATATCTAGATCGGCAAAGCCGGTCCTGTCCGGGGCGTGGAAAAGCTCAGCCGAATGTGCCAGCTCAATCAGGATGTCCGCCTGACTCGGGCCGTGCCTGCCCGTGTCCCCACTTTCCTCGGCAAGGGCTTGGTCGAGAGCCGTCACCCGGCAGCCCGCTTTCTTCAGTTGCGCCCGAAGCGCCTCGAACCCGGCGCGGTCGTCCTTCTTCAGCGCCGCGAGTGTCTCCAGAGTATCAGGCGCGAAGGGTGCGCCCGGATCGATGGCGGTCTTCTCAACGAGCTCATCCAGCGGATCCTGAATCTCCTCAGCCGCATCGATGGCGGCGGCGATCAGATTCTCGGATACGGCCGGATTGTAGGTGCTCATTGTGCGCCGTCCTCGATACGGCGCGCGCGTTCCACCAGCAGCAGATCGTTGAAATCCATTCCTCTAAGCGGGCGAGCGATGCGCACACGCCGGCCCTCCCGCTTCCAGCGCAGCGCGCAATCGCGCGCCGCCGCCTCGCCGGGATCGTCGCCATCTGCAAGCACGATCACTTCGCGCACGGCGCCCGGTAGATCGAGAGCGCGCAGGCCGGAGGTCGAGAGCGCCGCCCAGGCGGGGTCGCCTGTCGCCAGCATGGCGGCAAGGCAAGTCTCAATACCCTCGCCGACCATGAGCACATCTCTCGGCATGCCGAGCCGTACACCACCACCGCGGCAAGGTCCGAACATCATCTTCTGGGGATCGATCGGAGCCTTGCCGGCACCGTCGCGGGCGAGATAAGTGCGGTGGATTGCAACCGGCTTGCCACCCGTGCCCTGCGTCACCAGAGCAACCATCGCTGGCCAGATACCGCCCGAAGGATGTTTGAGCCCAGAATGGAAGCGGAGCGTGGGCGGCGGCGGAAGATGCAGGCCGCGCGAGATGAGATAGGTCTCGACCAGCGTGGCCGCTGCCGGCATCGCGGCGTGCCAGATGGCGAGCGCCGCCTCGCTGCGCTTCTTCTCGTCGCAACCCGGCTGGTCATTGACACCAACACGAGGCACAAGGCGGTTCAATCGACGGTAACTATGACCGTTCTCATCCCATATTGGGTGCACGCGGAGAGCCGCGATCACTCGCCCCTGGTCACAGCCCGCATGGCAACGGACCAGCACCTTGCCATCCTTATCGCGGATCGAGAGGCTCGGCTCGCGATCGTCATGCGCTGGGCAGCGAGCCATCCAGCCGCCGCCCGCCTTCCGCCCGCCAAGAGCCTTGGCGATTGCCTCAGCTTTCATGGCGCATCTCAACGGCACTCGCAGCGGAATGCGTGGCCGTGTCGTTCGCCGGAACTGGCGTCTGGGCGCGGGACCATTCGGCGAGAATGCTGAAGAAGCCGGTGACGTTCTGGGCCATCTGGCGGGCGTCCTCGCGACTCAGGTCGCGCCCGAGCCGCGGCTTCCAGACTTCACGTGTCCGGTCAATCAGATTGTCGTTTGCTAAGTGTCGTGGTTTCACCGAAGACCTCACGGTCGGCTTCTCGCCATCCCGTGCCTCTGGCCTCCGGCTTCGGCATCCAACCGATAACCTTGGACCTCATTACCATGTGCATCTTTTAGCGTCCCCTTCCGAGGGATCACTGTGGTTAGTCAGCTATTCAGCTATTCAGCTATTCAGCTATTCAGGAACATCCGGTTCGGTGATCGAAAACTTGTGGCTTTTGCCCGCCTTAACGATCAGCAGCCGCCGACCACCTGTGCCGGTTTCGCAGGTGATCGAGTAATCGAAGTGGCCGTGCTTAATGCCCTCAACCAGGAGATTCTCGATCAAATCCAGAGCGGACCGCACCGGTTTTGAATAGACGCGAAATATAGTGGAAGAACTATTCGTTTCATGCATTGTAGAGCAGCGCTTTCATGTCTTTGATGGTCGAGGAAAAGGCGAGAGGGGGAACGGTAACTCCGTCACCATAAAACGCCAGCACGTCATCGCGGCGCGTTGGACGATCGCGGAACACGAAGACCTTGCGGCGCACTTCGGGACGCAGGTCGATCAGTTCGTAGCCAGTACAGCGCAGGAAGCAGGCAAGATAAAAATCCCGAGTTTCGAACGCGATCGCTCGCGGCGCTTGCATTGCGTTCACCTGTATATTTAACACTTAACACCCTGCACAAAAAAAGCCGTTCACGCGCCTATTGCGAGGGTTCGCTGAGCTGGAATTTCGCGACGAAGAATGCCCAACTTCTCCAGACGAATGCGCATTGCAACCATCGATACCAGAAATTTCTTGGCGAACGGGCGGACGAACTCGTTCATGAAATCGTCATCGCTTTGGCGCTCAAACGAATGGAGTGCCGCCGCGATTTCATCGCTCACGCAGTCGGGCAGCGCTATGTGGTTTTTGCGCCTCAACAGGCGGGGGTTTGTGTCGCCAAAACGCTCTCGCCAAGCGTCGACCACCAGATTTTTCGGCATCAGCAGGCACGAAGCGTAAAGGTCGGCCTGCCATTCCTCTCGTCTCTTGGCCTCACTTGACCTGCAGATGAAGGACGGAGCCTCGGACCCGCTAAACAACGTAGTCTGCGACGGGTTCTTGGCAAAGATCCATCGATGCAAACGCCAATGACCACCCTCATGGCCAAGTGTAAAACGGTAGCGCCCCTCTATCCCGCGCCTCTCAACGGGGTCCAGGCTCTCGTCGATCACAATACGAGCCTCTTCGAAAAAAATAGCGCCGAGGATATCGGCGTCGCGCTTGCATTCTCGCGGAATACCAAACAGCTTGTGGGTGTCATCGAATTCAATGCCGAGCTTGAGGTGCTTCTCAACGATATCTTCAATGGGAATTGGCGGGGAGATTATTACTCCACGAGCGTGCGCGTATTCGGCCAACAGTGCTGCTGCGTCGCGCTCAATTGCAGCTTCGGAAAGATAAGGAACGAACTGGTTCATTGGATCTCCAATTTTCATCTGCATCGCTAAAGCCTTTTCGTCGGCTTACGCCATCACCTGTCCCTCGCCTTTTGTGCCTGATGCGCCAGCTTCGCCACCGCGTCCGCCGTCAAACCTTTCGTGGTTCTCAGTAGCGCACCCAATTCGCGCGGATGCTGTTTGATGATCTCGGACAGGTCGGACGATACTCGGCCCGCTCGGGCCAGAAGCTCGTCAGAATCGCAGCCGATGATCTCGGCGATTTTTCGCACCTTGTCCTCGGCCGGCGGCGGGAACTCGTCCCGCTCTACCTTCGACAGATAGGTCGGACTCACCCCAATCATCTTAGCCATTTCGCGCAAGCCGATCTCCTTCTCCCCACGTTCCCTGCGCACGAACTCACCGAACTTCTCACTCCCGCTGGCCATCATTCTCCTCCGTTTAGTGTTAACTATACAGGATCGAACGTCGGCTGTCAACCTCTTGTGTGCAATCCGCGCAAGCGTCCATATCTGGTCAAAGTTATGCTTTGAGGAATGAACAAAGCGCTCGACGGGCTGGATCTCGCGGCGGCGGGGTTTGTGACGGGCCGCCCGGCATATGCGCCCGCGGATCTGCTGAAGCTTTACATCTACGGTTAGTGGCACCGGGGAGGGTCCTTTTGCGCCGGGGAGACCGTTTTTCCGAGGGCCTTTTCTAAAAGGCCCTCTTACCTACGTAGTCTTTGGTAAGACTTCATTTGGTTTACGCCATCGCCGGGCAATCAATCCCATATGCGGTCGAGCCGGCCGGGGCGCAGCTCGACATACTTCGTCGTGTTACTGACCGCCTTATGGCCGAGAAAGATCTGGATCTCGCGTAAGTCACGGCCTTTGTCCGCCAGCGCATATCCGGCGCTATGGCGCAGCTGGTGAGGGTGCACGAGCGGCAATCCACATTCAACGCCTACGCGTTTGAGCATCTTCTGGAACCAATCAACCGACACCGAGGTGCCATCGCGCTCGCTGGTGAAGATATGCTGCGTGCCGATCGGCTGGTCCCGCTGGATCTTGCGCAGCGGTGCGAGCTCGTCCTTGCCGAGCGGATGCGCGGCGCCTGAGATGAACCCTTGAGCCTTTGCATCGTGATCCTGGGGACGCCGTCCCAGCTGATCTGCGACCAGCGCAACGCAACAAGCTCCGACACGCGCAGCCCATGGCGATAGGCCATCAGGATGGCGAGCGCATCACGCTGACCATAGCGCCCGCGCTTCTTTGCCGTGGCAACAAGCTTGTCGACCTCAGTCGGCGTTAGATACGTCCGATCGCGGCCAATCTCTGCATTTGACTTCCGCCCAGGCGGCTTTGGCGACGACACCCGATTGCCGTCGATCGTAACTGTCCGTAAAAAGCTTGATGTGCCGGTCGTCACTGCCTCGGCATTTCTGCCAATCACAGATATCTAGCAGGCTGCGGAAAAAGTCCGCATTTGGAAAAAATGGTCACGAAATCGGCTCGAAACGCAATATGCATCTCATATGGATCAATGGTTAACGAGGTACCAAGACTGCGGACTGCACCAAAAACACCGCTCAGCGACTTTTTCCGCAACCTGCTAGGGAGCTTTCTACTGTCGGTAATGTGGATGAAAGCGGACAGTCTGTCACCGTCTATCTCGTCGACGAGCCGACTGGGTTTACCCCACAGGTGAGAGAGAGACCCTCAGATCCTTCTTAGGATCCGGCTTCGTTCGCGCTTCCGTCGGCGTCACGTCCACGACGTCTGGCGGAGCTAGGCGCAGCGGCTCTCGGGAAAGAGCTCCATTGGAAAGCTCCTTCGGCTGTGTGAGGGCCGGAGCTCCGAACTCCTGTGGCTCTTTCGGCTTAAAGCCAAAGTTAAGCTCGATCTTGGTCGGCGGATCCAATACCCAAGGGGCGACAGGGGCAACGGGTTTGCCCCAACCCCTGTCGAGCAGCGCATTCGCCGCGGCGATGCGCGCGCCCTCGTTCTCGCCATTCCGGCAAATCTCGATCAGCGTAGCGAGCGTCTTCGGTGTGCTGCCGGGCAAGCTCCCGGAGATCGCCGTGCCCCTTCGGCCGGCCGCCGGGGTTGCCGCTTTGCCCTTTCTCAAACCTCATGCTCGGTCCTGATCGCCGCCTGTTCTCAGGCTGTTATTATATCAGGGCCGGTCACCGCGAGCCATCTGCGCAGGTTCATTCCGCCGAGATCGGCTCGATCAGGCTAGGGTCATTGTTCTTGACGTTGCCGACGCGCGCGCTGACCGGCCAGCAGACCATCTCATCGGAAGGGTAGGGGGTTCGTCGGCCGGTTCCTCGCCGAGCCTGCCGGCAGACCTCGGACGCGAGGATCACCGGGCATCTGGTTGTGAAGCTCGGCGGACATTTTGGCGTCGGGTGCTCGGGCGGAATACGGAAAACGAGCTTGAACGTCGGACGAAAGACGGGCGCGGCCACACATCCAAGATAGGGCCGACCGGGCGCTCGACCAAATGGGATGCAGGGCGTAGCACCCGCTAGTGGGTCCAAGCAAGCAGTTCCGTGGCATGGCGCAGCAGCTCGGATGGGGCAGATCAGAAATCCGACAATGTCCGCTATCTGGGCAGATTCGGAGTACATTTACTCACTAAGAGTTTTACTGTTCCTGGTAGAGTCGAGATGTGGCGCGGTGGCGGTGGAAAGCGCCGCCTTGTCACGGCGCACCCCCTTTGCCGCATTACCGGTGGGATAGCCGGCCCTGGAGGAAGCTGCCCTTCGTTTCGCCGCGAGGGTGCCCGAAATGTGCCAATTACGCCCGACGACAGCATCATGGACCGACGCGCTGTCCTTGCTCAGCACCGAGACCGTGGCGTTCGGTGGGTCATAGCGAAGCTACCGGCGCTCCAGCCTCAGGGTCTGGTTCAGCAGATTCGCCCTGCGCGCATTCACATGGCTGTGGGCAGTGTTGCGGTTCGACGATCACAGAAAGAAGTACGGTGAGGCTGCGTCAGCCCTCACTGCGTGGCCGTTTGAAATGGCGCCGAGGTATTCCCGCGGTGTACACCTTGGCGCCATTCGGATTTGGCCCGAAGTCGCTGCGAACGGTAGCTTTCGTTGTTGCCATCCGCGCCCAGGGCGTGGTGACGCGGCGAGGTCGCATGGCGCGGACTTGTGTGAGCGGTTTTAGAGTGACTGCCGCTCCCGTAACCAGCAAGTGCATTGTCAATTGGAGCATACGCAAGCAGTGCCGGTAATGCGACAAAAACGAAACGACGATACATGGCGCGCCTATCCTGCCTCACGGGCTTCTACTCCATGTACAAGAACCGTCTTAAGTCGTCAAAGAGGTGCGTGAGATGCGCTGAAGCACCGCGTACAAGCGAAGACGTTCAGACCCATTGACGAATGTCTGCGAATCGCCTCAGCCAGTCAGGGTGGATGGCCGAAGATCCGCGGTGCTGGCCGCAGGCTCGTCGCAAGAAACCCGCGTGAGCGCCTTCGCCGGAACATGGATGAAATCCTCGCCTGCAGCCGGGTCCCGTCCTGACGTTTTCCGACCTCGACGCCGACATCGCCACCGTCTCCCGCCGCGGCCACCGAAGCGCACGTGTTCAACCAGCCGTTTTTGAGAAAACCTGCTGCCGCTATCAGCTGTCGGAGAAAGAGTTTGCTCGGCAGAGCGCGTTTGACGCGTACGGCCTTCCTGGTCTACGCACCACTCGCATTGGGAATTACCGCTGAGCTGAGCCGCGGCCAACGTCCCTTAGCACCGCCCGTCGAAGCTGAGCTGCGGATCACGGACCAGTATTTCGGTGCGGCCAAAGAGAGGGACCCCTCGATAAACACGGGCAGATATCCTGATGGGACTGGTCAGCTCGGCATTGACATTATAAGTCACGCCGTCTTGCGGATCATACAGCCAACCGTCTGTCCAATGGCCCGGGGCGCCCGGTTGCAGACCCCAGATAATCGTGAGACCACAGAGGTGCCGCTGCCGTAGTGCGGGCTCGGGATTGCGGTTGTCGAGATCGGGCTGGCCAGTCGGCGTGCGCGGCCTCAGAAGCCACACGATCCTGCCGCACAGCTGGCCGCTGCAGTCGAAGACCTGTACGGCCACTCGGTTGGCGAACATCCAGGTGCCCTCGGGTACCGCAGACCGAATCGAGCGGCTATGCGAGATGCTCAATAGCAGAACCGCGCCAATCACGGAGAAGTTCAGCCAGTTTGCTCGCGACCGGAGTATCTTACCCTCCTACGAACGGGAGTGGCCTCGGCGATATTATTGGAAGGCCGGTGAAAAATCAGCTCGCTGTGGAAGCGGGCAGGCTGAACTCGGGCTCGCGTTCATCTTCTTCAGCCGCGCGTCAAAGTGTCCGAGGTCATCGCCAGGATCGCGACCGGAGCGGTGGCCGGATTGACCTTATAATAGGAGGGGTTCTGGCGAAGGCTGGTCGGCAGATCGGCGCGCGTTGCGTTGATCGCCGCCTGCACGTCGCGCGCGGCACCGTCGAGGCTGCGGTTGAGGCTGAACTGCAACGTGATGCGAGTAATGCCGACCGAGCTTTCCGAACTCATCCCGACGACATTAGCGATGATGCCGAGATGGCGTTCGAGCGGGGTCGCGACGGTCGCAGCCATCGGCGCCGGGCTGGCCCCCGGCATATTCGCGCTGACCGTAATGGTCGGGTAATCGACCTGCGGCAACGGCGCCACCGGAAGCCGCAGAAACGCGAAGAACCCGACGAGTACCACCGCGATTGTCAACAGCGTGGCCGCGACCGGCTGGGCAACGAACGGCGCCGACGGATTCATTTGCCACGCCCCAGACTTTCGCGGCCACCTACTTCACGCTAGCAGGCGCGATATCGCTACAGGGTAGTATAACCTCCCTCGTTCCACAAGCGTCCTACCCGAGCTGACCGCCGAGAGGTGCTCGATCATTCATTCGGCCGCGTCCGCTCCTTCTTTTTGATCAAGGAGAGCTTCCTCCGCCGCCGGACCGTCGCCGTTTGGCGGTAAGAATGCGATGCCCGGCCCCTGCTGGTATATCCGGCCATTTCTAATGTAAACGGGGATGCCGAGCCCATGGGCGAGATTGCGGGCGGCACTGCGTAGTTGGTCTGGGGTCATCATTGCTTTGCCTTTATTGCGCATCGAGTGCGAGGCTTCTCATGGGTGCGATCCAACGCTGGCTCGTTGGGAGCTCGTGTGAAGTTAGTCACATTCCCTGAATTCTGCTTTGCCGCATCCGCCATTTGCCAGCCCAGCCTCCTCCGTGGTGCGTAGCGTGCAAGTACTCGGTCGAGAATACTCTGGAGCGTGAATAGCGGGGAACGAGCGATCATCGTGTCCTCCTGGAGGCGGCGATGTCGGTGCATCAACCATGCCAACCGATATGTGTGTTGTGCTCGACCCGAACTCCGGTCAGTTGCCCCGATGAGGGCAACTGCTCGAACCGTAGGCGAATGGATCTACTTGGAACCGCGCTCAGGCTAGATGGTCGGCAGTCAGGGATAGCACCGAGGCCAGCGTGAGGATTATCACGATGTCGGAATCAACGATACGCGTGCCCTGGCGCGCGACAGGAACCCGCGTCCTCTCCGGCTCGTCCGCGAGCAACCTGCGATGATTGGCGGCGCGCGCACCGCTTCGCCTCCCATTCATCCTTCGCCCTCGCCTCGCGAATCGTCTGCCATTGCATGTTCGAGGGCGCGTCAGGCCCTCCGCATACGAGCGGCACGATGTGATCCTTGACGTAGCCAGGGCACGCGCCGCTCGTCAGCCCGGTCGCCGGGCACGGGTGCGTTAGCTGGAACTCGCGCTTGACCGCGGCTGATCGATGCTCTCTGGCCGAAGCGGAGATTGGAAGAGCGACGCAGACGGCTAGTAAGACGGGGATGAGAAGAACGGTCCGCATGGATCGCCAAAACTTGCACCGGGGCCGTCAGCAGCGCGTCATCGCGCGGGAACCGGATTGACACGGTAAGGGAGAGTTAACCCTACCACGCTATTACCGCCGCGTGCTCTCGATCCCTTCCTTCAAAGGCTCCCTGATCGATGATGGATGACAAATCTCGTAGGCTTGTCTTCTGGTGGGTGCTCGACGCGCTGGACTACTGGTTTACTCTGACGCGACTGCGCATCCTGGACGCGCTATGTTGCGAGGGGGTGGAGATAACAACTGATGAGTAACAGCAAGCCTTGAGACTGGTGCCCTCAGGTTGGTTAGCGCCCCGCTCTGCGTCTCTGCCGCGCAGTCGCCCGTGGTGGCTCATAACGCTTGGGCGGCGGCGGTAGCGGCTCGCGAAGGGGCTCCGGCCTGATCTTGGCGCGGATCGCTTTCAAGGTCTTGATGCGGGGCGATAGGAAGTAGCGATCCCCATTAATGAGGCCGTCTAGCTCCCGAAGCAGGGCAGCGGTTTCTTCATCGGTTAGGTCAAGGTTCATGACCCGGACATGGGATGATTAACCAATGGTTGCAATAATGCCGGTCGATTAAGGGTGGGTGAGGAAAAGTTAAGAGGACAAACTGCAAATTCCCCGGCAATTCGGGGAATACAGCTATGGGTGGTCGAAGGAAACCCTCTATTTCGACCGGGTTTGGGTGGATGAGGCTATCGGCAAGGCCAACCGAGATGCAATGTGGGAAAAATTCGGAATACGGGTCCTGCCCAACAAAACACGCGACGTAATTCTCATGCGTTAGACCTTGCCTTCTGATAATCGGATGGCTCTCCGCGCCAAGCAATGGCTGGCGCCCAGTCGCGGTAAATCGGCCCAGAGCCGCCGCTCAGAGCCCCCAGAAGTGCCAGAAACCCAGGGAGTTTCACACTGCGGTGTGAGATATCAAAGGCCGGACTGAAACCCGAGCCGGAGGGACTGAGCACCAGTCGGCTACGGATTACCCCAGCCACCGGTCGGGCCTCGCCAGTCTGCGAATGGATAGTCAAAAGCTCCGCCGCTGGGACCCCAGACCCAGTAAGTGGGGACCCCAGTCCCCGGACAGCAGGCCCACCCGCCGGGACAATTCGGACACGAACACGGCGAAACCGGTCCGCCATTCCATTGACGCGTGGGGGCGGGTGCTCGTCGCCAGTCACCGTCCCAACCATTGGGCATTGGATACGAGCCGGGACCCAGCGACCGGGCCTGGACTGCTGTCGTGGCAGTTAGAGCAAGCGCTCCCGCCAATACCAACCCGAGAAAGCGCATTTAGGTCTCCTACGGGGCTTCCATGACGAGCCATCGGTCCGGGTGTAATCGTTCGTCCTGCCGGCATGATCTCGCCGCCCTCAGGGTGTCTTATGCAGCCCGGCGCCGACCCGTGCCTCCGGCTCATCCTCTCGCACTTGGAAGACGCCGCCTGCCGTCTCGACCTTCGCGCCGACACACCACCGGGCGACGAACGCGCTCGCTAGCGTTGCATCGCCGAAATAGATCGAGAGGGCATCGTTCAGCACGCCGCGCGTCCCCGAGGACGTCATGGCCCATCCGTCCGCGCCGCAATTCTCGTCGAGCCACGCAGTCATTTGGGTATGCCGTTGGCCGAGGCCCGTTGGCGGAACGGCAATCCTGATTCGGACGGGAAAGCGCCGCTCGGCGACGGTGATCAATTCGCGTGGGTTGCCAGACATCCAAAAAAGTTCCTCTTTCGTTCCTAGGAACGATCGCATGGGCACTTCGGCGTGTCCAGTCGCCTGGGCCTGCACCAAAAAAGTCAAATGGCCTCGCCTCCCACGCTGTGCTAAGCTCGCCGCGCAACAGTCCGAATGGGCGAAGGGCGTGCAGAAGAACGGGAGGTGACATCATGCCATTGTTCATCACGCAAGGTCGGTTCACGCGCGAGTACATCAAGGGTGGGCTGGCAAAGCCCGAGGATCGGCACGCCGCCATCGCGAGGATCTGCGAGCAAGCGGGCGGCAAGCTAGTGTCGCTATACTTTACACTCGGCCAATATGATTTCATGGTGGTCTCGGATATGCCCGACGCTAAAGCCGCGAGCATCCTCGCATTCGAGGCA
>Ga0306920_100005695_pt1 | contig 16131 bp, 11 predicted proteins | sample flu12Cox44000170_FD_204666 | JGI IMG/M metagenome (GOLD analysis project Ga0306920, IMG submission 204666) | Lab enrichment of tropical soil microbial communities from Luquillo Experimental Forest, Puerto Rico - flux4day.12C.oxic.44.000.170 (v2)... | ecosystem: Environmental > Terrestrial >... | reverse complement strand
TGGCCAACGCCACGCTGATGAGCGAGCGAGTGAGCATCGGCGCCTCGCGTGCGGCGCCCAGGGAGGGCGGCATGATCGCCCCTGCCGCCCGGACCTGGCGCTCCCGCCCCGAGCTGCGCACGCCGGGCCTGCACGACCGGATGCTGCGGCTGTGGACGGACGCCGAGGTGGCCCGGCTGGCGGGGGAGCGGCTGCGCCAGCAGCTGGCGGCGGGCAAGCCCGGACCTGAGGGTTCGGCCGCCAAGCTGGTTTTCGCCCGGCTCAACCAGGAAATCTCCGGATTCGAGGTCGAGCTCGCCGGGGGTGATGGCCTGCGCTACGACGACTGGACGATGCGCCGCCCGGAGCACACCAATTTCTACGGCCGCGGCCCTGGGTACCGCTACCTGCGCGCCCGCGGCAACTCGATCGAGGGCGGGACCTCGGAGATCCTGCGCAACATCGTCGCCGAGCGGGTGCTCGGCCTCCCCGCCGAACCCCGCGTCGACAAGGACGTGCCATGGAAGGACCTACCAAGGTGAGTGCAGGGCCGGGCGACACGACCGACGAGATCCCGGATCTCCTCTATTCAGATGCCGAACGGGCGCTGTCAGACGCCCTGGCGTCCCTGCTCGCCGACCGGGGCGGACCCGACAATGTGCTGGCGCGCGTGGAGTCGGCTCAGACCTACGACGACAAGCTCTGGCAGGCCGTCGGTACGGACCTGGGCTGCGCCGGGCTGCTGATCCCCGAGCGCGACGGCGGGGCGGGCGCGTCCTACCGGGAGGCCGCGGCCGCCGCCGAGGTGCTGGGCAGCTTCGTCGCGCCGGTGCCGTTCCTCGGCAGCGCCGTCGTGGCCACCGCGGCCCTGCTCAGCGTGGGGTCCCAGGGTGGCCTGCTGGCCAAGATGGCGGACGGCGGCGTCACGGCGGCGCTGGCGGTCCCGTTCGCCAGCGCGCCGGGATCGGCCTTCCCGGCCTCGATCCGGGTGGCCGGGTCGAAGCCCGGCGACGCCACGACCGGGGTGGCCCGGCTGCGCGGGATGGTCACCGGGGCGGCCGACGCGCTGCCCGCCGGAGTGCTGCTGGTCCCGGCGGACGGCGTGCCGCAGGCGCTCTACCTGGTCGACGTGGCCGCCGAGGGCGTCGGCAAGGCGCCGGTCACCTCGCTCGACATGACCAGGCAGCTGTGTGACCTGTCGTTCGACGACGCGCCGGGCACGCTGATCGCGTCCGGGCCGGCCGCCTCGCGGGCGGTGGACGCGGCGCTGGCCGCAGGGGCCGGCATCCTGGCCGCCGAGCAGCTCGGGCTGGCCCAGCGCTGCCTGGACATGACGGTCGCGTACGTGAAGGAGCGCAAGCAGTTCGCCCGGCCGGTCGGGTCGTTCCAGGGCCTCAAGCATCGCCTGGCCGACCTGTGGGTGTCGGTCACCCAGGCGCGCGCGGCGTCCAGGTACGCGGCGGCGTGCCTGGCGATCGGCTCGCCGGACGCCGGGGTCGCGGTCGCGCTGGCCAAGGCCTACTGCTCGGAGGTCGCGGTGCAGGCCGCGCAGGAGTGCGTGCAGATGCACGGCGGCATCGGCTTCACCTGGGAGCACACGGCACACCTGTTCCTGAAACGGGCGAAGGCCGACTCGATCGGCTTCGGCACCGCGGACGCGCACCGCGCGGAGCTGGCGTCCCTGGTCAACCTGCCCACGTCATGAGCGATCACGACGAGGCGGACCTGCGGAGCCGGGTCGCCCGGCTCTCCCTCGAGCAGAAGGTCCGGCTGCTGACCGGCGCGGACTTCTGGGCGCTGTACCCCGAACCCGACGCCGGGCTGCGCCGGGTCGTGACCTCCGACGGCCCGGCCGGGGTCCGCGGCGAGAACTGGGACGAGCGTGACACCTCGGCGAACGTGCCGTCGCCGACGGCGCTGGCCGCCACCTGGGACTGCGACCGGGTCGAGGCCATCGGCAGGCTGCTGGCCGCCGAGGCGCGGCGCAAGGGCGTGGACGTGCTGCTCGCCCCGACGGTGAACCTGCACCGGACCCCGTTCGGCGGCAGGCACTTCGAGTGCTTCTCCGAGGACCCGCTGCTCACCGCGCGGATCGGGGTCGCCTACGTGCGCGGCCTGCAAGGTCAGGGGGTCGGCGCCACGGTCAAGCACTTCGTGGGCAACGACTCCGAGACCGAGCGGATGTCCGTGGACGTCCGCATCGACGAGCGGACGCTGCGTGAGCTCTACCTGGCGCCGTTCGAGGCGATCGTGCGCGAGGCGGGTGCCTGGGCGGTGATGGCCGCGTACAACGGGGTCAACGGGTCGACGATGACGGAAAGCCCGCTGCTGCGCGCCATCCTGCACGACGAGTGGGGCTACGACGGCCTGGTCGTGTCGGACTGGACGGCCACCCGGTCGGTCGAGCCCGCCGCCCGGGCCGCGCTGGACCTGGCCATGCCGGGACCCGCCGAGCGGTTCGGCCCGTGGGGCGGCGCCCTGCTCGAGGCGGTCCGGGCCGGGCACGTCGACGAGGCCCTCGTCGACGACAAGGTGCTCCGCATCCTGCGGCTGGCCGCCCGGGTCGGCGGGCTCGACGACGCGGTGCCGGTCACGCCCGTGCCGGCGAACACCGTGCCGGCGAACACCGTGCCGGCGAACACCGTGCCGGCGAACACCGTGCCGGCGAACACCGTGCCGGCGAACACCAGGCCGGCGAACACCGCGTCGGCCAACACCGGGCCGGCCGACGTCCCGCGCGAGCTGCGAGCCGCCGCCGCGGCCAGCTTCGTGCTGGCCCGCAACGAGCGCTCGCTGCTTCCGCTGGCCCGCCCCGGGCTGGGCCGGGTCGCCGTCATCGGCCCGAACGCCCAGGTCGCGCGCACCCTCGGCGGCGGGAGCGCCACCGTCTTCCCGCCTTACACGGTTTCCCCGCTCGAGGGCCTGCGCGAGGCCGGCCTGGACGTGGCGTTCGCGCCGGGGACCCTCGGTCACCTGAGGACCGCGGCGGCCCGCGCGCCCTGGCTGCTGCGCCCCGACGGGTCGCGCCCGGGGGCGGAGGTGCGGTTCTTCTCGTCCTCCGGCGAGCTCGTCGGCTCGGAGCAACGCGACGCCGCGGTGTTCCGGTGGATGAGCGGATTCAGCGGGATCGCCGCGCCCGGGCAGATCGCCCGGCTGGAGGTCGGCTGCGTGATCCGGGCCGGCGAGGCCGGCCTGTACCAGCTCGGGGTCTCGGGGCTCGGCCGGTTCCGCCTGTTCGCGGACGACGCCGAGGTCTTCGACGAGACGCTGGCCGTGCGGGAGGACGCGGACATCGCGGAGACCCTGATGGCCCCGCCGCAGCGGCTGGCCCCGCTCGCCCTGGCCGCGGGCCAGTCGGTGGCGGTGCGGCTCGTGCACGACGTGCGGTCCTCGCCGATGGCGGGTTTCGGCACGTTCTTCCAGCTGAACCTCGAGGTGCCGCACGGCACCGACGACGAGGAGCTGGAAGCGGCGGTCGCCCTGGCGGCCGGCAGCGACGTGGCCGTGGTGGTGGTCGGCACCACCGCCGAGGTGGAGAGTGAGGGCGTCGACCGCACGTCGCTCGCGCTGCCCGGACGCCAGGACGAACTGGTCCGCAAGGTGGCGGCGGCCAACCCGCGGACCGTCGCGGTGGTGAACTCCGGCGCCCCGGTCCTGCTGCCCTGGGCCGACCAGGTGGCCGCGGTGCTGCTGACCTGGTTCGGCGGGCAGGAGTTCGGCAACGCGCTGGCCGACGTCCTGCTCGGCGACGCCGAACCCGGCGGGCGGCTGCCCACCACCTGGCCCGCGTCGCAGGACGGCCTGCCGTCCACCCGGCCGGCCGATGGCGTGCTCAGCTACGCCGAGGGCCTGTTCATCGGCTACCGCGCCTTCGACCGCGACGGGCGCGAGCCGCTGTTCCCGTTCGGCCACGGCCGCGGCTACACCACCTGGTCGTACGAGTCGATCACGGTGGACTGCGACCCGGCCAGGCCGTCCGGCACGCCGGGCGTCGCGGTGTGCGTGGAGGTGCGGAACACCGGCACCCGGCCCGGCCGCGAGATCGTTCAGGTCTACGCGTCCCGCCCGGACTCGGCGGTCGAGCGCCCGGCCAAGTGGCTGGCCGGCTTCGCCGCCGTCGACGCCGACCCGGGCGAGACGGTGAACGTCGGCGTCCTGATCCCCGAACGCGCCTTCCAGCACTGGGCCGACGGCGGCTGGATGCTGGAGCCGGGCACGTTCATCCTGTCAGCCGGCTCCTCGTCCGTGTCCCTACCGCTCACCGCCGAGGTTGCCGTCAAGTAGCCGTCCCTGACGCCCAGCGGTAGTGCCTCAGCGCAGCTGGCCGGCCGCGCTGAGGTCGTCGAAGAGCAGCTGGTCGACCGGAGGCACCCGCGCACGGTCGGCGTAGCCGAACCAGGCCAGCTCGTCGATCTCGCTGCTGGCGGCCAGTGTCCCGGTGTACTCGCCGGTGTAGCAGGCCATCCGCACCACCGTGCCGTCCGGGTGATCCGCCTGGTAGGTACCCGCATGCCGGACCGTCCCCGGCCGCAGCGCGACGGTGAGCTCCTCGGCGACCTCGCGCACCAGGGCCTGCAGGTCGCTCTCCATGCCCTCGCGCTTTCCGCCGGGGACGTAGAAGACGCCCTTCCCGCGCGGCCGCGCGCACAGGATCCTGCCGTCCTCCAGATGCACCCACGCCACCGTGTCGATCACGCCCGTTACCGTCTTCCCTCTGCCCGTGGGTCGATGAGCCGCCAGTCCGGTCAGAACCCGGTACCGCCCAGCATGCCGTCGCGGCGGGCCACCGCGCAGGCGCCAGACCGGTCTTGCGTCACTCCGGCACCGCCCGTACGGCCCGTACCACGTCCGCCCGGGCCCTAACGGCGTGGATGCCACATCCACGTCGTACCAGTGAGCGACATGGCTGGGACATCCACGCCTTATGCCGCCGGGGACGGCCCGCTGGCCGGACCGGAGCTGGCGTGGGCGAGGACGGTCAGGCGCCGCCGAAGGGCGACAGCGGGTAGGTCGCGGTCGCCGGAAGCTGATGCAACGTGCCGCCTGCGCTGTAGCTGCGGCTGCCGGTGTAGATGATGGTCAGGCGGGTGAAGTAGCGCTGGCCGGAGTGGCCGGGCCGCGGTTCGGCGCGCCAGAGCGCCACCAGCACGGGGAAGCTGTGGCCGTGGCCGCCCACGCAGTTAGGGACGCAGTCGTCGACGGTGCTGGTGCCGTCGGCGAAGGCGGCGGACGGTCCCCAGCTGGCCCAGTGCAGCCCGCTGAGGTAGCTGCCGCCGACGGTGCACGACAGGTTGTACTGGCCCGGGCGGGTCTGGCCGCGAACAGCGCAGTCCACGACGACTGGGACGCTGCTGGCGGTGACGTCTGCGGCCATATGCTGCTGCGTCGCCGCGGTGGTGGCTGGCGCCGCGGTGGTGGCTGGCGCCGCGGTGGTGGTGGGCGCCGCGGTGGTGGTGGGCGCCGGGGCGGCGCAGGCGGCCGTGGCGATCGCGGCGATGCCGCACAGGACGGCAGCGGCGGCCCTGGTCCAGCCCCGGGTGGGTTGAGTCCTCATGACGGTCACCTCTCGTGGCGTCGCGGTGGGGATGCTGCCTGACAGAGGCGGAACAGGATCGCCTGATACACCCGGCGGGGATCGGCGATACTGGATCAACGAGGGATCTGTCGTACAGAACGAGGGGAATCGTGGCATCGCTCGACGGTCAGGTAGTCCTAGTTACCGGTGCGACTGACGGCCTCGGCCGTGCTCTCGCCGTGAGCCTGGCCGAAGCGGGCGCCACCGTGCTGATCCATGGCCGCGACGCCGGGCGGATCACGGGCACCACCGAGGACGTCAGAGCCATGTCCGACAGCGATCAGGTGCGCTCCTACCAGGCGGACCTCTCCGTTCTGGCCCAGGTGCGCACGCTGGCCGCGCAGGTCACCGAGGCCGAGCCGCAGCTTGACGTGCTGGTGAACAACGCGGGCATCGGCAGCACAGTGCCGGGCGGCGGTGCGCGCCAGGAGAGCTCGGACGGGTACGAGCTCCGGTTCGCGGTCAACTACCTGGCAGGCTTCGCGCTCACCCGGCTGCTGCTGCCCCTGCTAACCTCGTCGGCGCCGTCGCGGATCATCAACGTCAGCTCCGCCGGGCAGCAGGCCATCGACTTCGACGACGTTATGCTCACAGCTGGTTACAGCGGCGTGCGCGCCTACTGCCAGAGCAAGCTCGCGCAGATCATGTTCACCATCGATTTGGCGCGGCGGCTTCACGGTACGGGTGTGACGGTCAACGCGCTGCACCCCGCCACGTTTATGCCGACCAAGATCGTCGCGTCGCCGGCCAGCACGATCGCCGAGGGCGTAGCGGCGACGATGCGCCTGATCACGGCACCAGTATCCGAGGTCGGCACGGGCCGTTATTACAACGGGCTGCGCGGGGCCCGCGCCGATGCGCAAGCCTACGATGGCAGCGCACGAGAGCGCTTGCGCGAGCTGTCGGAGAAGCTCACCGGCCTTCCGCCGCTCGGATGAGGCGTCCGCTCGGCGGTAGGCTTCGGGTGTGGCCGCGGCGCGCGTGATCCTGGTGTCGGACACCCACCTATCGGCGTCTGCGCCGCGGGCGCAGGCCAACTGGGACGCTGTGGTCAGCTATGTCGGTGCCTGCGCCCCTGATCTGGTGATCCACCTTGGCGATCTCAGCCTGGACGGGGCACGCAGCGCTGTGGATCTGCATCACGGCCGCACCCAGCTCGACCGGCTGCCGGCGCCGTGGCGTGCGGTTCCCGGCAACCATGACATCGGCGACAACCCCTGGCCGGGCGCGCCCGCGGGCATCGCCGTGGACGCCGCCCGGCATCAGCGGTGGCTGGATATCGTCGGCGCCGACCACTGGTCGGTAACGGTCAGCGGCTGGATTGTCCTGGCGATCAATGCACAGCTTCTGGGTTCTGGCCTCGAGGCCGAGGCCGCGCAGTGGTCGTGGCTTCAAGAACAGATCGGCGGGCATCGCGGCCGCCAGCCAGTTGCGCTCATCACGCATAAGCCCGTAACCGCAACCGGAACGGAACTGGCCGCCGCGCCGCCCCACCGGTTCTGGCCGCCGCCGGCTCGCGACCGGCTCGCCCGCCTGTTCGGCGGCACACCGCCCGCGCTGGTGATGAGCGGCCACGTGCACCAGTACCGCCTGCTGCGCCTCGACGGCACCGATCACCTGTGGGTACCGACGACATGGGCGGTTCTTCCCGACCACGTGCAGCCAGTGCTCGGGGCCAAGCGGTGCGGGATCGTGTCACTCGGACTCACCACCGGGACACCGGCAGAGCAGGAGCTCGTTGAGCCCGATGGCTGTGAGCAACTCACCCTGACCGTCGACCTGCCCGACCCCTACCGCAGCTGACCAGCCACGCCGGGTGCCAGCCCCGGTCAGGCGGCTGGCCCGCATGTAACCGGGGCGGTTACCCACCCGTTCGGTGTCAGAATGATTTAACCCGCAGGTGAAGCGGCAGGTCGGCCGATGACCGGCCGACGCGGACGGTGAACTCGCCCGGCGGGCGGACCCAGGTCCCGGTCGCCTCGTCGTAGCGGGCGAACGCCCGGGCCGGCACGGTGAGCCTGGCCTCGGCCGGCTCGCCCGGCGCCGCGGTGACCGCCGCGAACGCGGCCAGGACCCGCACCGGGCGCCGGGGGTCGTCGGCCGGCGGCTCCAGGTAGGCCTGCACCACCTCCCGTCCGGTCCGCGGGCCGGTGTTGCGGAGCACGACGGTCACGCCCAGGTCGACGTCCGGCGCCAGCACCGGCGTGTCCGCCACCGCCGATTCGTACGCCCACGTGGTGTAGCCCAGGCCGTGGCCGAACGGGAACCGCGGCCTGGTCCCGGCGCGGTCGTACCCGCGGTAGCCGATCAGCAGCCCCTCCCGGTACTCCAGCCGGCCCGCGTCCGGGACCGCGTGCAGGACCGGGCAGTCGGCCTCGGCGGCCGGGATCGTGACCGGGAGCCGGCCCGACGGCTCGAGCCGTCCGAGCAGCACGTCGGCGAGGGCGGCGCCCATCGCCTGGCCGGGCAGCCACGCGTAGCCCACCGCCGCTACCCGGTCCGCCCACGGCATGAGCACCGGCATGCCCGCGTTCACCACCACGATCGTCCGCTCGTTCACCGCCGCCACCCGCTCCACCAGCTCGTCCTGCCGGCCGGTGAGGGCGAGCCCGGGGCGATCGAACCCCTCGCTCTCGGCGGCGGGCGGGGATCCGACTACCACGACGGCGGCGTCGGCGGCCCGCGCCGCCTCGACGGCCTCGCTCAGCATCGCGTCGTCGTCCGGCGCGGGCACCAGGCCCAGCCGGATGGCCACCGGGCCCTGCGGCCAGTCGTCCGGCCGCAGGCAGACTCCGATCTCCGTTTCGCGGCCCGCCGTCAGGTGCACGGTCGCCCTGATCTCGCCCGGCCTGACCATGGCCTCCACCGGGTCGGCGGGCGTGCCGGTGTGGCCGGCTGCCACCTCGATCCCGCCCACCGTCAGCGTCAGCCGCCCTACCCCGCCCGCGCCGAGCACGTGCGGGCCGTCCTGGGCGGCCAGGTAGCAGGTGCGCAGCACGATGCTGCCGTGGCCCTGGGCGATGCCCGCGGGCAGCCCGTCCCACCAGGTGAACATGGTGGCGCCGCGGTGTTCGGCGCTGATCAGCGTGCCATCCCCGGCGAGGAACTCGATCCGGACGCCCGGCTCCCCGGTGGCCGGGTCGCGGAGCGCGTACCGCGGCGGCTCCGGGACGATGGTCCAGGTCACGCAGCCCGGCCGCACGGTCACCCGGGTCAGTCCGTCCAGCGCCTCGGTCAGCGCGACCGCCGGGGTCGACACGCTGACCTGCGGCACGGTCGCACTGCCGCCGCCCTGGGTGACCGGGCTGACGGCGTTCGGCCCGATCACCGCGATCCGGCGGACGGTGCCGGGTTCCAGCGGCAGCGCCGCGCGCTCGTTGCGGAGCAGTGTGAACGCGGCCGCGGCGCACCTCCGGAGCAGTGCCGGATCGGCGAGGGCCGGCTTCCTCCGGCCCCGGCCGTCCAGGGCGCCGTCCAGCGCGCCGTCGTCACCGAGCGCCCCGACCCGGCGGGCCAGCCGCAGGATGCGCAGCACCTTGGCGTCGACCGTGTCCTCGCTGACCAGCCCGGCCCGGACCGCCTCGGCCAGCTTGCCGCCCCACGGCCCGTCCGGCCCCGGCATGGCCAGGTCGAGCCCTGCGGCGGCGGTTGCCACCGTGCTGCGCGCGGCGTGCCAGTCGGACAAGGCCACGCCGCCGAAGCCCCACTCGTCCTTGAGGATGCGGCCGAGCAGCGCGCCGTGCTCGGTCATCGTGAGGCCGTTGACCTTGTTGTATCCGGTCATCACCAGGTCCACGTCCGCCTCGCGGACGCAGGCTTCGAACGGGACCAGGTACAGCTCGTGCAGCACGTGCTCGGCGATCCGCGCGTCGTAGGTCCAGCGCCCGGTCTCGGAGTCGTTGCCCACGTAGTGCTTGACCGCCGCGGCCACGCCGGCCTGGTGCAGGCCACGGACGAAGGCGACGGCTATCCGGGCGATCAGCGCGGGGTCCTCGCCGAACGACTCGAAGCCGCGCCCGCCGAGCGGCGTGCGCATGACGTTGATCGTGGGGGCCAGCAGGATGTCGACGCCCTTGCTCCTGGCCTCGGCGCCGAGCGTGGCGGCGAGCGCCTGGACCAGGGCGGGATCCCAGGTGGCACCCAGCGCCGCCGGGCAGGGCAGGCTGGAGGCCGGGTTGCGCTCGTCCATGGTGACGCCGCGGACCCCGGCCGGGCCGTCGGACACCACCATGGCGCGCAGTCCGATGGCGGGCAGCGGGCAGGTGCGCCAGTTGTCCGCGCCGGTCAGCAGGCGCACCTTATCGTCGAGGGAGAGCGCGGCCAGCCGGCCGCGCTCGTCCCCCACAGTCAGTATGACCATGTCGTCTTGTGCGGATTCTGGCTGTTTATCCCTTCATCGTCGGCCTCAGGACGTCGGCCTGAGGTGCAGGATCACGTACTCGAGCTCGATGGGGTTGGGACCCGGGTCGGCGTACGGGTTGGCCTGGCTTGGCCAGCCGGTGTAGGACCTCGTGCTGAACTCTGCCCAGGACGCGCCGTACAGCAGCGGGATCACCGGCACCTGGGTGGACATGATGCCCTGCAGCGTGTTCAGCGCCTCCTTCTGGGCGGCCTGATCGGTGCTGCTCACATACCGGGTGAGGGCGGACTGGGCCTGCGGGTTGTTGAACCGGCCGAAGTTGTTCGCCGCGGTCTTGCCGAGCGGCGCGCTGGTGGCGTTGTCCATCCAGTTGTAGAAGTAGTAGTACGGGGTCGGGCCATTGTTGGACCAGCGGATCATCGAGTCGAAGTTGCCGGTGGCCTGGTCGGTGAACCAGTTGGTCGGGTTCCCGATGCCCTGCGCCTTGACGTCGAAGCCCTGCTTGTTGAGCTGGGCCGTCACCAGCTGGACGTCGAGCCAGAAGTCGCTGAACGGGATCGGGTCTTCGACCGAGAACTTGATCGTCTTGCCGTTCTTGGTCCACTTGCCGTTGACCTTGGTGTACCCGTCGCTGCTCAGGATCGACGCGACCTTGGCCGCGTCGCCGCTGGCCGGCAGGTCGTTGGCGTACTGATCCTGCAGCAGGGACTGGTCGACCGGCAGCAGCAGGCCGCTCGACGAGGTCGCGGGCAGCTCATAGCCGGTCTCGCCCTGCGCCGCGAGCTGCTTCCTGTCGACGGCGTAGCTGATGGCCTGCCGGACCTTCGGGTCGGTCAGCGGTGCCCTCGTGACGTTCAGCCACAGCGTGACGACGTTGTTGGGAGTCATGTACGGAGTGTTGCTGTACCACACCTTGTTGTGCGCCGGGTCCTTGGCCACGAACACGTTCTGCACGTTCGTGATGTAGTTGCCCGCCCAGTCGATCTGGCCGGATTCGAGGGCCTGCTCGGCCGCGGTGTTGCTGACGTAGGACGGGAAGTCCACCTCGGGCACGTGGACCGCGCTCTTGTTCCAGTAGCCCGGGTTCGCCTTGAGCAAGACGCCCTGCGGGCTGAACTTGTCCAGGACGTACGGTCCGGTGCCGACCGGGTTGGCGTCCGGGTAGGTAGCCGGGTTGCTCACCGACTGCCAGACGTGCTGGGACACGATGGCCTGGGTGCCGATGAGATACAAGTTGCCGGCCTGCGGGGCGGCGAAGTTGAGCACCACCGTGTTCGGCCCGGTCGCGCTGGCGCTGGTCGGCGCCGGGGTGCCGGTCTGGGCGAGCGCCGGGTTCTTGGCGAGCAGGTTGAAGGTGAACGCCACGTCGGCCGCGCTGAACGGCTTGCCGTCGCTCCACTTCACGCCCGACCGGGTGGTCAGGGTCAGCGTCTTGCCGCCGTCGGAGAAGGTGTACGCGGTGGCCAGCATCGGCACCGGCGCCTGGTTGGGGTTGAGGATGTTGAAGAAGAACAGCGGTTCGTAGTACAGGTTCGTGGAGTGCAGCGTGTAACCGGTTGAGGTCGCGGAGAACGGGTTGAACGTCTGCGTCAGGGGGGAGAGCGGAGTGCTCTCCACGACGAGAGTCTTTTTGCCCATCGCGCTAGACGACGGGGAATTCGTGCCGGACGTGGCGCTGCTGCCCGACGAACTGCATGCCGCGACGCCGGCGGCGAGGATCACGGCCGACATCGTGGCCAGGCCCGATAGGACCCTCGGCCTCATGGATCTGTGACTCATTGCCTTAAACTCCGTTGTGCCCGGCCGACTGTCGTCGGCCTGTTGTAATGACCGTGTCGGGGTCTGTTATCAGCAGTGGTGCGCGGTCGGCCGGGTCCGCGGAGCGGTGTTCGCGGTCGGCGCGCTGGTGGTAAGTGCCCGGAGCTGCCGCCATCACGGATGGCGCTCAACGCCCGTGCCGGGCGCCGGGTAATAAGGTGTGCCGGATCATGTGCTCTCTCCTCGCGGTGGACGGCTGTCCTGTTGGCTTGCCGTGGTCGGGGGGATCGGCCGGGGGCCCGGGCCGGGGTTCTCCGGCGTGCTGGAGTCCGCGTCCTTCGCGTGCAGCCAGCAGGCGCTGACGTGACCGGACATCACCTCGATGCCGGGCGGAGCCTGCTGCGCGCAGATGGCCATCGCGAAGGGGCAGCGCGGATGGAAACGGCACCCGGCGGGCGGGTTCACCAGGCTGGGCGGCGCGCCGCGGCCTCGCAGCGTGGGGGGCGATGGCCGGTCCGGATCCGGCGCCGCCGCGAGCAGGAGCTGCGTGTACGGGTGCGATGGCTGATCGGTCACGGTAGCGGCCGGGCCCTGCTCGATGATCTGGCCCGCGTACATGACCGCGATCGTGTCGCCCAGGTAGCGCGCCGACGCGATGTCATGGGTGACGTACATGATGGCGAGCCGCTCACGTTCCCGCAGGTCCGCTAGGAGGTTGAGCACGCCGAGCCTGATCGAGACGTCGAGCATGGACACCGGCTCGTCCGCCAGCAGCACCCGGGGCCTGACGGCCAGCGCGCGGGCGATGGCGACCCGCTGCCGTTGACCGCCGGACAGCTCGTGCGGGTACTTGCCGGCGTTTTGCGGGCTGAGCGCGACCCGCTCGAGCAGGCTTGTTATCTCGTCGTCCAGGTTGTCGCCTTCCGGGCCGAGCCCGTGGATCTGCAGCGGCCTGGCCAGGTGATAGCGAACGGTGTGCACCAGGTTGAGCGACGCGAACGGATCCTGCAGCACCATCTGCACCTGGCCGGCGTACTCGCGCGCGTCCCGGCGCGCGGCCGGGCTGCCGTTCAGCAGTAGCTCGCCGGAGGTGGGGCGGATGAGCCGGGCCAGCACCCGGGTCAGGGTGGACTTGCCGCAGCCGCTCTCGCCCACCACGGCCGTGATGCTGGCTTCTGGCACCGCGATCGAGACGTCATCGACCGCGTGTACCACGGCGCCGCGCTGGGTCCGCCTGCCCCGCTGGTGTACGGGGAAGTGCTTGACCAGCGACCGGGCCTCGAGCACGGGCGTGCCGGTGACCGGAAGTGCCGGGGCTGCGCCTGGCGCTGTCATGCGGCACCTCCCGTGGCGCCGGCGCCCACGTCAGCCGCGGTGCCGGGGGCGGGCGCGGAACCGGGGCCGGGGCCGGGGCCGGGCTCGGGGCGGGCCAGCTCGGCTGGCGGCGGCGCAGAGCCATCCTGTAGCCAGCACGCGACGACCCGCGGGTCCGCCGGGCCGGCCCGGGCGACCGGGCGCAACGGGGGAAGCTCGGTCCGGCACCGCTCCATCACGTAGCGGCACCGCGGGTGGAACGGGCATCCGGCCGGCGGGTTGCGCAGATCCGGAGGCGAGCCGGCGATGCCGGTCATGTGCACGCGGGGCCCGTGCAGGGACGGGAAGGAACCGAGCAGGCCCAGCGTGTAGGGGTGCCGCGGCGCGCGGAACAGGGCCGTGGCCCGCGCCCGCTCCACGATGCGGCCGCCGTACATGATCGCGATGGAGTCCGCGATCTCGATCAGCAGCGACAGGTCATGGGTGATGAACAGCACCGCGAAGCCCAGCCGGTCTCGCAGCGCGGCGAGTTCCTCGAGGATCTCGCGCTGGGTGACCACGTCCAGGGCGGTGGTCGGTTCGTCCATGATCACCATCTGCGGTTCGAGCGCGAGCGCCATGGCGATCGTGACCCGCTGCCGCATGCCGCCCGACAGCTCGTGCGGATAGCCGCGCAGCCGATCGGCGGTGATGCCGACCATGTCGAGCAGCTCCACCGCCCGGTCCCGGCGCGCCGCCCGGTCCATGTCCGGCCGGTGCGTCCGCAGCACGTCGCCGAGTTGGTCGCCGATGGTCAGCACCGGGTTGAGCGCGTGCATGGCGCTCTGCAGCACCACCGCGACGTGCGCCCAGCGCAGACGGCGCAACTGCGCCTCGTCCGCGGTCAGCAGGTCGATGTCGCGGCCCTGGCCGAGGCGGAACCGGACCGCGCCGCTGGTGATCACGCCCGGCGCGCGCAGCAGCCGGGTGATGGCGTAAGCGAACGTGGACTTGCCGCTGCCGCTCTCCCCGGCCAGGCCGAGCACCTCGCCCCGGTGCAGGACCAGATCGGCGTCCAGGACCGCGTGCACCGCATCCGAGTCGATGCCGTAGTCGACGCACAAGCCGGTGACTTCGAGCAGCGGCTCGCCGGGCCGGGAGCGGCCCGCCGCGGCCGGCTGGTCCAGCGTCCCCACGTGAAGTGATGTCATGACCTGGCCTCTTCAGCTGCGGGGCGGACGGGAGCGCGGGGCTGGCGCACTGGGGTTACGCCCAGCGGGAAACGTCGCGGCAGGCCCGTCTTCCTGGCCCGCCGCCTGGACAGCCCGGCGGCGCGCAGCCGGGGGTTGATGAACTCGTCGATCCCGAAGTTGAGCAAGGCCAGTGCGGTGCCGAGCAGGGCTACCGCGAGGCCGGGCGGCACCCACCACCACCAGTACCCGTTCTGGGCGGCCGTCTGGCTCTGCGCCCAGAACAGGATCGTGCCCCAGCTCCAGTGCGATCCGTTGATCAGGCCGAGAAAGGCCAGCGCCGTGTAGGTGCCAATGCCGTAGATGACGGTGAACAAGAACGAGGAGGCGATGATCGGTAGCAGGCGGGGCAGGATCTCGAAACCGATGATCCGCCAGCCGCGCTCGCCGACGATGCGCGCCGACTGGACGAAGTCCTGGTTCCTGAGCGACAGCGTCTGGACCCGGAGCACCCGGGCGCCCCACGCCCAGCCGGTGAGGCTGATGATCAGCCCGATCAGCAGGTCGCTCGGGTTGGCGTCCTTCGGCAGGAACCCGGTCATCACGATGAGCAGGGGCAGGGCGGGCAGCACGAGCCCGATGTTGATCAGCATGGAGAGCACGTCGTCGACTAGGCCGCCGACGTACCCTGAGGTCACCCCGATGATGACCGACAGCGCGGTCGCGACCAGGCCCGCCATGATGGCCACCAGCATCGTGCTGCGGCCGCCCACCAGGATCTGCGACAGCAGGTCCTGCTGGGTCTGCGTGGTGCCGAGCCAGTGCGCGGCCGAGGGCGGCTGAGGAACGCCGTTCGTGCTGGACAGGCTCGCCGAGGGGTCATAGGGCGCCACCAGCGGCCCGATCACCGCCAGCAGCACGAAGAAGACCAGCATGCCCAGCCCGATGAGCACCTTCGGGGACCGGGGGATGCGCAGCGTGCGGGCCTTCATTTCTCGCGCCGGGGGGTCCGCGGTGACGGGCGGTGCTTCCGCCGCGCCGACGCCCGTGCCGATTGCCATCGCTCAGGCCTCCTGCCGGGTTCTCGGGTCGAGCAGGACGTAGGCGAAGTCCGCGATCAGGTTCGCGGTCAGCACCGTGAACGTGATGATGAGGAACACCCCCTGCAGCAGGGGGTAGTCGCGTTCGAGGACGGCCTGCTGCAGGATGTAGCCGATGCCCGGGTAGGAGAAGACGATCTCCGTCAGCAGCGCGCCGGATACCACGAAGCCGATCGCCAGCGAGAAGCCGGTGACGCTCGGCAGGATCGCGTTCCGCGCCGCGTAATTGACGACGCGGCGCTTGGGCAGTCCCTTCGCCTGGGCGAGGAGCACGTAGTCCTCGTCCATGGTGGTGACCATGACGTTGCGCATCCCGACGATCCACCCGGCCGCGGAGGCCAGCACGATGGTCAGTGCGGGCAGGACCGCATGATCGAGCACGTTGCTGATGTAGGCCCAGTTCCAGCCCGGCGTGACCAGGGTCTGGTCGTAGGCGTTGATGGCCGGGAACCAGCCCAGCTTGGTGGCGAACACGGCCACCAGCATGATCGCGATGAAGAAATAGGGAGCGGCCTGGAAGAAGGTCATGGCGGGCAGCAGGTTGTCCAGGGCGGAACCGCGCCGCCAGGCGACCAGGATGCCGAGCAAGGTGCCCAGCGTGAAGCTGATCAGGGTGGCCAGGCCGACCAGGCCCAGCGTCCACCACAGCCCGGAGCTGATCACGCTGGTCACGGTGGCCGGGTAGTGGCTGGTGGAGATGCCCCAGTTGCCGTGCAGCAGGTTGTTCCAGTAGTGCAGGTACTGTGACAGCAGGCTCTGGTCCGTGCCGACGCCGTACTGCAGTTCCAGGGCCTTGATGGTGGCCGGGGTGAACTGGCTGTGCAGGTTGGCCAGCGCGGCGGCCACGGCGTTGCCCGGCATCAGCCGCGGGATGAA
>Ga0306920_100005694_pt1 | contig 16134 bp, 15 predicted proteins | sample flu12Cox44000170_FD_204666 | JGI IMG/M metagenome (GOLD analysis project Ga0306920, IMG submission 204666) | Lab enrichment of tropical soil microbial communities from Luquillo Experimental Forest, Puerto Rico - flux4day.12C.oxic.44.000.170 (v2)... | ecosystem: Environmental > Terrestrial >... | reverse complement strand
ATCTTCAGGTAGGCCACAGCCGGTCCGACTCCCAACTCATCGAGCACGCGGTAACTGCGGCCCGACTGCACCAGTCGGGTGATCCTGCTCTTGGGATCGTTCAGGTCACCAAAGACAATTGCCTGCGCCGGGCATGACTGCTGGCACGCGGTCTGTATTGCATCGTCGGCGATGGCCTCGCCGCGCACCTTGGCGGAGATCTTTTGCTCCTGGATTCTCTGCACGCAGAAGGTGCACTTCTCCATCACGCCGCGTGTCCGTACTGCGACATCAGGATTGAGCACCAGGTTCTCCACAAGATCTGTGTGGGCATAGTCGAACCAGTTAAAGCGGCGCGCCTTGTATGGACAGTTGTTGGCGCAATAGCGCGTGCCGACGCAGCGGTTATAAACCTGCTGGTTCAGGCCCTCGTCGCTGTGCACCGTCGCCAATACTGGGCATACGGTTTCGCAGGGAGCGTTGTCGCACTGCTGGCACATCAGCGGCTGGAAGGCGACATCCACCTGGCCGTCGACATTCTCCGCGTAGTAGCGATCAATGCGGAGCCACTGCATCTCGCGATTGCGGCGCATCTCGTCCTTGCCGACGACAGGAATGTTGTTCTCTACCTGACAGGCCACCACGCACGACGAACACCCCGTACACGCCGCAAGATCGACAGCCATCGCCCAACGATGTCCGTTGTACGGATGGTCCGCAGGCCAGATGTCCTCGCTGGGTTGCGGCCTGGGTTGCGGCTTGCCGGCTTCAGCGGCGAAGACGGTCAGCAAAGTTTCTTGGACAATCTCGCGTGGACCGGTGGCACCCGGCACAGCCGGTTTGGGCTCCATCAGCGTGTTGTGCTCCTGCGTTGCGGCGATGGGTAACCGCATGCCGCCGTGTACGACCTGCACATCGGAACGGTCGTAATGGATTTCCGCTCCATTCATTTTCAGAAACGGCGCAGCGTTCGATCCGACCAGTCCGTCGGCTCCAACGCTGGAGGAAGCATCAATCCACTTCGGCCCGGTGTCGCCGAAGCGCCGCGAGAGCACGCTGCCGTACCCGAGAGCGATGGAAACTACCCGGTCGTCCTGGCCGGGCTGAATATTTACGGGAAGAGTAATGGTCTCTTGTCGGCCGCTACCAATGGTGGCTGTGATCTGCAGCGTGTCTCCTTCAGTAACGCCGAGCTTTTCCGCAGCCTTTGGTGAAACATTCGCGTAGTTGCCCCAGGTGATCTTGCTGATTGGGTCCGGCAGCTCCTGCAAGAAAGCGTTGTAGGCATGACGGCCGTCCGCCATCCCCACTTTTGGATAAAGGATGAGCGTGTAGCCTGTTGTCTCGAAGCCGTGCGGCTTCGCGACCGCAGCCATGTTGAATGGCCTCAGAGCGATGCTTACGGGATCCACCTGTGCAACGCCGTCTTGAACGGTGCGTTCCCAGAATGCCTCGAAATTCGGTTCGCGCTTTTGCCGCAGGAAGATCGCACGCCGCCAGTTATCCCGCACTATGTCGTACATCGGCTTGGGCCGTCCTGACCACGCCGCCAGCGACTCCAGGACCGAACGCGTGTTGAACAACGGCCGGATGGTTGGTTGCGTGACGGCAACCGTTCCCGCAATCGGCTCGGCATCCGACCAGCTCTCCAGGTAATCATGGTCTGGGCAGTGGTAGCCCGCGATCGCTGCGGTCTCATCCAAACGTTGAGCGAATCTCACCACCAGCGGTACGCGTTTGATGATGTCGGCTAGCGCCTTCCCCTGCGGAAGATCGAAGACCGGGTTCGCGCCATAAATGAACAAGGCGCTGACCTTCCCGGATTGCAGCTCCGCGATCAAGGCAGCCAGTTCGGAGTCGCTACCTTGTTTCTGTGCTGACGGGGTTGCAAGATCGATCGTCGAACCATAGTTGCCAAGCATTTGGTTGATGAAATTGACGAGCGCCTGGACGGAGACGTCCTGGGAACCGCCGACCACCAGGCTGCGGCCACGCGCGACCCAAAGCCGATTAGCTGCGTCGTCCAGTACCTTCGCCGGGATACTCGTTTCCAGGCCTGGAGCATTAAAGGAAGCTCCGGATTTGTCCGCGATGCGCTGCGCCAGTTGCGCCAAAGTGGCAGCGACCTCGGCTGGCGCGACTGTATAGCGGTGGTCAGCCTTGGCACCGGTAATGGTCATTCGCGGCTCGAATTGCACATGCCACGACATGCGCGGCGGATTTGTATTCAGGTCACGGCCTGCGTGGTAGCCCGCGGTGAACTCCACTGGTGATATCCATGTTCCCAGGAAATCAGCGTCAAATCCGGCGATGACTTCTGCCTTCTCGAAGTGATAGTGTGGCAGCACACGCACCCCATACGTCTGTTGGTGAGCATCGAGGATGGCCGACGACGAGATTGCGTCGTACGTAACGTGCTTGGAATCTGGATATGACTTAAGAAAATCGCCAATCGCACTCTTCAAGGTGGGGCTGGTAATGGTCCCGGTCAAGAGGCGGACCGCGCGCCGCTGGCGCGCAATATTCTGTAGCTGACCACGGATTTCGGTATCGACGGCCGCCCACGGAACTTCCGAACCGTTCTTTCTCGGGCCTTTGGTTCGCTGCGCATCGTAGAGCCCGAGTACCGACGCCTGGCCGATGGCGCAGAGCCCACCGCGCGACGCCGGATGTAGGGGATTGCCTTCCAGTTTGATCGGACGTCCGTCGCGCACCTTGGCCACCATACCGCAGCCGGCGGTGCATCCTCCGCAGGTGGTCGCGTAATATAGAGCGCGTCCGGGAACGATCTCTTCGTTGGCGATCAGCAGAGGGATCGCCTTCTCCACCGGCGCTCTGGAACAACCTGTGGCCACGGCCACCCCTGCGCTCAGAGCGGAGAGCTTCAGGAAGTCGCGCCGTTGCAGTTGTACCGCGAGCGTTTCCAACTTTTTCGGGAATTCATTCTCGGACGCAGCCAGCAGTTCGGGATCGCGGTTGCGCTCCCGCAGGCTCTTCCAGAATCGTTTGCGTTGGTCAGCCAACCTTTCCTCCTAGAAATGGCACGTTGAGCAATCGGTGGAAGCATGCACGCTCCTGCCCGGTTGCGCCCACGTGGTCAACTGCACGGGTGACGCGCTCGATCCCGCCAGGCCGTTTTGGTCAACGTTGCGGTGGCAGTTCACGCAGTAACCCATGTTCAGCGTTTGGTCCTGGCGGACTTTCTCCATGGTCTCCACCGCGCCATGGCACTGCTGACAGGCAACGCCCCGGTTCACGTGCGGCCGATGGTCGAAGTAAACGAAGTCAGGAAGGTTCGTGACTTTGATCCACACGATGGAATGCGGCGTCTGTTTGGGATCAGGCAGTCGCGTCGCCGGATTCAGCGCCAGCGCCGCATAGATCTTCGCGATCTCTGGTGAAATCACCTGACGCGGTTCGCGCTTCTCCTTCTTCGCCAGTTCATCCTCGGCCCGGACCGCACCCATGGTCGCGGTCACGAACCGGTGGCAGTTCATGCAGGTGCTGGCGGAAGGAATTCCTGCGTAGCGGCTGCGGGTCGCACCCGAGTGGCAATAAAGACATGCAATCTGCAATTCACCGGCATGCAGCCGGTGCGAATAGGCGATGGGTTGAACAGGTTCGTATCCCTGCTGGTTCCCTGGGGTACGAAAGGCCGTTAGTTTAGGTGCGAGGAGCAGGAGTCCCACCGCGAACGCGATCAGCAATACGCTGGTCACAAACGGACTGGCAAGTAACTTCATCGCGGCGGATACGTCCGGCTTGGAACCGTTGCGCCCCATGCCTACACTCCCGAGACCTTGGCCCGCGACGGAGGCGCCGGAAAGTTACGCATGGGTGCGGGACTGTCACCGGGCTGGCCATACCAGCGCACCACTTCAGGCTTGCGCCACAGGTACGGCAGCGGCGTCACGAGGAAGTGAACCAGGCGAGTGAAAGTCGTCACTAGCACGATCGCCCAGGCGTTGATGACGTGTAGCTTCACCACGAGTGGCATTGAGGCCACGAAGCTGATATTTGGCTGGAACTTGAACATCGAAAGCAGATACGGCGCGCCGCTGGTCGCGTACCAAGAAGATCCCCAGGGATAGAAGACGGCAATAAAAATACCGGTGGCGCCCTGAAAGAGCAGCAACGCCAGCGCGACCCAATCCATGGGAGAGGTCACGATCCGGGCTTTGGAGTTCGTGAAGCGCCGCTCAATAATCCCCAGTAAACCGATCACGGTTAGCAGACCGAAGACCAGGGCCGAAATCTCAAGAATGTAAAGCCGCAGAGGATGACGGTTCCAGGCCAGCACGTGCGAGGGCACCAGCATGCCGCAGAGGTGTCCCAGCAAGATGACGATGATGCCGTAGTGAAAGCACACCAGGCCCCAGAAGTGCTGTTGGTTCTCCAGAAACTGCGACGAAAGACTGGAATAGGTGAACGGCGCCTTGCGATAACGCATGATTGTTCCTAGAAAGAATGTGAACAGCGCCACATAAGGAAAGACGCCAAGCAGCAGTTGGTTTAGCAGAGGGCTAGTCATGAGCAGCTCCCGTGACGACCGGCTCTGCGTACAAACAGTGGAGTACGCGTCCGATGGCCTGCATGACGTTGAGGTAGGGGGTTCGGTGTGGGTTCAATGCCTCGGCGGAGATAGACTCTTTGCCTTCCGCCTTGCCGGCGAAGGCAGCCAGCATTTTTTCTACGGCCGACAGAACGCAGGTATTTGCAAACTCCTGTGCACGCTCCGGCTCCATGTGTCCAAGCAGACTCAGAACGTGCGTCAGGTGGTCGGGCAATTCCGCCGACTCCACCAGGCCATATCGCCGCAACTCCTGGCGCATCTTTACCAGCAGGGCGCCGCGATCGTAGTTTTCACCAAACAAGTGCCAGCCGATTTCCAGCGAGCACACCGGATTGAGATCAAAGGTCCGCGTGAACAACTCCTGCAGATCTTCGACTGATAGCGGAGCTGTGGCCCAAGCGAAGTCATTGAGCAGCGGAGCGACAGCAGGGAGCGCTTCAGCCAGTGCGTACCGGCACTCGGCAACATGCTCCTGGTATCCTGCCTCCGGGTACTTCACCAGTTCGGCGAGCAGTTCGTGAACTCTGGTTGCTTTGGTCACAGCTTCCATTACGCCCCTCTCTGCGGCGCCGACACAAAGCCGAAACCTGTGCTTTGTTTGTGTTCCATCGGGTCTTCCATCATCTGAATCGCCTGCTCGCGGTGCATGGGTGGAATTACGAAGCGGTCTTCAAACGTGCACAGCGACGTGAGCTGATAGATGGCTTCAGCCTCTTCGACAGAACTATCTGCCTGGCTAAGCATCTGGTGGGCAGTTTCCATGTCAACATCGCCGACGGTCAGAGCGCGCCGGTACCAGCGGACCGCTTTTTGCTTGCGCAGGGCGTAGCGGACCTTCTCTTCCTGGCCGGCGCCGAACAGATTGGCCAGGAATTTCATGGGCACGCGCGACTCGTCAATGTCGTGGAACAGGTTGCCGGAACTGTGCTTGAGCGTGCCATTTTCCTTGCTGGCCATGACCGGCGACATCGGGGGAACGTAAAACAGCATCGGCAGGGTTCGGAATTCGATATGCGGTGGCAGCGCGATCTTCCAGGTCTTGACGAACTTATAGGTTGGTGACTTCTGCGACGACTCAATGACAGAGTCATGCACGCCGTTCTTGCGGGCCTCGGCAATCACCTCGGGGTCATTGGGGTCGAGGATCAGGGAACGCTGCCCGTTAATCAGTTCTTCATTGGGAAGTTTGGCCACTTCTTCCAATCGGTCGGCGTCATAGAGGACCACGCCGAGGTAGCGGATTCGTCCCACACAGGAGTGGAAGCACGCCGGGGCCTGTCCGGTCTCCAACCGCGGATAGCAAAGGATGCACTTCTCGGACTTTCCCGTGTTCCAGTTGTAAAAGGTCTTCTTGTAAGGACACGCCGCCACGCAGGCACGCCAGCCGCGGCAGCGTTTCTGGTCAATCAGAACGATGCCATCCTCGCCTCGCTTGTAGAGCGCGCCAGACGGGCATGCCGCCACGCACGACGGATTCAGGCAGTGGTTGCAGATGCGAGGGAAGTAGAAGAACACCAGCCGTTCGGTCGCCTGCAACTGCATTCGCTGCTCGGGCGTCAGGCCTTCCAGGTTGGGATCGTTGGCGGCATACACCGGTGAGCCGCCCAGGTCATCATCCCAGTTTGGTCCGGCTTCGATGTTAATGTATTCCCCGGTAACCATCGAGATAGGGCGTGCGGTCGGCTGGTCGGCGCCCTCCGGCGCATTAAAAAGGTGCTGGTAGTCGTAGGTCCAAGGCTCGTAGTAGTCATCCATAGTGGGCTGGCTGGGATTATGAAAAATCTTCAGAAGGGCATTGCCCTTGTTTTGCGATCGAAGCTGAATTCGGCCGCTGCCATTTTTCTCCCATCCGCCGTTGTACTTGTTCTGGTCTTCCCAGCAGGTGGGATAACCGGTGCCGGGCTTGGTCTCCACGTTGTTCCACCACATGTACTCGGTGCCCTTGCGGTCGGTCCAAATGTTCTTGCAGGCAATGGAACAGGTGTGGCAACCGATGCACTTGTCGAGGTGGAAGACCATCGAAACTTGTGAGCGTACGTTCATAATTCCCTCGTCATGAATCTTTCGAATCGTGTTTCTCGTGTCTTCCCCGTTACCACCTCAACTCGGGCAGCTTGCGCACTAGCACGTGCGTATCGCGATTGGGACCGACAGGTCCCCAGTAATTGAAGTGGAAGGTGAACTGGCCGTAGCCGCCAGCCATCAGGTTCGGCTTGAGTCGGATTCGCGTCAGCGAATTGTGGCCGCCGGCCCGTTTGTGACCACGCAGTGGCGAAGTTGGTACCGAGTAGGTGCGCTCCGGCGAGTGGTACTGGATGCAAACGCCCCGCGGAATACGCGCACTCACAGCCGCCCTTGTCACTACTACTCCATGGTCGTTGTGCACCTCGACCCAATCGTTGTCCACGATATCGATTTCAGCGGCGTCCTTGTCGTTGATCCAGAATGGTTCCACTCCCCGCGAGAGCGTGGTCATGCGGTGGTTGTCGCCGTAGGTGGAGTGGATGTGCCACTTTCCGTGCGGCGTCAGATAGTTCAGCATCTTGGTCGGACCGACCTCCTTGCTGAAGCGCAGATCGGCGTATTGCGCCGGCAACGGTTTCGGCTTGTAGGTCGGAAGGTGCTCGCCGAACGCGATGTACAACGGATGGTCGAGATAGTAGTGCTGTCGTCCAGTGAGGGTGCGCCACGGTACCAGCGATTCCACGTTGTACGTGAACGGTGAATACGGGCGCCCGTCTTCTGTCAGCCCAGACCACATCGGACTATTGAGCAAGCGTTGCGGGCGCGCCTGCAACGCCTTGTAGTCCACTCGAAGGCCGCGGTTCTTCTCCGCCAGATGTGCCAGTGGCAAACCGACCTTTTTCTCCATGTTCTTGTAGGAGCGCCAGGCGAGTTCGCCGTTGGTGACCGTCGCGAAACGAAGAATTATGTTGCAGGCCTCGGCGTCGTCGCGCAACGAGGGATAACGCTCCCCTTCCCACTCGACCGCGGGCAGCGACTTCAGCGCGGTGTCGTATTCGTCCTGGATTTCGTAGTGTGTCCCATGTTGGCCCAACCCGCTCTGGCGCGCGAGCGGGCCGAAGGAAATGTACTGGTTGTAGAGGTTCTTGTAGTCTCGGGTGACGACCTTCAGCGCCGGCATGGTCTTACCAGGCACCGCTTCGATCTCGCCGGCCATCCAATCCCTGATGGCGGGCTGCGTGATCTCGGCCGCCGAGTCATGCGCCAGCGGCGTCGCTACCAGGTCCTTCACCGGCTCGGGGAAGTGTTTTTCCGCCAGCTCGGAAAACTTCTTCGCCAGCTCCCGAAAGATTTGCCAGTCGGACTTCGACTGCCATGCAGGTGGCACTGCCGCCGACAGCGGATGGATAAAGCTATGCATGTCGGTCGAGTTGAGGTCCGCCTTCTCGTACCAGGTGGCTGCCGGCAGGACAACGTCGGAATAGAGCGCCGACGTGTCCATGCGGAAGTTCAGGTCCACCACAAGATCCATCTTTCCTTGTGGCGCCTGCTCCCACCACTTCACTTCCTTCGCCGAACCGCCGGCGATATCGTCCGTTGCGATGGCATTGTTGTGGGTACCGAGATAATGGCGGAGAAAGTATTCGTGGCCCTTGGCGCTCGCCAGCAGCGCATTGCCGCGCCAGACGAACCAGACGCGCGGCCAGTTCTCCGGGGCATCGGGATCTTCGACCGAGAACTTCAGGCCCCTGTTCTTGAGTTGCTGAACGGCGTACTGCGCGATCTCTTCGCCGCTCTGCGCGCCTGCCGCCTGAGCTTCGCGCGGGATTTCAAGCGAGCTCTTGTTGAATTGCGGATAGAACGGCAGCCAACCGTTCCGCACTGCCCGGATCTGGTGGTCGATTGTATGCCCATGTGCGAGACCGTTCGAGTGGATTGGCACCGTATGGTAGTCGGTGAACTCGCGCTCGTAGCGCCATTGGTCTGTGTTTACGTAGTGCCAGCTAGGCGCATTTTGCAGCCGCGAGGCTGCATACCAATCCTTGGCAAACGCAATAGCGCTCCACGACTCGCCCGGCGCAAGTTTTTCCTGGCCAACGTAGTGCGCCAAGCCGCCACCATTCACCCCGATACATCCGCAGAACATCAGCGCATGGATCGCCGCGCGGTACATCAGGTTGCCGTGGTACCAGTGATTGATTCCGGCGCCGATGATGACCGTGCAGCGGCCGTTCGTCTTCTCCGCGGTTACGCCCCACTCGCGCGCGAACCGAAGGATCACATCGCGGTTCATGCCGGTGTACTTCTCCGCCCATGCGGGGGTGTAGGCCTGGTTCTCCTCGTCGTAGCCGGCTGGATAATCGCCGCCCAGCCCTCGGGCCACACCGTACTGTGCCATCAACAGGTCGTAAACCGTAGCTACGGTTACGACGCTGCCATCAGCAAGCTGGACCCGCTTGATCGGTACCTCGCGAAATACGTTGCGGGCTTCGCCAAAGTCGTCGAACTCGACGCTCGCCACACCGTCGCCTGCATCCAGAAACGTCAACTGCGGATCGATGGTTGAATCGTCAAGTCCATCTTCCAGCAGCAGGTTCCACTTACCGGTTTCCCGGTTGGCCCAGCGATAACCAACGCTGCCTTTCGGCATCTTGGGTCGGAGGGTATTGCGGTCCCACATCAGGAACTGCCAGTCTCCGTTTTCCACTGCCTGATAGCCGGCAAGACGGTTGGCACGCAGTAGTTGGCCGGCGCGATACCCTTTACCGCTCTTCGTTAGCTCCACCAAATACGGTGCATCGGTGTACTTTTGCGTGTACTCAATGAAGTACGGTATCTGCTTCTTATGGTGAAATTCGGTGAGCAGGACATGGTTGACAGCCATCCACCACGCGCCGTCCTGGCCTGCATTGATGGCTACCCATTCGTCGGCGTACTTTGCTACCTGGTTGAAGTCCGGCGCGAAGACCCACATCTTCGATCCGTTGTGGCGAGCCTCTGCCGCGAAGTGGCAATCGGGCGTGCGGGTCATGTTGAGATTTGAGCCCATCACCGCCAGCAGCTTGGCGTTGTACCAGTCCGCCGACTCCTGCACGTCGGTCTGCTCGCCCCAGGTTTCGGGAGAGGCTGGCGGCAAGTCGCAGTACCAGTCGTAGAACGATAGAGATATCCCGCCCATCAACTGCAGCATGCGAGCGCCGCTGGCATAGCTGATCATCGACATTGCCGGGATGGGCGAAAATCCCGCGATGCGGTCGGGCCCGTGAGTCTTAATGGTGTGGACTTCGGCTGCGGCGATCAGCTCCAGCACCGTGTCCCACTCCACGCGGCGGAAACCGCCTTTGCCACGTGCGCGCTGCCAGCGGGCGCGCGCTTCGGGATTTTCCACCAGCGACTTCCACGCCTCGACCGGGTCGTCGTGCTGCGCCCGCGCGCCCTTCCACAGGTCAAGTAGCGCTCCGCGGAGGTACGGATACTTCACGCGCAGCGGGCTGTAGAGATACCAGGAGTACGAAATCCCGCGCTGGCAGCCGCGCGGTTCGTAAGGCGGCAACCCGTGCTCGAGCATGGGATAGTCCAGCCCCTGCATCTCCCAGGTCACGATCCCGTCTTTCACGTGGATTTGCCAGGTGCAGCCGCCCGTGCAGTTCACGCCATGAGTGGAGCGTACGATTTTGTCGTGCTGCCAGCGATTGCGATAGAACTCTTCCCATCCGCGCAGCTTCGGATCGGACTCGTCCTTGATCCAACTGATTGCATCGCGTAGCTTCATTGCTGTCCTTTCTCGTTCTCGCTGTGGACCAGCGAGCGTCGCACGCCGCGGAAGCGACCCTTGAACGCCGCGCCAAAGCTCACCATGCCCACTACGGAGCCTCCCAGCCCCAGCAGGAAAAAGTTCAGCAGCGACGGCGAATCATCTGTTCCGCCCCTCTTGGCTTCGTCTTCGAAAAACGCCAGCAGCGCCAGGGTCTCGTCGGGGCTGATGGGTGTGTTCTTAAAAACCGGCTGCATGGTGGGGCTACCCGGCGACGTGAGCCACGCGCCGAGACCTTTACGCCCTTGCAGTCGCTCGTACACCAGGGTCAGATCGGGCCCAAGATGCCCGCCGCCGAGTCCACCAATGCCGCGCGCGGTGTGGCACGATAGGCACGGTGGCCCGCCATTGGCCAGGCGGTGTTCACCCACAAAAATGCCGCGCCCGGTGGCGATGTCTTGCGACGTAAACGGCCGGTCACTGATCTGGCTACCAGCAAATTGCGAGCGTGGCAGCTTGGACTCGGCTTCGATCATGTCGATCAAAGCCGCTGCCAATTGTGCGTTCATGCCACTGACAGTCGGCATGACCACGCCTCGCGCCTCCTGTTGCAGCTTCAGAGCAAAACCATCGCCGGCGTCAATCTTCGCCTTGGGATTCTGCGCAAATTCCACCAGCCACGCGCGGTCCTTCTGCTGGGTGACGTCCTTCAAGTCAGGACCGGTCAGCCGCCCGCCTCCGATGGTGTGGCAACTGGTGCAGTTTTGCTTGAAGTAGGGCGCTGCTTCTTGCGAGTGCCCATGAAAAGCGAACCCCAGGCACAACAGGGCACAGAGAATTGAGATACGTCGGCGGTTCATCGAGTACTCCCGCTCACCCTGGAAGGGTTTGAGAAATGTCCGCGGCTGTCCATTGGGCGTTGCAAGCTCTTCTCGGCGATGCGTGCAAGCGTGGTGGTTTCCAGCAGGTGAACGTAGGCATTGCGTACCTCGCGCCATGCCTCGTGCGCACTGCATGGATTTACGTCACTGCACTCCTTGTTCCTGCCAAGAAAGCACTCGGGCCTGGCGCGCGTACCCTCGAAGAGCTCGATAACGTCAATGAGGCGAATGTGGCGTGGATCACGATGCAGGCTGTAGCCGCCGCGGCTTCCACGCACGGCGTCGATGATTCCTGCATTCCTCAGTGCCAGCAGGATCTTCGAAAGGTAGTTGGCCGGAATGTCACACTGCTCGGCCAAATCGCGGCCCAGAATCGCGGTTCCTTCCGGCTGCGAAGCCAGATGTGTGAGGGCACGCAGAGCATGTTCGGAAGTGGTCGAGAGCATTCTTGACCTCTGGATGAACAAATCATTTACCCTGCTCGCAAGCCTGCATGTGACTTTTGTCACGACTGCATGGAATTTCCGCATCCTGGTCGCAGCAAATGTTCCAGGCTGGAACGATAGAACTTGGCGCTTCCATTCGGGCCGCCCGTCAGCGTCGTATATTCTTTGCGGAAGGATTTCGGAGGATTCAATGCCCAAGCCATCGACATCAGCCGATCGAATTCGCAAGTTCCATCCGGAAGTCTGGCAACGATTTTCTGCGCTGGCCGACGCCTGTCATGAGGCGGGGCCTCTGGACGAGAAGACGCGGCGACTCGTAAAACTCGCGCTAGCCATCGCAGCCGGTACGGAAGGCGGCACTCACTCGGCCGTTCGCCACGCGAAGGAAGCTGGAATCACCATCGAAGAGATGGAACACGTCGTCCTGCTGGGCGTCACCACCTTGGGATTCCCGGCTGCCGGGCGCGCCCTGGCGTGGATCCACGATACGAAGGAGTAGCTGTTACGAGGCCGCCAGCTCGATGAATCCGAGCAAATGTGCTCGGGCTTGATCCACAGCTGGACGCTGCTTGGCGACGTGCAGCTTCACACCAAAAGATCCCATGAGCTGGTCAAGACTGTCTTTCGGTTCGTGGCTGCGCACGTGGACTTCGGTTGGCAGTGGATTGAATCGCTTTGAGACTACTCTGGACACAGCATCTCCGCACGGCACGCTGGTGCTGAGCGCGCTGCGCTGCCGCCCTGCGGGTGACTCCCTATTCGCTGCGGGTGATTTTTCCGTTGTGGAAGCAAAACAAAAAACGTTTTGCTTCCACAATTTCAAACCACAACTCGTCTCGTATTCCCCTGCAGAAGATCGTCGCAAAAAAACTGTAAGGCCTCGTCAGCCGGCAGTTGATGTTGCCAGCAGCATCCCACCTTCGTGCACTTGACTTGAATTAACACTGGATTCAGAATGCCGCAGCTTCTTCCAATATGTATGGCCCTTCATCACCCTGACCCTGTGGGCACTTGTTGCCCAGAACGACTTACCAATTCTGCCTCCCGCAGAATCTTGGAGGGCGAGATGATTCGACGCGCGCGTCCTGTTTCTGAATTCCTCCCCGGATTCGGAGCTGTCCTCATTGTATGTTTCACATTGTTGCTGGTGATTGCGCTCGCACTGGACCCGCCCGCCGATGCGACCGCTATCGCTACGGGTTCAATCAGCGTTACAAGTTTCACGATCACGCCCAGCAGCGGAACGGTGGTCTTTGGGACGCCATGGACTGCGGAGTCTTTTGCCCAGGCACAGAACAGTCTGTGCGGCTGCGACTCGCAGTTCAATTCCAAGGTGGGAGGCACAGCTCAGGCCGATGCAATGGTCATGTTCGCTCAAGGCCATGCGCTAACCGACGCCGCGGGTCTGACGTTGTCCGCTGCGGACGCCGTCAACATCAGCAGCGCTGGAGTAATGGCCGCCAACGCCATCGGACAGGGACCTTGAACACGACGTTCTCAGTCACGGGAGGCAGTGGGCCTGTCGATGTGACCTTCAGTGCATTGTTGAACATGACCCAGTTTCTCTTCACGGACCCTGGTGGGGTGTTCGCAAAAAACGAAACTTCATACCAGTTGTCGATCGATGGCCAGACACTCTTATTCATGGATCTCGCGAACCAGATCGGATGTTTGGCGGCAACTCAAATTGGCGGGGACCTATCTGGATGCCAGTCAACGTTCTGATCATACGTGGGTTGCTGAACATGTATCTTTTTTATGGTGACGAGTTCAGGGTGGAATGCCCGACGGGTTCGGGAAAATACATGACGTTGTTTGAGGTGGCGAAAGACACTGCGTTGCGCCTAGGGCGCATTTTTCTTCGTGATGAGAGTGGCAGGAGTCCCGTTTACGGAGGGACGAAGAAATTCCAGGAAGACCCGCATTGGCGGGACTACATCCTGTTCTATGAGTATTTTCATGGCGACAATGGTGCTGGGCTGGGCGCCGGTCATCAGACGGGCTGGACAGGGCTTATCGCACCAATTCCCGATTTGTTCGCACGGCTAGACCCCGGAGTAGTGCTGCGTATCCCCGAACAAGTGGTCGCTGAGATGACACGGGAGCAAGTTGCAGGGACATGATCTTGGCTAGATCGAGGTGAAGTCAGGGAGGAACGGTGCCGTCGCACCCTCTTTGCCCAAGCTTTCAGTACGCGAAAATTGCGGACTTGTCACGATTTGCCCCACAACCTGGCCCCCACCCGTGCTTGAGGTTAACAGTTTCACAGCCATGGGCTGGTTCGACGAAATCGAGCGCGCCTTTGGTCAGCAATGTGGTTTAATTCTGCACCAAGGACCCACAAGCAATGGCCAGTTGCATGCGTCCATGCTCTCAACCGGGATACCGGCCGCGGCGGCGGTAGTAGCTCCGAGCTATCCCCACGACGCCTCCAAGAGCTTCCAGCTTGCACTGGTCGCCTGCAATGCCTACAATGTCTGCATGCAATACACACTCCGCAACGTACCGGGTACTTTGGACGAAGCTCTTCGCCGGGCTGCGCGTGAGCAGGGCAAAAGCCTGAACGAAGTGGCGATTGAAGCCCTGGCCCGGGGTGCTGGCGTTACTGGGGAACGCAGCCGGCAGCGCGATCTCAACGACATCGCAGGCACCTGGCGCAAAGATCCCGCCTTCGACAGCGCCCTGGCCGCGCAGGACACCATTGACGAAGAGATGTGGCGGTGAGGCTGGCGCTCGACACGAACCGTTACACCGACCTTTGCCGGGGCAATGTGTCCGTGGTCGAGACGGTCGAGTTCGCCGATGAAGTTTGGTTGCCGTTCATCGTGCTGGGAGAATTGCGCGCCGGATTTGCTGTGGGCAGCCAGGGACCGCGCAACGAAGCTGTCCTGCGCCGTTTTCTCCTGAAGTTCGGCGTCGGCGTGCTCTATGCCGACGAGCAGACGACGCATCATTACGCCGCTGTTTACCGACAACTGCGTAAGCAAGGCACCCCCATCCCGACGAACGACATGTGGATCGCAGCCCTCGTCCTGCAACATTCGCTTGTCCTGTGTGCCCGTGACACGCACTTTGACGTCCTTCCTCAGCTCACCCGCGTGTAGGTCATCGATCCACCTGCTAAAAGTGCCTGTCCGCTTTGCTTGTTTCAGTTGTTTCGCACGTGCAAGGATTGCCTGACATTAACTATCCGTTGTTCAAACCAGCTTCGGCAGCACGTCCGTCTCGGGCGCTGCCACTGTTCCCCTTTGACAGGGATACAGTAACGGCCAGTCGTGGGGAGGCGGGCGGCTATGGCAGGAGAAGGTCGACAATGAACGCCTTATGCAAGCTGTCGTCTATTCGTTCATTCGCGAGCAGGTCCCACGCCTCAAACAGATCGCGCGGACGCTGGCGATCGAGTGCAGCGACAGTCTTGCCGGCGTAGAGGCCCGCGAAGCTGACGACCGTCATTTTCGCGAACCCGAATTCCGCGTCCACGCGTAGCGATACCGACCTGACGGCTGGCTCGTAGACACAGCCCTGCAGTATCGGCGTGACTTCGGCCAGGAGCCAGTCTCGCCCCCTCACGTCTCTCAGTAGCTGAAGGAAGAACGCTGGACGCCCACCGCCGGGTGCTGGCGCCGGAGCACCCCGATATGTCCAGTTCCGCCTGGAACCTGTTTCGAACACTTCAGGACTTCGTCAGCAATCGGCAAAACACTTGCTGGACAGAGCACGAGCGCCTGACAGATCGTAAGCATGCGTCCAACGAGGAGCCCGCTTTGATACAGTGAGTCCAGGATGGATCGGTCGAATGGATATGAAGGTGTGGCTGTGGAGTATCTGGCCCGCCGTGGCAGTGGCCGCTCTACCGGAGTTGGCGTGGATGCGGTGCGGCAGTGGGCGCGAACATTACCAAGCGGGGCCGCAGTAATTGATCTAGGCTGCGGGCCGGGTTTTCCCCTCACCGAGATACTGGTCGCAGAAGGACTCGACGTCTTTGCCATTGATGCGGCACCATCCTGCGTCCAGGCATTCCGGCGTAATCTCCCAAAGACACCCGTGATTTGTGAAGCTGTCCAAGATTCGACATTTTTCGATCGAATTTTCGAGGGGGTCCTAGCATGGGGGCTCATCTTCTTGCTGTCCCCCGAAGACCAACGACGCTTGATCCAAGGGATCGCCGACATATTGGTGCCGGGTGGCCGGCTACTTTTTACATCGCCTGCGGAACCATTGGTGTGGAACGATGCGATGACAGGATTGGAATCACGCTCCCTTGGAGCCGGGGAGTATCGGAGACAGCTCGCGGCGGTTGGCCTGTCGGTGGTGAGTGAGTACGAGGACGAAGGCCAGAATCACTATTTCGATGCTTCTAAGTATAGCCAAGGATACTTGAAATCTTACGGGCGAAGCTTTCAGCACTCAGCGGTCAGCGGTCAGCGTTCAGCTTTTGCATGAGTGCCGTCAGCATGCGTTTCAATTCGGTGGTCCGCTGGTGCAGTGCGTCATAGTCCTTGGGCTGGATGAGCTTCAGATCGCGCGCCAGCAGCA
>Ga0306920_100005692_pt1 | contig 16138 bp, 11 predicted proteins | sample flu12Cox44000170_FD_204666 | JGI IMG/M metagenome (GOLD analysis project Ga0306920, IMG submission 204666) | Lab enrichment of tropical soil microbial communities from Luquillo Experimental Forest, Puerto Rico - flux4day.12C.oxic.44.000.170 (v2)... | ecosystem: Environmental > Terrestrial >... | reverse complement strand
GATGAACCACCACGGCCGTCGGCAGCAGACCGGCGGCAAGCCCACCACCGCCACTGGCAGTTCCTCGACGTGCCTGCGCAGCAGGTCATCCAGTCCGACACGCAAATCCGGCGGCGGGTCGGTGCGGGGTGTCGCGGACGCCGAGAATTGCGGAGCCAGGTACGGGATGGGGGCGGCGGGCAGCGCCTCGCCCAGCGTCGTGAACGCCGCCTTCCAGCAGCTCCATATCACTTCGTCGGCTGCTCGCAGCGTCTGAACCGCGATGTCGTCCACCACTCCGGCGCGCTGGTCGAGCTTGTCGGCGTACCACCGCCATAGCCGCCGGGCGTGCAGCAGCCGAAGGTCTTCGGCACGGCATCTCTCATATACGGCCCCGGTCCCGATCGCCGGGTCGATGGCGGCGGTCCGGACCGCGATCTCATCGATGAGGGTGAGCACCACCGCGGACAGCAGGTCCAGCTGGGTGAGGTGCCCTCCCATGGCGTCGATTGTCTCCCAGCGAGACCGCCATGCCGCCACCTCGTCGCGAAGTGCCCGCGCCTCGCCGACGCTCTCCTCGATCCGTAGCCGATCGCGCACATGCACGGACGGATTGTAAGACCAGTTGGCCGACACCACTAATGGCTCACTGGAAACGACCAGATCCCGACCCATACCGCCCCCCAATGCTCTGTTCATACAGGGCGATGCCCAGAGGCTATAACACGTAACCTCAACGCGGGTTCTGCTGGGCCAGCTCCTCTACGAACCCACGGACCTCCTCTGGGGCATGCGCCCTTCCGGTGCGCTCGGATAAGTTCATTTCCTACAGACAAGGCGCAGCGCCAGACGCCGGTACGCTCGCAGGTCAGGCAGATCCGGCTCAGATGGGCCCATGGGTCGCTTTTATTTCGCCCCCAGGGCCTCCCTGGAATAGTCGCCTATGGTCGTCCAGCTCAACCGAGCTTGCGGGGTGAAAGGTTACGGACGTCGTGTGGCACCTGCCCCGCGCGGCGCAGGCCAGCGGCCTCGCCAGACATCGCGCGGATGCCAGCGTACGCCAGGAAGTCCTTCTCAGATCCGAAGAGGAAGCCCCTGGCCAGTCGTCCGGCCAGGGCTTCCCGGTTGTCGACACCGAACACGACCTCGGGCGGCCACCGAAGCGGCGAGCAGGACGAGGCGATCTGCAGCAACGCCGACGTGTACAGTCCCTCGGGCGATCTGGCAACTGTCCACCCTGGCCGCCGAGTGGCGCCGAACTTACGGCGGCATGCGCCCCGACCTGGCCCGGGCGCTGGAGTACTACGACCGCTGGCTGCCCAACACCATGCGCCGCATCGCCGATATGACCCGCACATGCATACCGCAATGCGTCATGCTCCGCCGCTCCTGGTGACAGGCACACTCAGAGCGGCTTATCCCAAGTCGGGCCCCCTCGCACTTCGAGTGAGACCAATAGGCAGCAAGCGTGCGGCTGCCTTCGATCCGGTAAGCCGCCTAGGGTAGACGCATCCGTAATCTCGAGGACTCCTAGCCGCCTGATCGGAGTACAAGGGACCGGTAAGGACACCCGCCACTCAGTGAGCGTTGCCGGCGTCGTGATCGATGAGGACGGACGCGAACTCATCATCCAGCCGCGAGACAATGCCCAGTGGGAACCGCCCGGCTGGCAAGCGTTACCGCGGACCGTTCGGCCATGATCCGCCGATTCAGACCGGCCTATGATTCGCCACCCGGGCCTGAGGTCGGGCTGAGGCTCCGCTCGGCACGTCTGCCGGGATCTCGGTCGGTGCGGAGTCTCGGTCGAGGTCGGGGTGGCGCCGAATGACGGCAGACGGTAATTCTGCGGTCGCATCTGGCTCCCTGCGGGCGGCGCGAGCTGTACGACCTGGGCGCCCGGTCCGCGCTCGCCTGGTGCGTGCCGCCCGGCCAAGCACTGTGCCGACCAAGGCACAGTTAGGCCTCGGCTGGACCAACCTCCTGGAGGTGCGCATATGCCGAGTATCAGCAAAATTAGACTACAATGCGCTAGTGCGGGTGCGCAGCCGGTTGCGCGTAGATGAGAGCCGGGACGAGGCCGTGGCGCTTCGCAAGGAAGTCGAGGCCTGGCGATCCGGCTGGGGTGAGGTGGACGCGATGGGCCTCCACCTCACCCAACTCGACCAGCTGTATGCAGTGTCGTTGGGATTGATCGACGAGATCTCCAGGCACATCGACGCCATCAACATCGCCACGGGGACCGGCGAGGTGTACGAACAATGCCGGAGCCAGGATGGCCGACTGCTGCACGCGCGGCGGCTGTGGCGATGGTACGCCGACAAGCTCGACCAACGGGCCGGGCCACCCGACGACGACGTCGTACAGACCCTGCGCGCGGCCGATGAGGTGCTGTGGAGCTGCTGGAAGACCGCCTTCACCCTGCTGGGTGAGCCCGTTCCCCCCGCCCCCATTCCTTACCTGGCGCCGCTCTACTCGGCGAACGCCACCCCAAAGACCGACCCCCCGCCGGAGTTGCGCCCTGGAGTGGATGACCTGCTCCGCAAGCACGTCGAACAGCTGCCGGTGGCGGCGGTTGGCTTGCCGCCGGTCTGCTGCCGACGGCCGTGGTGGATCATCCTCACCGCGCACGAGGCCAGCCATCACGTGCAATTCGAAGCCGGCCAGTCCCGCCTGGAGGAACTCACTCAGGAACGGGTCGTCGCCGCAGCGGATGGCGTTGATGACGATGTCTGGCTCGCCGAGAGGTGGCGGCCGTGGTGCCGTGAGCTGTTCGCCGACGCGTGTTCGGTGCTCCTCGTCGGCCCGGCCGCCATCTGGGCCGTATCCGAGCTCGAGATGCGCCCCCCGGCAGGATTGCGGAAGAGCCCGTCGGGCAGCTATCCGCCGCCGCTTGTCCGCCTGGCCGTTCTGCGGGCAGTGGCCGAACGAGCCGAGATCGCGGTTGACCAGTCGGCGGGCGCCGCGCTGCCGGGCTGGGACGTAGCCGAGGACGACGACCGCATTGGTCCGCTGCTGGCCCGCGTCCCTGCCGTGGCCGCCGCGCTCACCGCACTTGAGCCGACGCCCGGCCGGACGTTGCTCTCGCTGGCAGCTGCGACGTCGCAAGCCTACTGCGACGGTGCAAACGTGGCTGCATGGCGTGCTGAGCTGCTCGGCGCCGACGAGCCGATCGCGCAGCAACTGCTCGACGCAGCTCGCTTCTGCGTCGCAGCCGGCGTTGGCATCTGGGAGCAGTCCGGCGGGCAACCCGGACTGGCCGAGCGGCTGGCCCCGCGGCTGCGGACCTTGCTTCCGCTGTGCCAGGACCCAGGCACGCGCGCCGGGGACGCTACCCATGATGCCGATGATGTGACGCAGCAATTGCTGGCTGATCTGTATCAGAAAGCTGACGGATTACCTGTATCAGGACCAGTCCGGGAGATTCTTTCTGAATAGGGAGGGGGTTCGGCTGGATGCGAGCTTTCCTGGACCTGGAATCCCGCGACAGCGGGAGGGTCGTGTGCGTCCGCCTGCCTGACGGCACAACATGGGAACGGGCCGTGCGCTGGGCGGGCACAGCAAGCGGATACCTGCTCGTTTCGCGAGAAGAAGCGATCAGCGACGAGGACGCCGCGGCGGTCTGCGCATGTATAGAAAAGGGCGGCTCGGCGGTTCAGCCACTCGCTTGCTACGGCGGGTTCTTGTTCGAGGCCGCCTTCGGCACCGAGATCTGGCGAGAACTGGTCGGGCGATCGGCCGGAGAACCCTATCTCGAGCTGGCTATCCGCGGGGATGGCGGCCAAGAGCCGGGCATGCCCGGCGCGTGGCAGGCGCTGCACTGGGAGGGGCTTCATGACGGCACCACGTTCGTCGCCGCCCGGGGCGCGGCGACGGCCTCGGGCCAGTCCCTGTCCGTGGGCGTCGTACGGCTCATCGCCCCCGCCGACGATCAGGCCGAGCAGGCGACGCTTACCCCGATCCAGCGGATACCCCGAGTCCTGTTCGCGGTCGGCAGCCGTCTCACCGACCCGAGAGTAAGGCCCGGGGCTGAATTCATGGGCATCCTCCGGCACCTGGAACGGGACGGGGGCTCGATCCAGCCGCGGGTCCTGGAGTCGGCGTCGCTTTCGTCACTTCGGGGGGAAGTGGAGCGTTTCGGGCCGGACGCAGTCCATCTGATCGGACACGGCCGGTGGTTCCCCGGCGAGCGCTGCGTAAAGCTTCAGCTGCAGCCGGACACCTCCGCGACACCCGGTGATGTCTATGTCACGGCGGCGGACCTACTCGGCGCGTTCCGGGAGGCGGGTCACGTGCCGAGAGTCGTCGTACTGTCGGCCTGCCGGACGGCCTCGACGCCGGCCGGTGGCAGTCAGGCGGCACCTGCCGATGACGACCCAATGAACGCCCTGCCCTTCGCGGCCCTGCTGGTGGCGGAAGGTGTGCCCGTCGTGGTCGCCATGGCGGGCGACATCGCCGACACGGCGTGCCGGGTGTTCACCCGCGCGCTGACTGCCGCGATCGAGCAGGGATCCCCGCTGGTCCGCGCGGTCATCGTCGGCCGCCGAGCCGCCTTCTACGAGCGGCCCGACCCCGATTCGATCGACTGGATGATGCCGGTTCTCTTTCTCGCTGAGCGTGTCCCGTCCGAGACCTGCCTGGTGGATGTCAGGGCCACGACGGCCGCCAAGAGGCGCGCCCACCTGCTCGATGTAGCCCGGGAGCCGGTCTTCTGCGGGCGCGGCGAATTCATCGAGGACTTCGACCGCCTGCTCGACGACTCCAACACGCTGAACGTCCTGATCGCTAAGACGGCCGACCCCGCGCAAAGCTACGGGGGCATGCGCCTGCTCCGCGAGCTAGGCGCGCGCGCGGTGCGCTCGGGTCGTCTGCCGGTCCTTCTCGGCCCGTTCGACAAGACCCCGCCGACGGATCGTGCCGGCCTGGCCGATGAGCTCGAGTGGCGCCTACGGGAAATGCGCGCCAACCTCGAGCTCCCTGTCAAACCCACCCGCGTGGTGGCAGCGGCCGCTGATCCGAGAACCAGGCCGCTGGATCTCGCGCTGGCGATCCGCGCCGACCTGGAGGAGCTCGAGCAGGATCTTCCGGACGGCGACCCCGTACGGACGAGCCCGCACCCACACGCGGTGCTGCTGTGCCATCGCGTCGACCTGTGGCTCGACGCTTTCGGTGACCTGAAGGGCATGCTGAGGCCGCAGGGCCTGGGGCCGGGCGCGCGTCCTCTGCCCGTCGTCATGACCGGCGCGTGCGGCGCCGAGCAGGGAAGCGAGCTCCAGGAAGCAGAGGCGACGTACAGCGGAGCCGCCTGGATCAAGTTCCACCCGCTCAACAGGTTCCGCTGCTCCGACCTGGACCCGGAGGATCTCCTCGCCTACCAGTGGTGGCTGCTGAACCCGCCTCGGGGCCGCAGTGAGGTCTACGCGCCCAAGCGGGGTAGTTCCCATGGATGGCATGGCCTGCTGCGTTACGCCATGAAAGACAAAGCGCTCTACGACGAGCAAGTGCTTTTCACGTTCGTGAAGATGCTCGTGCCTGACTACTTCACCTGCGACACCGACAACGACGTGATGGCCGGCTTCGCGAAGGTCGCCCCTTGACAGCCGGGCTGCCGGACGATCTCGCTCAGGCGATCCGCGCCGAGCGATCGGCCACGGTCGACAAGCTGGGCCGCGAGCCCACGCTGTGGCTGGCGGCGGCGCCGCTGTGGACCAAGGACGCGGCCGAGGCCACGGGGTTTCCCGCGGTGTCCGTCGCCGAGTTCGTCACGCAGGCGCAGGACGTCGGCTGGTGTGAGAGCCGGGGATCACGTCGTAGTCAGGGGTCAGGTGAGCTGCAGTTCTGGATTCCGGACGAGGCGCGGCGCGAGGTCATCAACATATTGAGTGAGCGAGAGGGCGCGGACCGGCTCCGGCGCGAGGTCAAGGGGATCGCTGAACGCATGACCAGCACCGGGACCACGCTGCCGACGACGCTGCGAGACTGGGCCGAGCTGATGTGCGAAGCCTCGCCGGAGAAGGCCCTCATCGACCGGGTACGGCAAGCCGTCGGAGCCGACGCTCTCGGCCACGCCCAGCAGCTGGTCGTGGTGGGCGAGGCGCTGGCGCCGTTGCTGGCCGGCGCGGCTGAGCTGGCCGTCGATCGCGCCCGGCGGCTCATGAATCTCGGCGCGCGCCGCCGCCACGACGGGCGTGCGCTCGGCCGGTACCTCGACCGCCCCTCGCTTTCTGACGCGGTGACCCGCCTCCTGGATCCCGACCCAGAGGCCAGGGAATGGGCTCTGCACCTGCGGGGCGTCGGCGGTGTCGGCAAGACGATGCTCGTCCGCTACCTGGCCTCCGGCCGCTACGCCGCGGAGCGGGGTCGTGCCATCATCCCGATCGCCCGGGCCGACTTCGATCACATCAGGCCGGACTACCCGGTGCGCCGGCCGGTGCAGCTGCTCTTGGAGTTGGCCGACGAACTCGCGCTGCACACGGCGGCGATCACCGGATCCGACCGGGCGCTGTCCTCCTTCCGCGCCACCGCCACCAGCGCGCATGAAGCGCTCAGCGGCCTTCGCGAGGAGAGCGGTCCGCCCCTTCAGCACCCGCTCGTGCTGCGCGCCATCGACGACTTCGCGCAGGCGATCGACCGTCTCCCCGGCGTGGTGCTGTTGATCCTGGACACGTGCGAAGAGCTCGCCAAAGCCGACGCGGGCAACCCCGCGGCGCCCGCGGTCGAGGCCACGCTCGGAATCATCGAGCGGCTCCACGACCAGGCGAGTTCGACCAGAGTCCTACTCGCAGGCCGCAGGCCGCTCCCCGCGCGCCCGTACCTGACCGTCGAAGAGGTCACTGGGTTCACGGTGGACGAGGCCCGCGAGTATCTCGACACCCTCTCAGCCAGACCCCTGGCCCGTGACCTCAGGGACGCCTTGATCCGGCTGTCCCCCGCCGTGGATGGGGAGCTGCCCTCGGAAGGGAATCTGCCGGAGCGCGTGAGTCCCTTCGACCTGGCGCTGTTCCTGCTGTGGGCCGAGGAAGATCCTGGCCTCGACATGCGGCGGATCGAAGTGGCCGGCCGCGACGCTTACGTCGAGGGCCGGATCATCGGCCGTCTCGATGATCCCGTGGTACTCAAGGCGCTGCCGGTCGTTGCTCTGCTCGGCCGGTGCCGGGTCAGCACGCTGGCGTCGGTGGCGGGCGACGGCGTCGTGTCAGCGGCTGCGCTGGCGGCACGACTGGCCGAGCAGGAATGGATCGACGCTGACGCTGACCCTCCGACCCGCCTCACCGTCAAGCCAGGCCTTGTCCCGGGCCTGCAGCGTTATTTCAGCGCCCCGCCGCGCCGGGCCGAGTTCACCGCTACTGTCGCGCAGCTGGCCAAGGTCCTCCGCCAGGCGGTGCGCACCCTGCCCTTGGCCGATATCGACGTGGACGAGTTGCTGGCGGCGCTGCGGTGGTCGGAGCCGGCCGAAGCAGCAGGCCTATGGGACGACATCGCCGAGCGGGCCGAGGCGTCACCGGGGCGCTGGGGCTGGATCCTCAACGTCGCCCGGCGGGTCCTGGGCGAGTCCGAAGAGGAGCAGTGGCCCACCGCCAGGGCGTTGCGGGCGACGGTCACTGCCTCCTATCTCGCTGCCCGCCGCCGGGCGGACACGTCGCTCAACCCACGCAGCACGTGGGTCGACGTGCGGGAATGGGCCGACTGTCATCCCAGTGAGGCCTCGGGGCGGATACTCCGGGCGCGCGCCGCGCTGGGCTTGCTGCCGTACACACCCGACGACCCGTCAGCATGGGAGGACGTGCAGTCGGTGATCCCCAGCCCGGCGCTGGCGGCGGCCGCCGTGGACACGGCGGACCGTCTGCTCGAAGCCGGCGCATCAGGCGCGGTGGTGCGGCTCCTTCGGACCGGCCACCTGCGCGGCGCACTGGACGGGGAGGCAGGCAGCCGCGTGCAGGCCTGGGGCCGTGTCGTGCTGGGCCGGCTCTGGGCCGACGAGGACAGGCGGGAAGCCCGGTACGCCCTGGCCGACGCCGAGGCCGCCGCCGCGACGGCAGGCGCCGAGCCGGCCTGGGCCGACTGGGTGCCCCCCGCGGACCTGCTGGCCCGGGTCCGCCTGGAGCTCGGGCTGCTGTGCGCGGTGGACGCCTTCGCTGTAGCCGAGCTACCCCTTGACGAATGGGAGGGCTACGCCGCGGGCGACCTCAGCAATGTCGACCGGGAACGCCTTGCCTCGCTTTGTCTGCGGCTGCGCCTGGACGGCGGGACCATCGAGCGGGCCGAACTCGACCACTGGGAGCAAATCGACGGCTACAGTCCGGGCCGAGCTCCCACGTGCTCGGCTCACGATCTCGTGCCACCGCTGTTCGTGACGCTGGCCGAGGCGGAGGTGCCTGCCGGGCGGCCTGAACGCGCGCTGGCCCTGATCCGGCAGCGGCGCGCCGACGCGCTGGACCGCCGGGACCGGCGCGCCGACGACAGCACGCTGCGGCTGGCCGACGCCGCAACGGTCCGGCTGGTCCGCCGGCTCCGGCTCGACGACGAGCGGCACACGCTGACCCGGCTGTCCTCCGGTGACTACTCCGATCCGTCAGGGCTCGGGCTCCAGGACGCCGCCCGCCGGGCCATGGCAGTCGTGCACCGGCAACTGCCTGCTCAGATAGGACCCGAGGTGTCGGACCGAGCCGCCGGCTGGCACACATGGTGGCAGTGCCAGCCGGCTCTGCCGCTCGACTTCCCCCCGGTCCGGTGGCTCGACCAGCCCATCATCGCGGGCCTCGAAGTCGCGGACATCGAGCTCGACCTCGAAGAAGTGCGCCAGCTCGATCATCCCTCGCTGCCGAAGCTCCAACGGGAGCTGGCGGACTGGCTCGCCCAGCCGCAGCGGAAGAGCCCGCCGGTCCGTTCGGCGGACCCATTCCTGGATGCTCGCGTCGCGCTGCGCCGGGAGGCCCTGACCGGGCGCCCCTATACCGTGGATCCCGCCGTCCCGCGGCGGCGTCTGGCCGAGCTGGCCTTCGAAGAGGCAGAGCTACTGGCCCTGCGGCTGCGACGCGCCGCTGCCCGGCTCTTCCAGCGTGCGGCCGAAGCGTATGCTCAGGCCGGCGACCCCGTCGGACAGGTGATGGCGACAGCTTCCATGGCGAAGACGGCCAGCGAATCCTACAACCATGAGATCCTGCAGGCCGCATGGGACGGCCTGAGCCGCAAGTATCCCGACGTGGCCGCAGCCCTAACCGCGCTACCCGCGCCGGGCCCGTGGCGCTACTGGAGTGGGCTGGCGCCAATGCTCGTCAACCTCCTGCCCCCCCAAGCCGAGCAAACCCATGTAGCGGTGGCCGCTACGTCGTCGGGGCCGCCTCAGCTGGCCCCTACGTCGTCGGGGCCTCCTCCGTCGGCCCCTATGTCGGCGGGGCCGCCTCCGGCTGCTCCCGCCCAGGGCAGGAGGCGGATGTCAGCGCTGTCCCGGATGGCCTGGGCAGCGGTGGTGCTGCTCGGGACGATAGCCTTGGTCGTCGCAGTGTCGAAGAGCATGTCGGCAAGCATGTCCCCCCCGTCTCCCCACGCCTCCGCCAGCCACACCTCCTCGGCACCCGCCAGCCACACCTCCTCGGCACCCGCCAGCCACACCTCCTCGGCACCCGCCAGCCACACCTCCTCGGCACCCGCCAGCCACACCTCCTCGGCATCCGCCAGCCACACCTCCTCGGCACCCGCCAGCCACACCTCGCCGACCTCCTCCGAGCAGACCTCCTCGGCATCCCGGGTAACCGCCGTAATCCTGCTGGTTGTCCTGGCCACGATAGGCACTTACCTAATCACTGGGCTCACCCGAGGTCGCCGCCTCGCGGACGGACGGGGCCTCGGCACTTTGCGTCCGGCCCACCTGCGGCTGACCGCGACCGTTCGGGCCGAACCGGGACGGACCGGTCAGGTCCGGCTGGTCGCCGAGCCCAGGCCGCTCGGGGAAGCGCCTGGACCGCGGCTCGCGCTGGAATGGCCAGCCTTCCAGCTGGCCCGCCTGCTGCGACGGGGACCACCGACCGGGTACACGGGTGAGTTCGAAGTCGGCTCCGCCGAACCGGTACTGGTCAAGTGGGCGAACCCGCCGAAAGCACGCTACACGTGGTGGTACCGGGGAACTCATGCCGCAGCCGGTTATATCCAGCTCGACTCGACCCAAGTTGCCCGGCCATGGGAACGCATCCTGGCCGCGAGCATCGGGCCGGGCACCGCAGGCAGGATCGAATGGGCCCGCCTGCTAGCCACATCGGCCGCGCCCTTCGAGGCCAGCGAAGCCGGCGAGGTGGCGATAAACGCGCCGTCGGCCTGGCAGTCCGACCTCGAAGAGCAATACCAAAGAGCGTCCGACTTTTCCAGATCGTTTGGCCCGGGCGGCGGTACCGCCCGTCTCCGCCACGCCATGGGCCGGGCCGTCGTCACGTCGGCCGGGCCCAGGCTCGACGTCGGCGGTGCGGCCACCAAGGCCGTCATGGCGGATAAGCTGCTCGATGCAGCACAGCTGGTACTCGGCAAACCGGCCCTCGTGGTGCTCCAGGCAGAACCGGCCGACGAGGCTATCGATACTGGTCTGCGAGACGACGCGCCGGAACGACTGGCCCTGGCTGCCGACCTGATCGAGGTCGGGGCGCCGGCTGTGCTGGTGCTGCCCGCGCTCCGAAGCGACGAGGCGCGACTGGCGATTGACACTATAGCCGAACAGGCCACCGACTCCGCGGGCTGTGACGCGCGGGTCCTGCGGGCCAGGCTCAGGGAGAGGCTCGAGAGCAACGTAGAGCAAACCATCCTCGACGACGTGGTGTTGTTTATAAACCCCGGGAGAAATCAATGAGCGATGGTGCCGTTAGCCGACTGTGGCAGCGGATCAGGAAGCAGGTCACCGCAGACGCCGACCACCTGCACGAGCTGTTCTTCCCACAGTTCGACGGCGTGACGATGACCGCGGACGACAGCTACGTCCGGATCTGGCTGAGCGAGCTTTTCCTGGCTAAAGAAGTGTCGTGGGGCGTGGAGCGTTCCCCGGCGTACAGATCTCGGTCCGGTTGCTCTTCGGCGGGCTCAGCCCTCAGACTTTCGCCACGCTCGTACGGCCCACGGTCACGTCCGGGCACGGGATCTTCGAGGACTATCAGCTGACCGAGTTGCTGCCCTACCGGGGCCAGTCCGTCGAGCTGCAGGCAGGTCTATACGAGATAATCGGCGCCAACCATCTCCGCATCGCGATCGACATCGTCTCCAACTTCGCGTCGCTGGTGACACCGCCGGTCTCGGCGGCCCTAGCCGTGGTCGACAAGGTGGCGGATGGCATCGAGAAGGTGATCGAGGCCAACGCGGCCGATCCTACGCTGAGCATGCAGGGCACGCTCGCCGCCCCGGGCGGAGGCCTGACGAACGAGCTCAAGCCGGGATGGCTCGCCGTGGTCTGGGCCACCGAGGCGGAACTCCCGAAGGCGGAGCTTCATCTGAACAATGGGCGGCTCTGCCGCAACGGCGAACGGCTGACCGGCTTCGACTATCTCGTACTGCGAGTAGGAGGCCGCCAGACGCGTGACGACTGGCGCACACCCGACCTCGATCGCGCGATCAGCGAAGCCCTCTATGCCAAAGACCTGGGACGCTCCGACGAATACGAGCGACTTGCGAGCGAACGCCCTGAGCATGATCTACTTCTCGGCCGACATTAGTTCCGTGCAGCGCAAGCAGTTGGCCAAGCTGGTGACCGAAGAGCTCGGCGGCGCGGCGCCGGGTGCGTCCGCTCCCGGCGAGATGACGGTGGCAGCCATGATCGCCAGGCGCGGGCTGCCGTCGCGGAATGAGGTCGAGCATCTGACCCTCAGCGAACTGCTCGCGGGGTGACGCGCGCCAAGAGGCTGGTCGGCTCCCGCTATCGCGTACCGGCTGGGATCCGGAGCACGACGGTGCCGCCGGGCATGAGTGGTTATGGGCTTACGCAGCCAAGACGGGACGGATATCCGGGTCTAGTCCCCGGATGCAAACTCGGTAAGCCACGCAAGAGCGGTATGTCCGTCAAGCCCTGCCTCCGGGCCGACAACCGCGGCCAAGGCAGCTACTCTCCGTCCGGGACTTCGCCCGGAAGGAGTGGCCCCTTCGCGGCAGTGCGGCTGACGTGAGGTGCAGCAGGGTCCTGCGGTCGGCGGGTGGCCGATGGCTTCACTGAGCGGTACGGGGATTTGCTGACGGGCAGCTACGACTGCGTGGACCGGATCGTGCTGAATGCCTACTTCTCGGTAGGCCATAACCCGGGCGGGTTCCGGTGCTGGTGGCGGCCCTCGGCGGTCGTCAGGGACGTCACGAAGACGACTGGGCTGATGGATGCCGTCATGAGCCGGGACCGTCGTCCCCGGGCTCGCGGCCCTCGAGCGCGTCGCAGTAGGCGTCGACCAGGCGCTGCCGTCCGGGAGCGTTGTCCGCCGTGGTGGGGGATGTGACGCCGAGCGCCGAGCAGGCGGGCACTTCCCTCGTTCCAGTACACGTGCTCCACATCGCCGAACGGGGTGATCGCGGCGGAGCTGTGGTGTCGTCCGAGCCGGCGCGCTTGCCCCGCAAGTCCCTCTTCCGCGGTCATGTCGCTGGCGGCCAACCCAGGTGCGGCGAGGCCGAACTCGTCTTCCTGCTCCGTCATGTGCTCTCCCATCAATCGCAAGGTGATGCCGATCATCAGGGTTATGTGTCCGGCTCGATTCCTGGGCTTGGCACCTGGCGTTCGGCCGCAATGGCTGGGGATGGGTCGCGGGGCTGGCCCGGGCCGGGCTGCCATGGCTGGCGGGCGTCGGCGAGAAGCCGGTCACGCCACTCCGGCGGCGGAACGACGTGATGTTCCGAGCCTGTCTTATCGCCGACCTCAACGGTCGCCGCGGTACCTGTCCTCCCCGGTGGCATGGTTGCCTGGCTTGCGGCAACCACGTGGACGCTCTGGCGGCCCAGTGTGTGGCCGGTCACCCTGGCAGCGTGAGGATTGGGCGCTGGCCAGCGCGTGGACGGGTCGTCATCAAGCGCTTCGGCGCCGGCCCCCATGTCGCCTGCGGCGATTCCGGCACGCGCTTCCGGCTCGCGTGGTGCTGCCGCGGCATCACGCCGCGGGGACGGCTTCGCGCGGCTTGTCTCCTCTGCGGCCCTTGGCGCCGGGATGCCCGGCCCGCCGCGAGATGGTGATTCGGGCCATGATGGCTGGGGTGCTTCCCGGTCAGCGGGTGCGACCGCGGCGCGGGCCTGCTGCCTGGCACCAATGCCCTGGGCGGCGGGACTGCTACGGGGTGGACCGTCGGGTCCTGGCTCGGCCGCATGCTCGCGCGGGTGGCGGGCTGTACGGGCCGGAGGCAGCCCGGGCAGGTCAGCGACCCAGATGGCTGGCATCCGCGGGTCGAGTCGGCGGGCTTGGCCGAGGAGTTCCCGGACTCGCTGGTGATCGCCGTCGGCGTGGGCGGCCCGGGCGCCCAGGATCAGCCTGCGGGCGGCGATCTGCTCCCGGTGCTGCTGCCACAGGTCGGCGCGGCCCGGATCCAGGGCGGCGGCCTGCTCGGTGAGCTGCCGGGCAGCGTCCAGGTCTCCGGCCCGGTAGGCCTGGTTGGCTGCGATGGTGGCGCGATTGGCCTGCATGCGGGGGCTGTCTTGGGAGGGAGCGATGGTTCCGGCATCCTGGTGCTCGTCCCGCGAGGCGATGCTGGTGGCCTGGGGCCTCCCAGCTCACCGCCGCCGCGGCCGCGGCCAGCACGCCGAGCGCGACCGCAGCGCCCCGCAGCCACCACCCGGCCTGGCCCGGTCCCGGCCCGCCCGGCGTGACGTTGACGACCCGGACTCCGTCCCGCTCGGGCACAGCGGCGAAGTCAGCCTCGGTCACCCCGAACGGCTCCCAGCGCCTCGCGCGACCCCTAGCAGCCGCCGCCATCGCCCGTCCCGTCGTCCGGGACCGGCGAGACGGCAGGGCCGCCGCGGGTCAGCATCACCGGGCCATCAGGGCCCAGCTGGAGGTCCGGCAAGATCTCGGCGGAAGCCGCTTCCGCAGCCGGGAGCGCGAGCTGCATCCGGATCTCTTCCAGGCTCGGCAGGGCCTCATCCAGCGCGTCGTTGACCATCGCCGACATGCTGCGCGAGCGCACGCTGGCGGCCAGCCGCAGCCGCCGCGCCACCTGCGCGGCAACCCGCGGCGTGATCTTCACCGTCAGTTCCATCCGCATCCCTTTCCGGCTCCTCGCGCCGCCTGGGCGGTACGGCGCCTTTCCGGCAAGCCGACTATACACCATTTTGGCGGTGATGCAGATCACTTCATAAAGCGAAGAGCTTTGCTTCCGAAGGGCGGGCGGCTAAGCTCTGAATGTTGAACAGTGATGCAGTACGCCGTATGGAGGGTAGATGGCTAACGGGACCACCGAGCTGGAGCGGCCGATCCCGCTGTACATGCAGGTCGTCCGGCAGCTGCGCGCCCAGATCGCCTCCGGCGAGCTCACCGACGGCGACACCCTCCCCTCCCAGCGGCAGATGATGGCCCGCTGGCGCATCTCCATGCAGACCGCCTCCAAGGTCATCGGCGCGCTGAAAACCGAAGGGCTCGCCATCCCCAGCATCGGCCGCGACACCATCGTCGCGCCCGGCGCCGCCGCCCGCATCGCCGCCGCCGCCGCCGGCACCGCCGCCACCACGGCCGACCCCGCGCCCGCGGCCGGGGACAGGGTCACCGCCGTCACCGCCACCCGGGCGGCCGCCCCCGCCCAGGTCGCAGCTATTCTCGGCGTCCCGTCCGGCCGACGCGCGCTGCGCCGCACCGAAACCCGCAGCGCCGACGGCCAGCCAGCCGCCATCACCACCGCCTGGTATCCTCCCGCCATCGCCGACGCCGCGCCCCGCCTCGCCGAATCCCAGCCCCTGCCCGCCGGGACCCTGGCCTACATCACCCAAGCCGCCGGCGCCCGCCCCGCCCGCGCCCTGGAAGAACACGCCGCCGCAGCCGCCGACGACGACACCGCCGCCGCGCTCGGCATCACCCCCGGCACCCCCGTGCTGATCACCCGCGCCCAGCACCATGCCGCCGACGGCAAGCTCATCCAGTACGCCGAGACCATCACCCCCGCCGGGCACCGGCACACCCGCGCCTACACCATCACCGGGGCCTGACCGCCACCTGCGGCGACACCTGCCCGGCACCGACCATGCGCCGACGTCCCTGCCACCAGCACGCGGCCGGCGGTAACAGGCCGTGCCTACTTCCCGGTGGCCTCCTTGAACCTGGCGATCACCTCGGCTGGCACGCGGCCGCGGTCCTTAACCTCAATACCCTGCGCCCGGGCCCACTCCCGCACCTCGGTGGTGTCCAGGCCGCTGGCACCGGCCCGCCGCCCGCCCCGGGCCGACCGCCGCCCCGCAGCCGGGCTCCGGCGGGCGGCTCCGATGAACGGCGCCAGCGCCGCGCGGAGCGCCTCGGCATGCTCCGCGCTCAGATCGATCTCGTACTCGGCGCCATCCAGGCCGAAACGAACGGTGCCCTCCGCCTCACCGCCATCGAGATCATCGACAAGCAAGACCTGTATCTTCTGGGCCACCGGCGCTCCACCTCCCTCACTGAATGGCCTCCGGCTTTGTCAACCTGATCTCAGAGTGCTACGGCCATGGCCTCCCAGCGTAAACCCACTCCAGCCAAAACGATCTTGCCCCCGCACCGCCAGCGCCCTCGCGCGGCCTACTGGTACGCGACGCTCGCCATAGGCGTCTACCGCCACCTATCGTGAGCAAGGCCATAAGGTACTGTCCCGCCCGCCAGCGACAGGATCGTGAGCATCAACCTGGCAAGAGCTGCCGTGGTGACTCCGCGCTCGCTCGGCCATCGCCACGGTGAGTGACGGCGCCGGTATGTCACGGATGTCCATACTCCCTGCCGATTACGGATGGCTGACTACCATGCCATAGCGCGAGGATGACGCAGATCAGCCGATTCTGGACGACCTTATAACCCAACGCATTCGATCGGCCTAGCGTCGCCGGAAGATCGGATAACGGACCGTTATCACGTTCTCCGGTCGTCGCCATTCGTGTCGTTCGGGTGAGCCGGCCCTGGCCGGGTGTACGGCGTTGGACTGGCGGCGGGATAAGGGCGCATGCTGAGAGCGTGAGCGAGCCTGTCATGATCGCCTGCGGCGACCCGGCCGGG